>Ga0256410_1002198_pt1 | contig 13399 bp, 14 predicted proteins | sample PhyWR1_FD_185983 | JGI IMG/M metagenome (GOLD analysis project Ga0256410, IMG submission 185983) | Leaf surface microbial communities from wheat plants in UC Gill Tract Community Farm, Albany, California, United States - DLSL W.R1 | ecosystem: Host-associated > Plants > Phyllosphere >... | reverse complement strand
CGACTATCTCGACAAGCATCATCGCTGCTGTCAGAAACACGGCCCAGCGGGTATTTCTTTCGGCCAGCGGATTACCCTCATCGAAGACATGAGAGTGGTGCCAGCGCTCAACAAGGCCGGAAGATTGCATTTGAAGTGCCTTTCGAACAATAAGTTCATATACTATACCCCAGTATACTTTCAGCTAGTCAAGGTGACGCATGGCCCATACGACCAAATCGCAAAAACTGCTGCTGACCCGCGTACGACGCATCAAGGGTCAGGCGGAAGCGTTGGAAAAGGCGCTGGAACAAGAAGCCGAGTGCGCGGCGATTCTTCAGCAGATCGCTGCGATCAGGGGCGCGATCAACGGGCTGATGGCAGAGGTGCTAGAGGGGCATATCCGCGAACACCTGGGTGCGGATAACATTTCCCTCCAACAGCGCAGCGATGACTTGGAGCAGGTGGTCGGTGTATTGCGCTCCTACCTGAAGTAATACAGGGCACGCGTACGATTTTTTCCGAATTCTGCGGGCTTCCCTGGTGGCCCTCGACGCTTTGCTCGACGAGGGCAGCGTGGTGGGCGCCGCGCGGCGGATGAACCTCAGCCCGGCCGCCATGAGCCGAACCCTGACGCGCATCCGCGAAGCGGTGGGCGATCCGATCCTGGTGCGCGCCGGGCGCGGCCTGGTGCCTACGCCCAAGGCCCTGGAGTTGCAAGGCCAGGTACGGAATGTGGTGGAGCAGGCGGCGTTGTTGTTTCGTTCGGCGGATGAAGTCGACCTGAGCACCCTGCGCCGGCGCTTCAGCGTGCGCGCCAATGACTTTTTTGTCGGCGTGTATGGCGGGCGGTTGTTCGACACCATGGAGCGGATGGCACCCCATTGCGAGCTGCGGTTCGTCCCCGAAGGCGACAGCGACGACGAAGCCCTGCGCGAAGGGCGCCTGGACTTGCGCGTCGGCAACACCATGCCGATCACCCCGGAAGTGAAGGTGCAGAACCTGTTCTCCACCACCTTCGTCGGCCTGGCCCGCGAAGGCCACCCGCTGTTCGACGAAGAAATCACCGCCGCACGCTTTGCCAGCTACTCCCATATCAGCATTTCCCGGCGCGGTATTGCCCGTGGGCCGATCGACACCGCCCTCAATGCCCAGGGCCTGGAACGCCGGGTGGCGATGATCGCGCCGGGGTTTCACGGCGCGATGTTCATGCTGCCCGACTCCGACCTGATCCTGCCGGTGCCCAAGGAAGCGCTGTACAGCGCCAATCGCCTGAAACTGCCGCTGCGCGCATTCACCTTGCCGATCTCCCTGCCGACCCTGGTGCTGACCCAGGCCTGGCACCCGCGTTTCGACAAAGACCCGGCGCACAAATGGCTGCGTGAAACCATGCGCGAAAGCTGCGCGGCCACCTGGCGCGAAGCCCAGCCCACCTGACAACTTCGATCCAAATGTGTGGAGCTAGCCTAGCTTGTGTGGGAGCAGGCAAGCCAGCTCCCACATTCGATCATTGCGTGTGGCGCAGTTATAACCTTCCCATAAGTCAGTTTTCGTCATGTCTAAGCCTTATTAAACTGCTCGGGTATTCTATTTCCGAGTTGTACCTTCATGACTTCCCTCGCTGCCCCCGCTCCCTTGGCTGCAGCCAAACCCGCCGCCGTCAGCCCCCCTGTGTTTGGCCCGCGGATCATCATCGGCCTGGTCGGCGTGCTGCTGGCGGTTCTGGTTTCGGGCCTGAACGAAATGGTGACCAAGGTCGCCCTCGCCGATATCCGCGGTGCGCTGTACATCGGGTTTGACGAAGGCACCTGGCTGGTTGCCGCCTACACGGCCACCTCCGTCTCGGCCATGGCCTTTGCGCCGTGGTGTTCGGTGACGTTTTCGCTGCGCCGCTTCACCCTGTGGGCCATCGGCCTGTTTACCCTGCTGGGGGTGCTGTGCCCCCTGGCACCGAACTACGAAAGCCTGCTGCTGTTGCGTACCGTGCAAGGCCTGGCCGGTGGCGCTCTACCGCCGATGCTGATGACCGTGGCCCTGCGTTTTTTGCCGGCCAACGTCAAACTCTACGGCCTGGCCGGCTACGCCCTGACCGCTACCTTCGGTCCCAGCCTCGGCACACCGCTGGCGGCGCTGTGGACCGAATATGTCGGTTGGCAGTGGGCGTTCTGGCAGATCGTCGCGCCGTGCCTGCTGGCGATGGCCGCCGTGGCCTACGGCCTGCCCCAGGATCCGTTGCGCCTGGAGCGCCTCAAGCAATTCAACTGGCGCGGCCTGCTGCTGGGGTTCCCGGCGATCTGCATGCTGGTAATCGGCATCTTGCAGGGCAATCGTCTGGACTGGTTCGAGTCGCCGCTGATCACCACGCTGCTGGTGGGCGGGGTGCTGTTGCTGGTGCTGTTCATGATCAATGAATGGTCACACCCGATGCCGTTCTTCAAGTTGCAGATGCTCGGCCTGCGCAACCTGTCGTTTGCCTTGATCGTGCTGGCCGGGGTGCTGGTGGTGCTGCAGGCGGTGATCATCCTGCCGTCCAGTTACCTGGCGCAGGTGCAGGGCTATCGGCCGCTGCAGACCGCGCCGGTAATGCTGGTCATGGCCCTGCCACAGTTGATCGCCCTGCCGCTGGTAGCGGCCCTGTGCAACCTGCGCTGGGTGGATTGCCGCTGGGTGCTGGGGATTGGCCTGGGCATGCTGACCCTCTCGTGTATCGGTGGCGCGCAACTGACCTCGGCGTGGATCCGGGACGAGTTCTACGTGCTGCAACTGCTGCAGATTTTCGGGCAGCCGATGGCGGTGTTGCCGCTGTTGATGCTGTCTACCGGCAGCATCGTGCCCACCGACGGGCCGTTTGCCTCGGCCTGGTTCAACACGGTCAAGGGCCTGGCCGCCGTGGTCGCCACCGGCGTGATCGAGGTACTGACCACCCACCGCCTGCATTTCCACTCGACCATGCTGGTGGACGCCCTAGGCAACTCGCCCCTGGCCGACGGCGATGCCACGGGCCTGGCCCATCGGCTGCACCAGCAGGCCGTGGTGCTGACGTCTTCGGATCTCTATTACGTCATGGCCGGTGTCGCGGTGGCGTTGATCCTGCTGATTTTCTGGATGCCGACGCGGATTTTCCCGCCGCGCGCACCCGCCTGATTGTTGACTGAAACAAAGGATTCCCATGAAACGTAAAGACCAGATTGCCGTGACTGTTATCGCCGTGTGCGCCGTGGGCGTGCTGGTGTACCTGCTGGCGCCGGGCGTGTTTGGCAGCAAGCGCCAGACCACCAACGACGCCTTCGTCGCTGCCGACTACACCCTGGTGGCGCCACGGGTGGCCGGGTTTATCAAAGAGGTGCTGGTAGAGGACAACCAACAGGTCAAGGCCGGGCAGTTGCTGGCGCTGATCGATGACCGCGACTTGCGCGCCGCCGCCCAGGCAGCCGATGCCGAGACCCTGATGGCCCAGGCCCAACTGAAAAACGCAGTAGCCACCCTTGAGCGGCAAAGCTCGGTGATCGCCCAGGCCCAGGCCACCGTGGCCGCCGATCGCGCCGAAGTGGCCTTTGCCGAACACGAATTGAGCCGCTACAACCACCTTGCCGGTGTCGGCGCCGGCACTGTGCAGAACGCCCAGCAAGCCAAGACCCGCATCGACCAGGCCAATGCGCGCCTGGCCAACGCCACAGCGGTACTGGCCGCCGAACGCAAGCAGGTGGAAATCCTCACGGCCCAGCGCGATGCAGCTGAAGGCGGTTTGAAGCGGGCCCAGGCCGCGCTGGAAATGGCCAGCTATCAGCTGTCGTACACACGCATCGTCGCGCCGGTGGACGGCATGGTTGGCGAGCGTGCGGTGCGGGTCGGGGCCTTTGTCACACCCGGCAGCAAGATCCTCGCCGTGGTGCCGCTGGCCGACGCGTATGTGGTGGCCAATTTCCAGGAAAACCAACTGTCCCACATGCATGCCGGCCAAACGGTTGAAGTGCGGGTCGACAGCCTCGACGGTGAAGTGCTCCAGGGCCACCTGGAAAGCCTGGCGCCGGCCACGGGCGTGACCTTCGCCTCGGTCAAGCCAGACAACGCCACCGGCAACTTCACCAAGGTGGTGCAGCGTATTCCGGTGAAAATCCTCCTGGAGCCAGGGCAGGCGCATATTCATCGCCTGCGGGTCGGTATGTCGGTGGAGGCCAGCGTCAACACCCAGCCCAGTGCGCAGCAACGTGAGGTGGCGAAGCAATGAGAAAACTCGCGCTGCTTACTATGAGCATGATCAGCCTGGGCGCTTGCACCGTCGGCCCGGACTTTAAGCGGCCCGACACCCAGTCGGCGATGCAATGGGCCGAGCCCCAGGGCCGCCAGGCCGCCAGCCGCGCGGTCAGCGACCCGTTGGAAGAACAATGGTGGGACGTGTTCCACGACCGGCAATTGTCGGCCCTGGTGCGCCGGGCACTGAGCGACAACCTCGACTTGAAACTGGCCAGCAGCCGCCTGCAACAGAGCCGTGCGGTGCGCCAGGTGACGACCGCCGGGCGCTATCCAGAGGTCAGCGCCGATGGCAACTACGGCCGCAAACGCAACAGCGCCAATGGCCTGAGCGACCCGTCCGGCAACAACGGCCGTTCGGCCTTCAACCTGTGGGACGCCGGTTTTGCCGCTTCCTGGGAGCTGGATTTCTGGGGCCGGGTAAGGCGCGAAACCGAAGCTGCCGACGCCACCCTGCAAGTGGCCGAAAACGACCGCCGCAGCGTACTCCTGTCGGTGCTGGCCGAGACCGCCCAGGACTACATCCAACTGCGCGGCGTGCAAAGCACCCGTGCGGTCACCGAGCAAAACCTCGACGTGGCGCGCCGTAGCCTGAAACTCTCGCAGCTGCGTTTGGCCGATGGCGTGGCGACCCACCTGGATGTCGCTGAAGCCGCTGCGCAAGTGGCCGCCATCGAAGCGCGACTGCCGGATTTGCAGCAGCGCCAGGACCAGTTGATCAACGCCCTGAGCCTGTTGATGGGCCAGGCGCCGCAAGCCTTGCATGCGCAACTGTCGCCGGACGGCGCAGTGCCCCAGACCCAGCGCCAGGTTGCGATTGGCCTGCCGTCGCAACTGGCACAGCGCCGCCCGGACATCCGCCAGGCCGAAGCACGCCTGCATGCGGCGACCGCCAGCATTGGCGTGGCCAAGGGTGACTTCTACCCGCGTATCACCCTGTCGGGCAGCCTCGGTTCCCAGGCCATGCAATTGTCGGATCTGGGCTCCTGGGGTTCACGCACCTTTGCCTTCGGCCCGTCGCTGAGCCTGCCGCTGTTCAACGGTGGCCGCCTGCAAGGCATGCTCGACCTGCGCGAGGCCCAGCAGCAGGAAGCGGCTCTGGCTTACCAGCAGACCGTGCTGCGCGCCTGGCATGAGATCGACGACCAGTTGACCCGCTACAACGCCAGCCAACTGCGGCGCGACAGCCTCGCCGAAGCGGTGCGCCAGAACCAGATCGCCCTGGACACCGCGCAGCACCAGTACGTCGAAGGGGTGGTGGATTTCGTCAACGTGCTCACGGTGCAGAGCGCCTTGCTGGCGACCCAGGAACAATGGGTGGAAAGCTCCACCGGCGTGTCCCTGGCCATGGTCGGCCTGTACAAGGCACTGGGCGGAGGCTGGGAGTCGGTGTACCCGTTGTCCAGCTAGATCCTGTTGGTTTGGTAATGGGCTTGTTGTGGTGAGCGGGGCACAATCCAGGGGCTCTGAAAACAAAGATTTTGCCAGTCGCGACACAAGCTGTAATGATAATTGCTCTCAATAATGTATCCGAGCGATTCATGGACACCGCGACTGACGGCCAGCAACAGCTTCATCTCCTGTACCGCGACCATCATGGCTGGCTGCAAGGCTGGCTGCGCAAGCGCCTGGGCGACCGTGAGCACGCCGCCGATGTGGCCCAGGACACGTTCCTGCGCCTGTTGGTGTCCGGGCGTTTTCCCGGGGCCAAGGAAAGCCGCAGCTACCTGACGCAGATCGCGCGCAACCTGGTGATCGACCAATGGCGGCGCCTGCGCATTGAGCGCGCCTATCTGGAAAGCATCGCGCACTTGCCCGAGCCGCAGTCGCCGTCACTGGAGACCCGCGCCCTGATCCTCGAAACCCTGATGCAGATCGACGCCATGCTCGACCGCATGCCCGAGAACGTGCGCCGCGCGTTCCTCTTGTCGCAGTTCGAAGGCCTGACCTACGCGCAGATCGCCGAACGCCTGGGGGTGACGATCAGCTCGGTGCAGAAGTACATGACCCGCGCGATCATCGCCTGCTACCAGGTGGCCTACGAAGAATGAGAGCCCGCCATGACGCGCCGATTGCCCCGGCTGTGGTCGAGCAGGCCAGCGAGTGGTTAATGCTGCAATGGGGCGGCGAATTCGACGGGGCCCAGCGCCAGGCCTTTGCCCATTGGCAGGCTGCCGACCCGGAGCATCGCCGCGCCTGGCAGCGTTTGCAGCAGTTACAGCAGACCTTGGGCGGCGTGCCCGCCGACAGCGCCCGTGCGGTGTTGCGCGACGCGCCAGACCCCCAGCGTCGGGCCGCGTTGAAACTGCTCGGGTTGCTGCTGGTGGCCGGTGGCAGCGGTTATTGGGTCCAGGGCAGCCAGCCCTGGCAGGCGGCCTTTGCCGAGCATCGCACCGCCACCGGCGAGATTCGCCACCTGACCTTGAGCGACGGCACCCACCTGGACCTCAACAGCGACAGCGCCATCGACCTGCGCTTCAGTGCCACTGAGCGGCGCATCCGCCTGATTCGTGGCGAGATCCTTTTGACCAGCGGCCACGACCCATCCCGCCCGTTGATCGTCGAGACCGCCGCCGGCGATATCCAGGCCCTGGGCACCCGGTTTGCCGTGCGCGAACTGGACGACGGTAGCCGCGTTGATCTGTATGAAGGGCGCGTGCAGGTGCGCCCGGTGCAGGGTGTGCCAGTGCTGATGAACGCGGGGGACAGCCTGTGGTTCAGCGCAACCCAGACCTCGGCGGTGACCGCGCTGGATGCCAACGCCAGCAGTTGGACCCAGAATCGCCTGATCGCCGAGCGCCAGCCGCTAGGGCGCTTTGTCGCTGAACTGAGCCGCTATCGACCAGGGGTTTTGCGTTGCGATGAATCGGTGTCGGGCCTGTTGCTGACGGGCGTATTTCCCCTGAATGACACCGACGCTATCCTCGCAGCGCTGGAGCGCTCGCTACCGGTGCAGGCACAGGCGGTGACCCGTTACTGGGTCACCATCAAACCCAGGGCCTGACACACCGCCATCGCCGGCAAGCCGGCTCCTACAGGGTCTTTGAAAAAAATCTGATTTTCTTTTGTCGGTTTTCCAATCCCGTGCGGGATACCTCTTGAAAGCCAATCAAGAAGCGTTCTCACGGGGGAGTCCTGCAATGCCGCACCACCCAATCCAACCTCTGGCCCGCGCCCTGCGCCGTGGCCTGTTTATCAGTGTGCTGGCGACTGTACCGGTCGTCCCGACCATGGTTCAGGCCCAGGAGAGCGCCGGCGAAGCCTTGCGCCAATACAACATCCCCGCCGGCAGCCTGGACCAGGCGTTGAACCGTTTTGCCAGCGCCTCGGGGATTTTGCTCTCGGTGGACGCGGCACTGACTTCTGGCAAACGCAGCCCTGGCTTGCAAGGTCGCTATGCCACCGGGCCTGGATTGGAGCAGTTGTTGGCGGGCAGCGGCCTGGTGGCGATGCAATCCGCGGGTGGCTGGTCGGTGCAGGCTATTTCGGGGGACGGCTCGGTGCAATTGGGCGCGACGCGGATCAGCGCCCAGCAGGCCCAGGAGAACGCCTGGGGCCCGGTCGACGGCATCGTCGCCACGCGTAGCGCCACGGGCAGCAAGACCGATGCGGCACTGGTGGAAATCCCCCAGACCATCAACGTCATCACCGCCGCCGAAATCAAGGCGCGCGGTGCGCAAAGCGTGACCCAGGCGTTGCTCTACACCCCAGGCATGAGCGCCGGCGGTTTTTCCGACCGGGTGAAGCTGTTCGATGAGCCGACCTCCCGTGGTTTCTCGCCAACGCCCCTGTACCTCGACGGCCTGCACTTGCCGTACGGTGGTGGCAGTACCGGCGGTGCGTTGCAGATCGAGCCCTATTCCCTGGAGCGCATCGAAGTGCTCAAGGGCCCGGCATCGGTGCTGTACGGGCACAACCAGCCGGGCGGCATCGTCAATATGGTCAGCAAGCGCCCCAGCGAGACGCCGGTGCGCCAGGTGGTGCTCGAAGCCGGCACCTACGAGCACAAGAGCGCGGCCCTCGACCTCAGTGGCCCGTTGGATGACCAAGGCCAATTCTTCTATCGCCTTACTGGACGACTCAAGGACGAACAGGGCGAGATCGACTACTTCGAAAACAAGCGCCAATTCATCGCGCCCAGCCTGACGTGGCGACCCAATGACGACACCAGCCTGACCCTCTTCGCCCAATATCAGAAAGACAAGGGCGTGCCCGAAGCCCAGGGGCTGCCGGCCTCCGGGACGATCTGGAAAAACCCGAACGGCAAGATCGACCGTGATCTGTTTATCGGTGAGCCAGGCGTCAACAAATACAACCGCGAACAGGTCGCCTTCGGCTACGAGTTGTCCCATCGTTTGAACGACACCTGGACCCTCAAGCAAAACGCGCGCTATGCCGAAGTGGACGACCGCTACGTGGCGCCGTTGCACGGCTATCGGTTTGTCGCCAACCCGGCCACCGGCGCCATGGATCAACGCTACCTGCAGCGCTTTGGTGTGGATTGGCGGCAGAACAACAAAGTCATCGGCGTGGATAACATCGCCCAGGCCGAGTTCAACACTGGCGAGTTCTCCCACACCCTGATCGTGGGCCTGGACTACTACTATTTCAATTCCAAGTTCCTCGGCCTCTATGACCGCAATCCGCCGATCATCGACCTGTTCACGCCGGTCTACGGCCAGCCGCTGAATTTTGGCCAGCCGTACCGCTGGGACAACACCATCACCCAGACCGGCCTGTATGTGCAGGACCAGATCAAGTGGGACAAGTGGGCGCTGGTGCTGGGCGGGCGTTATGACTGGGCCAACGTGGTCAACAAGGTGCCGCTGAGCGGCGACCGCACCAGCAGCAAGGACCAGGCATTCACGGGGCGCGCGGGCCTGGTATACCTGTTCGATAACGGCCTGGCGCCGTTTATCAGCTACTCGGAATCCTTCCTGCCGCTGTCCGGCCTCGATGCCAACAAGAAGCCCTTCGACCCGTCCACCGGCAACCAGTATGAGGTCGGCGTGAAGTACCAGCCGCCGGGCCAGGAAAGTTTTGTGCAGGTCTCGGTCTACCAACTGGACCAGGAAAATATCCTGACGGCCAATCCGCTCAGCTACGTCAGCAGCCAGAGCGGGGCCATGCGTTCGCGCGGCGTCGAGTTCGAAGCCAAGGCGGTGCTGAGCGACGCTTGGGATGTGGTCGCTTCGGCCGCGCGCAACGACATCAAGTACACCAAGGACGACGAAGGTCGCGAAGGCCGCCACCCGGCGGGCATCTCACCCCTGACGGCGGCGTTGTGGGTCAACTATACGGTGATCGGCGACAGCCCCCTGGCCGGCCTCGGCGCAGGCCTGGGTGCCCGCTACTCGCGCAGCAGCATGGGTGACTATTTTGTCGGCGCCTTCACGGTGCCGTCCTACACCGTCTACGATGCCAGCCTGAGCTACGACCTGGGCGCCTCGCCCCTCAAGCTCAAAGGCGTGAAGCTGGCGATGAATGTGCAGAACCTTGCCAATAAAACCTATGTGTCGCAGTGCACCAGTGACCTGGACTGCTACTACGGCGAAGGCCGCACGGTGGTCTCGAGCCTGACCTACGACTGGTAAGGCACAATCCTGTAGGAGCCGGATTGTCGGCGATAGCGGCGTGTCATTCAGCACTTGAAGGATGCGCCGCCTCTAAGCTAGCAGCATAAAGGTGCAATCATCCTCACCTGGGTAGCCTTCAAGACTGGAGTTTTCTATCGCTTTGAACTGGTGTGTGGGAGAGAGTTCGGCCCAAAAACCGTCGGTAGCCAAAATCCATCGGGTGTCAGGCAGAACTCTCAAGGATTGAACCTGTGGCTCATGTGGCCTGCGGTGGCTCATGCAGTTGAGCAGCGTTTTGCGGGCCGGGCTGTTGGCGATGAAGGCGTGGCTCAGGTTCCCCTTCCAGTTGGGGCCGCAGTGGGGCGCTGTCAGCCACTTCAGGTTTTTTTCTTTATCAATCAATCCCAGGCAACAGTCCCCTGCATGTATTGAAATAGCAGTATCGCCAAGCACCAGTAAAACGAGGTAACTGGCTGATGCAAAGGGGTATTCAGGGCAGAGTGTTGAGCGTATTGCGCTGAGTGAGGACAGCGTTAATTCAAGGGCTGTGTCGAGGCAAGATAAGCTTGATGGCCTTGCGTTGGAAAAAGACTTGAGAAGGCCGCAAGTCAGAGCTGTTGCCAACTTGTTACTGTCGGGCCTGGAGGTGCCGTCTGCTATCACGTAGAGGTACGTGCCGCTGTTGTACGCAGAGCCTGTGACATCGCGGTTTTCTGTTCTTCCGGTTCCTTGTCGGGTGGCGCTCGAATGTAGATTCAAGCGTATGTCCCATCTGCAATCAGCTTATTGATGCGCTCGTGAATCAGCGATTCGCGCTCGGCGTTTTGGGCCGTGCTCTGGATGACATCATGGAAGGCTGTGAAGCTCAGCAATGCGGCGAGTTGTTCGCTGACGAAGCGCCGCAATGCAGCAGGCGCCGGTTTTGTTTCCTCAAGCAGTTCTTCGCGGCCATCCAGCAGGGCAACGATGTCTTCAATATCGTTGGACATCAGCACATCGCCATGACCCCGACCCTGATACGCCTGCAGCTTCGCCGCAAGAAACCAGGGTGCCGCAAACACCTTGATCCAAGTGCCATTTGGCAGTTGGTGATTGATGGCATTCTCCAGACCTCCCACGAACCAGGCATTGGAGAAGCCCAGTACCTTTTCGTCAGTCGGCATGAAGTCCACCTTCAGGGCACCTAATCGCAAGCGACAGGTGACAGTGTCCTGGCCGGTGTTCTTGAAACCTTTGGATTTGAGTCTTTCTTCCAGTCGATACCACTCGCCAGTGCTGCTCAGTTGAATGACCAGGTCCACATCGTCGGTGCCGCGAATTGATTCTTGAGTGTATTCATCGGTGATCAGCAGGACGGTTGTACATCCCCCGACAAAGGCCACCTGGCTCCTCAGCTCTTCGCCCAGCGCTTGGGCGACCTCTTCAAGCATCAGCAGCATCATTGCTTTGGTTGAGTTCACAGGATCCACTCTCGCAGCATGGCATCTGCGACCTTGGTTTCTCGCGGGCCTCCAATACGAATGGCGTCTACGAGAGCTAGAAAATGATAAAGCAGTTCGTCTTTTTTCACGGCTCCAGGAACCGTTTTATACAAGGGGGTGATTTCCTGACCTTTGTTCTTTCCGTAAGCGTCTGGCCATACGGGAATGAGGTCGCCGCCAGTCATGACTTTGCCGGCCATAATCGGAGCGGCAAATGCTGTGGGGATGCCTCGCACGATAGGACCTGGCTTGGCAGGAAACACATAACGCACACCATATTTTACAAAGTCCAGAAGAGCCACGGCCCTGACAGTCGGCTGGCCGCTCAGGCGGTCTGCATGAATAAGGCCAATGTCACGGCAGCGATTCAGTGAGTTGGAAACCTCACTTTTACTTAACGCCAGCGAAGCTGCGAGCGCTCGTACGGAATAGCTTTCCATATTCGGTGCGATCGAATCCTCATCAATATCTTCCCATCCCTCCCAATGCTGGCCCTGTGAGAGGTCGATTTTTTCGATATTCCCCTGCATGCGCAGGTCAAGGAAGCGATCCAGATAATCCCGGGAATCAATCGGCACCAGATCCATGGCCTCTTCAAGATCAAGACTCACAGTGAAATTGCGCTTTTTGACCCGCTCTCCTTCGGCTTGGAGGTTTAGGCTGATCAACTTAAAGAGGATTACGATGTCTTGACTTTTCATTTTGATCCAGTCCTCTCCGTCCACTGTCCATGGACTGTGGACAATCTATTGCATGGATTTTGCGCAGGTGTCAAGGATCTGGAGGATTCTGCAAAAACACCACATACCCGCGAAACCACTCACTCTCCTGCAAATACGCCGGCTCCTGCCAATCCCCGCCCTGGATCAAGCCGATCTTGAACGGCAGCCCCAGCCGGTTCATCCGTGGCAGGTACGCCGCGTAGTCCGGGATGCTGTGGCGCCCCTGGTAGGTCTGCACCACCACTTCATCCACTACGCCGTTGAGCTGGGCGATGGCGGCCGGGTCGGCGTTGCTGCTCCAGTCCATCAGGCCGGTGATGCTCAGGCGCAAATCCCTTGGCAGGCGCTGGCGCAGGTCCTTGAGGAAGTCGGCGTATTCGTGCAGGTATTGGGTGCGGGCATCGAAGTCGATCTGGATGCCCACCACCGGGTTACCCGCTGCACGCCAACGTTGCACCTGCCCGAGCAATTTCGTGTAGACCGGCTCTGGCCAACGTGTTTAGAAGTGAGATATATACAGGGGGGTGTGCGTGATAAACATGGGACACTCGGGGATAATCGGGGACAAGCTGCACGTACAATTGCAAAACGGTTGCAGCCTATGCAACGGGCGCCCGGCTCGCCTCGGCAGACTGAATCCACCTCAACAAACTTTCAGCCAGGCTCAAAAGCTCGGCCTGGTCATTCCCTCTGTAATGTTGAGCCGCAAGCTCCAAGCAGCGAAGCCGAGTTGCTTCTTTGCACTGTTTGGTCATCTCCTGGTCAACCTTCGCAGCCACCATCTCTTCCTTATGCGCGGCTAGATATCGCTGCAATGACGATCTGGATACAGCATAGCCTTGCTCAACGATCCAGCGTAGGTGGTCGTTGATTGTCAGGTGCTGCTGCTCAAGATACCTTCTGTGAAGTTCAACGCGAACGGATTCAGGCAAGGTGTAAAGTTTAGAAAGGCCGGACAAGGTAATCTCCTTCAAAAATCAACGTGACAGGGTTGTCACCTCGCCACGCTACCACCGCCGTTTCGTCTAACTCTTTAATCCTGATTAAAGTGAATTACAAAAAAAACATACAACACTGGCCCCGTGTTCAAACACTAATCCCAACACGGAAAAAGCCATGCAAACCTATCAACTCAAGTACCCATTCACCACTGCCGCAGCCGTGCGCCTGGAAAAAGTCGAAATTCGCCGCCTGACTCGCGGCGATCTGCGTAAGGCCAATGCCTACAGCAAAGACGAGTTCGACCAGGAGAACTTCATGCTCGCTAGGCTCTGTACGTAAACCCAAGAAATACGATTTTCTGTAAAATACACCGCCATTAAAGCCAGGAGGCCAAGATGGCAAAGCGGTATGAACTCCCCGACGCAGCCTGGGATCTGGTTGCAGATAT
>Ga0256410_1002171_pt1 | contig 13502 bp, 11 predicted proteins | sample PhyWR1_FD_185983 | JGI IMG/M metagenome (GOLD analysis project Ga0256410, IMG submission 185983) | Leaf surface microbial communities from wheat plants in UC Gill Tract Community Farm, Albany, California, United States - DLSL W.R1 | ecosystem: Host-associated > Plants > Phyllosphere >... | reverse complement strand
GACCAGCGCCGTCTGCACAAGGCGTTCCTGCGCTACCACGACCCGAAAGGTTGGCCGATCCTGCGTGAAGCGCTGACCCGCATGGGCCGTGCCGACCTGATCGGGCCGGGCAAGGACCAGTTGATTCCGCTGCACCAGCCGAGCACCGACAGCTACCAGAGCGCGCGTCGCAAGAACTCGACGCCTGCCGGCAGCCACAAGGTCGCCAAGGAAACCACCACCAGGATCCTCACCCAGCACACCGGCCTGCCACCGCGTGGCAGCGACGGCAGCAACCCGTGGGACAAGCGCGAACAGGCCAAGGCCGCCGCGCAGGCGCGTAACAAGCAAGCGGCCAAGGAGCGCAGTGATGCGGCCAAGGGCAAGGGCGGCAAGCCTGCGCGCAAACCGGTAGTGCCGCGTTGATCGTGGTCTGAATGTGTAAAACGCCAGCCTTGTGCTGGCGTTTTGCTTTCTGGCGGGTGGGTGGTCTGTTTGTTAAGGTGGCGGCCATTAGATCGCTATCGGGGGCAAGCCCCCTCCCACATTTAGATCTGTGAATACAGTTAAGTGTGGGAGGGGGCTTGCCCCCGATTGAGGCCCAACCGGCCACCCTCACTTTCAAGGACGAACACCCATGGGCAACCCCCTGGCCGGCATCGGCATGGACACCAACCGCTCCCAGTTCATGGCGCGCCAGCGCATCGAAAGCGAAATCAACCTGCCACGCCTGTTTGCCGCCATCGACGCCGACCCCGGCATCGTCGGCGCGGGAGTGGTGTACATCGACGCTGATTTCAACGTAGTCACCCTGCGTGAATTCAAGCCGATCTGCAGCATCAAGCCCAAACGCATCATTGTGCGCGAGGCGCAGAAATACATCGCGCCAGCGCAGTTCGCCGACCAAGTGCTGAACAACCCGCGCGAGTCGCGGTTGATGAGCGAGGCCTTCAACACCACCCTGGCCTGTACGGGCGCGGTGATCGGTTGGCTGGTGGTGCTGAGCGGCACCATCGCCATCCCGTTTACTGCCGGCGCCAGCACCGTGGTGACGGCCATCGGCTACACCGCCGCCTCGGCGAGTACCGTCTCTTGCCTGGTTGGCGGGTTTCGCACACGCAATGAAATCAGCAACCCCGGCATGAACGATTACCTCGATAACGAGGAGTGGTATCAGGCCGCGACCAAGGTGCTGGATGGTGCTGCCCTGGTCGGCGTAGGTGCGTCTGCACTCACCACCGTCAAGCTGGTCAACATCACCCGGGCCGCCACCGGCAAGAGCATGCGCCAGGTGCTCAAAGGCCTGAACGGGCAGGAGCGCGAGAAGCTGACCAAAGAACTGCTGAAAGTGGCTGACCCGCAAATGTCGACCAAAATGCGCAAGCTGCTGCAAATGAGCGGCGAATTGCCCAAGCGCTTTACGCCGACGCAACTCAAGCACGCCACCTATGTGCAATTGGCAGACTCGATCGGCGCCGGCATCAGCGTGTGGGGGCTCAAGCGTTCGGACAACTACAAGCAGGCCAAGACCTTTGCCGTCGGTTTGTACGAGGAGGCTGAATGATGAGTGGCGTGCCGTCGCTGAAGCCGTTTTTGCTGGCGCATTTTCCCGCGTTCATCGGCGTGATCCTCTCTGGTTGCCTGGGTGGGTCCGGCGTCATCTCCCTGGCGGCCAGCACCTATTTTGCCGATGTGCCCGTGGCCACCAATTCCACCGTGTCCTGGTTCGTGGTGGTCGCTGCCGGGCTATTCGTGGCCAACAGCAATTTCCTGGTGGTGCGCGGGTATGCCTGGGCGGTGTGGGGGATGGTCGGATTTTTCCTGGTCTGCCTGCTGGTGGCCTTGCCAACGCTGGCGTATCGGCCGCACTGGTTTATCTACAGTGAATGCCTGTTCTGGCCATTGCTGGGGTTGTTGCTGATCAACAGCAAAGGCTATCGATCGATGGTCGGGAAACTGGTGGAAGTGCGCCGGCTGCGTGAGGCAGCCAAGGCCGGCGCGTAGTATCAAATTTTGACGTTCTGACGAATATTCCAGCCGTATTTAACCGCGCCGCCATCCTTGCCGCCGTCAGCTTTCTGCGGCTGGTAGCTGACTTCGACGGTGGCGAAATTCAGGCCGACCACTTCCGTCAAGGTATCGGCTGAGGTGACCGCATCGGTCTGGTACGAGATGACCATGACTTCCTTCATCGTCACCATCAGGTACTCCACGGCGCTTGCGCCTCCGGCCTTGCGCACCACCAGCCGCGCTTCGGGGTAATGCTTGCCGGTGGAGCAGGCCATCATCAGGTTGGGTGAAGACTTGTCCATGTCCTTGGAGATGACCAGGTTCTGAATATCGACCTTGCCCGCGCCGCCGCCACTGCCGGTGTGCATGGAGCCGGTCTGGGTCATGCCCCACCCCCATTTGCTGATCTCGATTTCATCGCGGTGAGACTGGTCTTTGGACTCGCCCTTTATGTCCCCCAACTTCAAAAACATATCAGTTGTCATTGTCGCTCCCTGTTTTGGTGTTCGCCGTAAGTGGCGCGGGGCGTACTTTTTCCTATTCGGGATATGGCCTACAAGACGCTACATCACGATCAGGAAGTGCCTGTCCGGATAAAGCGAAGCTTCTGACATTTTTAGCGGGTGCCCAGTCTTTAACCTCTGCGCTCCAGTGAAAACCGGAGTAAAGGGATGACTTCCAGTGTGTTGAAAGACGGTTTCCCCAGTGCCCATTTGACGACGCGGCAGTGGGTCGAAAGCAATATTGATCTGCGCAAGTTGTTTGCAGCCATTGATGCTGACCCCGCCATTGTCGGGGCGGGTGTGGTGTACCTCGATGCCCAGTTGCGGGCGGTGGTGTTGCGGGAATTTCAGCCGATTTGCAGTGTGGCGCCGAAGAAGGTGATTTTGCGCGAGGCGCCGAGTTACGTCGGGCGGGTGGAGTTTGCTCGCGGGCTGGCGAACGAGCCGCGTGAGTCGAGGGTGGCGTTTGAGGCGGTGAATACGGGGTTGGCGTGTACTTCGGCGGTGATTAGTTGGTTGGTGATTGCGGGAGGATTTGCGCTGACGCCGTTTACTTTTGGGGGCTCTGGTGTAGCGGCTGCGATTAGCGTTGTTGGCGCGTCAGCCAGCACTATCCAATGCGTGATTGGCGCCGGTCGAACTAAAAATGAAATGAATGACCCAGCCCTTAACGACGCTCTGGATAGCGATCCGTGGTATCAGGCCGTTATGGCCGGATTGGATGCGGCCTCGTTGCTAGGTGCGGGTAACGCAGCCATGTCGACAATTCGACTCGTCGACACGTTTAAAAAGGCAACGGGGAAAAGCACGCACCAGGTACTCAAAGGGTTGAATCGGCAGGAGCGAGTAAAGCTCACCAGGGAGTTGCTGCGTATCAACCATCCGGAAATGACCCGAAAAATGATCAAGCTAAAACAAATGGCCGGAGCGATGCCAAAGCGCTACACCTCGGCCGAAGTAAGGCGTGGCACCCTCTTACAGATGCTTGATGCTCTTGGCGCCGTATCAGGCATTGCCGGCAGTGTGCGGACCGGGAACGTCCGGATCATTGCGGTTGGGCTGTATGAGGAGATCGCAGAATGAGACTTCTGGGAAGGAGGTATCTCGTTCCTATTCGGCCTTTTTTGATCCGCAATTTTCCCGTGTTTATTGGCGTGATTTTTTCGGGAATTTTCAGTAGTGCTAATGTTGCTGTGTTGGTAGAAAACTATTATTTGCCATCTTTACCGAGCCTTGCTGCTTTTAAAACCGGCGTAGCATTGGCCCTCTTTATCACCCTCTGCAACGTCATGATCGCCGCCGGGCGCCCGAAAGGCGCTTGGGGCATGTATGCCCTTTTCATCGCCTGCCTATTGGTTGCTGTGCCGGGCTTTCTTTTTTCGCCCAGCTTATTCCTTTATGCGGAGTGCTTCTTCTGGCCGATCCTCGGCCTGCTACTGCTTCGCAGCAAACGCCACCGGGAAATGCGTGCCGCCTACGTAGAACTCCGCCACCTGCGCGCAAAAGTCCAGGCCGCCATCAACAAGCGCCGCCAACACGAGCGCGCCATCATCAGAATAAAAAAACCGAGGTAATTCCCCACCTTGCCGCCCACCCAATCGCTACCGCTGCACCCACTCGCGCCACAAATATGTGCAGCGCCTGCACCATGACCCCACCGTTGGCGTCGTTTTGGTGCTGTACTGCACCGGGTCTTACGATAAAGCGCAATGACCGCCGCTCTGGCATAAGTCTTGCGCGCTTTGTACCCATGCCCTGGCTCGCAGGAGGCCGCCGTGTCGATTCATGTCGCGTTGCACCACGTTACGCATTACCGCTACGACCGCGCTGTTGAACTCGGCCCGCAGATCGTGCGTTTGCGCCCGGCGGCCCACAGCCGCACGCGGATTTTGTCCTACGTGCTGAAAGTGCTGCCCGGGCAGCATTTCATCAATTGGCAGCAGGACCCCCAGGGCAATTATCTGGCGCGCCTGGTGTTCCCGGAAAAAACGGACGAGCTGCGCATCGAAGTCGACCTGGTCGCCGAGATGGCGGTGTTCAACCCGTTCGACTTTTTCCTCGAACCCTATGCCGAAAAAATCCCCTTCAGCTACGCCGCCGATGAGCAGCGCGAGCTGGCGCCGTACCTGGAAACCCTGCCGTTGACGCCAAGGTTTGCCGCCTACCTGGCCGGCATCGACCGCACGCCATTACCAGCGGTGGACTTTCTGGTCGGCCTCAACCAGCGCCTGGCGGCCGATATCGGCTATCTGATCCGCATGGAACCGGGCGTGCAAACCCCGGAATTCACCCTGGAGAACGCCTCTGGCTCTTGCCGCGACTCCGCCTGGCTGCTGGTGCAGTTGCTGCGCAACCTGGGGTTGGCGGCGCGGTTTGTGTCCGGTTACCTCATCCAGCTCACCGCCGACGTCAAAGCCCTAGACGGCCCGTCCGGCACCGAGGTGGACTTCACCGACCTGCACGCCTGGTGCGAGGTGTACTTGCCCGGCGCCGGCTGGATTGGCCTGGATGCCACCTCTGGTCTGTTCGCCGGTGAAGGCCATATCCCGTTGGCCTGTAGCCCTGATCCCTCGTCCGCCGCCCCAATCAGTGGGCTGGTGGAGCCGTGCGAGTGCGAATTCACCCACGAAATGTCCGTAGAGCGGATTTGGGAAGCCCCACGGGTGACCAAGCCCTACACCGAAGAGCAATGGCTGGCGATCCAGGCCTTGGGCCGGCAGATCGACGGCGACCTGCTCAAGGACGACGTGCGCCTGACCATGGGCGGCGAACCGACCTTCGTGTCCATCGATGACCCCGACGGCGCCGAGTGGAACACCGCCGCCCTTGGGCCGGACAAGCGCCGGCTGTCCGCCGAGCTGTTCCAGCGCATGCGCAAACACTACGCGCCCAAGGGCCTGGTGCACTTCGGCCAGGGCAAGTGGTACCCCGGCGAGCAACTGCCGCGCTGGTCGCTCAATTGCTACTGGCGCCGCGACGGCGTGCCGATCTGGCACAACAGCGCGCTGATCGCCGATGAGCAACAGGACTACGGCGCCGATGGCGTGATGGCCGGGCGCTTCCTGGCCAGCGTGGCCGAGCGCCTCAAGTTGCCGGCGCGCTTTGTGTTCCCGGCCTTTGAAGACAATTTCTATTACCTGTGGCGTGAGGGTGCGCTGCCGCAAAACGTCAGCGCCCAGGACTCACGCCTGAGCGACGATCTGGAGCGCGAACGCCTGCGCAAAGTGTTCAGCCAGGGCCTGGATAAAGTCATCGGCCAGGTGCTGCCGCTGGCACGCACCGCCGCCAATGACCGCTGGCAGAGCGGGCGCTGGTACCTGCGCGACAACCACTGCCGCCTGGTGCCGGGAGATTCGCCCCTGGGCTATCGCCTGCCGCTGGCGTCGCAGCCGTGGGTGACGGCGGCGCAATACCCGTTTGTGCACCCCACCGACCCAAACCAGGATCAGCCGGAACTGCCGACCAGCGCCCAGCTGCAAAGCCATGGCGAGCCCGTGCCGAGCGATGAGCGTGTGCCCAAGGTGGACGAGTCCGCCGACTGGCTGACCCGCACCGCCCTGTGTGCCGAAGCGCGGGAAGGGCGCCTTTACCTGTTCATGCCGCCGCTGGAGCGCGTCGAAGACTACCTTGAGCTGGTGGCCGCCATTGAAGCCACCGCCGAAGAGCTGCATTGCCCGGTATTGCTGGAAGGCTACGAGCCGCCGTTCGATATGCGCCTGAGCAACTTCCGCGTCACCCCGGACCCGGGTGTGATCGAGGTCAACGTGCAGCCGTCCGCCACCTGGGACGAGTTGGTGGAGCGCACCGAATTCCTCTACGAAGAGGCGCGGCAAACGCGCCTGACCACTGAAAAGTTCATGATCGACGGCCGCCACACCGGCACCGGCGGCGGTAACCATTTCGTGCTCGGGGGCGCCACGCCCAAGGACTCACCGTTTCTGCGCCGGCCTGATTTGCTGCGCAGTTTGATCAGCTATTGGCATAACCACCCGTCTTTGTCCTATCTGTTTTCCGGTCTGTTTATCGGCCCTACCTCCCAGGCGCCACGGGTGGATGAGGCGCGCAACGACGCGTTGTACGAGCTGGAAATCGCTTTCGCGCAAATGCCCGAGCCGGGCGAAGAATGCCCGCCGTGGTTGGTCGACCGCTTGCTGCGCAACCTGCTGATCGATGTGACGGGCAACACCCATCGCGCCGAATTCTGCATCGACAAACTCTACTCACCGGATGGCGCCACCGGCCGCCTCGGCCTGCTGGAATTGCGTGCGTTTGAAATGCCGCCCCACGCGCGCATGAGCCTGACCCAGCAACTGCTGCTGCGCGCGCTGGTCGCACGGTTCTGGCGTGAGCCCTATGCGCCGCCGAAGCTGGCGCGCTGGGGCACCGAGCTGCATGACCGCTTCCTGTTGCCGCATTTTATCGAGCAGGACTTTGCCCACGTGATCGTCGAACTCAATGCCGCCGGCTACCCGCTGCGCGCCGAATGGTTTGCCGCGCACCTTGAGTTCCGTTTCCCCAAGGTCGGCGACTACGCCGTCAGCGGTATCGAACTGGAACTGCGCCAGGCCCTGGAGCCGTGGCATGTGTTGGGCGAAGAAGGCGCGGTGGGTGGCACGGTGCGTTATGTGGACTCGTCCCTGGAGCGCCTGCAGGTGAAGCTCAGCGGCCTGCCGCCGCAACGCTACCTGCTGACCTGCAACGGCATCCCGGTGCCGCTGCAACCCACCGGCCGGGTCGGTGAGTTCGTCGCCGGCGTGCGTTATCGCGCCTGGCAACCGGCCAACTGCCTGCAACCGACCATCGCGGTGCACGCGCCGTTGGTGTTCGACCTGCTCGACACCTGGATGCAGCGCTCGCTGGGCGGCTGCCAATACCACGTGGCACACCCGGGCGGGCGTAACTACGACAGCTTGCCGGTGAATGCCAATGAGGCCGAGAGCCGGCGGATGGCGCGGTTTTTCCGTTTGGGGCATAGCCCAGGGAAATTGCCGGTGCCGCCTGTCGTGATCAACGACGAATTGCCGATGACCCTGGATCTGCGACGCTTCCCCAATAAAAATGACTGAATGCAATCCAAATGTGGGAGGGAGCAAGCCCCCTCCCACATTAGATTGCAGTGAATTTGATTTAAACTGACTCCCCCTTGCCTCTGCCGAGCGTTCCATGTCCGACTTGCTCGACCGTTACCCGCTGACCGCGGGCACTTATCACGAACTGCTCGATGACAGCGGCGCGGTGCGTGCCCACTGGCAGCGCCTGCTGGATCACCTGCAGCGCAGCACCCCTGCGCAACTGGCCCAGCGCCAGGCGTTGCTGACCCGGCAGATCCAGGAAAACGGCGTGACCTATAACGTTTACGCCGACCCCAAGGGCGCCGATCGCCCGTGGGAGTTGGACCTGCTGCCCCATGTGCTGGCTGCCGATGAGTGGCAGCATTTGTCGGCCGGTATCGCCCAGCGTGCGCGTCTGCTCAATGCCGTGCTCGCCGACCTCTACGGCCCGCAGCGCCTGATCAAGGAAGGTTTGCTGCCGGCGGAGTTGGTGTTCGGGCATAACAATTTTTTGTGGCCGTGCCAGGGCATCCAGCCGCCCGATGGTGCCTTCCTGCACCTGTACGCCGTGGACCTGGCGCGCACTCCGGATGGCCGCTGGTGGGTCACCGCCGACCGTACCCAGGCGCCGTCGGGCGCAGGTTATGCGCTGGAAAACCGTACCATCGTGTCCCGCGCCTTCCCGGACCTGTACCGCGATTTGCAGGTGCAGCATCTCACCGGTTTTTTCCGCACGCTCCAGGAAACCCTGGCCCGCCAGGCACCAAGTGATGAGCAGCCGCCGCTGATCGTGTTGCTCACACCGGGGCGTTTCAACGAAAGCTATTTCGAACACCTCTACCTCGCGCGCCAGCTCGGCTACCCGTTGGTGGAAGGCGGCGACCTCACCGTGCGCGACAGCACCGTGTTCCTCAAAACCCTCAGTGGCCTGCGCCGGGTGCACGCGATCATGCGCCGCCTGGACGACGACTTCTGCGACCCACTGGAGCTGCGCACCGACTCGGCCCTGGGCGTGCCCGGCCTGCTCGGCGCCGTGCGCGAGGGCAACGTGCTGGTGGCCAATGCCTTGGGCAGCGGCGTGCTGGAGTCGCCGGGGTTGCTCGGCTTTCTGCCGAAGATCAACGAATTTCTGTTTGGCGAAGAGCTGATCCTGCCGTCCATCGCCACCTGGTGGTGCGGCGAGGCGCCGGTGCTGGCTGAAGCCCTGGAGAAACTGCCCGAGCTGCTGATCAAGCCGGCGTTCCCGTCGCAGAGTTTTGCCCCGGTCTTCGGTCGTGACTTGAACGATGAACAACGCCAGGCCCTGGCCGAACGCATGCGCGCGCGGCCGTATGCCTATGTCGCCCAAGAGCTGGCGCAGTTGTCCCAGGCGCCGGTGTGGCACACCGTGGATGATCACCTGCAACACCGCGCCATCGGCATGCGCGTGTACGCCGTGGCCAGCGCCGACGGCTACCGCGTGCTGCCCGGCGGCCTGACCCGCGTGGCCGCCGAGGCCGACGCCGAGGTGGTGTCGATGCAACGCGGTGGCGCCAGCAAGGACACCTGGGTGCTCGGCGAACGTGCCGCCGGCGGCGAGCAGTGGCGCGCGCAACGCACGATCGGCGCCCATGACCTGGTGCGCCGTGACCCGTATCTGCCGTCGCGCGTGGTGGAAAACCTGTTCTGGTTCGGCCGTTATTGCGAACGCTGCGACGACAGCGCGCGCTGGCTACGCATCGTGCTGGCGCGCTACGTCGACGGCGACGATCCGCTTGCCTTGCAGGCGGCCGTCGAGTTGGGTGAGAACCTGCGCCTGCTGCCGGAGGAGGGCGAGTTGCCCGAACGCCTGCTCGCGGCGATGCTCGGTGATGACTGGCCGTCGAGCCTGCGCGCCAACCTGCAGCGTTTGCAGTGGGCGGCGTCCCAGGTGCGCGGCAAGTTGTCCCGCGAGAACTGGCAGGCCTTGGTCGAGTTGCAGCGAGAAGCCATGGAGCTGGAAAGCGAGGCGCCGGATTTTGGCGAGTTGCTGGATTTTCTCAACCGCCTGGTGATGTCCCTGGCGGCGTTGTCCGGGTTTGCCCTGGACGACATGACCCGCGACGAAGGCTGGCGCTTTTTGATGATGGGCCGGCGCATCGAGCGCCTGCAATTTCTCAGCAGCAGCCTCGCGGCATTCCTGCGCGGCGTGGCAGTGTTCGATCAGGCCGGGCTGGAATGGTTGCTGGAACTGGGCAACAGCAGCATCACCTATCGCTCGCGCTACCTGGCGGTGCCGCAGTTGATTCCGGTACTCGACTTGTTGCTGCTGGACGAACAGAACCCCCATGCGGTGCTGTTCCAGCTCAAGCTGGTGAGTCGCACCTTGCGCCGCCTCAACGACGACTTTGGCGTGCCGCGCGAAACCGGGCTGGCGCCGTTGGTGGAGCGCCTGGCGCGCTTCGACCTGGGCTGCCTGGAGAACCCGTTGTTTGGCGAGTCCAGCGTGCGTGCAGCACTGGACGGCCTGGCCGACCTGCTGCAAGCGGTCGCCGATGAAAGCGGGCAAGTGTCGGATCGCCTGGCGCTGCGGCACTTTGCCCATGTGGATGATGTGAGCCAGCAAACGGTGTCGGTGTAATGAGCGCGCGTTATCAGATTTTTCACGATACCCACTACCACTACGACAGCCCGGTGTCCCTGGCCCAGCAGCTGGCGCACCTGTGGCCACGGCCGTGTGCTTGGCAGCGCTGCACCTGGCAACAGCTGGACATCAGCCCCGAACCCACCGCGCGCCGCGATGAGCTGGACGTGTTCGGCAACCCGATCACGCGCCTGGCGTTCGAGCGGCCCCACGATGAGTTGCTGGTGAACGCCGGGCTGACCGTGGAAGTGCTGGCGCGGCCGCTGCTGGATTTTCGGCAATCGCCGCCCTGGGACCAGACCCGCGACAGCCTGACCTACAGCAGCCAGCCGATGACCGCCGAGCGAATCGAAGCCTGTCGGTACCGCTTCGAATCACCCTACGTGCACCTGAAAAAAACCTTCGTCGAGTTTTCCGAAAGCTGCTTCCCGGCGGGCGAGCCCTTGCTGTTGGGCGTGCAAGCCTTGATGGAAAAGATCTTCAGCGAATTCACCTTCGATGCCGAAGCCACCCAGGTCGCCACGCCGCTGGTGGAAGTGCTGGAGCGCCGGCGCGGCGTGTGCCAGGACTTTGCCCACCTGATGCTCGCGTGCCTGCGCTCGCGTGGCTTGGCGGCGCGTTATATCAGCGGCTACCTGCTGACCCAGCCGCCACCCGGCCAGCCACGGCTGATCGGCGCCGATGCGTCCCACGCGTGGGTCTCGGTGTATTGCCCGGTATCGGGTTGGGTGGATTTTGATCCGACGAACAATGTGCAGCCGGCACTGGAGCACATCACCCTGGCCTGGGGCCGGGATTTCTCCGATGTGTCGCCGTTGCGGGGGGTGATTCTGGGGGGAGGGAGCCATGACCCGGAGGTGCGGGTGACGGTGATGCCGCTGGAGTAACCGTGAATTGTGGTGAGCCAGGCAGGCCGGCTCACCACAAAGGAATTTATTCAGCCGGATCTTTGGGTGTTTCAGTCTCGTCGCTTGCCACTTCACCTTCGGCATCCGGGTTCAGTGCGCCTGCTTCTTCGTCTGCAGCGGCTTTCTTGCGTTGCAGTTTTTCCTCTTTCTTCTGTTCCTTGGCCAAGTCTCTCTGACGTTTGGCGAAGGAGTAATTAGGTTTGGCCATGGGCGATCCTCTAGGGTCGAAGGTGAGGGTGGCGGCGCGCAGCTGCCTTGGGACGACATGGTAGCAGCTTCAAGGTGCGCTTGGCCTTCACTTACCGCAGGCGTACGCGGCCAGCAGGCCGTTGAAGAATTGATTGAAGTGCATGGCAGAGCCTCCGAAGGGTGATGGGCCGATCATAGGCGGAGAGCAGTAGTTTGGCTGGTAGATTGTGTTGATCAGTCTGATAGCCTAAAGTTGTATACAATCTGTTGATGCAGATCATAAGAATTCAAGCCTGCTTGAGGCACCCTTACCGCAATCCGCGTTTTTAAACCCTGCCTTGGAGATTCACATGTTTGCCAAACTCGTTGCTGTTTCCCTGCTGACTCTGGCGAGCGGCCAGTTGCTTGCTGCAGAGTGCAAGGTCACTGTCGACTCCACCGACCAGATGTCCTTCAACACCAAGGAAATCACGATCGACAAGAGCTGCAAGACATTCACCGTCGAGCTGACTCACTCCGGCAACCTGCCGAAAAACGTTATGGGTCACAACTGGGTGCTGACCAGCGCAGCCGATATGCAACCGGTCGCCAGCGAAGGCATGGCTGCTGGCATCGACAAGAACTACCTGAAAGAGGGTGATGCGCGCATCATCGCGCACACCAAGATCATCGGTGCCGGCGAGAAGGATTCGGTGACTTTTGATGTGTCGAAGCTGGCTGCGGGTACTGACTACGCGTTTTTCTGCTCGTTCCCGGGGCACATCTCGATGATGAAAGGTACGGTGGTGGTCAAGTAACACCGCGTTATCGTTCATCGGGGGCAAGCCCCCTCCCACACTTTGATTTGTGAACACATTCAAATGTGGGAGGGGGCTTGCCCCCGATAGCTATCTGACAGTCAACACAAAACTACCTGACTCACCTCAAGGCGCAAACGGCATCACCCGCTTGTGCTCGGTCTTGCGATACGTCTCGCAGATAATCCTGAACGCTTCCTCGCGCACCGGTTCGCCGTGCAGGAACGCATCAATCTCCGCATAGGTCACGCCGTGTGACGCTTCGTCCGGCTTGCCCGGCGACAAGTCTTCCAAGTCCGCCGTCGGCACTTTTTCCACCAACGACTCCGGCGCACCAAAGTGCCGCGCAATCGAACGCACCTGGTTTTTCACCAGCCCGCTCAACGGCGCGAGGTCGCAGGCACCGTCACCGAACTTGGTGAAAAAGCCCATCACCGCTTCCGCCGCATGGTCGGTTCCGATCACCAAACCACCGGCCGCGCCGGCGATGGTGTATTGCGCGACCATGCGCATGCGCGCCTTGGTGTTGCCCAGCACGAAGTCGCGGGACACCGCCGCCTTGCCTTCAAACGCCGCCACTTCACTGGCCAGGGCTTTCACCGCCGCGCCGATATTTACGGTGTGGCGCTCGTCCGGCTCGATAAAGTCCACTGAGGCCTGGGCGTCGATTTCGTCGAACTGGGTTTCGTAGGGCAGGCGCACGGCGATAAACCGGTAAGCCTCGTCGCCGGTGCTGGAACGCAGTTCCTGCATCGCCCGTTGGGCCAACAGGCCGGCAGTCAGGGAGTCGACGCCGCCGCTGATGCCGAGCACCAAGGTCTTGAGCCCGGAATTGCGCAGGCAATCCTGGATAAATGCTACGCGGCGGGCCACTTCGGCCTCAAGCGCGGCCTGGTCTTTGAACGGTGCTTGAACCTTGAGCTGCTGCGCAATCTCACGCTGTACGGCTTGCATGATTCACTCCTTGCTGGAAAGGGCAGGTACTTTGAAAACGTGTCGCAAATAGGCGACAAAATTCGGGTCGGTGCAGTGGGTCTTGCCCGCTTCATCGGAGATTTTGGCGACGGGCTGGCCATTGCAGGCAGTCATTTTAAGCACGATGCTCATCGGCTCCACCCCTGGAATGTCACAGGTCAGGTTGGTGCCGATACCAAAGCTCACATTGATGCGACCGCGCAACGCGCGGAAAATCTCCAGCGCCTTGGGCAGCGACAGGCTGTCGGAGAACACCAGGGTCTTGCTCATCGGCTCGATGCCGAGCTTGTGGTAATGGGCGATGGCTTTTTCGGCCCACTGCACCGGGTCACCGGAGTCGTGGCGCAGGCCGTCGAAGAGCTTGGCGAAGTACAAGTCGAAGTCGCCGAGGAAGGCGTCGGTGGTGATGCAGTCGGTCAGGGCGATGCCCAGCAGGCCACGGTATTCACGGACCCAGCAGTCGAGGGCGGCGATCTGGCTGTCGATCA
>Ga0256410_1002154_pt1 | contig 13609 bp, 6 predicted proteins | sample PhyWR1_FD_185983 | JGI IMG/M metagenome (GOLD analysis project Ga0256410, IMG submission 185983) | Leaf surface microbial communities from wheat plants in UC Gill Tract Community Farm, Albany, California, United States - DLSL W.R1 | ecosystem: Host-associated > Plants > Phyllosphere >... | reverse complement strand
AGGTTCAGGCCATTGGCCGCCAAGGCTTCGGGGTTGACCTTGATGCGCACGGCCTGGCGCTGGCCGCCAGCGATGCTGACCATGCCGACGCCGCTGATCTGCGCAATTTTTTGCGCCATGCGAGTGTCGACCAGGTCATTGAGCTTGGGCAGCAACATTGTTTTGGACGTGATCGCGAGCGTCAGCACCGGGGTGTCTGCCGGGTTGACCTTGTTGTACACCGGCGGCGCCGGCAGGTCCTTGGGCAACAGGTTGGTGGCGGCGTTGATTGCGGCCTGCACCTGTTGTTCGGCGACGTCCATGTTGATGTCGAGGTTGAAGCGCAGGGTCAGCACCGAGGCGCCGCCGGAACTGGTGGACGCCATCTGCGTAAGGCCGGGCATTTGCCCGAACTGGCGCTCCAGCGGCGCGGTGACCGCGCTGGTCATCACGTCGGGGCTGGCGCCGGGGTACAGCGTCATCACGCGGATCGTCGGATAATCCACCTGGGGCAAGGCTGATACCGGTAGCAGTCGGTAAGCGATGATGCCGGCCAGAACGATGGCCAGCATGCTCAGCGTGGTAGCGACCGGACGAAGGATAAACAGCCGCGACAGGTTCATGAACCAACCTTTGGCGCCTTGCCGGCGTTAACGCCGCTCTCGGTTTTGGCCGCAGGTTTGCCTTGCAGGTGTTCGGTCGGGGTGGTCGGCACATCGGCGCTGTCGTTGACCACTTCGATTTCACTGCCATCCTTGAGCCGGTCGGTGCCTTCCAGGACCACGCGATCGCCGGCTTTGAGGCCCTCCTTGATTACCGTGTTGTCGCCGTCGGTATCGCCGACCACCAGTGGCTGAACCTTGACCTTTTTGTCGCCATCGAGGACGTAGACGAAGGTGCCGTCGTTGCCGAACTGGATCGCGGCGGACGGTGCCAGCACCACATCGCGCAGGGTATCGGCCAGCAGGTGCACGTTGACGAATTGGTTGGGGAACAGGGCCTGATCCTTGTTATCGAAGCGTGCCTTGAATTTCAAGGTGCCGGTGGTGACGTCGATCTGGTTGTCCAGGCTTTGCAGTACGCCGACCGCCTGTTTCTTCACGTCGCCACGGTCCCAGGCTTCCACTGGCAGTTTGTTGCCGGCGTGGTAGCGCGGCAGCACGGTGTCCAGGGTGTTTTCCGGCAGGGTGAAAGCCACGCTGATCGGCTGGGTCTGGGTGATCACGGCCAGGGCGGTCGTGTCGTTAGCCGCAACGAGGTTGCCGACGTCAAGCTGGCGCAGGCCGACTCGCCCGGCAATGGGTGCACGGATTTTGGTGAATTCGAGGTTGAGCCTGGCGTCATCGACCGCGCCCTGGTTGGTCTTGACCGTGCCCTGGTATTGCAGGACCAGCGCCTCGGCGGTATCCAGAGTCTGCTTGGCGATACTGTCCTGTTTGTACAGGTCGCGATAACGCTGCACGTCAACCTGGGCGTTTTTCAACTGCGCCTGGTTTTGCAGGAGCGTGCCCTGGGCCTGGAGCAAGGCGTTCTGGTAGCTGCGCGGGTCAATTTCCGCCAGCAGGTCACCGGCCTTGACCATCTGACCCTCTTCAAAGGCGATCCTGACCAGCTCCCCACCGACCCGGCTGCGCACATTGATGGTGTTGAGCGCGGTGACCGTGCCCAGCGCCTTGTAGTACACCGGAAACTCCCCCAGCACCGCTGGCGCCACACGCACCGGCACCGGGCCAGTGGACCCGCCGAAACCCGGGCGGGCCATGCCGGTCTTGCCGGTGTGCCCGGCCGGTGCGTCCTTGTGGGCGCTACTGCCGGGCCAGAATTTCCAGCACAGGCCGGCGATAACCAGCAGCACAAGCAGGCCGAACAGCCAGCGGCGGGAGTTGCGTGGGGAGGATTGCATGGAGTGATCAACCATTGGGCGCGAGAGCTTCTTCTTCGGGAGGCTGAAAGATAAGCACTGGAGCAGTTTAAGAAAAGCGCCTTTACCGGCTATTTACCTTGGGCTTACACGTTTTAACGTTTGCAGCTTAGTCCATTCGCTAGTTCGCTAAGCTGCTGACGCTCAAATAAAAACGGCCTGGACGAGGCCAGGCCGCAAACATGTATCCGACGTGTTACTGCACAGCGCAGCAATGTGCCGAAACAGTTACTTCAAAACAGCCAGGGCGGCTTCGTAGTTTGGCTCCTGGCCAATTTCCGCAACCAGCTCGCTGTGCAGCACTTTGTCGTTTTCGTCCAGCACCACCACTGCGCGGGCGGTCAGGCTGCGCAGCGGGCCGTCGGTGATATCGACGCCATAATCCTGGGAGAAAGCGGCGCTGCGGAAATCCGACAGGCTTTTCACGTTTTCCAAACCTTCGGAACCGCAGAAGCGGGCCTGGGCGAACGGCAGGTCGGAGGAAATGCACAGCACCACGGTGTTGCTCAGCTCGTTGGCCTGGGCGTTGAACTTGCGCACCGAGGTGGCGCAGGTCGGGGTATCGACGCTTGGGAAGATGTTCAACACTTTGCGCTTGCCGGCGAAGGAAGCCAGGGTAGCGTCCGACAGGTCGCCGGCGGTCAGGGTGAAGTCCGGCGCCTGGGAACCGGCTTGTGGCAGTTCGCCTTCAACCTGGACAGGGTTACCTTTGAGAGTGACTTGAGCCATGAACGGAATCCTTATGCTGGGTTTGATGAAACGAATTCGAGAGGCCGAAGTTAACCACAAACTGCCGCCGCTACCTACCGCCGTCGCCAAATTGTCATCGCGCCGGGTTGTGGTTTAATTGCGCGCTTTCCCCCCGCCTTGCAAGGAACCCGCCGTTGATAAATCAGCCCTGCGCCAAAGTTCTGGTCATTGGTTACGTCTGGCCGGAGCCGCGTTCCTCTGCGGCGGGTGGGCATATGATGCAGATTCTTGAGGCGTTTCTGACGCAAGGTTGGGACGTTACCTTCAGCAGCCCCGCCGCACTGGGCGAACACAAGGCCGACTTGTCGGCGCTGGGTATCAAAGAATGCGCCATCGAGCTCAATAACAGCAGCTTCGATGACTTTGTCCGCGAATTGGCTCCGGATATCGTGCTGTTCGACCGTTTCATGATGGAAGAACAGTTCGGCTGGCGCGTGGAGAAGTGCTGCCCAGACGCCCTGCGCGTGCTGGAAACCTCGGACCTGCAAAGCCTGCGCGACGCACGTCACCAGCGTTTCAAGGAACACGCAAAAGCCCATTCCGATAGTGACGACTTCACTGCTCTGTTCGCCCCTGCGCTGAGGGAAGAGTTCCAGCGCATGGCCGACACGGACCTCGCCAAACGTGAAATAGCCGCCATTTACCGCTGCGATATCAGCCTGATGATTTCCGACGTGGAAATCCGCCTGCTCACCGAGCAATTCAACGTGCCCACCGCCCTGCTCCACTGGTGCCCGCTGATGATGGAGCCGCCCACCGCCGCCTTTGCGCCCTTTGAAGACCGCGCGCATTTTCTCAGCATCGGCAACTTTCGCCATGCGCCCAACTGGGATGCCGTGCTGTGGATGAAGAACAGCATCTGGCCGCTGATCCGCCAGCAACTGCCCGCCGCCCAGTTGCATGTCTACGGCGCCTACACCCCGCCCAAGGCCACCGCCCTGCACAACCCGGCGCAGGGTTTTCATGTGATGAACTGGGCCGAAGATGCGCTGCAGGTGATGAGCGCCGCGCGCATCTGCCTGGCGCCGCTGCGCTTCGGCGCGGGGATAAAAGGCAAACTGGCCGATGCGATGCTGTGTGGCACACCCAACGTCACCACCCCTGTCGGCGCCGAAGCGATGGGCGATGAACACCCTTGGCCCGGTGTGGTTGAACAGAGCGCCCAGGCTCTCGCCGCCGCCGCCGTCGCCCTTTATCAAAACCGTGAGCGGTGGACCCAGGCGCAGGAACAGGGTCGCCAACTGCTTGCCCGCCGCTATGACCAACGCATCCACGGCCTGGCGCTGGTGCAATGCCTGGAAAACTGCCGCAGCCATCTCGCCAGCCACCGCCGGGACAACTTCACCGGCAGCATGCTGCGTCACCACGCCCACAAGAGTACGCAGTACATGTCCCAGTGGATCGAGGCAAAAAACCGCAACCTGTGAGGTCGGTGCTGGCGAGGTCGCGCGTGAGGAGGCATTATCCTGTGCAGCAACCACAATAAAGCGACGGCACCATGACCCGAGCAACGCGCGTCACCGACCCTTCCTACGAACTGATGGACGATCACAACGGTGTGTCCGTCATCTACCGCCAGCACGGGTTCCCGTGCCCGCTGGTGCGCTGGCACTTCCACAAGGAATATGAGCTGCACCTGATCATCGCCAGCTCCGGCAAGGTGTTTATCGGTGACTATATCGGCAACTTCTACCCGGAAAGCCTGTTCCTCACCGGCCCCAACCTGCCCCACAACTGGATCAGCCAAGTGGGGGAAGATGAAGTGGTGCCCAAGCGCGACATGCTGGTGAATTTCACCGATGAATTGTTCGAACACGGCAGCCACATTTTCGCCGAGCTCAAACGCCTGGGACCGCTGCTCGAACGCGCGCAGTACGGCATCGAATTTCGCTGCAAAAAAACCATCGCGCAGGCGATGAACCTGATGCAGCGTATCGAAGAGGCTCAGGGTATGGCGCGCCTGGGGCACTTCTTTATCCTGATGGAGGTGCTGGGCACCTGTGAGGATTATCAGTTGCTCTCGGGCGTCACCACCCCGCAATTGGCCGACGAACACAGCATCGACCGCACCAACCGCGCGGTGGATTACATCTTTGCCCACTACGCCCGCGAGCTGCCGCTGGAAGAAGTCGCGGACTACCTGGGCATGAAACCCACCTATTTTTCGCGGGTGTTCAAACAGGCAACCGGCCGTACCTTTGTCGAGTTCGTTAACCGTTTGCGTATCAGCAAGTCGTGCGAGTTGCTGGCCGACGGCGACAAGGCGGTGACCGATGTGTGTTTCGAGTCGGGATTCAATAACATTTCCAACTTTAACCGGCGTTTTCAACAGCTCAAGGGCATGACGCCTTCTCACTACCGTCGCCTGGCGGAGCAGCGGTTGACCGAGCAGAACCTCGCCTGAAGTCCATCGCACTGACGCTTTGCGTAGACACGATCAAACATAGTTACATTGCTTCGTGCATCATTACAGGAACGCCATTGGTTCCCCGGCCACTCAGCACACCATCACGCTTTCCTTTGAAAGGTGATGATTTTTCTGACAGACCGGCAGAGACCAATAATGATCAACGCGCAACCAAAGCTCGCTCCCCTCTACACCCCACTTCCCCAGCTGGCTGACAGCGCCCCCAGAGCGCCGCTCGCCAATGGCGCACCGAACAGCGCGGCAGACGTGCGTGCCTTGCGAGCACGCCGAGACCTGCAAGGTCCGATGCCTGCTTCCCACTCAAGGCAAGAGAAAATCAGCCAGTTCGCCGACGCCTTGGTTGAACGCGGTGACCGCAAACTGGCCGCCGATATCGCCAATGCCCTGATCCGCATCACGCTGGATCAAAACGCGAGTATCGACTCCGAGCAACTGCCAATCCCACCTGACTCCACGTTCCGTCAGCCCTGGAGCGCACTTGCCAACGCACTGCACTCGGAGCCGTTCAAAGCGTTTGCCGAGGCCAATGATATTGATCCCAATGCGGTCATGATCGATAAAACAGGGAGTTTGATTGCGCTTAAGAAAGACACCTCCTACGACATCTACTCACGGCCGGATGATGATTGGGTACGCGCATCGGTGGACGTTCTGGCGGCAGCCCAAAAATTACCCATTTGGGACTTGATTACCTTCTCTGACAAGGATGTCGCGCCCCTCAGGAACCTGATCGCGTTCTACGATTTGCCTCGGTCCACTATGCGTGATGATGATGCACTGCATATCATCGCAACGCTGTTGAAAAGCCCTGCTTTCCCAGCGCCGGACAAAGCCGACAAGCATTACGCGCAGCTCATGGCCAAGCGCAACCAGCAAAAAAAAGAGGCACGCCAGGCGATTGCAGACCTGCCGTCCCAGGAACTGAACCAGCGCCTGGCCGAGTTCGCGCCTTTGACGGCGACAAAAAGAGTGGAACACGCTGACGAAGAACTGGCGACGCTGTGCAGTCAGGCGCTGATAAAGCTGTTGCCGGAACCGCGCAGCACCTCCATGGGGCTGCCGGCCTCCGCGATTATCCTCAGTGAGATTCCGGAGTATTCAACCTTTAATCAAGCTCGCAAAAATCTTTTAAACGCGCTGAACAGCAGCACTTTTACAACCTTTCTACAAAAGAACAACATCACTGCTTCCAGCGTCAGGTTCCATCCAGACAGCGGCGATCTGACAGGCAGCGTCGACGGCAAGGACAAAACCTTCACGTTGAACGATGTTTCGGATTGGCCTGATACCTGGGATGGCATCAAGAGCGCCGTCCAACAAATGGGAGGAGGCCCTGACGCACTGGTTGCCTATCCGGCCGCTTCTGCCTCACTGAACGAAGTGATGCGGTTTTACAACGAACCTGTCCCCGAGCTTAAAGGCTCAACACCAAAGCCGCTGTTGAGTGTCCTGCGGCGAATAGCAGAGATGTCCCAAAATAAGGGGTTCAAAGCACTGGTGGACGCGAACACCAATGATGCGCTGTCCCAGGCCGTGCGCAAGCGACAGCAGGCGGTGAGCAACCAGCTTTCTAGTACTGCCATCAAGCCATCCAGGCTTGAAGCCTTGGCGCAAGCGGTTAAAGCCAGTGACGCTGATTCAGTGGAAACAGGCGCGGAAAGCGCCGAAAGCGCACTGGCCATCGCCATGCACCGGGCAATGCTCGTGGTGAAAGCCGATCCAACCCAAGCCTCCAACAAGATCATCAATTCGATACCACACGACAGCCTCTTCGGACAATGGTGGGATTACCTTGGCAAGGCTTTGAATGGACGCGGGTTCACCCAGTGGGCTCGCGAGCAAAAACTCGACTTGGCGTCCCTGCGCTATGACCCCTCGGACCGGTCGCTGATCGGCAAGGTCAATGGTATCGATCAGCGTTATACCGCCAACGACTTTGCAAAAAAGTACCCTGGCTATTTTGACGTGCTCACGCCAGTGTTGAATGCCGCAGCGCCCTTCGCAGCCCGTGGAACGCCCTTGAAGCTGCCGCAGCCCCAAACCGCCGACGCGCCGTTTGAGTCGGTGTGCAATTTCTATGGCATCAGCCCCCACTACAGCAGTCCGGCCTTCGCACAACAAACGCAGATGATGGGGCAAACTCAACGGTTCCCGAACCCTGTTGAAGACCCGGACCGAATCGTGAACGATTTGATCCGAAAAAAAACAGCCATGGGGGACAGCAATGATCGATACGCCCTCATGGGTGAGCTTGAGCGCATCAATGCGGGCAACGACTCGACATTGATCCCTGTCGACCCTGATTCGTCGCATCAGCCCAAGGGGGCGAGGACGCTTCAGCAGTTTCTTCGAGACAACAACTGGAATAATTTAACGTCGACTCAGCAAGGCGAGAACCTGTTAAAAGCGTTGCAGACACCCGTCCCTGAATCGCCGCCCCTGGGCAATCTCTGGGGGTTTCTCTCCACCGAACTCCCCCTCAGTACAGCGCAGCGAACCAAGGTGGCGCTGTTTGTAAAAAACAATATCGCGCCACACAGCAGCCTGTGGAGCTACTTGAACGCAGGTATTACCGGCCTCAGTACCCAACCTGACAAAGCATTGCAACAGCTGCTGTCCAGCGATAAAGCCGTCGAATTTGCCGCGAAACTTGAAATCGACATGGAGGGGCTCACGACCACGAACAGCCTGAAGCAGTGGCTGTTGACCGCCCTGACGCTGGAACTCGATCCCAAGGCGGGCGCTTCGCGCAATACCGTTGCAGGCTTCGACTTCATGCAGGCTGATAACTGGGGACTTCATCCCAACGAAATCAGCGAACGCTTCGATCAACACTTGATTGACACCGCAAAGATACCCGCGGCACTTGCCCCGATCGCTTCGCATTTGCTGAAGTCCGGTATGGCGCCACAGTTTGTACGCAAAGACCTGTCGCCGGCAGCAACGTTGGGCTCCTGCGAGTTTGCGATCTACAGCATGGGCGTAAACCTGATCGAGCAGATCGCCCCCGGTGCTGCCACCGGCATGAGCGATGAACAGGTCACCCGGTTTATCGGGATTGAGCCCATTTCGGCTGATGAGACACAACAGCGCGCCATGGCGGGGATGAATCCGGTGATGGATTGGGCAATCAGCAACGGCCACGTCATAAAGAGTGACAAAGATGAATACTCCCTGGAACAAATGGCAACTGCGCAAAAAGCCCTGAATAAACAGAACGCTGAAGTGTCTGCCGCCAACAACTTTCTAAATACCGTCAAGGCGCCCAGCAGGCGAGCGATGGCCCTTGAAGCATTGCGGGCAAAATTTGGTTCCACTATCGACTTCGAGAATACGTATGTATGGGAGAGGGTCGGCAAGGTCTTCTCCGGCGTAAAAGCAAGCATCGCCGCAGTGTATGAGGCCGGCCGTCTGGGTGATCAGTGGACGCCGGAAACACCCGCGCTGGACTTCGACAAACTGCGCAGACACGCCGCTGAATTACCCGTCATAAAAGAGCAGTTTAACCAGGCTATCGAACAAGACTATTCGCAACGCAGGACGCACAGCATTTCGCAACTCAAGGACATGATCAGCAAACTGCCTTTGCCGATCCGCACTGCCTTGAACAACGGCGGTATGAACCTGTACGCAGTAGGGAATACTGGCGGCATCGTGCTGGATGTGGATCACTACGGGAAGAAATACACGCTCACCGTCTATCCGGGAGCTGGAAAAATAATACAAATTGCGCCTATTGACCGTTCGGTGCTCCATGGAAAAGCCGGCAGCGTAACCATCGATCTGAACGCCTTCCAAAGCGGCGCAGAGCCGAAACCCGAACTCACCCCCAACGTCGTCCTGACGCCCCTCCATCTTGTCGACCCCGATGTTTATAAGGGCGGCAGGCGGCTATTGTTCGCAGAGCAGGCAGGTACGACGCCCGTTAACTACGAGAGTGTCAGGTCCCGGCATCTGGCCGAGGTGCTGGTTGACACGGCCTACCTGAACAAGGCCAATTTCATCAACAAACAACGCGGGTTCAACCCCGTGGACAACGCCGTCGAACCCAGTGACGTCTTCAAGGGTTTCATGAAGATAGTGCCCGGCGGCTCAAGTATTCTGGATATCTACAACGGCGATTATAAGAAAGCCGTGTACGACCTGGGCGTCGACATCGTGCTGTATGCAGCCACGGAAGGTCTCGGCAAAGTCTGGTCAGTGCTCAAATCGGGCGCGGCCTGGACGGGCGCCAAAGTATCTGCCAGGTCCACTGAAAAGTTCGGCGCCACAGCCGGTGAACATAGCGTACTCAAGGACCTGACAGCCAACAGCACTTCGCAGACGCTCCTTTCAACCAATCGACTGCAGCAAAGCCATCTGGCTGAACTACCTGACAGGAAGTTTGTGCAGCCATCCAATATGGAAGACGGTGTCGTCACACGCTCCGGGACATCCACACACGCCAAAGTGACGGCAATCTTCCAGGAAGGTAACTGGTATGCCTACGACAGCAAAACAGCACAAGCTTATGGACCGGCGCTGGAAGGGTTTGTGTCCGACGCAACATCGGCCGTTCAAAAAGAAACCTTTTCAGACGGCACCTCAGCGCTGGTAACGCAGAAATCACTGGCCGACGACGCTTTTACCCTGCCCCGGGTCAATGGCTTTGACCTGATCAACGAAGGCAGGGTTTACCGTTACGACACCCATAATCCTGGGGTATTGACTGACCTGGAGTCGGCCGATCACTTCAAGCCACTGCAAGGTTTCGAGGCCATCTGCCAGGCGCCCACTGGCATCAATGGCAGGTTCCGACGCGGGGCCAACGACACCTGCTTTTCCAAGGTCATCAACACTGTATCCAGCGAGTTGACTCAGGAGCTTCAGGCGCTCGAGCACGTACGGCTGTTCCCCTCGGCGCCCAAACTGTTCAGCAAGGACCAATTCGTTGTTTTCGAACGACGCCGTTTCAAACTGGTTGAAGGTGATATGGGGCCGCAACTCAAGCCCGTCCTTGATAACAAACGTGTCACCTACAAGGACATCGTCAGCGGCACGATCAAAGAGGATCCACACTTTGGCTTTCACAGTACACAGCCCAATGAAGCATTGGCACGCGAAAGTCGGGTAGTGAAGCTCAACAGCATCAGCACGGTGTGCGATGACAAGCGCGAACTGCGAGGTATCGTGGTTAAGGACTCGATCACCGGCAGTTCCAATCAATACCTGGTGATCGAAGCGGACATCGGTGAGTTTTACTTTGCCAAATTGAACGATGCGCCCGGCGGCGAACTGACCTTTGTAAAGTGCACGCCCAGAGAGTTCCCGTTGGTCAGAAGCTACAAGGCCAAGCTCAATATCCGCCAAGGCGTGTCCAAAGTCCCCATTGATAACGATTTCATTGCCTTGCCGAAACTCGATAGGGCGTTTGAAGAACTGGAGCGTTCTGGCTACACGAGACAGGAAGTCGATGAACTGCAAGCGTACTGCAAAGCCATGAGCCCGGAACAACAGCGTGAAGTCGTCTATCAACTGCAACGGCACGGCATGATCGGTAAAGCCGACATTGCACTAAGGCCGATACAAGTGACCCCATTCGACAAACCTGCTGACTTCGAAAACTGGCCGGCTGAACAACAGAACAAATTCTATGCACAAAACGCCAAATCCAATGTCAATCGTGGCATGAAAGCCACGGGGCTGGGGCCCGGCAACCAGATTCACTCCAAGGCGGACAAGGCGCGTGCGCAAGCCGCTTTACAGACCATCAACTGGATACGCAATACCGCAAATGAGTACGGGCCCAATCGCGCCAATCTGGCGCTAAAAGCCGGTGCCGGCAACTGTGGGGAAATGGCGCTGCTGTCCAAGGACTTCATTGGTAGTAGTGGCGGTCGTGCCTATGAATGGCAGGCATCGGGTGCTCACGCATTCACGGTGGTGGGTGGGCCCTCGACGTTGCCATCAGGGACCGTCGACTTTTCCGAGGCGGCCTGGAAAGACGCCTGGATCGTGGACCCATGGGCCGACATTGCCTGTCCCGCTCGCGAATACACGCAGAAACTCAAAGAAGTCATGACCCAGTGGGAACGTAAACATATAAAAATACTGGAGGGAGAAAAAACAATCAGCCCGCTGGACGACACCTGGATCGCAAATCTTATAACAAAACCGAAAACCCCCTTCTCTCACGGGTATAGCGGCGCCTGAGCACCGATAGCGGGTAAGCGCGCCGTCATGGAGTGAACGGCGCGCGTTGCCGAGCTTTACCGGGCGCGCCCGCTCAACCTGGCAACCAGTGCAAAAAAGTATCAGCGCGCGTGCACCAACGGATTTGTCACAACCGCATTTCAAGGCTGTAATCAACGCACACTCTTCCTGGTTTCATGTAGGAAGACACAACAACAATAACTGTCCTTCTGTAGCCCCTGGGCGCGGAAATGGAGTGCGCGATGAAGTTCACAGCAAAAGCTCTAATTGCCTTTTCCTGCATGACAGCAGGCATGACCCTCAGTGCCGTCAGCCTTGGCGCGCAGACCCTGACCATTGCCACCGTCAACAACAGCGACATGATCCGCATGCAAAAGCTCTCGAAAACCTTCGAGACCGAGCACCCGGAGATCAAGCTGAACTGGGTGGTGCTCGAAGAAAACGTCCTGCGTCAACGTCTCACCACCGACATCGCCACCCAGGGCGGTCAGTTCGACGTGCTCACCATCGGCATGTACGAAGCTGCACTGTGGGGCGCCAAGGGCTGGCTCGAACCGATGAAGGACCTGCCGGCTTCCTACGACCTCGATGATGTATTCCCTTCGGTGCGTGACGGCTTGTCGGTCAAGGGTTCGCTGTACGCCCTGCCGTTCTACGCCGAAAGCTCGATCACCTACTACCGCACCGATCTGTTCAAGGACGCCGGGCTGACCATGCCCGAGCACCCGACCTGGAGCCAGATCGGCGAATTCGCGGCCAAACTCACTGACAAGACCAAAGAGCAGTACGGCCTGTGCCTGCGCGGCAAAGCCGGTTGGGGTGAGAACATGGCACTGATCACCACCCTGGCCAACGGCTACGGTGCACGCTGGTTCGATGAAAAGTGGCAACCTGAATTCAACGGGCCTGAATGGAAGGACGCGCTGACCTTCTACGTCGACAACATGAAGAAGTCTGGCCCACCGGGCGCTTCCAGCAACGGCTTCAACGAAAACCTGGCGCTGTTCAACAGCGGCAAGTGCGCCATCTGGGTGGACGCCAGCGTGGCCGGCTCGTTCGTGACCGACAAGACCCAGAGCAAAGTGGCTGACCATGTCGGCTTCACTTTTGCCCCCCACGAGAAGACCGACAAGGGCACTTCGTGGCTGTACTCCTGGAGCCTGGCCATTCCGACCAGTTCCAAGGCCAAGGATGCCGCCAAGGTATTCACCAGTTGGGCAACGTCCAAGGAATATGGCGAGCTGGTGGCCAAGACCGACGGTATTGCCAACGTACCGCCAGGCACACGCAAATCCACCTACAGCGACGAATACATGAAGGCGGCACCGTTCGCCAAAGTGACCCTCGAATCGCTGAAAGTCGCGGACCCGACCAAACCGACCCTCAAGCCGGTGCCTTATATCGGTATCCAGTTGGTCACCATTCCTGAATTTCAGGCGATTGGTACCCAGGTCGGCAAGTTCTTCTCGGGCGCACTGACCGGCCAGCAGACGGTGGATGCTGCACTGACCGCCGCCCAGACCACCACCGAGCGTGAAATGAAGCGGGCGGGTTATCCCAAATAAAAGGGGGTACACCGCGGTAAATGCTTTGTGTGGGAGCTGGCTCGCCTGCGATGCAGGCGACTCGGTCTGTCAGCCAGACCGTTGTGATGCTATCGCAGGCACGCCAGCGCCCACATTGACCACGCTCCGATTCTAGTTCCGCCTGCACCCGACTGGTCTTGATCCTAATGAATACAACACCCAAAAACCGCCTGGCCAACCCCGGCTGGTTCCTCGTCAGCCCCTCGGTGGCCTTGCTGCTGCTGTGGATGATCGTGCCGCTGGGCATGACCCTGTACTTTTCGCTGATCCGCTACAACCTGCTCTACCCCGGCGAAAACCAATTCGTGGGCCTGGAGAACTTCACCTATTTCATCACCGACTCAGGCTTCCTGCCCGGCGCCACCAATACCCTGTTGCTGGTCGGCAGCGTGCTGTTGATCAGCGTAGTGTTCGGCGTGTTGATCAGCGCCCTGCTCGAAGCCAGTGAGTTCTTCGGCCGTGGCCTGGTGCGGGTGTTGTTGATCTCGCCGTTCTTCATCATGCCCACGGTCGGTGCGCTGATCTGGAAGAACCTGATTTTCCACCCGGTGTCGGGGATTCTCGCCGCCGTGTGGAAGCTGTTCGGCGCCGAGCCGGTGGACTGGCTCGCACACTATCCGTTGCTGTCGATCATCATCATTGTGTCGTGGCAGTGGTTGCCGTTCGCGATCCTGCTGCTGATGACCGCCATGCAGTCCCTCGACCAGGAACAAAAGGAAGCCGCGCGCCTGGACGGTGCCGGTGCCATCGCGA
>Ga0256410_1002149_pt1 | contig 13638 bp, 13 predicted proteins | sample PhyWR1_FD_185983 | JGI IMG/M metagenome (GOLD analysis project Ga0256410, IMG submission 185983) | Leaf surface microbial communities from wheat plants in UC Gill Tract Community Farm, Albany, California, United States - DLSL W.R1 | ecosystem: Host-associated > Plants > Phyllosphere >... | reverse complement strand
GAGCAGCGTTTCTACGAGATCTCGCCGGAAGAACGCATGGACGCCGTGACCAAGGTGCTGGCGCATTTCCGCCCGGCATCGTGCGTGGCGTTCTGCTTTACCAAGCAGCAAGTGCAGGAAACCGTGGATCACCTGACCGCCAAGGGTATTTCCGCGGTTGGCCTGCACGGCGACCTGGAACAGCGCGACCGTGATCAGGTGCTGGCGATGTTCGCCAACCGCAGCACCTCGGTGCTGGTCGCCACCGACGTCGCCGCGCGCGGCCTGGACATCGACGCGCTGGACATGGTGATCAACGTCGAACTGGCCCGCGACTCGGAAATCCATATCCACCGCGTGGGCCGTACCGGCCGCGCCGGTGAGACCGGCATCGCGATCAGCCTGGTGGCGCCGTCCGAAGCACACCGCGCCCAGGCCATCGAGCAACTGCAGAAGTCGCCGCTGAACTGGGACCAACTGGACAACCTCAAGCCACAAGGCGGTGGTCCGTTGCTGCCGCAGATGAGCACCCTGTGCATCGCCGCCGGCCGCAAGGACAAGGTTCGCCCGGGCGACATTCTTGGCGCGTTGACCGGTGACGCGGGTATCCCGGGTGCCCAGGTCGGCAAGATCGCAATCTTTGATTTCCAGGCCTTCGTGGCTGTGGAGCGCGGCATCGCCAAACAGGCGCTGCAGCGCTTGAACGACGGCAAGATCAAGGGCCGCTCGTTGCGCGTGCGTATCCTGTAAGAACACCGAGTTCCTGTTGAAGGGGCCGAATCAATGTGGGAGCTGGCTTGCCTGCGATAGCGGTGGTGAATTCACTACAGCCATCGCAGGCAAGCCAGCTCCCACATTTGATTGCATTTCAAACCATATTTTGTGAGGACATGGCTGTGCGCTCGACCGAAGTTGTGATCATTGGCGCCGGCGCCGCAGGCTTGATGTGCGCACTGACCGCCGCCGGGCGCGGTCGCCAGGTGATGTTGCTGGACCACGCCAACAAGGCCGGCAAAAAGATCCTGATGTCCGGCGGTGGCCGCTGCAACTTCACCAACATGTACACCGAGCCTGCCAACTTCCTCTCGCACAACGCGCACTTCTGCAAGTCCGCGCTGGCGCGCTACACCCAGTGGGATTTCATCGCGCTGGTGGCCAAACACGGCGTGCCGTACCACGAGAAAAAACTCGGCCAGTTGTTCTGCGACAACAAGTCCAGCGACATCCTCGGCATGCTGCTCGACGAATGCATCCAGACCGGTGTGAGCCTGCACCTGGACACCTCGATCGAGACCATCGCCAGGGTCGACAACGGCTATCGGTTGCAGACCACCCTGGGGGAGCTGCACTGCGAATCGTTGGTGATCGCCACCGGCGGCCTGTCGATCCCGACCCTGGGCGCCACCGGCTTTGGCTATCAGGTAGCCAGGCAGTTCGGCCACGAACTGCTGCCAACCCGCGCCGGGCTGGTGCCGTTCACCATCACCGACCAGCTCAAGGAACTGTGCGGCGAGCTGTCCGGTACGTCGGTGGATTGCCTGGTCAGCTGCAACGGCCAGAGTTTTCGCGAGAACATCCTGTTTACCCATCGGGGCCTGAGCGGGCCGGCGATCTTGCAGATTTCCTCGTACTGGGAATCCGGCGACACGGTGGAGATCAACCTGCTGCCCGATCACGACGCGCACACCTGGCTGCAACAGCAACAGACCGAGCGCCCCAACAGCGAGCTAAAAACCCTGCTGGGCGAAATATTCACGAAAAAGATGGCCAACCTGCTGGCCGATACCTGGTTTGTGTCCAAACCGATGAAGCAGTACACCCATGCCGAAATCGCCGACATCGCCAACAAGCTGGGCAACTGGCAATGGGTGCCGGCGGGCACCGAAGGCTATCGCACCGCCGAGGTGACGCTGGGCGGGGTAGACACGCGGGAAGTGTCGTCCAAGACCATGGAGTCCCTGAAAAGCCCGGGCCTGTATTTTATTGGCGAAGTGCTGGACGTGACCGGGCATCTGGGCGGGTTCAACTTCCAGTGGGCCTGGGCGTCCGGCTACGCTGCCGCGCAATACGCCTGACGCCGCTTAAACCTTGAAATGCAAAAAACCTGTGGGAGCTGGCTTGCCTGCGATAGCGGCGTTGGATTCACCATCGCTATCGCAGGCAAGCCAGCTCCCACATTAGATTTGTGGTGCCTGGAAGTTATTTTGCGCAATCGATGTGATCGCTACGCTTGCCCTGGCGTCCTTGATAGCTCAATTTAGCGACATCGCTCTGGAAGACGCCCGACTTCATGTCATCGACCTCGTTCAAGCACTCCCTGCGGCGCCTGTGGGCGCTGGATAAATTCAGCTACAGCATTCGGGTGTTCATCGCCCTCACCGGCAGCATGGCGCTGTGCTGGTATCAGAATGAAATGGCACTGCTGATTCCGCTGTTCCTGGGGATCATCGCCAGCGCCCTGGCCGAGACCGACGACAGTTGGCAGGGCCGCCTCAACGCCCTGGCGGTGACGCTGGTGTGTTTCAGCATCGCCGCGCTGTCGGTGGAGCTGCTCTTCCCCTACCCCTGGTTTTTCGCCATCTCCCTCGCCCTGGCGACGTTTTGCCTGACCATGCTCGGTGCGCTGGGCGAACGCTATGGCGCGATTGCTTCGGCCACGCTGATTCTGTCGGTGTACACCATGATCGGCGTCGACCAGCGCGGTGGTGCGGTCAGCGACTTCTGGCACGAGCCGCTGCTGCTGGTGGCCGGTGCGGCCTGGTATGGCGTGCTGTCAGTGCTGTGGCAGGCGCTGTTTTCCAATCAGCCGGTGCAACAGAGCCTGGCGCGGTTGTTTCGGGAATTGGGGCGTTATCTCAAGCTCAAGTCGTCGTTGTTCGAGCCGATCCGCCAGTTGGACGTGGAAGCACGCCGCCTGGAACTGGCCCAGCAGAACGGCCGGGTGGTCGCCGCGTTGAACGCCGCGAAGGAAATCATCCTGCACCGCGTGGGCAATGGTCGACCGGGCTCGAAAGTCAGCCGTTACCTCAAGCTGTACTTCCTCGCCCAGGACATCCACGAACGCGCCAGCTCGTCCCACTACCCGTATAACGCGCTGGCCGAGGCGTTCTTCCATAGCGACGTACTGTTCCGCTGCCAGCGCCTGTTGCGCCAGCAGGGCAAGGCTTGCCAGGCGCTCGGCGAGTCGATCCAACTGCGCCAGCCGTTCATCTATGGCGACAGTTTCGCCGAGGCACTCGGCGACCTGAACGCCTCGCTGGAACACCTGCGCCTGCAAAACAATCCGGCCTGGCGCGGACTGTTGCGTTCGCTGCGGGCGCTGGCGGCCAACCTGTCGACCCTCGACCGCCTGCTCGGCGACGCCAGCAACCCCGACGCCCTGGCCGACGCCACCGACAGCAACCTGCTGGACCGAGCGCCGCGCAATCTCAAGGAAATGTGGACACGCCTGCGCACCCAGCTCACGCCGACATCGCTGCTGTTCCGGCATGCGTTGCGTCTGTCCCTGGCGCTGACCATCGGCTACGCCACCCTGCACGCCATTCACGCGTCCCAGGGTTACTGGATCATCCTAACCACGCTGTTTGTCTGCCAGCCCAACTACGGCGCGACGCGGCGCAAGCTCGGCCAGCGGATCATCGGCACGGCCATCGGCCTCACGGTGGCCTGGGCGCTGTTCGACCTGTTCCCCAGCCCCCTGGTGCAATCGATGTTCGCCATCGCCGCTGGCCTGGTGTTCTTTATCAACCGCACCACCCGCTACACCCTGGCCACGGCCGCCATCACGCTGATGGTGCTGTTCTGCTTCAACCAGGTGGGCGATGGCTACGGGCTGTTCCTGCCAAGGCTGTTCGACACCTTGCTCGGCAGCCTGATCGCGGGCCTGGCGGTGTTCCTGTTCCTGCCGGACTGGCAGGGTCGGCGCCTGAACAAAGTGCTGGCCAACACCCTGACCTGCAATAGCATCTACCTGCGCCAGATCATGCAGCAATACGCCGCCGGCAAAAGCGACGACCTGGCCTACCGCCTGGCGCGACGCAACGCACACAACGCCGACGCGGCGCTGTCCACCACCCTGGCCAACATGCTGATGGAGCCGGGGCACTTTCGTAAGGAAGCCGATGTGGGGTTCCGCTTTCTGGTGCTGTCGCACACCTTGCTCAGCTATTTATCGGGGCTGGGTGCGCACCGCGACACCCAACTGCCGGCGCAAATGCGCGAGGCGTTGATCGATAGCGCGGGCAGCAGCCTGGCGGCGAGCATCGATGAGATCGCCAGCGGCCTGGCCGACAAACAACCGATTGCGATTCAGAGCGATGCCGAAGAAGCCCTGGCGGCGCAGCTTGAGCAGATGCCGGACGAGATCGATGAAGGGCAGCGACTGGTGCAGACGCAGTTAGCGTTGATTTGTCGGCAGTTGGGGCCGTTGCGCACGCTGGCGGCGCATTTGATCAAGGATACCCGCGCGGCTTGAATCGCTATCGGGAGCAAGCCCCTCCCGCAGTTTGATGTGTGAATACCTTTCACATGTGGGAGGGGGCTTGCTCCCGATTGGCGCTCAAGAACATTACATCCCGTGCTGTTTCATCAACCGCGCATAACTGCCATCAGCCTTCATTCTGGCAATCTCGCGATCAAATCCCGCCACAATCTGCGCATGCTCGGGATTCTTCAGGCTCACCAGAATATGCAGGCTGTTTTCACTCAGTGGCTTGGGCAGAAACTCCACCGCATTGCGCACCCGCGCCGACTCACGCGCCAGGTAAAAGCGCGCCACGTATTCATCCTCCACCGTCAGCCGCACCCGCTCGGCCGCCAACATGCGCACGGCCATGGCGAAGTTGTGCACCGGGATCTTCTGTAACTGCGTGTCGGCATCGAACGTCGCCGAATACGCATAGCCGCGCACCACCGCGATGGGCGCCTCGTGCAATTGCGCCAGGTTCTCGAACTCGATGGGGTCTTCACGGCGCTTGATGAATCGCACGCGATTGAGCAGGTATTCGGCGGAAAACTGCCCCAACTGCGTGCGCGCCTCGTCATACCAGGCATTGATCAGCACGTCATAACGCCCATCGCCTACGCCCTTGAGCGCGCGGGCCCAGGGCACCTGCTCGAAGTCACTGGCGTAGCCTGCGCGGGCCAGGGCAGTGATGACGATATCGGTGGCCAGGCCGCCATTGACCAGCGTGGCGTCGGTAAACGGCGGCCATGCATCCGCAGCCAGGCGCAAGCGCTGCGCACACGCGGGCTGGGCCAGCAACAACACTCCAAATAAAGCAACGGCACGAGAGAATCGCGGCATGCTCAAAATCCTTGGCAGGCAGGCGGTGGCCTTGGCTCAGGGCAGTCCTGAGGTTGTAACAGTAGCTCAGATTACACAAACCAGGCGGTGGTGCATGCAGACAAAGATGGCAAATTGAGGTCACTCACAAAAAAAGACCCTTTAGACACAAACCCGCGCCGCGCTTACTATCGGTCGCAGGCATTTATCGGGATTTCACCATGACAGTGGATTGGCTCTGCAAGCATCACACCGACCTGGGCAAGGAGCAGCTGTACGCCATCCTGCGCCTGCGTTGCGAAGTGTTCGTCGTTGAGCAGCAGTGCGTTTACCAGGACATCGACGGACAGGACCTGGACGGGGACACCCACCATCTGATGGCCTGGAAAGACGATGAACTGGTGGCTTATCTGCGCCTGCTTGATCCGCAGCTACAGGGCGGCGATGTGGTCATCGGTCGGGTGATCGTGGCACCCTCGGCGCGCGGTACGGGACTGGGGCACCAGATGATGAAGGAGACGCTCAGGCAGATTGAGCATATCTGGCCGGATACACCGATTTACCTGTCGGCCCAGGCGCATTTGCAGGGGTATTACGGCCGGTATGGGTTTGTGGCAGAGGGAGAGCAGTATCTGGAGGATGGAATTCCACATCGGGGTATGCGCCGTGCTTGAGGGCGCTATCGGGAGCCCAACCACCGCCGGCTTCAGGGATACCCCAACACCCGCTTGATCGACGCCAGATTTGCTTCAATCCACTTACGGTCTATCGCCCCCCAACTGCGCACGCGATAGCACCCCGCGTGGTTACGGGCGCCGTCTTGCTGCTCGAACTCACACACAATATCCAGATCCGCCAACGCCGTGATCGTGTCCTGAGCCGTGCGCCGGGGCATGCCCGTCACCTCGGTCAACGCCGGCACGCTGCTGGCCTGCCCGCTGTCGATCAGGTAGGCCACGTACAAGCGGCGGTAGAAACTGCTCTTGGTCTTGCTTACGTCCATGGTCGGTTGCCTTGTGGTTAGGGCTTGCCCTGCAAGTCGCGCCAGGTGAGGTACACCCGCAGGTCGAATTCCACCTGATGGTAGCCCGGCATCATGTATTCGCAGAGTTTGTAGAACGCCTTGTTGTGGTCCGATTCCTTGAAGTGCGCCAGCTCGTGCACCACGATCATGCGTAGAAATTCAGGCGCCGCCTCTTTGAACAACGCAGCGATGCGGATCTCTTTCTTGGACTTGAGGTTGCCGCCCTGCACCCGCGAAATGGTGGTGTGCAGGCCGAGGGCGCGGTGCGTGAGATCCAGACGGTTGTCGAACAGCACCTTGTCGATGGCTGGCGCATTGCGCAGGTGTTCCTGCTTGAGCGCCAGGGCGTACGCATACAGCGCCTTGTCGCTCTGCACGGCGTGGCGTTCGGGATAGCGTTGCTCGAGGTAGGCGCTCAACTGATCCCTGGCGATCAATTGGCGGACTTGTTCCTGGAGGGCCGCAGGGTAGGCCTGGAGGTATTTCAGGGTGGTCATTGAGGTCTGCAACAGGCTTGGAATGGGCGCCAGTGTAGCGAATTCAACGTTGGCAGGCGCGTGCCCAGTCGACGATCTCGTCGGCCATCAAGGGCTTGGATGCCCATGCGCCCTGAATGAACCGGCAGCCATTGGCCTTGAGCCAATCGGCCTGCGCCTGGGTGTCAACGCCCTCGGCCACCACCAGCACGTCGAAATGCGCGCACAACTCGATGATGCTGCGGGCCATCGCCGCATCTCGTGCCGACTCCGGCAGCCGGGCGACCAATTGCGGGTCCAGCTTCAGGGTGTCGAACGCCAGGTCGCGCAGGTGGGCGAGTGAACAGTTGCCTAAACCGAAATCGTCCAGGGCAATCCGTACACCGATGCGGCGCAACAGCTTGAGCTGCTTGATGGACTCTTCGAGGTTGCTCATCAGACTGTCTTCGCTGATTTCCACCTCCAACTGACGGCCATGCAACCCATGTCGGTCAAGGACCTGCTGCAACTGGGTCGCCAGGTTGGGCATATTGAACTGACTGCCGCTCAGGCTCACGCTCAGCACCAGTTCATCGTCGAAGCAGGTATGCCAGGCCTGGCGTTGCGCGGCGACATGCTGGTAAATCCAGGCGCTCAACTGGCTGATCAGCCGCGCCTCTTCCAGCAGCGGCAGGAACAGCCCCGGCGGCACGTCGCCGACGCTCGGGTGCTGCCAGCGCAACAGCGCTTCAACGCCGCGCAGACGACCGTCGTCCAGCGACACCTGAGGCTGGTATACCAGCGTAAATTCCTTGTTGTGGATCGCCGTGCGCACGCTGTCTTCCAACATCAGGCGCGAGCGTGCGCGGCCGTTCATTTCCTGGTCGTAATAGCGATACTGCTGACGCCCCGCGCGCTTGGCTTCGTACATGGCAATGTCAGCCGCGCGCAGCAGGCCGTTCAGGTCAGAGCCACAATCGGGGAACGTGGCAATGCCGATGCTGACCCCAAGCATCACATCCAAACCGTCAACCTGGTGACACACAGATACCCGCTCGATCAGTTGCTCTGAAATCTTGGCCGCCTGCTCCGGGAATTCCAGTTCCAGCAACGCGGTGAATTCATCACCCCCCATGCGCCCGATAAGGTTGCACGAGCCCAGGCACACCTTGATCTGCTCGGACACCCAGCGCAGCACCCGATCACCGGCGTCGTGCCCCAACGAATCGTTGACCCGCTTGAACCCGTCAAGGTCCAGGTACAGCAGCACCAGCGACGTCTCACCGCGTTCGCTGCGCAGCAGAATGCTGTCCACCGCCTGTTGAAAGCCGCGGCGGTTCAACAGCCCGGTCAACGGGTCGGTCACGGCCTGGAACTCCAGCTGCTGATGCAGGTGACGCACTTCGGACATGTCCAGCACCGTCACCACCATGGCCTTCTGCTCAACGGGCAGGCGCGCGCAGGACAGCGCCACCGGCACCTGCTGGCCTCGACTGGTGCGCAGGATGGCGTCGTGCAGGCGCCAGGTTTCGCCGCTGCGATAACCTGCGTACATCTGCGAATCGAGCCAGGCCGGCACATGGGGTTTCTGCAGGAAGCGCAGAAACTCCTGGCCCTGCAGCTCATCCGTCTTGGCATTGAGCAGGCGCGAGATCGCCGGGTTGGCGTACTGGATCACGCCGTCTTCGCCCACCACCAGGATGCCTTCGGCGGCATTGTCGAGCACCGAGGCGTTGAATGCGCGGGCCAGCTCCAGATCATGACTCAGGCGCTGCAGGGCCCGGCGGTTGCGCTGGTGGTCGAGCAACGCCTGGACCTTGGGTTTAAGGATAAGCGGGTCGAAGGGCTTGAACAGGTAGTCGATGCCGCCGCTGGCATAGCCCTCCAGCACGGAGGCCGGTGACTGCGCGTTGGCACTCAGGAAGATGATCGGCGTCATGCAGGTGCGCTGGCTGCCGCGCATCAGCCGGGCGACTTCAAAACCGTCCATGCCAGGCATCTTCACGTCCAGCAGCACCAGGTCGACGTCATGCGCCAACAACAGTCCCAGCGCTTGCACCCCGGAATCAGCGGTTATCACCTGCCAGTCGTCATGCTGCAACAGCGCGCGCATGCTGACGAGGTTTTCCGGGTAATCATCGACCACCAGAAGAACCGAACTGCCATCGCGGTGGTGTGGAGCGCATTCCATGCTACGTCTCTTCCTTAGGAACTGACCCGGTCACTTCCGACAGAAAACCCGGACAAATACTGAGGCCTCACTCTAGCCTTGGAACCTGCAAATCAGAAGTGACGCAGGTGCCATCATTGCGCCAAAGCCAGGGAAGCCGACTAACGGTCGAGCGCTACACCCCACGGCGTACGGGAACATGGCTTTTTGGTATTCCTTTGACGCCAGAAATTTGCCACAAAATAATTAACAACCTGGTGAGTACCGCCTATAAATAACCTCTGGAGCCCTCGGGCTAAAGCCTTCTCCTTCTTTAAAAGGCCAACACCATGATCGACCTTTCCACCTGGAACCTGAGCATTCCGGTAGGCTCGCCCCCCTCGACCATCGACACGCCCAAGCTGATGAACGGTTTCAAGGATCAATACTTCCAGGCCGAAGGCAGCAACGTGCAGTTCTGGACACCGGTGACCGGCACCCGCACCGACAATGCCATCTACCCCCGCAGCGAACTGCGCGAAACCTACGCTGACGGCCGCCTGCGCAACTGGAACTACCCTGACGCCGATAACTTCCTGCGCGCTACCCTGGAAGTGAATCAGGTGCCCTCCAGCGGCAAGGTCGTGATCGGTCAGATCCACGCTTACGACAGCCAGAAACCGCTGATCAAGCTGGAATATCAGTTCAAGGAAAAAACCCAGAGCGGCAACATCGTCGCCAAAGTGCGCATGCGTCCGGATGACGGCGAAAGCCGGGTGATCACCGTCGCCACCAATGTGCCGATGGACAAGAGCTTTACCTACGTCATCAACCTCAATAAAGCCGGGCTGCTGAGCGTGGAGGCTGCGGATGGGCAATGGAACGATCGCATCGGTGCGGCGTGGGGCGCGAAGCCTTTGTATTTCAAGGCGGGGGTGTATGTGCAGGACAACAGCGGGGACAGCAAGGAAGGCGCGCGGGTGACATTTGCGAAGTTGGATATTGATCACCAGTGAACTGATTTGCCCCTGGCGACGCCAAGCCTATTCGCGCGTGAGCGCCGGACATGTCCGGTGCTCACGTAGCGCCGCTCCAGAAAATCAACACTATGGCGCCACTAACGTTATCTGTTTTGGTTGAAAAAGATAAATCGTATTAGCGGAAATTGAAGTAAAGGTAGAATTAATCTCAATATCTCCCGGCCCGAGGGTGCGCATTGAGGGCATACCCACGACCACCATCAGGCTACTCGGGGTGGTGCCAGCTCTTACCGTGTATAAATAATTAAAAACCGCCAAAGGATTGCCTGTTGTTATATTTTGAACATCGACCTCCCATGTATCGCCTGCCTGTGGCTTAACCGGCAGTACACTGACGGGCACCTTCAAACCAAAGCCGCCATAATATTGAAACGTCGCATAGGGTTTATTATAAAGGGTGTAGGCCACGTTTGATTTATCGGTGGGATCAAACCCTACTTGATCTTCAAGTTTATCCTCAAAAAAGTCCGAATAGTAAGCGTCGGGCTCTACCGAGAGCACTCTGTATTTGAATGGCATGGCGCACCTCACATTTCAGTTGGTCAAGTCATGTCTCTTGAAAAAGTCAGCCGTGCGTACCGAACTTTTCCGACGCTCACATTGCCCTACCCATCCCAATACCACTACGGCATCACTAACGTTAGTTGTTTGGTCGGAAACACATAAACAGTGTTCGTGGCGTTGGATGTAAAAAAAGACTCAATCTCAATAATTCCCGGTCCGAGGGTATACATTCCGGGCCTGATACTTACTCCCGTGGCAAAATACTGCGGCGCGGTGCCAGGATGCACCGTCGACATATGATTAAATATGGCCGAAGGATTACCCGTCGTTATATTTTGCATATCCACATTCCATGTATCACCCGCCTGCGGATTAACGGGCAACATACCGACGGACACTATTAAACTAAAGCCACCATGGTATTGAAACCTCGCATAGGGTTTATTGTATAACGTATATGCAACGTTTAGAGGATCTTTATGATCAAACCCGACATGATCTTCAAGCGCATCCTGAAAAAAGTCCGAATAGTAATAGTCAGGCTCGATCGAAAGCAATTTGTATCTGAATGGCATCATGCACCTCACATTACGACGGGGCCAAGATCTCGCCTAGTGCAAATTGATCATATTAGCCCTGCGAGGCAACGCAACTGTCAACCTTGACAGTTGACAACGTCCACTCATTGTCTTCCAGCGAAAAAGGCGCATGATGCCTGTGAGTTTCTTCACAGGCATCATGCGCCTACATCATGTTATTCACTGCACATCAGCATAAAGCCCATGGAAGAATCACCCGCGGGTTTGTTATCACCTACCTTGAGGGTCAGAACGTTAACGTAATTGATAGCGGGCGCACTGCCCAGTTTGGCGTGACCGTAGAAAATGTGATCATTGGAACTGACGTCAATAACCGATACCGTGCAGAAACCCGGTTTTTCTTTAAACGTACCAGGGATAAATCTGACTTTGTAATCTGAAAAATAGTCAGGTTGGGCAGTCAACTTCACCTCCTTTATCCACTGCGGTGATTGCGTGGTAATCGTGCCATCTTTATCGATAGACGCAGTGAATATCTGATTTTTTGCGAATACGGGCACAGCCGTACCCATCGCCAGCAAGGCCATGATTGCGCCAGCAGCTTTGATAAATCTCATCATCAATGTTCCTTTATTGAATGGGGCGTAACGCGTTGCCGCCGCTACCTTAAACCACCCACGCCGGATAAGATCACCGTTTCAAAGACCGTCAGAAAAAATAGAAATGACTGCAGGCATTGAGGATTTAAACTTACAAAGGCAATGGAACACCCAAGCCACTTCCCAGCATCACGAGGTTATTTACGTTTGCCAGTCCAGCAGGAGGACACACAACCGGACCTTGTCCAGCCTTAGCCCTTACGACTCGCTATTCATGAATAGCAAAAACTAAGACAGTATTAAATTTATACTTCCCGGCTGAAAAACATAGACTGCACTAGCAGAATACGATTTAAAACTACAATTGATTTCAATCATACCTGCACCCAGCGTTCTAATCGCCGGCATATTTAAAAAAACACGCACATCCTGTTTACTGCCAACATCAATTTTGCCCTTAGCATTAAAGATCGCTGCGGGATCATTCGTCGTGACATTCATAACATCAAAAACCCATTCATCGCCCGCACCGGGCTTAACTGGCAATACACTGAAGGGCATCACTAACCCCATACCCCCCAAATACTTAACTGCCACATCGGCATTGTTATTTGGAGTGCTTGCAGCGTTCAACGTGTTCTCAGGATCGAAATCCATTCCATCTTCGAGTTTGTCCGTATAAAAATCCGAACCATACACATCAAGGGATATCGACAGCAATTTATATTTGAATGGCATCGTACACCTCACACGGTTACTTAAAAAACGCCGTCTGTTGAACGATGATCATAGAAGCCTTACCCTTGAAAACAACTGCCAACATTGACAGTTGACAAGCCTCATAACGCGTACCACTCACAGGCACCGTATGTATTCTGGAAACGTGTGATCATTCGCTTCAAGGCAAATCGGCTTAGCACAAACAACGATAGCGCCCCGCCTTTCCATTTCTTATAAATCTAGAAACCTGTCATTGTTCACAGGTCATTGACTGCAACGATAACCATACACTCTTGAAAGCGCTTAAGAACCTAACACTTCGTTTCTGACGGCAGACATTCCTGTTACCTCAACCGACTGAGAAGAGAAAGGATCAATGATCATTACCCCCATCACGGCGCACGCAGCGTTTCCTGCATCAGCGGTTATCGATCTATTTCTTCAGTATAAAACACCGTACACCGGCCCTGTTCTAGTGGCCCTCCGACCTAAAATATTAACGACTGCCAGGCTAGATGTATTTGATATCGAGGCTTACCTTCCAAGGTGCATTAGAGCAAATTACACGCTGGAACTCAGACTTGAAAACCTTGCCACTAACACGATCAGTATCCTGACCATCGTCCCGTTGACTGAACGCATTGTTTATGAAGACATGGAACATCAGGGAGGTAAGCATCTAATAAAAAATTTTGATATGCGCAATACGACGTTCTCTCCCGGAGATTACGAATTCAGCTTCGAATTACGAAACGCCTCAAATGCGACGATGGCTGTATCTCTGCCGCAAGCCTATAAAATAACTTGACCCCTTGGCAGCCAACGTCAGCGCCCATTCAGCCACGTCATTAAGACATCGGGCGGCTGCTTATCGAAAAGCACATCCGGAAAACAAAAAAACCCGCCTTCCGGCGGGTTTCTTTTAAATGAACTCAACGCTCAGGATCAATTCACCTTAGCGTTCAACTCACCCTTCAAATACCGCTGATACATCGCTTCCAACGAAATCGGCTTGATTTTCGAAGCATTGCCCGCCGTACCAAACGCTTCATAACGCGCAATGCACACATCACGCATCGCAGTCACGGTGGCGCCGAAGAACTTGCGCGGGTCGAATTCGCTCGGGTTGGTGGCCATCAGGCGACGCATCGCACCGGTGGAGGCCAGGCGCAGGTCGGTGTCGATGTTGACCTTGCGCACGCCATGCTTGATGCCTTCAACAATTTCTTCAACCGGCACGCCGTAGGTTTCTTTGATGTCGCCGCCGTACTGGTTGATGATCGCCAGCCACTCCTGGGGCACGGAGGAAGAACCGTGCATCACCAGGTGGGTGTTGGGGATGCGC
>Ga0256410_1002147_pt1 | contig 13642 bp, 10 predicted proteins | sample PhyWR1_FD_185983 | JGI IMG/M metagenome (GOLD analysis project Ga0256410, IMG submission 185983) | Leaf surface microbial communities from wheat plants in UC Gill Tract Community Farm, Albany, California, United States - DLSL W.R1 | ecosystem: Host-associated > Plants > Phyllosphere >... | reverse complement strand
CCGGCGAACCGCCCACGTCCCTCGACGCCTTCATCCTCGCCACCGCCCGCCGCGAAGCCCCGGCCCCGCAACCGAGCCTGTGGCAACGCTGGCTGCAAGCCTGCCAACGGCCACGCTGGCAAATGGCATTCGCCACCGTCGCAGGGCTGGCGCTGATGATCGGCGTAGTCATGCGCGAGCCGGTGCCGCAACCCCAAATCGCCACCGCGACCTTCTCCGCACTTCATGAGGAAGCCGCGCGCCCCGCGCCACCAGCCATGTCTGCACCGGCCCCCATGGCCCGATCGGCCATCGCACCCCAGGCAGAGAACGCGCAAGTCATGGGCTCGATGGCAGATGAATCAACCGCCAAGCTCAGCAAGCGCGCGCCGGTGGCGTTGCCATCGCTGGAGGAGGGGCTGGAGGAGATTGTGCGGTTGCGTGCGGCTGGGCAAAGCAAGGCGGCGGATGAGAAGCTGCTGGCGTTGCACGAGCGCTTTCCCGGGGAGGATTTGCCGGCGCTGTTGGAGGCGTTGCGGAAGCGTTGAATCGCTGCGTACAAAAAAAGCCCTAGGTCGTTTGAGCTGGGGCTTTTTTATCGTATTTGGTGGCCCGGCGTCGTTTGAATTGGTTAGCTAAATATCTGATATTTTATTATATTTTTCGTGGTCGGGGATACACGCAGGGATACAAGATAATCTCTACTGCAGCCTGATCTATCCCGGCAATTCAGTTCTAAATAGATGTGAGCATGAAAGCCCGCGTCTAGCGGGCTGTCAGGCTAATACTGATTGGAAACTGCAAATTAGGATTTCGCGGTACCTTTGCGAGCCCTACTGCTGGGCTGCTTGGCCGCCTTTACTGTCTTTGCTGGTTTACCATCGAATAGCTCACCCTGCTCTGCGTCCGGCGCGGAAAGGCTACGCTCGGTATAACGTGTTACAAGCCTTTGCAGCTCCGAAGAGACGGTTGCTAACTGAGTTAGTAGATCATCTGGTTGGGATGATTGCTTGGTATTCGTACTGGATTGGTTGGATCTTAGCGACTCAGGCTGAGGCTCTAATCTTGCAGGAGCGCGTGTCTCTGGGGGGGAGGTGATCAGTCGAGCTTGATACGTTGCACCTGGGAAAACCTCAATGCTCAAAAGACGATTATGATTTTTGGGTAAATCGTTAAATATAGAAGAAGACTTGGATAGCTGGCGCAGCCAATCGAACTCAATCCAGCACAAGTCTCCTTGGAGCGGGTCAGTGAATTGATTACTGCCACGAATTTGTCGCTCTACCCCTTTCACGAGACGCAACCAGTCTGAATCCCACGCTCTTGGCCCAGCTAGTCCGGCTAGTAAACCAAACCAAGGTAGGCAATCAGGAAACTCATCAGCATAGGGCTTTAACAAGTCGATATGGCTTGTGCTTCCGCCTGCCACTAGGGCAGCTCCGGCAAGCAGTGCCCCTACACCTATACTAACTGGAGTTTGCCCGCGATGCTGGCGGCTCAATAGAGCATCGACGAATTCATCGTACCCATGGATACGTTGCTCTGCCGAGTTACTCATTAGTTTCTTATTTTCGCGTATTAGAGCTCCGGCATTTCGATCTACAGCTGAAATAGTGGATTCGACAATATCTCGTACAGTACCTAGCGCCTGATAGTCACTATTTGCTGAAATTTCCCAGATGACAGAAAGCATATCTACACTAACTTTACGGCGAAAAAAGCGAGGATCTGACTCGATAGTACGAAGACGCTTGACTGAATCTATCGCAACTGCAACTTGATGACCGACAACTCTATATGTTTTAGCTATGGTGAGAGTAAAGCAACTTGAAGCCCAAGACAGCGGCATAGCTTTTGGTTCGATGCTTTGTTCAGCATTAGCTAGCATCTCTCCAGCAATTATAGAAGCCCAAACAGAACCCCTGAAAGGAAGATTTAAATCCTTAAGTTTAAGCAGCGCGTTCCAGTTGCGAGTACTTTCTATCCTACAGAATTGACTGATAGGGAAGCTTTCATTAGAAAAAGTATGAAGCCACGCAAAAAGATCACCTATGTTATTTTCAGAAACTAAAGCGATATAGGGAGTGACCAAGCTACTGGATAAGGATCCGGATGCAATTCCAACCATTAGGTCCGCTGATTGGCTTGAGGGGGCTTGAGCTGCTATTTGTATAGGTCCTGATGTAGGTTCAACACCCAGCAGGACCCCTGGAACCGCTTCCCGAGTCAAGGCGTACCAGTCGAGTAAATTGGCAGTCATGGGTGATCTCCGAATAATGAGTCAATTTCTGGTACAGCCTCTTCTACAAAAGCTGCTCTAAGACGAGGGCTTAAATTTTTACGTCCGGGTGAAGCGTAAGCAGTTAGGGACGTGCGTGCACGGGTTACTGCCGTATACCAAAATTTCCGACTAACTTGAGGCCACTGTGCATCTTCGCATGCGTACAAATGGATTGCTCGGAACTCTGTCCCCTTGGATGCTTTAACTGTCATTACATGAATTCTGTACGGCCCGGAAAATGAACAGTCATCCCCTATGTCATCGTGATACGCGATTAGTTCATCTAGCTCGGTGCTTCCAAAGTTTTCCCGTAGTTCAGAGATGTTGTCACGCTTAGGGACTAGTATACCAATTAGTTCTTTTGGGAAAGCTTTGAGTTGAGTTCTGAGTTTTATGAGCATCTCCGCAAACTGTTCATCTCTCGAATCGAGCTCGAGTAACTCAGCGTTTGAGGCTTGTTGCGCCTCATCATAATGCGACGTGTTGAAGAGCGACTCCTTGAAGCTGTCTGGCTCAATGAGACGATCAGCGACTTTTGCAATCGCATGCCCGATTCTATAATGCCGTGTCAGAGTAACTTGCTTAAAACCGAGTTCTTCTACTACCGTAAGTGCGCTACCATCATATACAGATTGGCGAGCGTCTCCGGCTATTGTAACTCTTCGAGATGCTAGCGTGACCGCCTTTAATTCAGATGCCAAAAAGTCTTGGATTTCGTCAACAAATGCGGTTTGTAACAAGTTTCCAACATCATCATTATTAGACAGGTTTATAAATTCTTGTGCCAGACGTTCTCGCTGATCAATTATGTCTGAAATAGCTTTGATTTCAGTGGCTACATCTCTATGTAGTCTTGGGAGTACTATTGATCTAAGCCAGCTAATGTGGGTTTGTACTTGTTCTTGCTCAATGGGGGCAGCAACTCCGCTTCTGATAAAGTCGACAAGGCTGTTAGTGTATGTTAGAAGCGCTAAATCCCTGTATTTGGCTTTTGCTAAGTAAGCAGCACGCAAAACTAATAAGTTTGTCTTTCCGCACCCAGGTGGGCCTACTATAAAAAACCTTCCATCAGCAGGCAGCTTAATAACAGCCTCTTGATCCTCATCCAAGTCATTACGATCACGCCACCAACTGCCTTCCATTTAAGCTCTCCTTATTAAAAGTTGGTATAGTCGGTTTAAATTATGCCAACTAAAAGATTTGCATCCACAAATTGTATTTCCGTATCGCTTTCTTCACCTAGTGCCAAGTGCATTACTGTTGATGCGATTATGTCGCAAATCGAATCTAACATGGATATAACGAAATATTCGTCCAGGGTAGGCGTTGCTACTATCTGCCCTACCGCTTTATGAGTGAGTTTAGTTTCGTCGGGAATATTTCCTAGAAATGCCGTTAAAGTCGCGTTTGATACTAAAGGGGTAAACGCAGTTAGCCATTCGAAATGGCAATGTATTTGTAGTTTTACAGATTTTTCTATTTCAAACTCAAATCTTATGCAGTTGTCTTCAACCAGATCGACTACAATGCCGTATGCTTTGTCAATTGTTGATATAAGTTTCTGGCGAATTGAGTTTTGAAGAGATAGTAAAGTGCTAATTCGTGAGTGCTTTATTTTTGCCTCTTGATGATCTTTTATGTCTTTAGCGGTTTTTAATACTCTTCTTCTCTCGATCAAGTGCTTCAGTCTTTCAGCCCCATGTTCACTCAGAGTGGTAATGTCTTTAAGGTTTACCAAGGCAAGCCGAAGTTCGGGGTCTTTAACTAGGCAGTTAGATGCAACCATCGCCCAATGCTTTAGTGAGTCTTCAACGTCATTGAATATAGGTACTTCAGTCAATACTGCCATTGCTAGCGCAAATTTGTTTTCACTTAGTACTACTTCTGAAAAGAGAGGTTGTCGCATTATTAAGTCATGCAAAACTCCACCTAGTTGATATATTGTAAGGGCGAGCCACATCTCATTTGAAGGCTCCTTAAGCCTAAATAGATACTCTGGGGAACTGTATTGCGCACTTGCTATGAATGGCCTCCTTAGTCCATGGTCTGTACCATCAATAATATCCTCTTCGTTACCAATCTGCCGCATTACTCCAAAGTCGATGAGCTTAAGGCATTCAAATGATTCATCAACCATGATGTTTTCAGGTTTTATATCTCGATGTACTAGTCCTTGTGATTCGAGATATCTTACTGCCAAAGTTAGTTGGCAGAATAAGCTTTCAACTTTTTCAGCGGGGGTTTTATGAATAACCTCTTTTAGGTTTTTCCATGCCACGTACTCCATTTCAATAAAGCAAGTTTTCGCTTCTAGTGAAATATGTACTATTTTTACTAGTGTGGGACAGTTATGTTCGATCAGTTTTTTTTGTAATTCAATTCTTCTTTTTTCGCTTGGCCCGTTTTTCTCGTCTAAGAAGCTTGGGTCATAGACTTTTAGTGCTGTCAATTCGCCATTGCGCTTCAGCAAGTAAACCGATGCTGAACCGCCCGAGCCTAGCTCCTCTAAAAGTTCAGAGTTATGCCCGGATGCATAGGCTTCAGCAAGCGGGAGAAGTCTTAAGGCTAATGATGAAAGCGACTCTCTCTCTATTGTCATCGTCACGATGCTCGCGAATTATTTATTGTCGGAAAGCTTGATTTTATATTGTGGGGAGAAGTGAAGTGGAGTGTTCGTCTAAATTTATTTAGTTTGATTGTGTTACTGCGTAAGTTGTTGGTGTTAACTATTTGCAATAAACCTTTGTAAGGTTTTTCTAGTTTTAAGGCGGATAGGCTATTTTTTTGTGGGAGAGGGGCAAGTGTAGCGCCATAAGGTATGTTTGATTTTTTATTGATTGCTATATTTAATGTTTTAATTCTCATCGGTGAACGCTCCTTGTAATTGTTCGGCTCGTACAGTTTTTTATCCTTTAACCGCGTTTTAATTTTATCTCATTTAATTCGTTTAGCGTGTTCAGGGCTAGTTTAACTGTCGGCAATTCGAAGTCGTCTCTGTCACCTTCGACATGAGTGCCTTTGTTGAGATATTTCCATACAAGATTACCTGAGGGTATCCCAGTGAGAGTTTTAAGTCCTGCTAGCAAAACTTCTTTTTCAGGCGGGTGAAATGTGATGGTCTCAAGGTTTTTCTTTAGCGCATCTGTTACATTTCTACTGCTGGGCGCTGAGTTTGCTGAATAAACTTGTAGCGTGAGTGTGCCTAAATCATGAGTGCTAAGCCAAGACCAAATTTTGAGATTTAGAAGCTCTAGTGCCTGTCGGCAAAACTGTAAGCATGGGGCTATGCGGCCTTCTTCAAATGCGATATTTGCTTGTTCAAGATAGTTTCTTGAACCAGTCTTTCGCAATATGTTCGGGTGTCGAGCTCCATCGTTTGGTCTAAAAACATAAAGTTGAGCTTGTTGGTTTTTTGGAAGGAGATTCTGTATTCCCGTAATAAAGTCGTCGCTGTGGCATGTTACCAATATCTGCTTATTCTCTAAAGAAGAATGGTTGAACAGCGTTTCTCGTATACCGCGTCTATGGTCATGATCGATTGCATTTACTGCATCATCGAAAAGCACCAGAGGAACGCCCTGCTGAATGTTTTTGCCAAGAAGGATCGCAAGTCCTAAGCACCTAATATGTCCTTCGCTCAATACATGAAGCGCGTCAAAAAACTTGTTGGCGTCTGTCTGGAATGCGATTTCTATACGTTCACTTTCTGTGGCAGGTAGTTTGATTGAGGCAAGGAGATCCTCTTTCGGATCATCTCTATTGAAGCTGTTATAAAGGTCCAGAACTATCGTATTCAGATCGGCAACTAACTCTCCTGGCAAAGCCGAGCAGTAACGCTTTATAAGTGTCCGAAATGTATCATATGCCCGAATGAGTCTCTGCGAGTTTTTCGCACAAGCTACTTCTTTTTCTGCATCCGTAATGAGCGTGCTGTTAGCTTCATCAAATGTTTCAATTCGCGTTCTAGCTTCTGCGATTCCTTGTATTACCTGGTTTCGTAATAAATTTAATTCAATTGTCCGGGAGTTTAGGCTGTTTAGTTTTTCAAGTTCTATTCTGTCGGAGTCACGCTTAGCTGCCTTTGAACGGATTTTGGCATCGCTGGCCTCAATGGCTCGCAACTCCTCTAAAAGTACTTCCCAGAGTGAATTGGTTTCGTTGTTCGCCTTGATAAATAATGGGGTCCACCATTGATCTTTGGCAATGCTGTTTATTTCCTTTATTGCTTGAAGTAATTCAGGTTTCAAATCTGCTGAAGGTTCACTGATTTTTACTAGTATAGAAAGGAGGGCTTCGGAGCTTTTTTCCCATGTTTTACTAGCGGACTCTATGTTGGTTTCTAATTCAATTAACTCATTAAAAGAGGAGAGTGCGGCGCTAGCTTTAACAAAAGGATTTGAAGTGGCGTGCTCAATAGGTGTTTCGCACGCTGGGCAAAAATCTAGCCCTAATGGCTGAAGGTTTTGGATTGCTGTGAACAAGTCCTTATAAGAGAACTCATCTGCACGTGATCTGTACGCTTCCTCTAACCGTGTAAGTTCTTCTAGCGCAATTTCTGCCAGGTTGAGTTGTTGATGTAGGTTTTCAGTTGTCAAACCTATTACTGGTAGAGTGGCTGCCATTAATGCATCTGTTAGCGCCTTCAAGCGCCCTGGCTTTTCTGGCGTCCCGATTAACGCTAATGCATCAGGATAAGTAAGCCACTTTTGATAGTCGTTTGCTACGAGACTTTCTTCCTGGTCTCTAGCTTTCAACGCCTCTAGCTCTTGGTTAACGATGTTCAAATCCTTGGCATTCACCGCGCGAGCGCGAAGAAGTTGCTCTGACTTCACAGTCGGAGCCTGAAGCTGTCGCTCCATAACAGTTGCTTCGTTGAAGTGGCCGACGAAATCGCTGAAGTCCTCTATGCCAAATAGAGATGCGATCAAATCTTTCCGCTGGGCCGCTGTGCGCGATGCAATTCTGGAAAATGAGTCAATTCTATTTTTTTCGATGAAGCAAAAACGGTATAAGTCAATGTTTGGCACGACCTGCGTTGGGGGGAAGCCTTTGCTCCTGACAAGTAAGGTAGGAAAGGTCACTGCTTGAACGTGCAGATTTATGAGATAGTCATCTCCGATTCTATTTACCTTTGATTCATCCACAGTACCTAACAATGCGTGCTCAATGGCTTCGCATAAACTTGTCTTTCCTGAACCGTTAGGTCCGTAGAAAAGTACTACTCGGTGATCCAGATCGAAAGGTTCAGGTCGGCGAAAACCTCGGAAGGGACCGACAGTAAGATGAGTTAACCTTGTCCATGGAACTGCTTTAACATCCGTGTGCTCGATACTTTCATGAATTTCCTCAGAGGTAGTAGGGAACTCACTTTGTAGCAATTTACTGAGCACAGCGGATCGGCTTCGAGCTGCTGACGTTGTTTCGTGTATTTCCGAAAAGTGCGCGTCCACCAAGTTGGCTAATCGACGGACATCAGGTGGCGCCGAGACGTCTTCCTGAACGAGCCACCTCAGAAATTTTCTGTATTGCTCATACGTACTGTTCATCCCTGTCTCCTCAGCATGCCCGTCCACTATAGCCGTGGGTTGAAAGCGAACGCCATGACTTACGTCGCAAAAAGGTGTGAGCCCAGCAGATGCCCATGGGCATTTCTGTTGATATGAAGTTGTAGCTGTCACGTAAATGCTTTTTCGCAGCATTCAGTAACATTCCGCTGATGCAGAACATGGCTAGAGGGGAGAAATGGCTTAAGCCTCAGCAAAACCTTACCTTGCTGGTCGGTCATGGTGAGAACGCTGATGAGTGCAGAGGTAGTCTTATCACAACGCCCCTCTCTCTCTGCGGCAGTTGCAGAAACGGGAGCTACGGCTTATGCAAATTCAGAAATTTGCGAGTTTCGCGAAAAAGTGCTGCCTTTCTCTGGACACCTTTTGTGCATGGAACACATAGTATTCCACCTATTTTTTTCGATTCGTCGATACATGAAAACCAAGTATCCCGTGCCTTTCAGCGTTTTTTGAATACCTGGAACACGTGCAGTACCGGACTTTCGAGGGGTTCGATATTCACTCATCCCGCCGCCTGTTGCCGCTGACCGAAAGCTGACCCAGTAGAGGTTGTTCTGCCGACTGAAAACTGATCCAGGTGTTCAACTGCTTCTGCTCACTTTTCGAGCAGGAGAACACAGGGTGATCAGCATGGAAATGTTGGGAAAAATCCGGCGGATGTATTTCCGCGACAAGCTCTCGCTGCATCAGATAGCCAAGCGTACCGGGCTGTCGAGAAACACCATCCGAAAGTGGGTCAGAGCGCCCGAAGCCACTCAGCCGGCATACCAACGGTGCGTAATCTTCAACAAACTCAGCCCATTCCACGACACGCTAGAGCAGGCGCTGAAAGCCGATTCGTTCCGGGCAAAGCACAACCGTAGAAGCGCCAAAGCACTTTTCGAACAGATTAAGGCCGAGGGTTATGACGGCGGCTACAGCCAGCTCACGGCGTTTGTGCGCACTTGGCGAGGTGAGCAAGGCAGGTTTTTACGCGCTTTTGTGCCACTGACTTTTGCTCTGGGTGAGGCCTTTCAATTTGACTGGAGCGAAGAAGGTCTGCTGATCGGCGGCCTGTTTCGACGCATCCAGGTCTCCCACATGAAGCTGTGTGCCAGTCGCGCGTTCTGGTTGGTTGCCTATCCCAGCCAAGGGCACGAAATGTTGTTCGACGCTCATACACGCTCGTTTGAAGCGCTTGGCGGAGTGCCGCGTCGCGGCATTTACGACAACATGAAAACGGCTGTCGACAAGGTCAACAAAGGCAAAGGCCACACGGTGAATGCCCGGTTTGCTGTCATGTGTGCCCACTACTTGTTCGATCCCGACTTCTGCAACGTAGCCTCCGGCTGGGAAAAGGGCATCGTCGGAAAGAACGTACAGGACAGCCGGCGGCGTATCTGGCTCGATGCTCAAAACTGCATGTTCCACACCTTTGAAGAACTGAATATCTGGCTCGGTCAACGCTGCCGGTCACTCTGGAGCGAGCTGGTGCATCTGCAGTACAACGGGCTGACGGTGGCGGAGGTCTTGGAGCTGGAGCGGGTCGAAATGATGCCGATGCCGACAGCGTTTGATGGCTACGTCGAACGTACCGTGCGGGTCTCCAGCACCTGCCTGATTAGCGTGGCGCGAAATCGCTATTCAGTGCCATGTGAGCGCGTCGGCCAGTGGGTTAGTAGTCGTCGTTATCCATCCCGGATCGTGGTCATCGCCGATGAAACGGTGATTGCCAGTCACGAGCGCCTCTTTGATCGAGATCAGGCCAGTTTTGACTGGCAGCATTACGTCCCGCTTATCGAACGCAAGCCCGGTGCACTGCGTAATGGCGCGCCATTTGCCGATCTACCGAAGCCGTTGCTGCTTCTCAAGCGGGGACTGAGGCGTCACACCAACGGTGATCGAATCATGATGCAGGTACTGGCTGCTGTGCCTATCGCAGGTCTCGAACCGGTGCTGGTGGCCGTGGAGCTGGTACTTGAGTCGGGAAGTCTGAGCGCCGATCACATCCTCAATGTTCTTGCCCGCCTGACCTCCACGGCACCACCTCCCTGCGTAGAAACCAGCCTGCAACTCAAGGTGGCGCCTGTTGCCAATACGGCTCGCTACGACCGGCTCCGTACGACCGATGAGGAGAACCGCAATGCGTGACTTAATGACAGAACTCAAAGAACTGCGCCTGCACGGCATGGCCAGTGCTTGGGACGAACTGGTCTCTCAAGGAGCCGCCTCGACGGCTTCATCGAAATGGCTGCTGGAGCATCTGCTTCAACAGGAACAGGCGGATCGCGCGGTGCGCTCGGTGAACCACCAGATGAACATGGCAAAACTCCCCATGCACCATGATTTAGCCGGCTTTGACTTCAGCGCTTCCAGCGCTGATGCCCGGTTGGTCAGCGATCTATCCAGCTTGGCATTCACTGAGACCGCGCAGAATGTCGTGTTCATTGGTGGGCCGGGAACTGGAAAAACACACCTGGCCAGTGCCTTGGCTGTATCCGGAATCACGGCCCACAACAAACGCGTGCGCTTCTTTTCTACGGTGGATCTGGTGAATCTGCTGGAGCGTGACAAGTACGATGGCAAGGCAGGACGGATCGCCCAGGGGCTGCTTCGCACAGACCTGGTGATACTTGATGAGCTGGGGTATTTGCCCTTCAGCCAGAGTGGCGGCGCTCTGTTATTTCACCTGCTGTCCAAACTGTACGAGCACACCAGCGTGGTTATCACCACCAACCTCAGCTTCTCAGAATGGTCGAGCGTATTTGGTGATGTCAAGATGACTACAGCGTTGCTGGATCGGCTGACACACCACTGCCACATCGTCGAAACGGGCAACGAGTCTTACCGCCTTCAACACAGCACCTTGGCCGCCCAGACAAAGATCAAATCACGAGAACGAAAGCGCAAGGATGGAGATGATATCGAGGACGATCAGCCGTTTTGATCCGCGTCATAAGCGCCCTGCTGCATGCCTACATGTGGCGGGGCTTGATGCATCGTCAACCGGATCACAACTGCTAAGCTTATCCACAATTGCTGGGGCAAAAATCAGCAATCCGTCCTGGGTCATTTTTCAATCGGCAGGGTGGGTCAGTTTTCAATCAGCGCCGACACTCTGACGCGACTCAACTGCTCAAGGATGCCTTGTTGTTCCATTCCGCGTAGCAGCACCATCCACTCCATCGACAGAATGCCTGTGTATGGGCGATTGCCGAAGACGGGGAATACGTGGAGCTCTAACGCTCCCAAAATCCGTTTAGCGGTGCCGGGATCCCAGGAGGTGAGTCGAGAGGTGTACCACTCGCGTGCAAGTGACTCGAACGTATTGTTACTGGCCGCTAGCTCAGCAGCCCGGCGAGCCTGTCTCGTCGCAATGGGGTTTTTGCCGTCGGCGGCGTCACTGCGAAGCGAAGAGGCCTTCTGACGTGCTAGTGAACCGCTTACCTCGGGATAGCCCCCCAAGCCTAGCCAGCTCCATTTGCCGGCTGGCGTTTTATAGCGCAGCTGCCAGGACTTTTGACCATCGGGTTTCACGCGAAAATACAGACCGTTGCCGTCCTGCTCCCGGTATTCCTTGGTGTCAGGCTCCAGCCCCGCTGAAACCGTGTCTGACAATGGACGACGCTTGATTTCAGAGCGCTTCATGGGCCTGTATCCCCCGAGTTCTATTTTTATCCAAGGATACACAGTGGGAAGATATAGGGGTAGACAGAGGTGAACAGCCAGAAACAAGAAAGCCCGCACAAGGCGGGCTTCTTGGGGTGTTTCGTAGACTGTCTGAGACAGCCAGAAACCAGTATGTGGTGCACCCGGCGGGATTCGAACCCACGACCCCTGCCTTCGGAGGGCAGTACTCTATCCAGCTGAGCTACGGATGCTTGTGCGGGCGACATCATACCCATGTCGACCTTGGGCGTCCATGCTGGTCTTTGGGCATTCACGCGTAGGAATCTGCTGCTTAGAGGCCCTGCGCCGGGGTCCGGTGATCGGGGTGCTGGAACCTGGCCTAAATACGTTGATCAGAAAGTTTCGGCAAATGCGCCGTTTTCGTTCTTTTTTTCGAACAGACTATTGCCCTGTACCCCCATTGATCCTAGGATTCGTTTGAGATTTCAAACGCTCTGTCTCCCGTGCGCTGTTCACTCAATGCCGCGCGCTGGGGCTGATTTCCCTGACGGCAGCCCACAAGGCGCCTTTCAACAACTCTAATTCGCTCCGCGTGCGCGCGGTGCTGTTAAGGAAAGCCGACATGCAGCTCAAAGATACCCAGTTGTTCCGCCAGCAAGCCTTTATCGATGGCGCTTGGGTCGATGCGGACAACGGTCAGACCATCAAGGTCAACAACCCTGCCACGGGTGAGATTCTGGGCACTGTGCCGAAGATGGGCGCTGCCGAAACCCGCCGCGCCATCGAAGCGGCCGACAAGGCCCTGCCGGCCTGGCGTGCGTTGACGGCCAAGGAGCGCGCCAACAAGCTGCGCCGTTGGTTCGAGCTGCTGATCGAAAACCAGGAAGACCTCGGTCGCCTGATGACCCTCGAGCAAGGCAAGCCGCTGGCCGAAGCCAAGGGCGAGATCGTGTATGCCGCGTCCTTTATCGAGTGGTTCGCCGAAGAAGCCAAGCGCATCTACGGCGACGTGATCCCTGGCCACCAGCCCGACAAGCGCCTGATCGTGATCAAGCAGCCGATCGGTGTGACCGCCGCGATTACCCCGTGGAACTTCCCGGCCGCGATGATCACCCGTAAAGCCGGCCCAGCCCTGGCCGCTGGTTGCACCATGGTGATCAAGCCGGCTTCGCAAACCCCGTTCTCGGCCCTGGCGCTGGTTGAGCTGGCGCACCGCGCCGGCATCCCCAAAGGCGTGCTGAGCGTGGTGACCGGCAGCGCTGGCGATATCGGCGGCGAGCTGACCAGCAACCCGATCGTGCGCAAGTTGTCCTTCACCGGCTCCACCGAAATCGGTCGCCAACTGATGGCCGAGTGCGCCAAGGACATCAAGAAAGTCTCGCTGGAACTGGGCGGTAACGCGCCGTTCATCGTGTTCGACGACGCGGACCTGGATAAGGCCGTCGAAGGCGCGATCATTTCCAAGTACCGCAACAACGGCCAGACCTGCGTCTGCGCCAACCGCCTGTACATCCAGGATTCGGTGTACGACGCGTTCGCGGAAAAACTCAAAGTGGCGGTGGCCAAGCTCAAGATCGGCAACGGCCTGGAAGAAGGCACCACTACGGGCCCGTTGATCGACGAAAAAGCCGTGGCCAAGGTCCAGGAGCACATTGCTGATGCGTTGAGCAAAGGCGCCAAGCTGTTGGCCGGTGGCAAGGTGATGGAAGGCAACTTCTTCGAGCCGACCATCCTGGTCGACGTGCCGAAGGACGCCGCCGTGGCGAAGGAAGAAACCTTCGGCCCATTGGCACCGCTGTTCCGCTTCAAAGATGAAGCCGAAGTGATCGCGATGTCCAACGACACCGAGTTCGGCCTGGCGTCCTACTTCTATGCCCGTGACCTGGGCCGTGTGTTCCGCGTGGCGGAAGCCCTCGAATACGGTATGGTCGGCGTCAACACCGGGTTGATCTCCAACGAAGTGGCGCCGTTCGGCGGCATCAAGGCCTCGGGCCTGGGCCGTGAAGGCTCCAAGTACGGGATCGAGGATTACCTGGAAATCAAATACCTCTGCCTGGGCATCTAACCCGTCCGGCAAGGCATTGCAGCAAACGCAAAGGGCACGAGAGCGCTGACCCTTTGCGTGTTTCAAAACGTTATTCGTAGTGGCCGGGAAAGCTGTGGCAGTCGATCATCGCATGCTGCCGTAGTCGCCTCCCCGCCACGT
>Ga0256410_1002143_pt1 | contig 13651 bp, 12 predicted proteins | sample PhyWR1_FD_185983 | JGI IMG/M metagenome (GOLD analysis project Ga0256410, IMG submission 185983) | Leaf surface microbial communities from wheat plants in UC Gill Tract Community Farm, Albany, California, United States - DLSL W.R1 | ecosystem: Host-associated > Plants > Phyllosphere >... | reverse complement strand
CTCGACAACTACCTGCCCGATCCGGATGAGCGCGTCAAAGCATTCGCCGCGGTGGAGAACATCGACTCGATCAAGAAGAAGGCCGATTTCTGCTTCAAGTGGATCGACTCGATCCAGGACCTGCGCCGCATCGAAACCCGCGACGAGCGCCGCCAGTTCCTGCTCAACCAGATCTGCTTTGCCGCCTGCATCGAAGGCCTGTTCTTCTTTGCCGCGTTCGCCTACGTGTACTACTTCCGTTCGCGCGGCCTGCTCAACGGCCTGGCCTCGGGCACCAACTGGGTGTTCCGCGACGAAAGCGCGCACATGGAGTTCGCCTTCGAATGCGTGGACGTGATCCGCGAGGAAGAGCCGGACCTGTTCGACGATGCCATGAAGCAGCAGGTCTATGACATGCTGGCCGAAGCCATCGAATGCGAAGTGCAGTTCGCCGAAGACGTGCTGTCCGGCGGCGTGGCAGGCATTTCCACCCGCGACATGCGCCAGTACCTGCAGCACTGCGCCGACAACCATTTCCACCGCCTGGGCATGGAGCGCAAGTACAACGTGCGCAACCCGCTGAGCTTCATGGAACTGCAGGACGTGCAGGAACTGACCAACTTCTTCGAACGCCGTTCCTCGGCCTACCAGGTGGGCGTGAAGGGCGAAGTCTCGTTCGACATGTCGTTCTGATTCCCGCGTCACACGCATCAACGAAAACCCCGGCCCAGTGCCGGGGTTTTTCGTTCCCGCGCGGCGGTAGAGCCACCCATGGGGTGGCTCTACCGGCGATTGCATCCGTCGCTAGAACAGGCGGTGTGCATACGTCATGCGTTGTCCGCATGCCTCGCCAAGCGCCTGCACAAACCGCTCAAGGTCATAGCCGCTTCCATCCTCAAACTGGATGAAGCACCTGCCGATACCCAGGCTGTATTCCCAGTCCAGATCCAGCAGGGCATAGCGGCGACCACTGTCCGGATGGACCCAGTCCACGTGGATGTCCTCGTACACGGCGCCGATGAAGTCCATGTAGTCGCCAAAGGGCGGGAAATCCTCCCGTTCGGTGTCTTCCCCGGGCACCGTCGGCGCGCTGGTTCCTGCGCCGAACACGACAAAGGGCGGTTCGCCCGCGTCGATCTGGAACAGCACGATGCTCAGGTGGTCGATCTCACCGATGCGGTCGGGATCGTACAGGCGCACCATTCCGGGCCCCGCGCGGTAGCGCGGGCTGAACCACGTGCAGGCCGCATGTTTGCCGAACAACCACGCATCATCCAGCGCAATGCCGTGGTCCCGGATCGCCTTGACGCAGTCTTCGACGCTGCCGTCGCCGTGTACGCGCAGCGCATCAGGCAGGTTGCCGGCCTGGACATGGGTGGCAACCACGTCCGCCGCCGTCCGCCAGTCAGCGTCTACCAGCGGGACGTTGGCGCCCGGCAGGCGTGAAATGGCATGGCTGAGTGCGTACAACGCTTTGGCGGGCACGTCCGCGCCCACCGCCGGCAGGATGATCCTTTCCTGCAACATCCACCGTTCCAGCGCCGGCATGTCCGGCGCAGGCAAATGCGGTGCGGCCGGAAACACGAAACAGTCATGCATCGTCATGGGAAGGCCGTGGTGTATGAAGGCTGGGGTGAACAGAATCGGGGCAGCGCCATGCCACGCACGACGGACTGGCACAGCAGGGTCAGCACAGCGTTAGACGTGCCGATGTGCGTACATCATGCCTTGCCCGCATACCTTGCCAACGGCGTCGGCGAACGCTGTCAGGTCCCGCCCACTGCCACCTGACAAAGCGATCGCATCGAAAATCTTGCCAAACATCTCAGTCAACTCGCTTCCCTGGCTCCAAAAGAACCAGAAAACTAGAATGGCTGCGGTGAGATGCGCTTCACACTTTTTGATTCGAAATGTGTAGTGGGCCGTTGCCAGAGGGGGCGAACGATTCGCGCTGATCTGCTTCATGAGTTTGCTCCAATAAAACTGCAAAAGAAGGCGCCAAGCGTTCACTTGGCGCCCCAATACAAAAGTGAACTATCAAGCGATCACGTCAGTAGACGATTCGCTGGACGCTGCGTAATCCTTCATCGCATCCCAAGCCGTGCGAGCAGCCTCGCCGACCATCTAACCCCGGCTATAAGTCTGGCCGTCTCCGCCAGAAACCTGTGAAAACCTCGATCGCGTTCAGTTCCTTCATTACCATCCTCCCATTAGTTCGATGCCATGTGGTCAGTGCCGTTGAAGCCGTCCAGCGCACCACCTACGAAACCATCAACCTCGTTGCGTTCTTAGCAGACGAACGCCAAAGCACCGAGGAGCGGCAGTACACCGTCCGACACGTCATCAATATGGTCGAGACTCAGTTCCTTCACGGAAGATTTCTTCTGCATCAGTCGCAGGGGAGTGGTCAGTCCGCGAACCTTCAAGCCCCATATCGGGTAGGTTCGAGGGCGCTTGGTAATGCCGCAGCTCATGCAAGCTATATCAAGACAATCGAAAGGCTGGCAAGGCCCCAAGCGACATGTCTGCCAATAGGCGCTCTTCGCGCGTGGCTGGCTTGTCCGCCAGAGACTATGGCCTGGCTGTCCTCAGGCTTAACCTCCAAGTGGAACGCCCCGCAACAAATCAGTGTGTCCGTATGAGAGAGCATCGCAGTCATTCGAGTTCCGAGGAACGCGCCGTGCTGCAGATCGAGGTCAGCAACAGTGACAGCATCCGATCCATTGCGCGTCGCCTCAGTCCGAGTCGCGTCCAACGCAACGCCTGAGCAGAAAACTAGTGGGTCAACACAATTCAGCACAGCCGCCAAAGCTCACTTTCCGCCCGGAACCTGATCAGGCCGTGTAGCGTCGGGGCGCGGCGCGGAAGACGATACATGCTGACGGGCTTGGGCTGGATGCGACTCGTTCGCCACCTATGCATCGGTTAGCGATAAGTCTCTCGAAAGCTCTGTGCCAAATGGCTTCCGCACCATACAGACAGGCCGTGAGTGGGATTTTTGGAGAGAAATGCACCAAGGGGCTGTTGACGATTGGTACAGTCAAGTCGCTGAACTTGAACGCCATGCAGCACAGGTCCAATGCAGTAGTTTTGACGACTTCGATCTGTGGTGGATAGCGCAAGCTCAGTACGAAGAAAGTGGTTTGACAACAGAAATGGAGGTTCTAAATGCGTGAAATTACCGCAGTTGAAATGATGTCAGTCAGCGGTGGCGAGCTTGAGTACTCGGTAAATCTCGGGCCATTCAGTGCCAGCGGAAATCTGCGCGACTTCGGCGCCGCGGCCCAATCCTACGGACGGTTCATGCCGTTCAGCGGAATCGCCTATATGGGTGATCTGTATCAGTTGATGGCCAAGTGAGCCAATGCCCCGGTCTTGAACGACTGGGGCATTCCTTCTGAGCTACGCCTGGAACAAAGTCCATGAAGCGACCATCGGCTACCCCCGAGAACTTCCTTATTGCAGCTGCGGTGTGCTGGGTCGCTGTCGGCTTCGTCGAGATGGCTCTGCGGGACAGCGGTGTTGGTCCTTACAAGCTCCTGACCGAGCTCACTGCATTTGCCCTCCTTGTCGCACTTTTCCCCCGGGAGGATCGCAGTCGTTGGACGCTGGCAAGGTGCCTCTCGGGAGTGATGCTTGCGGCTGCCGGATTTGGCGCATGGCTGGTCTTCCATGCGAATCCATCGGTAAGCTACAGCACGTTCTCGGATCGGCGAGATGCAAACAGTGTGATTCTGATAATTACGCTGCTCACAAACGTGGTTGCTGCGCCACTATTTGAAGAGAAGCTGCTTAGAGGCCTCGCGCTTCCGGGAATACGGGGAACTCTCCCTGCTCGGGTGGCGAAGTTCATAAGTCCAAACATCGTGGGCGCGTTGATAGTGTCCGTGGTATTCGGCCTCGCCCACCCGCAGATCATGCTGCTAGCCGTGTCGATGTCGCTGGCACTCTGCATCATGGCGACAAACTTTGGATTCTCAACGCTGCAGCGTGCATGCATCCATGGACTCTACAATGCAGCGGTCACCATGTGGTATGTGACCTATGGCTTTGGCGCTTGGGACTGAGAAGCTCGAACATGCGATTTCAGATTGATCGGGCCCCAGAAACGTAGATGCGCGTCAGGAATTTATGCCTGGCTGTGCGTTGCGCTAGGCGTCCAACTTGAACGAGTGATTTCGGCGTGCATCATCGGCGCATTGAGGTCGAAAATGCCGCAAACACTGACTCCTTCCCTTCAGATACGATCAATTTGCTCGTGATCTACACGCGTCCCATCGAGTTGCAATAGCCTGTTGCCACGTTCGCACGATGGTGACTGGTCAGCACGACAATTGATTTCCAGAAGCCATGGAAAGATCTCCACTGCTCGTGCTGCTTCCGACACGTGCCATGTACAGCGCATGTAGCCATTGATAGCCTCGGATTGCCTTGAATGAGTCAAGTGGTGGTGCGCACTATAGGCGTCAATGGACGCCGTCTCAGATCGAATGCACCTCGTAATCTTCAGGAATTCCAGCACTGGGATCGCGTATGCAGCCTTGGTCGTCTTGTTTGGTCCGTTCGTCCTGGTTTGCCAGGGCGACAAACAGCTTCCAGAGGGTGGGGGCCTGTGCAGTTGTCGTCATCCCGAACGTAGTTTTTATGTTGTGTCAGGGAGGGGCGTGTGCCCGTCGGTGTCAACCCACTCCAAAAAAGGCGTACTGCGATTACACCGCGCGGTCATATTTACTCTTAAGCGCGACGACGCTTCAGAGAGAGGAGCATGCATGGAAGCGATAGTCCAATCCGAAGCTGCTGAGTGCGGGCTTGCATGCTTGGCTATGGTTGCAGCCCATCACGGTAATCGAATCGGCCTACGCGAGCTGCGACGTCGTTACCCCCTATCGCTCAAGGGTGCCAGTCTTGCTCAAGTGATGGATATCGCAGGGCAGATGGGCTTCATGTGCCGTCCGTTGCGATTGGATCTGGAGCACCTGAAGGAATTGCAGCTTCCGTGCATCTTGCACTGGAATCTGAATCACTTCGTTGTCCTGAGCCGCGTTCGCAGGCGTGATGTCATCGTGTTTGATCCGTCACTCGGCAAGCGAGTGTTGCCACTGGCGGATTTCTCACGTCACTTCACAGGCATCGCTCTGGAACTCAGCCCCGGCGCAGACATGCGCCCATCTGCACCGCCGGCAGCCGTCACGGTCTCGCAGCTGACTGGCAGGGTCATAGGACTGTGGCGCGGGTTGGGCTTGGTACTGCTCTTGTCGCTGGCGCTGCAGGTCTTCGTGCTCCTGGCGCCATTCTTCATGCAATGGATCGTGGACCACGTACTGATCGCAGCGGATAGTGATCTGCTAACCGTATTGGGTGTGGGCTTTGGGTTGGCATTGCTATTGCAGATAGGGATCAGCATGGTGCGCGGATGGGCCGTCATCCATCTATCCAGCAGGTTGGGCCTGCAATGGACAGGCAATGTATTCAGTCACCTGATCCGGCTGCCATTGGAGTTCTACGAAAAGCGTCACCTTGGGGATATCACTTCCCGCATGGGCAGCGTACAAGCTATCCAGCGTACCCTGACGACCAGTTTTGTAGAGGCGCTGATCGACGGTCTGATGGCAGTTGTGACACTTGGCATGATGCTGCTCTACAGCTGGAAGTTGGCGTTGGTAACACTGCTTGCCGTGGGGTTGTACTCGATCACGCGCGCGCTCGCATTCCGTGCATTGCGAAACGGCACCGAACAGCAACTGATGGCCGCCGCACACCAACAAAGCCATCTGCTGGAGTCCATCCGTGGCATACAGTCGATCAAGGTTGCCGGCCGGGAGAGCCTACGTCGTTCAGGCTATTACAACCTGATGAATGAGACGGTCAATCGTGACATCTGGCTTGCGCGCTTCGGTCTGGCCTTCGGCAGTACCAGCCAGGTGATCTTCGGTTTGGAGCGCATCGCAGTGATCTGGATCGGCGCAGCCCTGGCGATCCAGAATGTGTTCTCAGTGGGCATGCTCATTGCTTACCTTGCCTACAAAGATCAGTTTGCCCAGCGCATTGGCGGATTGGTAGACAAGTGGGTGGAGTTCCGGATGCTGAGGCTTCATGGCGAGCGACTCTCCGATATTGTGCTTGCCGAGCCTGAGGCCTGCGATGCAGGCGCAGGGGCGCAGGGCTTGCCGCCAGATGTTCGTATCGAGGTAGATGGTCTGGGGTTTCGCTATGCGTCCGGAGAGCCTTGGGTACTGCGCAATTGCAGCATGACCATCGAGCCGGGCGAATCGGTGGCAATCGTTGGGGCGTCTGGCTGCGGAAAGACCACACTGGTCAAGCTGCTCCTTGGCTTGCTCACGCCTACCGAGGGGAAGATCCGCGTAGGCGGCGAGCCTTTGGACAAAATTGGAATGGAGCGCTATCGGCGCATAGTTGGTGCGGTGATGCAAGACGATCAACTGTTTGCAGGGAGCATCAACGACAACATCTCTTTCGAGGATGAGGGCGTGGACGAGGGGCGTGTGCACGCAGCAGCGAAGCTGGCGGCAGTACACGATGATATTGCAGCCATGCCGATGGGTTACCACAGTTTGATTGGTGACATGGGAACCACGCTCTCTGGCGGCCAGAAGCAGCGCGTGATTCTGGCGCGGGCACTGTATCGGCAGCCTCGCCTGCTGTTTCTGGATGAGGCTACCAGCCACCTTGATGTGGAGCGCGAGCGCCTGGTCAATGATGCAGTACGTCAATTGGATCTGACACGCGTCATCATTGCTCATCGGCCGGAAACAATTGCCAGCGCCGACAGGGTGCTGGTGATGCATGAAGGGGCAATCATGCGCGAACTTCGGTCCTCAGCACCTCAGGACGAAGGTCGGCATGTCGTAGGTGAGATGCCTGCATGAGCGGACTGTTTCGTCGGGAGGTCCTCGAAGCAAAGCGCGCCACTTGGCTTGGGAGTATTTCTCTGGCTCAGCCGGTGAGGCTCTGGGTGCTTGCCATCGTTGGGGGAGCTGCGGCCATCACGGTGTTGGGCTTTCTCGTGTTTGGAGAGTACACCCGTCGCTCCCGGGTGGCGGGTGTACTGGTCCCCGATCTTGGTCTCTCAACAGTGGTAGCGCCATCGGCAGGAGTGATCTCTGCGTTGCACGCCGAAGAAGGTGAACGGATGCGGCAAGACGCAGCGCTGCTGCTGATCAACGTGCCTCGGGTCACTGCTGCCGGCGATGATGCGTTGAAAGTGCTGCGTGAAGGGCATGGGGCTCGACTGGAGAGCATTGACTCCTTGCAGGATGCGCAGGACCGGAAGCTTCAGGTCCAGCAACGTGGAACTCAGCAACAGCGCGATGCGCTGCGCCGCGAGCTGGCCCAGATTGAAAGCGAGATTCACACCCGCCGTGAGCAGGTGCGTATCGGTCGTGAGACTGTGCATCGCTATCGCCAGGTGGCCGACCAGCGCTACGTCAGCCTGGTGCAGCTCAACCAGCAGGAACAGTCGATGCTGGAAATGCTCAATGCGCAACAGGCGCTGCAGCGCCAAGCAACTTCGCTGCGCCGCACGCTGGCACAGGTGGAGCAGGCCCTCAATGAAGTTCCGCAGCAGCGTCGCGCAGCACGGGCGACTGCTGAGCGTGATCGCGCGGCACTGACTCAGGAAGCGGTGCAGATGGAGGCCAACGGTGAGTTGCTGCTGTGCGCGCCGGTCGCGGGGCTTGTTGCAAGTCGATTGGTCGAAGTGGGACAAGCCGTACAGATTGGACAGCCCATTCTCAGCTTGTTGCCCGACGGCTCAATGCTGCGTGCTCAACTGAGGGTTCCCAGCGCCGCGATCGGTTTCATCAAGCCCGGTGATCGGGTCTTGCTGCGGTACCAAGCGTATCCGTATCAGAAGTTCGGCAGCCACGAAGGGACCGTGATTCGTATATCCAGAAGCGCCATCGCGGAAACCTACACCGAGCACGGCAGCCCGAACGAGCCGATGTATCGGGTACTTGTTTCGCTGAATCAGCAAAGTGTCCTGGCGTATGGATCACACGAGCCGTTACGGCCGGGAATGCGCTTGGAAGCTGACATCATGGGCGAGCGACGCCGCTTGTACGAATGGATACTCGAGCCTCTGTATTCAGTAACGGGCAGAGTGGGCAGCTAGGAGCCGCTTTGCGTGGGTCACCTGTTGGACACCGCACACGTATCCCACTCGCGTCACCAGGCCTATATGCTGTGATGACGGGCGCTGGATACAGGGTCAACGCCGTAGTTCACGAAATGGGCACAGCCTGAACGTGTGGCCGATCGTCCACGACCTCGTTCGCGCCGCTGCCGTACCATCGCGCCACCCCCCAACCGGCCACCCCCATGTCCACCACCCCAGACCCCATCCCGCCCACTGAAATCAGCATGGCCGAGATCGTCTTCCCCAACCACACCAACCACCTGGGCACCCTGTTCGGTGGCCAGGCGCTGGCCTGGATGGACAAGGCGGCCTTCCTCGCCGCGGCCCGTTACTCGCGTCGCACCGTGGTCACCGCGCGCTCGGACCAGGTCGATTTCAAGCTGCCGATCCGCATCGGCCAGATGGTGGAAACCATCGGTCGCATCGTCGAAGTGGGCCGCAGCTCGATGAAGGTGGAAGTGGAACTGATCGCCGAAGACCTGCACAGCGGCGAGCGCAAGCTCTGCACCCGCGGCCACTTCGTGATGATCGCGCTGGATGCCGACGGCCACCCCATCGCCGTGCCGCCGCTGCCCGACGCCATTCCCCGGCCGTAACCGCGATTGCGTTGCCCGCCGCGCGCCCCCACCTGTAGACCATGACCCGCCCGCTTGCCGACTTCATCGACCGCGCCCAGCGCCTGTTCGTGCTCACCGGGGCCGGCTGCAGCACCGATTCGGGCATCCCGGACTACCGCGATGCCGATGGCCAGTGGAAACGCACCCCGCCGGTGACCTACCAGGCCTTCATGGGCGAGCTGGCCACCCGCCAGCGCTACTGGGCGCGCAGCCTGCTGGGCTGGCCACGCTTCGGCCATGCCCGCCCGAACGGCACCCACGCCGCGCTGGCGGCGCTGGAAGCCCGCGGCCAACTGGAAGTGCTGCTCACCCAGAACGTGGACCGCCTGCACCAGCGGGCCGGCAGCCGTGCGGTCATCGACCTGCACGGCCGGCTGGACCAGGTGCGCTGCATGGGCTGCGAAGCCCGCACCCCGCGTGAGGCCTTCCAGCAGGTCCTGCTGGCCCACAACCCCGGCTGGGACCAGCTCGACGCGGCCCTGGCCCCGGACGGCGACGCCGACCTCGACGGGGTGGACTTCAGCCCGTTCCAGGTACCGGCATGCCCGCAATGTGGCGGCATCCTCAAGCCGGATGTGGTCTTCTTCGGCGAAAATGTCCCCCGCGAGCGGGTGGCTGCGGTCCACGCGCACCTCGCCCAGGCCGACGCCGTGCTGGTGGTGGGCTCCTCGCTGATGGTCTATTCGGGCTTCCGCTTCGTCCAGGCCGCGGCCAGCGCCGGCGTGCCGGTGGCTGCGCTCAACCTGGGCCGCACCCGCGCCGACGACCTGCTCAGCCTGAAGATCGAACAGCCGTGCGCGGCCGCGCTGGCCTTCCTGCTGCCGTCGGCCAGCACCGCCTGAGCGCCGCCGCGAAACACTGATCCACCGATACGGTTGCCTTGCGCGCGCAGCAGGAGTGCAATGACGCCCGGTTTTCCCGTTTCCGCCAGAGTGCCCCACTTGAGCCAGCTTTTTTCTTCCGTTTCCTTTGGCCCGCTGTCGCTGGCCAACCGCATCGTCATCGCCCCGATGTGCCAGTACTCCTCCACCGATGGCCTGGCCAACGACTGGCACCAGATCCACCTGGGCCAGCTGTCGCAGTCCGGCGCCGGCCTGCTGATCCTGGAAGCCACCGCCGTGCTGCCCGAAGGCCGCATCAGCTGGGCCGACCTGGGCCTGTGGAACGACGACACCGAAGCGGCACTCAAGAAGGTGATCGACGCGGTGAAGCGCTGGTCGCCCATGCCGATCGGCATCCAGCTGGGGCATGCCGGGCGCAAGGCGTCCTCGTCACGGCCGTGGGACGGCGGCGGCGCACTGCCGGCCACCGACCCGCGCGCCTGGACCACGCTCGCGCCGTCGGCGATTCCGTTCCACCCCACCGACCCGACCCCGCAGGCGCTGGACGCAGCAGGCATCGATGCGATCGTGGACGCCTTCGTGGCGGCCGCCCAGCGCGCCGAGCGCATCGGCCTGGACCTGATCGAACTGCATGCCGCGCATGGCTACCTGCTGCACCAGTTCCTGTCGCCGCTGAGCAACAAGCGCGACGACGAATACGGCGGCTCGCTGCAGAACCGCATGCGCCTGCTGGTGCGCGTGTTCGACGCCGTGCGCGAGGCAGTGTCCGACCGCATCGCGGTGGGCGTGCGCATTTCGGCCAGCGACTGGGTGGCCGGCGGCTGGGACATTGAACAGACCACCACCCTGGCGCACGTGCTGGATGGCCGGGGCTGCCAGTTCCTGCATGTGTCCAGCGGCGGCAACGACCCGCGCCAGCAGATTCCGCTGTCGCCGGGCTACCAGGTGCCGTTCGCCGAGGCGATCAAGGCGCAGAAGCTGCGCATGCCGGTGATTGCCGTCGGCCTGATCACCGACCCGGCCCAGGCCGAATCGATCCTGCGCCACAGCCATGCCGATGCCATCGCGCTGGCCCGCGGCATCCTCTACGACCCGCGCTGGCCGTGGCACGCCGCCGCGGCGCTGGGCGATTCGCTGGAACCGGCGCCGCAGTACCTGCGCTGCGAACCGCGCGAAGCACGCGGCGTGTTCATCGCACCGCCACGCTGACCCCCACCGCAGGCGGTGGCCAGGTGCCATCGCCTGCGCGCGGCTAGGCCACGTCCACCCGCCACTCGGCTGGCAGCCCTTCGACGATGTGCGTCATCAACGCGCGCACCTTCGGGGTCAGGTCGCGGCGGTCGCTGACACACAGGAACAGGCGCATCGGCTCGGGCAACGCCTGCGCATCGCCGGCTTCATTGCCTTCGAACAGGGCCTGCAGTTCACCGCGCGCCAGGTAGGGCGCGGCCACGAATGCCGCCAGGCGGGTAATGCCGCCGCCGGCCAGCGCCATCGCGGCCAGTGCATCGATATCGTCGCTGACCAGCGCCGGACTCACGTCGGCATCGAAGCGCAGCCCGTCGCGCACGAAGCCCCAACGCAGGTGCCGGCCGTCCTTGGGATGCCGGAACAGCAGACAGCGATGCTCGCGCAGCGCCTCGGGCGTGCGCGGCACGCCGGTGCGCGCCAGGTACGACGGCGCCGCACAGAACACGAACGGCACCTGCGCGATCGGCCGCGCCACCAGCCCTTCTTCCAGCTGCGGTTCGATGCGGATGCTCACGTCCACGTCTTCGCGCGCATGGTCCACCGCCCGGTCGGCCAGCAGCAGTTCGATCGCCAGCCGCGGGTAGCGCGCCTTCAGCGACGGCAGCAGCGGCGCCAGCTTGTGCCGCCCGAACGAGGTGCTGCAGGCGATCCGCAGCCGGCCCTCGGGGGTGGCGTCCAGGTCGGTCACCGCTGCCTGCGCGCGTTGCAGGTCGCGTTCGATGTAGCGCACCTGGGCCAGGTACAGCGCGCCGCGCTCGGTCAGCGCCAGCTGGCGGGTGGTGCGGTTGAACAGGCGCACGCCCAGGTGCGCCTCCAGCCGGGCGATGTTCTGCCCGACCGCCGCCGCGCTGATGCCCAGCGTGCGCGCCGCCGCGGCCAGGCTGCCGGCGTCGGCGGTGCGGATGAAGCTGCGGATTGACTGGAGAATATTCATGGTGACCGCCATTCTCGCCTGTGATTGCAAAGTTTGTCTTTCTAAAGAGCCAACAGGGCCCGATCTACCGGCAGCCCCGGCCCGCTCCTAAGGTGATTGTCCCCGCCAGCCCCGGGGCAGCGCCGCCCCCTCCGGCGTGCGCAGCGCCCCGGGTCTGGCCGCCTTTGCCGGAGATGGACCATGAACCCTGCGCGCGCCCCCCTCGACACCGACCCCCAGGAAACGCAGGAATGGCGTGAAGCGCTGCAGGCGGTCACCCAGGTGGCCGGGCGGCCGCGTGCGCACTACCTGCTGGACCAGCTCAGCGACCAGGACGTGGCCCACCACGGCGACCTGCATGCGCGCGCCTGGACCGCCTACGTCAACAGCATCCCGGTGGAGCGCCAGCCGGCCTACCCGGGTGACCTGGCGATCGAGCGCCGCCTCAACGCGATGATCCGCTGGAACGCGATGGTGATGGTGCTGCGCGCCGGCAAGCACTCCAACGTGGGCGGCCACATCGCCACCTACCAGTCGGCCGCCGTGCTGTACGACGTGGGCTTCGACCACTTCTTCCGTGGCCGCACCGATACCTTCGACGGCGACATGATCTACATCCAGGGCCATTCGGCGCCGGGGATCTACGGCCGTGCCTTCGTCGAAGGCCGCATCGCGCCCGAGCGCATGGACAACTTCCGCCGCGAATCCGATCGCGACGGCCTGTCGTCCTACCCGCACCCACGGCTGATGCCCGATTTCTGGCAGTTCCCCACGGTGTCGATGGGCCTGGGCCCGCTGACCGCCGCCTACCAGGCGCGCTACATGCGCTACCTGGAATACCGCGGCCTGAAGGAACATCAGGGCCGCAAGGTGTGGGCGTTCCTGGGCGATGGCGAAATGGACCAGCCCGAATCGCTGGCCGCCATTTCCGTGGCCGGGCGCGAGCGCCTGGACAACCTGGTGTTCGTGGTGAACTGCAACCTGCAGCGCCTGGACGGCCCCGTGCGCGGCAATGCAAAGGTCATCCAGGAACTGGAAGGCACCTTCCGTGCCGCCGGCTGGAACGTCATCAAGGTGATCTGGGGCGGCGGCTGGGACGCACTTCTGGCCAGGGACCACAGCGGCCTGCTGCGCCAGCGCATGATGGAATGCGTGGACGGCGACTACCAGACCTTCAAGTCGCAGAGCGGCGCGTACGTGCGCGAGCACTTCTTCGGCACCTCGCCGGAACTGCTCGCCCTGGTCGCAGACATGAGCGATGACGACATCTGGGCGCTGGCCCGTGGCGGCCACGACCCGCAGAAGGTGTATGCCGCCTACGCGCAGGCGGTGGCCGGCAACGGCCGCCCGAGCGTGATCCTGGCCAAGACAGTCAAGGGCTTCGGCATGGGCGAGGCCGGCGAGGGGCAGAACATCAACCACCAGCTCAAGAAGATGAGCCTGGATGCGGTGCGCGCCTTCCGCGACCGCTTCGACCTGCCGGTAAGCGACGCAGAGCTGGAGGACATGCCCTACCTGCGCCCCGCACCGGGTAGCGCGGAAGAGCGTTACTTCGCCCAGCGTCGCCAGGCCCAGGGCGGCCAGCTGCCGGCGCGCGTCACCCACGTCGCGCCACTGCCGGTGCCGCCGCTGTCGGCCTTTGCCACCCAGCTGCAGGGCAGTGGCGAGCGCGGCCAGTCCACCACGATGGGCTTCGTACGCATCCTCGGCACGCTGCTCAAGGACCCGGCACTGGGCAAGCGGGTCATTCCGATCGTGCCCGACGAGTCGCGCACGTTCGGCATGGAAGGCCTGTTCCGCCAGATCGGCATCCACTCCTACCTGGGCCAGCTCTACACCCCGCAGGATGCCGGCCAGCTGAGCTACTACAAGGAAGCCAAGGACGGCCAGATCC
>Ga0256410_1002137_pt1 | contig 13671 bp, 15 predicted proteins | sample PhyWR1_FD_185983 | JGI IMG/M metagenome (GOLD analysis project Ga0256410, IMG submission 185983) | Leaf surface microbial communities from wheat plants in UC Gill Tract Community Farm, Albany, California, United States - DLSL W.R1 | ecosystem: Host-associated > Plants > Phyllosphere >... | reverse complement strand
GTGCGACGGACGGACATGCACGGACTCCTGAGTTCAAGCGCTGGGGAAGGCTACTATGCTCTTTGGTTGTAGTCATTGTTCGTTTGCACTACTTATCGACGATTGGCCCGTTTCAGCGTCAATTGAATAGACAACATCCTTGAAGATTTTCGACGAGGGGTCGATACACTGCACAAGACAGGAGAACCCCCATGCGAATTTTGCTCGTTGCTGCCCTGGCCGTCAGTGTAGTCGGCTGCACCCGCTGGTCCATGGACCATCATTTGAACAACGCCTACCGTGCGTACAAGGTGGGTGACTGCGAGCGCGTGACCCTGGAATTGTCCCAGGTCGACCGTGAAAGTCGTACCCGGCGCTACGTGCAGCCGGAGGTTTCGATGTTGCGCGGGCAGTGCCTGGAGCGCCAGAAGCTGTTCGTGGATGCGGTGCAAACCTATCAGTTCATCATCAGCCAGTATCCGTCCAGCGAATACGCTTACCGCGCGCGCGCCCGACTCGACACGCTGCAGCAGTTGGGTCATTACCCCGGCGCCAGCGTCGCTAAACCCCGGCCCGCATCCCTTTGACGATATTTGTCACACTGCCACTGGCCGGTTTCGTGTCTTAAGCTATTATTTGAATGTCTGTTTGATGTGTTTATCTTCAAACGGATGGAATGCTTGGAATTGGTAGATTCATAGTGATGATGGGCAACACTTTCGTCGCGCCAATTTCAGGGAGAGCGGGCCTGTATCGCCGTTCCGAATCACTGGCTCGGCCAGAGTAATATCCAATGGATGGCAGTCATCATGTTTACTGATCGACGTATTGAGCGGCATGAGTTGTCCCGTTTCCTGCAAGTATTCAACCGGTTTACGGACAAACCGATTGGTTACCTGGGCAATGTGTCTGAAGATGGACTGATGTTGATCAGCCAGTTGCCGATGATGGTCGGCGCGACGTTCGAACTGTGCGTGAAGGCCCCCATGGCGAATGGGGACGTTCAGACAATTGACCTCACAGCTGAGTGTTTGTGGAGTCGTGAGGACGTCAACCCGCAGCACTACGACTCAGGTTTCAGTGTGGTTGCGGCGCCTGCGGATTACAGCCAACTGATCAGCGCATTATTGCGTTACTTCAGTTTTGATCCCATGCAGGCTTCCGCCTAGACACCGCGCGTTGTCGACCCGGCCAGGTGTGTTTGCTTTCGCCGTGGTCGTGCGCATTTTTCACAGCACCCCAGCTTTTTTCCAGCCCATGTAACGCGTCACCAATGCCGGCCCCAGCGCTGAAGGCAGGGTGTCCAGTACGGTCAAACCGTGGGCGCTCAGACGATCATGCAATTCGTCGCGCCGGGTGAGGTAATCGACGGCGCCGCTGTAGGCCAGTGCCTCGGGCAATGTTTGCACGGGAAACTGGCGCAGTTGGTCGAGCACTTCCTCGCGCAGGCTGGCAACCAGCACCCGGTGTTGGCGGCTGATGCGCTTGACGGCAGTCAGTAATGCCTCATCGTCCTCGTCCCGCAGGTTACTCACCACGATAACCAGCGCACGGCGTTTTTGTCGGGCCAGCAGTTGGCTGGCAGCGGCTTCATAATCGGCGGTGCGTTGGGTGGTATCCAGGTCGTAGACGCTATTGAGCAACAGGGTCAACTGGCCGGTGCCTTTGACGGGCGCCAGGTAACGCGGCTGATCACAGGCAAAGGTGCACAGCCCCACCGCATCGCCTTGACGCAGGGCGACGTAGCTGAGCAGCAGGCAGGCATTGAGCGCGTGGTCGAAATGGGAGAGCTCGGCATCCTGGCTGCGCATGCGCCGACCGCAATCGAGCATGAACACGATTTGCTGGTCGCGCTCGTCCTGATACTCCCGGGCGATGGGCGTGCGTTGGCGTGCGGTGGCCTTCCAGTCAATCTGCCGCAGGCTGTCGCCCTCGCGAAACTCGCGCAACTGATGAAACTCCAGCCCTGAGCCGCGTCGCGGATGCTGTCGAACGCCCAGTTGGCTCAGCCAGCTGTCCACCCCGAGCAACTGTGCTCCATACAGGCGCGCGAAGTCCTGGTAGACGCGAGTGGCATCGGCCACGTCCACAAAGCGCCGAGCCGACCACAACCCCAGCGGACTGGGCAGGTGAATCTCGCACCGGCTGAAACTGAAATGCCCGCGCCGCAGCGGACGCACGCGATAGCCCAACTCGCTGTGCGCGCCGGGGCGCAGTTCAACCAGTTGAGGCATGTTCTCCACGCTCAGCCCATCGGGTACGTGATCGAATACCTGCACGGTCAGCGGCTGCAGATAATCGTGGTGCAGGGTCAGGCGCACTTCGCCCCAGCGGCCCAGGGCCAGACTGCCAGGCATCTGCCGTTGCACGCTAATGCCCGGGCGGCGACGCAGGCGAACGGCGTCCAGCAGGGCCAGCAGCAACAGCGCCAGCAACAGGCCCCACGCCACCTGGTGCAGGGTGTCGGGCAGCTTGAACTGCAACGCAGCGGCGATACCCAGCAGGGTGCTCAAACCCAGCAGGACACCGAGCCAGATCAGCAGCAGACGGGTTGGCTTCATAGGTGGCTCATTGCCTCGGTGCTGGAATCTGATCCAGCAGTTGCTTGAGCACCTGGTCTACGTCCAGCCCATCGATGTCCAGTTCGGGAGCGATTCGTACCCGGTGACGAAGCACTGCCATGGCGCAGCTCTTGATATCGTCCGGGGTGACAAACTCGCCGCCGCGCAACAGGGCGCGTGCGCGGGCGCCGCTGACCAGGGCAATGGAGGCACGCGGGCCCGCACCGATGGTCAGCCCGGGCCAACTGCGGGTGGCGCGAGCCAGGCGCACGGCATAGTCGAGCACCTGCTCATCCAGCGGCATTTCAGTAGCGACCTGCTGCAGGTGCAGCACATCCGCAGCTTGCAGCACGGTACGCAGCGGTTGTATATCCAGCATGTCGGCACGCGAGGAGCGCGTGACTTCGCGCACCATGTCCAGTTCCTGCCGAGCATCCGGGTAGTCCATGCGAATCTTCAGCATGAAGCGGTCCAGTTCGGCTTCCGGCAACGGATAAGTACCTTCCTGCTCAATGGGGTTCTGAGTGGCCAGCACCATGAATGGCTGGCCGATGGGCAGCGCTTCGCCCTCCAGGGTCACTTGGCGTTCCTGCATGGCCTCGAGCAGCGCCGCCTGGGTTTTGGCGGGCGCGCGGTTGATTTCGTCGGCCAGCAGCAGGTGAGTGAACAGCGGACCCTTGCGCAGCTTGAATTGTTCGGTGTGCAGGTCGTAGACGGCGTGACCGGTAACGTCGCTGGGCATCAGGTCGGGGGTGAACTGGATACGTGCGAAATCACCGTCGAAGCAGCGGGCCAATGCGCGAACGAGCAACGTCTTGCCCAACCCCGGCACGCCCTCAAGCAATATGTGGCCGCCGGCAATCAATGCCGTCAGTACGTCATCAATCACCACGTCCTGGCCAATCACCGCCTTGCGCAGTTCAACGCGCAAAGCGTTGGCCAAGTCGCTGGCCTGTAGCAAGGTGGCGCTGGTCAGGGGCGTGGCGCTGGGAAATTCACTCATAGGGCATTCCTGAGGGTTTGCAGGCACGCCACCTGACGGCTGAAATCGGCGCTGGAAAGCCGTTTTGCCGCAAGTGGCCCGAGGGCCTGGCTGATGGCGTGAGGAGGTTGGCGAGTGAGGTGTTCGAGGACCTGACACTGGGCCGCGTTATCGAGGTGTTCAAAGCCGGTGTGGCGGCGCCGCGCGGCGCGCAGGATATCGCGCTGCAAGGCCTGCAACAGTGTGCGCTGGCCACTGCGGCGCAGCAGAAAGTCCGCACTGGCCTTCAGGTGTTCCTGCAATTGCCGACGCGCTCTGGGTGTCGGCGCCTGCACCGGTCCCTGGCGCATGCCTGCCTGCCAGAGTGCCAGGGCAATCAGCGCGGCAAGCGCTACCAGGGCCTGGGGGAAGTAGCGCATCAGCAGGCTGAGCAGGTTGTCGACATCACTGTTGAGCAGCAACGTGACGGTCGTGTCCTGGTTCAGGTACCACAGCAGCCAGGCGTTATCGTGTTGGCCGATTATGGGGGCTTTCCAAAGGTCGCTGTCGGTGACTACCGTGACTCGGCCTTGCCCCAGATTGAGCTGCATCAGGTGGCTGGCCCTGGCGCTGTTGGCGGAAAACTGGGCCAGATGCCTGGGGTCGGTCAAGTTGAAGTCGGTGTCGAAACTGAAATAAGCCGGTGCGGTTTCATTGTCGACATAGAGTTTGGTCAGGTCTGGCGTGTTCTGCTTGCGCGCGGGAGCCGGTTCCTCGGGCTCGTCACTCAACAACTGATGGAGGTGCAGTCGATCGAGCAGCAAGTCGCCGCTTTTATCGGTCTCGTCATCCCAGAGCGCTTCGGCGACCAGTAACAGGTGTCCGCCTGACCTCGCCCAGTCCAATAGTTGATCTGCCTGACGTGGGGTCATGTTGCCGCGCTCGCCCAGCAGCAACAGGCTATTACCCTCGGCGGGAAGGTCGGCGAGCCTATCCAGGCCATTGGCATGCTCAACCACAAGGCCTTGCCGGCGCAGGAACTGTTCTGCCGCAAGGTAGGGATTGGCCAGCGCCTCCGGCGAGGGGCCGCGGTCGACGACTTCGTCATACGGAATGGCTTTGCTCCACAGAAACAACCCGCCGGCCCCAAGCAGACATGCCAGTAGCAATCCCACCCACAGCAATGGCCGGTTCATTGGGCAGCACCTGCGTTGAACAAGCTGCGCCAATCGCTGCACAGCTGTTGTTGTGCAAACGCGGGAGGCAGCCGGTGACCGTAGGCGAGGTTTTGCCAATGGCGAGTCAGGTCGTTGCTGAAGGAAAGCAGGTCTGGTTGTTGCAAGTGTTCAATGCGCTCCAGCACCTGGCCCTCGGTATCGGCGTTTGTCAGCGGCAGGTTGAAGTCGTGCAGCAATCGGCTGAGCAGGCCACGGTAGAGCAGTCCGAGGGCCTCACGTGGTTGAGTGGGCCACAGTTGCGCGGCGGCGCTGGCGATATCGTCGGGCAGGGTCTCGGCGCCTACCGCGAGGCCGAACAATTGCGTGGGCACAGGCAAGTCGGTGTCGAGATTGAGCGGCCCGCGCCGGCTGACAAAGGTGCGCAGCCAGTCGCGATAACGCCAGACCAGCAGCGCCACGCCGCCCGCCAGCAAACTCCACAACAGGACTTCGAGGCCCCGAGCCAGATGTTTGAAGCTGCTGCTGTTGAAGTTGTCCAGCAGTGCCTAAGCCAGGCGGGAAGTTTGCCATCGCCACGCGCCTGGTTTTTTACCGCAGTTTTTTCTTCGCCGAAACGATAGCGCGTGACAGTCTCTGGATTCTTGAAAGGTGGCTTTTCCAGCAAGGTCTTGATCGATTGGCTGGCGGCCTGGGTGCTGACCGGTTTGGACGGGCTGGCGTCAGCCGCCATGGACGACTGGCTGAAGAGGGGCGCCAGCATCAGACCTGCAACCAGCAGCAACAGCGGCGCGACGCTGCCCAAGCGGTCTCGAAGGCGGCGGAAGACCAGCTCCAGGTCCCAGGCCTCGAGTACGGTCCGGCGGTTGAGGTACAGGCTGAAACCGCAGGCGACGTAGATCGGTTCCCAGAACACCAGGATCAATGCATAGAACGCGTTGCTCATGTGCTCCAGCCACAGCGCTTGCGAACCGCTCGCCTGTGCCAGGCGTTGCCAGTCCCAATCCAGCTCGATCTGCTGGGGGATGAGCAGGTAAAACAATGCCATGGCGCCGAACCACAGCGTTATTTCAAGGCACATCCCAAGCAGGGTGAGCCAGCGTGCGGCTCCACCGTTGCGCTGCAGCAGCACACCCAGGCGTTTCTGACGCGCGTCGCCATCGAGTCCTTCGAGCTGGCTGACGGGCATCACAAAGCTGCGACTCAGGCTGAGCCGTCGCCAGATCAAGCTGCTCAACAACTGGCCTTTGAGCAGACGCGGCCACTGGCGTACGACCTGCTTGACGCTGGGAGTCTCGCCAAACAAAGATTTGGACAGGATGTACAGCGGCAAGCGGTCGAACGCCGGTTTCAGCCACCAGAAAACAAGCACAGCGGTGGACGGATATTTCCAAAACACGGCACTAAGTAAAATGAATAGCGGCAAGCTTACAATCGCCCAGCTGGCCATCAGCAGCAAACGGTGCTCACGGGCCATGAGTACGCCAAGGTCCATGGCTTCCCAGGGCGTGCGCGGGCGAATCACGCAGCTTGCGTCACTCAGGCGCATGGCGGGTCCGTCCGGTCAATGTCAGGTAAGCGGCCACCAGCAGCCACAGCACGGCGCCCACCAGGTACTTGATCCAGGCGGCCGTGGTGGTGGAGGACGACCAGTACGCTTCGATAAACGCCGCAATCAGCAGCAATAGCATGACGCCGCAGAGCATCTGCATGCTTTTGCGCGCCGCCAGTCGCAGCGATTCGGCGCGTGTGAGGCGCCCGGGCGCGATCAGTGCCCAGCCCAGTTGCAGACCGGCCGCGCCGGCGAGGGCGATGGCAGTGAGTTCGAAAGCGCCATGGCCGATAACGAACGACCAGAAGGTCTGGCCGTAGCCGATTTCAGTGAGGTGTCCGGAGATGGCGCCGATGATCAAGCCGTTGTAGATCAGGAAAAACACGCTGCCCAGCCCGAACAGCAAGCCGGCGGCAAACGTCTGAAAGGCAATCCCGATGTTATGCATCACGTAGTAACCGAACATCATCCAGTCTTCACTGGCGGCGCGGTCGGCAAGGCGTCCCAGGCGACTGGCCTCAGGGTCATACATGCCTTGCATCTCGGCGACCTGCTGCGGGCTGACAATGCTGTAGACCAACTCGGGAAACAGGTACACCAGCAGCGCAACCACCACCAGGCTGCCGAAGAACAGCAGCCCGGCGATCAATACGAAGCGCCACTGCTCGCGTACCAGTCGGGGAAAATCGGCCAATACGAAGCTCAGTATGTTCGCGGTCAAACGGCTGCGATGCCGGTACAGTTGCTGGTGGCCGCGCAATGCCAGTTGTTGCAGCGGGTCGACCAGGTAACTGCTGTAGCCGCGCTCCTGGGCCAGGGCCAGGTGCTGGCAAAGGCGCCGGTACTGATGGGGAAAGTCGGCCATATCGCCAGCCTTGCGCTTGCCTTGCTCCAACTGCTTCAGTTGTTCGGCAAAGGCTTGCCACTGCGGTTGGTGACGGCTTTCGAACAGGCTCTGCTTCATGTCGGCCCCAATAAGCCACGCGCAACGCCATTGAGTTGCTCTGCGGCGCGCGCCGCTGGCACCTGCAGGGGCATTGCGAGGATGGACGCCAGTTCGTGCACTCGCTCTGCTGACAGTTCACCCTGGCGCTCGGCGAATCCAAGGATGGCCCGTTGTTCGTTGAGCTCCAGAGTGAAGGGCAGGCCCAAAGGCGCGGCTTGGGGTATTTTGGGGCGGGCCGCCGGCTGTTGGCGATAAATCACCAGCGTACCGGCGGCGAGATCGCCGAGTCGTTTGAAATGGGGATGTTGCAGGCAACTGACGGCGCCAAAAAAGTAGCCGAAAGGCAGCATGTCGACAAAGCGCAGCAGGTTGCGGATAAGCGAGGCGGACCATCCGATGGGGGTGCCGTCATCCTGCACCACGCGCAAGCCCATGACTTGCTTGCCGGGTGAGGAGCCCTGGTTAAGCACTTCGAACAGCACCATGTACCACCAACTGACCAGAAACAGCAGCAGCGAACCCAGGCCGATGCCGATATTGCCCAACAGCGCCAAGGGCACCAGCAGGATACCCATGGCCAGCCCGCGTACGCCCAGGTCGAAGGCAAAGGCCAGTGCCCGTGGCAGCAGGCCGGCGGGACGCAGGGGCAGGTCGATGCCTTCCGGGGTCTCGATCTGGTAGCGGGTGTCCAATGGGGCTGATTGCATCGCGATCCCTGGCAGTGCGGAGCGGCTGGAAGACACGGATGCTAGCAGCGTCGGCGGCGGAAGCAACCATCCAAGATTTTGCTGGATGTTTGTACAGCCGATTTTGCGCTGGCTGTGGACGCCTTGCAGCGCCTAGACTTTAGCAATCTTCAGCTCAGGAATGGCCCGTGACCTCGATTTTCTGGTACGACTATGAAACCACCGGCATCAATCCTCGCAGCGATCGCCCTCTTCAGGTCGCCGGTATTCGTACCGATCACGACCTCAACGAGATAGACGCGCCGGTCAACCTGTTTTGCCTGCCAAGCGACGATATCCTGCCTCATCCGGCAGCCTGTGCCATTACAGGCATCACGCCTGCGATACTGGCGCAAAAGGGCCTGGCCGAGGCCGACTTCATGACCCGTGTGCACGCGCAGCTGGCAGCCCCCGGCACCTGTGGCGCCGGTTACAACACCTTGCGGTTTGATGATGAAATGACGCGGTACAGCCTTTACCGCAATTTTTTCGACCCTTATGCGCGGGAATGGCAGGGCGGCAACAGCCGCTGGGACTTGATCGATGTGGTCCGCACGGCCTACGCGTTGCGCCCCGAAGGGATCACCTGGCCCGAACAGGACGGGCGCGTCACCCTCAAGCTTGATCGCCTGACGCAGGCCAACGGGATTGATCATGGCCAGGCGCACGATGCGTTGTCAGACGTACGCGCCACGATTGCACTGGCTCGCCTGGTCCGTAAGAAACAGCCCAAGCTGTTCGACTGGCTCTTTCAACTGCGCAGCAAGCAACGCGTCATGGACCAGGTACGCCTGCTGCAGCCGATGGTACATATCTCCGGGCGCTTTTCCGCCGAGCGTCACTATCTGGGTGTGGTGCTGCCGCTGGCCTGGCACCCGCGCAACCGCAATGCCTTGATCGTGTGCGACCTGGGGCTCGATCCACAGGGGCTGCTTGCGCTGGACGCTGAAACTTTACGTCAGCGTCTCTATACGCGCCGCGACGAACTGGCCGAGGGCGAACTGCCTGTGCCGCTCAAGTTGGTGCATATCAACCGTTGTCCGGTGGTCGCCCCTTTGAGTGTGCTGCGTGCCCAGGACTGTGAGCGGTTGCAGTTGGATATGGACAGTTATCAAGCACGCGCGCTGCGGCTAACTGACGCACAGGATGTATGGCGTGACAAGTTGATGGCTATTTATGCCGAGGACGATTTTGCCGCAAATGAAGATCCCGAGCAGCAGCTGTACGCTGGTTTTATCGGCGACCGCGACCGCCGCTTGTGTGAACAAGTCAGGGCCGCAGAACCTGCACAACTCGCCCGTCAACAGTGGCCCTTTGATGATCACCGTTTACCGGAATTGTTATTTCGCTACCGCGCCCGTAACTTTGCTGAAACCTTGAGTCACGAGGAGCAACAACGCTGGAAACTTTTCTGTCAGCAACGTTTGTCGGACGCACAATGGGGCGCTCCCAATACCCTGGAATCATTTAATCTTGCGCGACGAGAGTTGATGATTAGTGCTACATCGATTCAGCGTGAGGTGCTGGATCAATGGCAAGAGTATGTCGATGCTTTAGCGCAGCGGATGAATCTGTAGGAAAATAATTGCGCAATTGTTTCGGCAATAAAAAAACGCCAGCAAGCTGGCGTTTCAGGGTGTCGCAAATCAGGCAGGACCTGGCAAGGCTTAGCCGAGCAGAGTGGACCAACCTTCAACCACGTCACCGCCCCACTTGGCTTTCCACTCTTTCAGCGTCTTGTGGTTGCCACCTTTGGTTTCAATCACTTCACCGTTGTGCGGGTTTTTGTATTGCTTGACCTTGCGAGCACGTTTGGTGCCGGTAGTTTTCACAGCGCCACGCGGTGCTTTAACTTTCGACTCTGGATCGAGCAGCGCGATGATGTCGCGCAGGGACTTGGAGTATTCACCCATCAAGGTGCGCAGTTTGCCTTCAAATTCCAGCTCGGTTTTCAGTTTGTCGTCTTGGGACAGATTCTTCAAACGGGCTTGCAGCTCTTTGATGGCTTCTTCGGTGGCGCGGTATTCGTTGATCAGGGACATGTGGACTACCTTATGTAGAACGCTGATGACAGGGACAGTGCGCCAATAATAGTCAGGCAATTTGCTCAAGTAAACATTTAAGCGTGTATTCGGGTGAATTACTCTGAATGTAAGCAGCCACGCGATGCAATCGAGTTAATAAGTAGCGGTATGCGCAACGACCTTCTGATTAATGTCCCGCTTACTGCCCACGCGTGAGGTTGTAGATTTAAGTAAATGCGGTAAAACCTTACACAATTAAGGGGCACCGGCAGAGCGTAGCGCAGAATAAGCGTGAAGGAATACTGCAGTTTTTCTGCGCAATCGCTAGAATGGCGGCCTTTGCGAAGTTCTGGAGTTTCCCCCTAATGCGCACTTTTCGGCTGGTGATTGCTTGCCCGGACCGGGTTGGCATCGTTGCCAAAGTCAGTAACTTTCTGGCCTCCCATAACGGTTGGATCACCGAGGCGAGCCATCACTCGGACGATCTCAGCGGTTGGTTTTTCATGCGTCACGAAATACGTGCCGACACGCTTCCCTTTGGTCTGCAAGCCTTCCGCGAGGCGTTTGCGCCGATTGCCGAAGAGTTTTCGATGACCTGGCATATCACGGACACCGAGCAGAAAAAACGTGTGGTGCTGATGGCCAGCCGTGAGTCCCACTGCCTGGCCGACTTGCTGCACCGCTGGCACAGCGATGAGCTGGACTGCGAGATTGCCTGCGTGATCTCCAACCATGACGACCTGCGCAGCATGGTCGAGTGGCATGGCATCCCGTATTACCACGTGCCGGTCAACCCGCAGGACAAGGAGCCGGCGTTCGCCGAGGTTTCCCGTCTGGTTGGGCAGCATGAAGCCGACGTGGTGGTGCTGGCGCGCTACATGCAAATCCTGCCGCCGGAACTGTGCCGTGAATACGCCGGCAGGGTGATCAACATTCACCACAGCTTCCTGCCCTCGTTTGTGGGTGCCAAGCCTTATCATCAGGCATCCCTGCGCGGCGTGAAGTTGATTGGCGCAACCTGTCACTACGTCACCGAAGAGCTGGATGCTGGCCCGATCATCGAGCAGGACGTGGTGCGTGTCAGCCACAGCGACAGCATTGAAGACATGGTGCGTTTCGGCCGTGACGTCGAGAAGATGGTGCTGGCCCGTGGCCTGCGTTATCACCTGGAAGATCGCGTGCTGGTGCATGGCAACAAGACGGTCGTGTTCTGATCACGGCGATTGAAGAATCGAGGGCCTGGGCGTTAAATCGTCCCAGGCCCTTTTTCTTTGCCTGAACGTCGAGGATTGAGTCATGAATGACCCTTTGGACAAAGCCACCGCAAAGGCCCCGGCGACCCTGGGCGAAGGCTGTTTGAGCCGTTATGACCCGGATGAACTGAACAGTGAAGACGGCACGGATTTTCCCGGTGCCGCCCAGTTATGGGAACGCGAGCGCAGCAAGCCCGAGCCTGAAAAAGACTGATGAGGGTCGAACGTTGCCCACCCTTCAAGCGCAGATTTTTATTCATCGCTTGAAGGGGCCGCTAATGTCTTAATATTCCAAGCGCCTACCTGCGGCATTGGAGATCAACCATGGGTGACGAAATGCCTGATTCCACACAACTGCTTATCGGTGCCGACTCAGACGGCCAGCCCATCGCCCAGCCCATGCGCCTGGCCAATCGTCACGGATTGATTGCCGGAGCCACGGGCACTGGCAAGACCGTCACCTTGCAGCGCCTGGCGGAAGCGTTCAGCGATGCGGGTGTGGCGGTATTTGCCGCCGACATCAAAGGTGACCTCTGTGGCCTGGGCGCCGCCGCCAATCCCCAGGGCAAGGTGGCCGAGCGTATCGCCGGCATGCCTTTCATTAATTACACCGCCAAGGCTTACCCCGTCACGCTGTGGGATATCCACGGCCAGTCCGGTCATCCATTGCGCACCACCATCAGCGAAATGGGCCCGCTCCTGCTCGGCAGCCTGTTGGAACTCACCGACAGCCAGCAGTCGGCGCTGTACGCCGCGTTCAAGGTGGCCGACCGCGAAGGCCTGTTGCTGCTGGACCTCAAGGATCTCAAGGCGCTGCTCAATCACCTGCACTATCACCCGCAACTGCTGGGCGATGACGCGGCATTGATGAACACGGGCTCCAGCCAGGCGCTGCTGCGACGTCTGGCGGTGCTGGAACAGCAGGGCGCCGATGCCTTGTTCGGCGAGCCCGCGTTGCAACTTGAAGATATCTTGCAGCCCGCAGCAGATGGCCGTGGCCGTATTCATCTATTGGATGCCAGCCGCCTCGTGCATGAAGCACCGAAGGTGTACGCCACGTTCCTGTTATGGCTCCTGGCGGAGCTGTTCGAACAATTGCCGGAGCGCGGCGATGCCGAAAAGCCGTTGCTGGCACTGTTCTTCGATGAGGCCCATTTGTTGTTTGCCGATACCCCCAAGGCCTTGCAGGATCGCCTGGAGCAAGTGGTGCGGTTGATTCGCTCCAAAGGCGTTGGCGTGTATTTCGTCACGCAGTCCCCAGGGGATCTGCCTGACACCGTGCTCGCGCAGCTCGGCCTGCGTATCCAGCACGGCCTGCGTGCGTTCACCACTAAAGAGCAGAAATCGCTGCGCGCCGTGGCTGAGGGTTTCCGTGCGAATCCGGCGTTCGATGCCTTAACGGTGCTGACGGAGCTGGGCACGGGTGAGGCGTTGGTCGGCACCTTGCAGGAAAAGGGCACGCCGGAGGTGGTCCAGCGGGTGCTGGTGGCGCCGCCACAATCGCGGATCGGCCCGCTCAGCGAGGTCGAGCGTGCGGCGCTGATCGCCAGTTCGCCCCTGCAAGGCCGCTATGACAAACCGATTGATCGCGAATCCGCCTATGAAGTGCTGATGGCACGCAAGGCGCTGGGGCCAGGCGCAGCGTCTGCGCCTGCAGCTCAGGAACCGAGCTTCACCGACAAGGCCGGCGCGTTTCTGGGAACGGCGGCAGGCAAGGCGCTCAAATCCGCGATGCAGCAGGCCGCCAATCAAATAGGGCGGCAGTTGGTGCGCGGTTTACTGGGCTCGTTGCTCGGCGGCAGCAAGCGCAAGTAGCGGCTCAGGCCTTGGGCCTGGCGTGGGCGGCGAGCCGTTCCAGCGCCGCGCGCAAGCCTGGATCGCTGATCCCGTCGGCCGTGGCCTGGATGGTTTCGGCGGCATTCTCCGACAGATCCATCGTATGGCCGACCGCACCTTGCTGCACGGTAGGCGGCTGTACCTTGAACTGGATGCGCGTCAGGCTGGCGAACTCATCAAATACCATCAATTGCCGCTGCAGGCGTTTTTGCTGGTAGCGCAGGCGGGTCGCCCAATGGCCGTCGGTGACGATCAGCAGCAAATTGCCTTCACGCCAGGACGCCACGTGACAATGTTCGCGTGCGGCCGGTTGCAGTTGGCTTTCGAGCAGGCGTTGCAGGTGGCCCAGGCGTTGGGCGTGGCCGAAGATGGCTTTCAACGGCTTGGCTTCGCGAAGCAACACGCTGGGTGCGCGGGCTGTGAGAGGGCGAAATGCCATGAGCGGACACCTTAAGTAACAGAGCGGCCATCTTAACAGAAAGCACCCAGGCGGCCCCGGGCAATGCCGATGCACGGCTTTTCCCGTGAAATCAATAAGTAACTTCTGCACCTGACGGGTTGAAGTTCGCGCAAAAGCCCTTATTTTAAACAGGCCCTCTCACAGCCTCATGCCAGCATCTGGGAACAACGCCACTTTCCTCACCCACGTTTCCGGGTAG
>Ga0256410_1002133_pt1 | contig 13696 bp, 12 predicted proteins | sample PhyWR1_FD_185983 | JGI IMG/M metagenome (GOLD analysis project Ga0256410, IMG submission 185983) | Leaf surface microbial communities from wheat plants in UC Gill Tract Community Farm, Albany, California, United States - DLSL W.R1 | ecosystem: Host-associated > Plants > Phyllosphere >... | reverse complement strand
ATGATAGATTTCTATGTCGGTGACTGGCATTTTGCCACCTTCAATCTTGCCGATACGGCTATCTGTATCGGTGCGGCGCTTATCGTTCTGGAAGGGTTTATCATCCCTTCTAAAAAGTCCGCACAGCAAAAAAGGTAATTCATGGCTGACTCTGTACAACAAAATAGCGCAGTTCTGGTTCATTTTATTCTGAAACTGGAAGATGGATCGACGGCCGAGTCTACGCGTAATAGCGGTAAGCCAGCACTGTTCAGACTGGGGGACACCAGTTTGTCTCCTGGGCTGGAAGCTGAACTGATAGGTTTAACTGCGGGCGAGCAGAAATCTTTCTTTCTCGCTCCTGAAGCGGCATTTGGTATCCCTAGCCCGGATATGATCCAGTATTTTTCCCGCCGTGAATTTGCGGCGGCGGGTGAACCTGTACCTGGGGCTATAATGTTGTTTACTGCCATGGATGGTAGCGAAATGCCGGGAGTGGTGCGTGAAGTCAACGGTGATTCTATCACTGTTGATTTTAACCATCCTCTGGCCGGGCAGACTATTCACTTTGATATTGAAGTACTGGAAGTGGATCCGGTACTGGAGGCGTAAATGCAGATCCTGTTGGCTAATCCCAGAGGCTTTTGTGCTGGGGTCGACCGCGCTATCAGCATTGTCGAGAATGCGCTGCAACTCTATGGCGCACCGATTTATGTGCGTCACGAAGTGGTACATAACCGCTACGTCGTTGATAGCTTGCGTGGACGCGGAGCAATTTTTATTGAGCAAATCAGTGAAGTACCAGATGGTGCTATCCTGATTTTCTCTGCCCATGGCGTTTCTCAGGCAGTACGTAATGAAGCGAAATCTCGTGAACTGACGGTATTCGATGCGACCTGTCCGCTGGTAACCAAAGTACATATGGAAGTCGCTCGTGCCAGCCGCCGCGGTGAAGAATCTATTCTTATCGGCCATGCCGGACACCCGGAAGTTGAAGGAACAATGGGACAATACAGTAACCCGAAAGGGGGAATGTATTTGGTCGAGTCACCTGATGATGTCTGGACGCTTGATGTTAAAGACGCCAGTAATCTTTCCTTTATGACTCAGACAACCCTGTCGGTTGATGATACGTCGGATGTGATTGACGCTTTACGTCAGCGATTCCCGGAAATTACCGGGCCGCGTAAAGATGATATCTGCTACGCCACCACCAATCGTCAGGAAGCCGTACGCTCGCTGGCGAGTGAGGCGGATGTGGTGCTGGTGGTTGGTTCGAAAAACTCTTCAAACTCGAATCGTCTTGCAGAACTAGCTCAGCGGATGGGCAAAGCGGCCTATCTGATTGACGATGCGGCAGATATTCAGGAAGCCTGGCTGAAGAATGCCCATTGTGTTGGCGTTACCGCAGGGGCTTCCGCTCCGGATATTCTGGTGCAGAACGTCATTGCACGCTTGCGTTCGCTGGGTGGCGAAGAAGCGCGCGAACTGAGTGGTCGTGAAGAAAATATTGTTTTTGAAGTTCCGCGAGAGCTGCGTGTCGATGTTCGTGAAGTCGACTAGCCAGGTGAACGACAAATTATGAGACGATGCCAGCTGATGAGAATCAGCTGGCATTTTTTTTGGAGAACAGTATGAACAAGCTTCCTATCATTATTGATACTGATCCGGGTATTGACGATGCGGTGGCCATCGCCGCGGCACTTTTTTCTCCGCAACTTGACGTGAAACTGATCAGTACCGTTGCCGGTAATGTTTCGGTAGAAAAAACCACGCGCAATGCTCTGCAATTAATGGCGTTCTGGCAGCAGTCTGTTCCGGTGGCTCGCGGTGCAGCAGCCCCGTTATTACGTGCGGCGCGGGATGCTTCTGCTGTGCATGGTGAGTCCGGTATGTCAGGCTATCCTTTTGCCTCGACTGAAAATACCCCAATTGATAAACCCGCTTTTCTGGCTATTTATGACTGCCTGCTGGCCAGTGAAGAACCGATTACACTGGTCACTATTGGCCCTTTGACCAACATCGCCCTGTTGCTGAGCCAGTATCCTGAGGCTAAAACGCGTATTAAGCGCATCGTGATGATGGGCGGTTCATCAGGCAGAGGTAATTTTACCCCGAACGCTGAATTTAATATCGCAGTCGATCCTGAAGCGGCAGCCCAGGTCTTTAACAGCGGACTGGATATTGTGATGTGCGGGCTGGATGTCACCAACCGAGCTATGCTGGCACCTGAGTATCTGGTGACACTGCCGGGACTGAACCGTACTGGAGAAATGCTGCACGCTATTTTTAGTCACTACCGTAGTGGCAGTATGGAGACCGGACTCAGGATGCATGACTTAACGGCTATCGCCTTTTTAGTTAAACCTGAACTATTCCGTACCCAGGCATGTTTTGTGGCAGTTGAAACTCAGGGGGAGTACACCAGTGGTACCACTGTCGTTGATATTGAGCACCGCTCAGGTAAACCGGCCAATGCTGAAGTGGCTTTAGATATTGATGTTGCTGGTTTTCAGCAATGGGTTAAAGAGGTACTTGCCCTGGCTCCCTGAAAGCGGGCTGGGCGAGTTTAAGCGAGATTTATAATAGACATCGCCTGACAGTAAATTCTAATTATTATCGTTTTCGGTTGGCAGCTCAGGCTTGAGCTGGTTACCCTGAACATATGTTTTCTTTGCCAATGATAAAAAAGAGTACAGATATGCAAGATGCAAAAATTCGAGTGGCCATCGCGGGTGCGGGTGGACGTATGGGGCGTCAGCTGATTCAAGCAACGCTACAGCGGGAAGGCGTGCTGCTGGGTGCAGCACTTGAACGTCCAGGTTCTTCCCTGGTTGGCAGTGATGCAGGCGAATTAGCCGGTGCTGGTCGAGTCAATATTATTATTCAGGACAACCTCGATACGGTTGCTGATGATTTTGATGTGCTTATCGATTTCACCCGTCCGGAAGGAACGATGACCCATCTGGCTTTTTGCCGTCAGCACGGTAAAGCAATAGTGATTGGCACCACCGGTTTTGACGACGCGGGTAAACAGGCTATTGCTGCTGCCGCTCAAGAGATCCCGATTGTGTTCGCCGCCAACTTTAGTGTCGGTGTGAATGTGATGCTGAAGCTGCTGGAAAATGCGGCCAAAGTGATTGGTGAAGATACGGATATCGAAATTATCGAAGCTCACCACCGCTATAAGGTTGATGCACCATCAGGTACAGCCCTGGCGATGGGAGAGACGATTGCTAAGGCGATGGGTAAAGAGCTGAAAGATTGTGCGGTTTATACTCGTGAAGGCGATACCGGTGAACGTGTGCCTGGAACCATTGGCTTTGCGACGATCCGTGCCGGGGATATTATTGGCGAGCATACCGCTATGTTTGCTGACTTAGGCGAGCGTATTGAAATAACCCATAAGGCCTCAAACCGCATGACCTTTGCAAATGGCGCAGTTCGTTCTGCATCATGGCTGAAAGGTAAGAAAGCAGGTCTCTTTAATATCAGTGACGTCCTTGGCTTGGATGATATTTAATATTTTAAATTTCATTTGATATGATTTTAAAATGTAACTATATGACCTAATGAGCAATATTTTATTGCTCATTTTTTTTGTTTCTATTTTGATGCTTTGATCTGTTTTTGGTGGCGTAACTGGATAAATAAGTTGTTTTTATTGGTATTTTTATCGGTGGATAACAAAATTCAATGTTATCGTATGATTTTTAATCTCTCTATTTTTTTTACCACTTCAAGATTGCTAGCAATCGTTTATCTGGCCAAGTTGTCTCGGTGTTTTGACCACTAATGAAAGTTTTGTTTATCAGCATGGCAAATTTATATGAAAAGTGTGCGATATAGTAGACTTTTAGCTGTCTTATCTCTAGAATGCCGCCGTTTGCCAAAAATCCTGCTGGTAGACGTTTTTTGCAATTGATTCTGACCATGGTTTTGAATTAATATGCGGATAAAATGAATGATTATTCTTGGAGGACGTTTTGATTAAGTCAGCGCTATTGGTTCTGGAAGACGGAACCCAATTCCACGGTCGGGCCATTGGGGCATCGGGTACGGCAGTGGGGGAAGTCGTTTTCAATACCTCTATGACCGGTTATCAAGAAATCCTCACTGATCCTTCCTACTCCCGCCAAATTGTCACTCTTACTTATCCCCATATTGGAAATGTTGGTACTAACGAAGCCGATGCTGAATCTTCCCAGGTTCATGCTCAAGGCCTGATAATCCGTGACCTGCCACTGATTGCCAGCAACTTCCGTAATACCGAAGACCTCTCCTCTTATCTGAAGCGTCATAATATTGTCGCGATAGCGGATATCGATACCCGTAAGCTGACACGTTTGCTGCGCGAGAAAGGGGCTCAGAATGGCTGCATTATCGTGGGCGATAATCTTGATGCCGCACAAGCTTTAGAAAAAGCTAAAGCCTTCCCAGGCCTTAACGGCATGGACCTGGCAAAAGAAGTGACGACACAAGAGGTCTATAGCTGGCAGCAAGGCAGCTGGACTCTGGAAGATGACCTGCCAGAAGCGACTCCTGAAAATAAACTTCCCTACCATGTCGTTGCTTACGACTACGGTGTAAAGCGTAATATCTTGCGTATGCTGGTGGACAGAGGCTGTCGTCTGACGGTGGTTCCGGCACAGACTTCTGCCCAAGATGTGATGAAATTAGAGCCGGACGGCGTATTCCTGTCTAACGGACCGGGTGACCCGGCTCCTTGTGACTATGCTATCAGCGCTATCTCAAGCCTGCTGGAAACCGATGTTCCGGTATTTGGTATCTGCCTTGGTCATCAGTTGCTGGCTCTGGCAAGCGGCGCAAAAACGGTGAAGATGAAGTTTGGTCACCACGGCGGTAACCACCCGGTTAAAGATCTCGACCGCGACTGTGTGATGATAACCGCACAGAACCACGGTTTTGCTGTCGATGAAACGACCCTTCCGGCAAACCTGCGCGTTACGCATAAATCTTTATTCGATGGCACCTTGCAAGGTATTCATCGTACGGATAAAGCCGCCTTCAGCTTCCAGGGACACCCTGAAGCCAGTCCAGGCCCGCATGATGCAGCGCCACTGTTTGACCACTTTATTGATTTGATTAAGCACTATCGTGCTACAGCCAAATAATCAGGAGCTTAAAAAATGCCAAAACGTACAGATATAAAAAGCATCCTGATCCTCGGCGCTGGCCCGATTGTTATCGGTCAGGCGTGTGAGTTCGACTACTCAGGGGCTCAAGCTTGTAAAGCCCTGCGCGAAGAAGGCTATCGCGTCATTCTGGTCAACTCTAACCCTGCGACCATTATGACCGACCCGGAAATGGCTGATGCCACCTATATCGAGCCAATTCACTGGGAAGTTGTCCGCAAGATTATTGAAAAAGAACGTCCGGATGCTGTTCTGCCAACCATGGGTGGCCAGACTGCACTGAACTGTGCGCTGGAGCTGGAGCGTCAGGGCGTACTGAAAGAGTTTGGTGTTACCATGATTGGTGCCACCGCTGATGCCATTGATAAAGCAGAAGATCGTCGTCGTTTCGATATCGCCATGAAGAAAATTGGCCTCGATACCGCGCGTTCTGGCATCGCTCATAATATGGAAGAAGCACTGGCTATCGCTGCAGACTTAGGCTATCCCTGCATCATTCGTCCTTCCTTTACCATGGGCGGCAGCGGCGGCGGTATTGCTTACAACCGTGAAGAGTTTGAAGAAATCTGTGAACGTGGCCTCGATCTTTCCCCTACCAAAGAGCTGCTGATTGATGAGTCGCTGATTGGCTGGAAAGAGTATGAGATGGAAGTGGTTCGCGATAAGAACGACAACTGTATTATCGTCTGTTCTATCGAAAACTTTGACCCGATGGGAATTCATACCGGTGACTCCATCACCGTGGCTCCTGCCCAGACGCTGACAGATAAAGAGTATCAAATCATGCGTAACGCCTCGATGGCGGTACTGCGTGAAATCGGCGTCGAAACTGGGGGTTCAAACGTACAGTTTGCCGTGAACCCAAAAAATGGTCGTCTGATTATTATCGAGATGAACCCGCGCGTTTCTCGTTCTTCTGCGCTGGCTTCTAAAGCGACCGGTTTCCCGATTGCGAAAGTCGCGGCCAAACTGGCAGTGGGTTATACCCTTGATGAGCTGATGAACGATATCACTGGTGGACGGACTCCGGCCTCTTTTGAGCCTTCCATCGACTATGTTGTGACCAAAATTCCACGCTTTAACTTTGAGAAGTTTGTCGGCGCCAATGACCGCCTGACGACTCAGATGAAATCCGTCGGTGAAGTGATGGCGATTGGCCGCACTCAGCAAGAATCACTGCAGAAAGCATTGCGTGGCCTTGAAGTGGGCGTTGCGGGCTTTGATCCTAAAGTGAACCTTGACGATCCGGAAGCGTTGACCAAGATCCGCCGCGAGCTGAAAGATGCCGGTGCTGAACGTATCTGGTATGTTGCCGATGCTTTCCGTGCTGGCCTGTCAGTGGACGGTGTCTTCAATCTGACCAATATCGATCGCTGGTTCCTGGTACAAATCGAAGAACTGATCCGTCTGGAAGAGCAAGTTACCGAAGTGGGTATCACTGGCCTGAACCATGAATTCCTGCGGATGCTGAAGCGTAAAGGCTTTGCTGATGCCCGTCTGGCTAAGCTTGCAGGCGTGCGTGAGACAGAAATCCGTAAGCTGCGTGAACAGTATAACCTGCACCCGGTTTACAAGCGTGTTGATACCTGTGCGGCAGAATTTGCCACTGATACCGCTTATATGTACTCCACCTATGAGGAAGAGTGCGAAGCGAATCCTAACCATGACAAAGACAAAATCATGGTTCTGGGTGGCGGACCAAACCGTATCGGCCAGGGTATCGAGTTCGACTACTGCTGTGTTCATGCTTCACTGGCACTGCGTGAAGATGGTTATGAAACCATTATGGTGAACTGTAACCCTGAAACGGTCTCAACCGACTACGATATCTCTGACAGACTCTATTTTGAGCCAGTGACGTTTGAAGATGTGCTGGAAATCGTGCGTATCGAAAAACCGAAAGGGGTGATTGTTCAGTACGGTGGTCAGACGCCACTGAAACTGGCTCGTGCCCTTGAAGCTGCCGGCGTACCGATTATTGGTACCAGCCCGGATGCCATTGACAGAGCAGAAGATCGTGAGCGTTTCCAGCATGCCGTTGAGCGTTTGAAGTTAAAACAACCGGCAAATGCGACAGTAACCACTATCGATCAGGCGGTAGAGAAAGCGGTACTGATTGGCTATCCATTAGTGGTTCGTCCTTCCTATGTTCTTGGCGGACGGGGAATGGAAATCGTCAACGATGAAACTGACTTACGTCGCTATTTCCATGCTGCGGTCAGCGTTTCCAATGACGCTCCAGTCCTGCTGGACAGATTCCTTGATGATGCCGTTGAGGTTGATGTCGATGCGATTTGTGACGGTGAAACGGTACTGATCGGCGGGATCATGGAACATATTGAGCAAGCCGGTGTGCACTCCGGTGACTCCGCTTGTTCATTACCGGCCTACACCCTGAGCCAGGATATCCAGAATGTTATGCGCCAGCAGGTGCAGAAGCTGGCCTTTGAGCTGCAGGTTCGTGGTCTGATGAACGTTCAGTTTGCGGTCAAAGACAACGAAGTGTATCTGATAGAGGTAAACCCACGTGCCGCGCGTACCGTACCGTTTGTTTCTAAAGCAACGGGAATGGCACTGGCTAAAATAGCCGCTCGTGTGATGGTGGGGCAAACCCTGGTACAACAGGGTGCGACCAAAGAAATCATTCCACCGTACTATTCAGTCAAAGAAGTGGTGCTGCCGTTTAACAAATTCCCGGGCGTTGACCCACTGTTAGGGCCTGAAATGCGCTCTACCGGTGAAGTTATGGGTGTTGGCCGTACTTTCGCCGAAGCCTTTGCCAAAGCGATGCTGGGTAGCCATTCCACGATGCGTAAACCGGGTCGTGCGCTGCTGTCAGTACGTGAAGGCGATAAAGAGCGTGTGGTAGACCTGGCCGCTAAATTACTGAAACAGGGCTTTGATCTGGATGCGACACACGGTACAGCTGTCGTACTGGGTGAAGCAGGGATTAATCCACGCCTGGTGAATAAGGTGCATGAAGGCCGTCCACACATTCAGGACCGGATTAAGAATGGGGAATATGCCTACATTGTTAACACCACCGCTGGTCGTCAGGCAATTGAAGACTCAAAACTGATTCGCCGTAGCGCACTGCAGTATAAAGTGCATTATGACACCACGCTAAACGGTGGTTTTGCGACAGCGATGGCGCTGAATGCTGATGCGACAGAAAAAGTCATTTCAGTTCAGGAAATGCATGCGCTGATCAATCAGTAATCGATAAGATGATGGCCCGGCGTGCCCGGGTCTCTCTTGGCGGATAAGTTTGTCATCCTCAAAGCTCACATCGTGAGCTTTTTTATTGCCGGAATATCCTCGTCATACTTCAAGTGGCGCAGGGTTGCAGGCGGATCACATCGTTTATCTATGCTCATCGACGGCCTGAAGCTTTGCGCCGACAAGCCACTCGAATGATTTAGAATATAAAAGACAGATTGAGTACTGAATGAAATAAAATTGTGTCCACTAAAATTAAATGTAAATTCAATGTGTTTTTTTTAATCAATTACCGTTAAGGTTAGAGAGCATAACTGGGCTGGCGATAAAAAAATTTTCATTGTGTCGCCTGACCCTATCGACGAAGTATTGCGCTTTCCGTATAGTGGCGAAAATTTTCCTTCAGGACTTGGATAATAGAAATGATCAGTCTGATTGCTGCGCTAGCAGTAGATCGTGTTATTGGCATGGAAAACGCTATGCCATGGAATATACCGGCCGACCTGGCTTGGTTTAAACGTACTACCTTAAATAAACCTGTGATTATGGGCCGACTGACGTGGGAGTCTATCGGACGTCCATTGCCGGATCGTAAAAATATTGTGATTAGCAGCAAACCAGGTGAAGATTCACGCGTTGAGTGGGTATCTTCGGTAGAAGCAGCGATCGCCGCTTGTGGTGATGCTGAAGAAATCATGGTGATTGGCGGTGGAAGTATCTATGAGCAGTTCTTACCGCTGGCTCAGCGCCTGTATCTGACGCATGTTGATGCTGAAGTCGAAGGTGATACCCATTTCCCGGACTATACCCCGGATGAGTGGCAGTCAACCTTTAGTGAATTCCACGATGCTGATGACAGTAATTCACATGGCTACTGTTTTGAAGTCTTAGAGCGTCGTTAATAATATTGGGGGTGAGCATCTGTCTTCATCCCCCACCTTATTATTGCTCTTGCCTGTCTGAAACAGGTCTATTCACTGATGCCTGTTTGCATCGGTTTAATTTGCGGCTGAGTGAAATAGGTTTTATCTTCCCAGCGTAAACAGGTCAAATCTCCCCCCCAGCAGCAACCGGTATCCAGAGCATAAATCCCCTGCGGTGCACCTTTCCCTTCCAGCGATGCCCAGTGCCCAAAAACAATGGCGTAGTCCGCAGGAAGCTGACGAGGAACATCAAACCAGGGTTTGAGTGGAGCAGGGACGTTTTCTGGCGCTTCCTTCACGTACATATCGAGCTGCCCGTTAGGGAAGCAGTAACGCATGCGGGTAAAGGCATTGGTTATGAAGCGCAGGCGAGCAAGACCGCTAAGGCTGGTGGACCAGCTATTTGGCAGGTCACCATACATGGCGTCAAGGAACAGAGGATAGCTATCACTGGCTAACAGGGCTTCGACATCCCGGGCACAGGCTTGTGCTGTTTCCAGCGTCCATTGCGGAGTAATTCCCGCATGAGCCATAACCAGTTTTTTCTCTTCATCAACCTGCAGTAATGGCTGACGGCGTAGCCAGTTAATCAGCTCATCAGCATCTTCAGCTTCCAGCAAAGGCGTGAGCTTATCTTTGGGTTTATTACGGCTAATACCCGCATAGACGGCCAGTAGATGCAGGTCGTGGTTTCCCAGCACCATACGAACGCAGGAACCCAGACTACGGACATAACGCAGCACAGCCAGTGAGTCCGGGCCACGGGCAACCAAGTCACCGGTTAGCCACAGGATGTCTTCTTCAGGTGAGAATTCGACCTGCTTTAACAGCGCTTTCAGTTCATGAAAGCAGCCATGAATATCGCCAATAAGATAGGTAGACATAGTATCAGTGAATAATAGTATCAGTGAATAAATGAAGGTATGGCTAAGCGAAAGACAGGAATGGGAACATTGAAATCGTTACCCTCGGCATCAACCATTTGATAATGCCCTTCCATCGTGCCCAGCGGGGTTTCGATAATCGCGCCACTGGTATACTGATACTCATTACCGGGTTCGATAAGCGGTTGCATACCGACTACACCTTCACCCTGAACCTGAGTTTCACGACCATTACCATTAGTAATTAACCAGTAACGGCCGAGAAGCTGCACAGCTGTTCGCCCCAGATTGCGAATAGTGACGGTATAGGAAAAGACGAAGCGTTCCTGCTCTGGTGAGGACTGCGCTTCGATATAGACGCTTTGTACCTGGACACATACACGGGGCGAATTGAGCATGGTTAACTCTCCAGCTGTTTTTGCGGGTTGTCAGACAGATAGTTTGCCAGCAAGCAATACTGTGCAACAGTGATATTTTCCGCACGCAGCGTCGGGTCAACACCCAGTTCTTCCAGAACCTCAACACTAAACACATTGCCAAGACTATTACGGATAGTTTTGCGACGTTTATTAAATGCTTCAGTGGTGACTCGGCTGAGCATGCGTAACTCTTTCACTGGGTGCGGCAGAACGGCATGTGGCACCAGACGGACGACGGCTGAGTCAACTTTAGGCGCTGGTGTAAATGCCGTCGGAGGCACTTCCAGCACCGGAATGACATTACAGTAATACTGCGCCATAACCGAAAGACGACCATAAGCTTTACTGTTAGGGCCGGCAACCAGACGGTTGACTACCTCTTTTTGCAGCATGAAGTGCATGTCCGCAATAGCATCAGTATAGCTGAAGAGATGGAACATCAAAGGGGTAGAAATGTTATAGGGCAGGTTACCGAAAACACGTAACGGCTGACCGATTTTGTCGCGTAATTCGGCAAAATTCATGGTCATAGCATCTTGCTGATAAATAGTGAGCTTAGGAGCAAGAAAAGGATGAGTTTGTAAGCGTGCCGCCAAGTCGCGATCGAGCTCGATCACGGTCAGTTTATCCATTCGTTCGCCAACGGGTTCAGTTAATGCCCCGAGGCCCGGACCGATTTCAACCATCGCTTGTCCGGGAAGTGGATTTATTGCAGAGACAATACTGTCGATAACAAAGCGATCGTTAAGAAAGTTTTGTCCAAAACGTTTGCGGGCAAGGTGGCCCTGGTGAACTCGAGTATTCATCGACTATTCGTAATCATTGTAATGGCGAGATTAAGCGCCGTAATAAAACTGCCGACCTCTGCTTTACCCAGACCTGCCAGTTCAAGGGCAGTTCCATGGTCGACAGAAGTACGGATAAAAGGCAAGCCCAGGGTAATATTTACCGCTCGGCCAAAGCCTTGATATTTCAATACCGGCAAACCTTGGTCGTGATACATCGCCAGTACAGCATCGGCGTTGTCGAGGTATTTAGGCTGGAATAAGGTATCTGCCGGGAGCGGGCCTGAAAGATTCATTCCCTGCTGGCGCAGCGTATTGAGCACTGGAATGATAGTGTCTATCTCTTCGGTACCCATATGTCCGCCTTCACCCGCATGTGGGTTCAGACCACAAACCAGAATATGCGGCTGGGCAATACCAAACTTGGTTTGCAAGTCATGATACAGGATGGTGACAATCTGGCGTAGCAAATCCGGCGTAATTGCATCGGAAATTGCTTTCAGCGGTAGATGAGTGGTCACTAAAGCGACACGTAGCTCTTCTGTTGCCAGCATCATCACGACTTTTTCGCTCTGTGAACGCTCTTCAAAGAACTCGGTATGACCGATAAACGGAATACCTGCGTCGTTAATAATTCCCTTATGTACCGGACCGGTAATTAACGCGGCAAATTCACCACTCAGGCAACCATCACAGGCACGGGCGAGCGTCTCGACCACATAGGCACTGTTCGCGACATTAAGCTGACCAGGCACCACAGGCTCACGCAGAGCAACGGGTAACAGGGTGAGAGTACCTGCTCGCTGAGCGGTCGCGGGCTTGTCGGTTGTGAGTGGGATTAAGCTGAGAGGGAGGCCTAGCTGGGCGGCACGTTCGAGCAGTAATTCTGCACTGGCACAGACGACTAACTCAACCGGCCAGTCGCGTTGCGCTAACGCGATTACCAGGTCAGGACCAATCCCGGCGGGTTCGCCGGGAGTGATAACCACGCGTGAAATATTAGTCATTATTACCGATAATTTTCACGTAAGCACCAGCACGCTGTTCTTGCATCCAGCTTTGACCTTCTTCGGACATTTTGCGGTTCATCAACATACGATAGGCTCTGTCTTTCTGTGCCGCATCGGTTCTGTCAACGTTACGCGTATCCTGCAACTCAATTAAATGCCAGCCAAACGAGGAGTGCACTGGGGCGCTAATTTGACCTTTATTCAGTTTCAGCAGCGCGTCACGGAATGCCGGATCGTAAATATCTGGAGTTGACCAACCCAGATCGCCGCCCTGGTTAGCAGAGCCCGGATCTTCAGAGAAGGATTTAGCCGCTTCAGCAAAGGTGGTGCTACCGGTTTTAATGTCCGCTGCGATTTGTTCCAGTTTCTGGCGTGCCTGAGCATCAGTCATCACCGGTGACGGTTTCAGCAAAATATGGCGCGCTTTCAGTTCTGTTACGGAGATACTTTGTGTCTGACCGCGTAAGTCGTTCACCTTCAGAATGTGGAAACCGACACCTGAACGGATAGGACCGATAATATCACCTTTTTTCGCGGTGCTTAATTCTTGTGCAAACAGGGAAGGCAGTTCCTGAATACGTCCCCAGCCCATCTGGCCGCCCTGCAGAGCTTGCTGATCGGCTGAATAGCTGATGGCAAGTTTACCGAAATCGGTTCCATTACGCGCTTGATCCACGATTGATGACGCTTGTTTTTCTGCTTCATCAACCTGTGCTGAGCTTGGGTTTTCAGGCAGCGGAATCAAAATATGACTCAAGTTCAGCTCAGTGCTGCTGTCATTTTGAGTACCGATTTGTTGTGCCAGAGACTCCACTTCTTGCGGCAGAATCGTTATTCGACGACGAACTTCATTGTTACGGACTTCTGAAATGGTCATTTCCTTACGGATTTGGTTCAGGTAGCTGTTATAGCTAATACCATCCTGAGCCAGACGACTACGAAGCTGATCCGTGGTCATATTATTTTGCTGGGCAATATTGGCGATAGCCTGACCCAGCTCTTCGTCAGTCACTGTAGCGCCCATTTTTTGGGCCATTTGCAGAACCAGCTCGTCCATAATCAGACGCTCAAGGATCTGATGGCGAAGCGTGGCATCATCAGGAAGCTGCTGACGCGCTTCCTGTGCATTCATTTTTACTGACTGCATCAAGCCATCGACATCACTTTCCAGCACAACGCCGTTATTGACTACTGCGGCAACTTTATCAACAACCTGCGGTGCGGCGAAGGTTGTATTGGTCACCAGGGCAATGCTGAGAAACAGGGTTCTCCAGTTCTTCATACTTTTTCCATTTTACTTAGCCGCAAAGCGGATTACGTT
>Ga0256410_1002121_pt1 | contig 13766 bp, 14 predicted proteins | sample PhyWR1_FD_185983 | JGI IMG/M metagenome (GOLD analysis project Ga0256410, IMG submission 185983) | Leaf surface microbial communities from wheat plants in UC Gill Tract Community Farm, Albany, California, United States - DLSL W.R1 | ecosystem: Host-associated > Plants > Phyllosphere >... | reverse complement strand
TGCGCGACGTCGCCGGCAGCCCGAGTTAAGTTGGCAGGAAGCTGTCACAGCCAGTGGCATGGATATCGATGCTATCGAACGTCAGCAACTCCGGCGTAAACGGCTTTATCTGGCGATGAGCGGTATCCCTGCACTATTGGCCTTCGGTTTACTGTTAGCCGTACTCGCCAGCGGGATATCGACTTTCTCATTACTTTTGCGAGCGGGCGTGATTACGGTGGTCTTGCTGGGACTGAGCAGCATTCCTTTTCTGCAGGCCATTGTTTGCACGTGGCGGCTCTGGCAGCTGCGTGAGCACCGGGTAAATACAGGTGAAAAAGGCACCTTCACTGATTTTCGTCATGAAACTCCGTGGATACGCATGACCTTATTTCCTTGGCGTTAGCGCCTCCCTCCCTGTCTTGCATCAACGGTCGTTCAGGCCGAGGTCAAAATATGAAATGGTTACGAACCCTTTATGCCAGTGTACTGGTCAATTTGCTTTGGGCGTCATACGCCTGCGCTGATACAGCGGTGAGTTTTGACAGCATTGAAGCGGCGGCTAAACGCTCGACTGACTTGTCTCGTCAACTCTTGGTGATGATTTTCGGTGACGTTGTCACAGACCCGCTATCCACTAACGCGACGATGGTCGGTCAACTCTTCTTCATTTTTAACGGTATCGTCTTTGCCCTCGCTGTTATCTGGTTTTTGATGATAAGTCTCAAGCACATCACCAAGGCAGGTCACACAGGGAAAGTCTTTGGCAGTGGTGCAACGCCAATGGCGGTCGTGACAACGGTCGCGGGCTTTCTATTTCTGGTACCCACGGTATCAGGCTGGTCGCTCGCACAGCTGGTCTTCCTGTGGGCCGTATCCGTTATGGGTATCGGCAGCGCTAACCTGATGACAGACAAAATTGCTGACCTGATGCAAAGCGGCTATTCACTGGTGATGCAACCTGTCGCCCCACAAACCGTCAGTTCTGCGCGCGCCATTTATGATATGAACTTGTGCATGTACGCGACCAACGCGGAACTCAGCAGCATGTATGGCCAATATGGGAAAAGCGATACGCCGCTCATGGCCATCAAGAGTGTCACGGACGGATTTGAAATCACCAACGGCAGTGCCAGCTGTGGTTCGGCGCGATTACCGGCGTCGAGTAAGAACAGCATGACGGGCTGGTTGTTCTCACCTGATGTGAACACGGATGCTATCGAGTCTGCGCAGCGTAATGCCATGAATCAAATGCAGAACACATTAAGTCAAAATGCCTCTGCGTTTGTCACTGCCCTGCTGAATAAACAAAAGAATGGAAGTGGCGCTATCCCTGATGCAGAAACGGCCATCCAACAAGCGGCACACACATATGAAGATACCATAAATAAAGTGGTAAACGCTCAGGGGAATGGCAACGAGCTAGCGACCGCCATGACAGCACAACTCAAAAAGAGTGGTTGGCTTTCACTGGGGGCGTGGTATCAGACATTCGCGACGGCAAACCAAAAAGTCAGTGACGCTGTGGCACTCAAACCCGTGGTCAGCGGTCAGACATCACTGGGCGATATTGGTGTGAGTGATACGCTAAACAATGTGATGACGGCCTATCAGGCGCAGCTTCAAAACTCTCCCTACACGCCACCATTAGGTACCCAAACAGCGAAGAATACCCAAGAGGCCAAAGACGCATCAGACGCAAGTGCGATCTTTGTAGGAATAATGGGGTCACCTATGCAGCAATTCACTAATGCAATTGCCACCTATGACTTAGGTAGCGATCAGGTCAATAGCAACCAGATGAATCCGTTATTAAAAATGAAGGCGGTAGGAGATCTGACATTAGGCGGCGCAGAAATTAGCTTTGGTCTTTTCACTACAGCTAAAGTGTTATCTCGTGCATCAACAAATGGCATTTGGGGCAAACTATTATCCTTTTTATCGGGAAATACCTTAGAAGCAATAGCAGCAGTACTCGATAGCATATCTCCATTTGTATACTTCATATTACTTATGCTTTTTGGCGTTGGGTTCAGTCTTTCAATTTACTTACCAATGATCCCTTTTATATTCTGGTTATCAGCAGCCGCTAATTGGATTGTTAGTGTGTTAGTTGGCGCGACGGGAGGTTCATTATGGGCTGCGACACATATAGGCACAGAGGAAGAAAAAGGAAGCCGATCTGCTTATGGCTATATATTTTTGATTGATGCTCAAATACGCCCCATGTTAATGGTTTTAGGTTTTGCATTTGCGAGTTTAGTTATCGTTGCTATTGGCACATTATTAAATATGCTATTTGGTCCAGTCATTGCAAACGTTCAAGCAAACTCAATGACAGGAATTGCTTCTATGGTTGGCCTATTAATGGTTTACGCAAGAGTTTGTACCACTACGGTGACTCGTGTATTCGCATTACAAGTCACCATGCCTGACTATGTCATATCTTGGTTAGGTGGTCGGGAGGCAGCAAGTATTTTAGGCGGAATGGCAGAGTCAACTAAAAGCATGTTTGCTGGTTTTTCTCATGGACTACAACGTACTCCAGGTGTAAAATCAAATAGTAATAATAAACCGGGTGGTGGAGAGGATGGAATAAAATGAAATTTCTATTTGTCTTACTTATAAGAACTATTCTTTGGGGTGCAGCCATATGGTCCATTGGGTTTGGACTGTTATTATTTATTAGCCCAGGACATGAGGTATTACAGTGTTTATCTTTAGCCTTTGGCATAGTAACAATATTTTTACTTAGAAAAACGCTTGCCATTAGAAAAAAGAAGAATAATGCAGTAACTAGCCAATTTCATGGCACTGATTTTAACCCCCAAAACGATTTCATATTAAATAGACCATATTTTGGAGAGTATTTAGGCATAGATACAACTAATGGTAATATTTTAATGATATCCAAACTACAGAAAATAGTTAAGGGCAGTAATTGTAAAAACCTATTGGGATACGACTGTAGAGGTAAAGACCTCACGTTAAAATTCAATGACCTTTCATTTCCTTTTTTCAAAGCTTGCTTTAGTAGTGAAAAAGAAAGCATGGAGTTTTGTCATCGACTCGATGTCCTTTTATCAGCACAATACCGCCCTACAAAAGAATCTAATATAGATTTTGATAGCTTTGTAAAAGATAAGTTTCAAACAGCCTAAATAACTCACACCATCCCACCACTCCATTAAGGGCACCTTTTCAGGTGCTCTTTTTTCTGTCTGGTGCAAACAACTAGAAGGTTCTGTTTCTTTGATGAGTAAAGATGAATATATAGCTAGATGATATTCTTAATGACTTCGATGCACGTCTTGATTGGTAGCCACATCTCTAGACATTCAGGCTTTCCACTATCAGCGAGTAAAAATCCATATTGTTTATAGAAGTTAGTTACATCTGGTGTTGTTGGGTCAACAAAAATACCAATTGATGATATTTGTTCTGATACCAATACCGTTCTATAGATCGCATCAATTAACAGTTTCTCACCTAAATGCTGACCTTGATGGTCATGACTTACCGCTAAGCGAGCCAACTTCACCGCATTGAGTGGGTGAGGATAGTTTCGGTATTGCTTATAGTCAGGGGGCACAATAACTGAGTACCCTGTCAGGGTATAATAGCCGAGTATATTGGTTGGTGATGAATCCCAACTGGCAACATATGTTTTAGCGATATTCTTTTCTGCTTTCTGCCGGGCTTGTAACTGCAGGAATTGGTTCAACTCCTTAACACCACAATCAAATCCCTTTCGATCATGGTGTTTGGATATCTCTTCAATCTTTAGAAGCATGAACCGCATCCTTATAACCTTGAGCGGCCTTCAGCAGCTTATTGTTTGCACTTGGAGGGTTATCTAGAGCCAACATTAAATTGTTAGCACCCTCCATAGACAGATATAAGGTTTCTGTCTGTTGAATGACTTTGCGAGCCCTTTCCATCGCTGACTCAATCAGAAATTGAGAAAGTGTCGCACCAGAGTGGTCTGCTGCACGCTGGATAAAATCCTGAATCTCAGCCGATGTGCGAGCAACCAGACGAATATCTTTGCGCTCGGTATTGCTCATCATTTTATATCCTCCGCTATTGAATAGTATGTATGCCATTATGGCACACACATACATGCCCAGCAATACGTATGCCACTATGGCACACATGATTCAGGTATAAGCAGAATGAACAAATCCGATGCCTCTGAAACAACTAAAAGAGAGTTGAAAGGTTTAAAAAGTCTTTAAGAGATCCAAAAGCCCTGTTCCTAAAAAATGCGTAAAATCGTACTCTTAACTAGGTTGTACAAAATCTCATCTGTTACCATTCAACACCGACAAGTGGCGTTTTTACCCACCAAATATTTACTAATAAGTCGGGGTTAACATCATGGCAAGAACAGATATCAACGTACCGTATGCTGAAAAAGACGAAGCGAAAATACTTGGAGCTCGGTGGGATACAGCTAACAAAACCTGGTACATACCAGAGGGTATATCCATTACTAACTTCTCAAAATGGTTGCCAGTAGGCAATGTGAACGCACCTTACTGGTATATTGCTCAGGCATCTGGTCATTGCTGGAAATGTAGGAAAGAAACCGTGATGACGTCAGTTCTACTTCCAGAAGGGCATCAGACCCTTGAGCAGGATGATGATGGCCCCGTTTACTGGAAAAAGCATAGCGTTCCAGCGTTTATATTTTATATCGATGATATGTCAGATCATATCCTGAAAAATTTGGGGTTGGTTCAGCATTATTTATCGAAGGATTACAGCAAAACTGTGGATGCCAAATACTGGATGAACCACTGCCAGCACTGTCATATGAAACAAGGCGACTTCCAGTTGCATTGTGAGGATGATAGTGTATTTTCGCCAGCCGATCGCTCGCAGGCTTCAAGAATACTTCTCAGCAAAGTAGAACAAAGCTTTTCTGCATCATGCAGTGGTATTTCACATGAACACCTGCATTTCAGGTTCGGCTCAGAGGAGTTGTTCGCTACCGCAGGGGAGTGGTTCCCTTATATGAAAAAGCTATAGGGAAAATCAGTAAATTAGTCCAGAGGTAAAAAACCGACTGGTGAGGCCGGCTTTTTAACTGTTCCAGCGCGGAGTTGGTGGCTCTGGCCGGAGTGAGGTTCTCAACATCCAACGCTTTTATTATACGCCAAAATCCAGACGTAAAAAAACCGACTGGTGAGGTCGGCTTTTTTACTATTCCAGCACTGAGTTGGTGACTCTGACCGGAGGAAATCCCTCTTCATCTAACGCTGATAATTATATCCCCTAGAGCGCATTTTGCAAACAGCATTCTTTTATAGTGGATGTATACCTGCGAGTAAGTATAATCAGCACGTTAGCGCTGTTCTGTGATTCTCCTGCCATTTATTCCAGCTTGCTGGATATGAACGATTTTAAAGTCCTGACTAAACAAACAGGTGGTGCTGTGTTTAGTGCTCTGGCAGGAGGAAATCCCTTTTCATCTAACAATGAGAGAGCCGTTGTGACAGGCAATGTAAGAGTAAACAACGGTGATTTCTTCCAGTTTATCTGGAGAAACGGATGGTTAACCTGTTAATCATCGTTCTGAGAGCAGTAGCAGCGCTTGCAAATGCGCTGATTGCCATTCTCGAACTGATCCGCCAATTCATCGACTGATGACGGCTGAAACGTAGTTAAGGGTGGGGAGTTAACCGCTTCCCGCCCTTTAATAAATATTCCCTTCGTCAATATCCAGCTCGTCTTTCCGAACTCACCACATCCCGACTTCACAACCTGAAACCTTAACTGGAGACTTTGTCATGTCTGCCGCTCACCCGACTCCATCCTCAAATAATGATCAGGGGACCATGACGCTAATGGCGCTGGCGCTGATACTGATTGCCATCGTCATTTTTCATTCGATTTTCTACTATGCCTGCTGTGCCTTGCTTTATTACCTGTGGGCTCTGGCAGACTTTGCATCGATACATACCTACATTGCCGAGAAAATGAATCTTCTCGCTTGGGCAAGTAAGCGGGTGGAAGAACTGAGTCTTGGCCAGTTTCTTGAGGTCATGAACCAGACTGCAGGAATTTTATATGTCTTTATGCTTCCCATCACGGTGTACGGCCTCATCACGACTCGAAACCATCCACTGAGTCTGACTCGCCGCAGAATTGATATATATACGCTGCCCAAAATCATGTCCAAGTTCTCCCCCGCAATTATTCCCGCACTGCAATATGGCGACGCTAAAACGCAGCTACTCAATGTCGATCCTCCAGAGCATCGAAGCGCCCTTCGCCCCGATGAATTTGCCATCGAGCATAAGCTGGTGATCGGACAACGTCTCGACCATGAACGTGCTAAGCGGGCTTTTGATGCTCAACTGGGGACGCCGCTGCACAACGCATCATGTTTTAACGCGCATGAGCGGGCATTAGTGGCCATCATTGGCTTACAGGTATTTTGTGATGACAGACCTGCCGCCCTTGAGCTACGAGACGCATTAAATCGCTCATGCGGTCAACGCCAGAAAGAGCATGGAAAGAAACGGGGTTATCCAAAGTTAAGCATTGCAGAAAAGGCTTTTCAGCAGGTTATGGCCACGCCTCAAGCTAAAGCGTGGATTAAACACCACAGCACAACGCGAACGGCCCTCTCTGCCCTACATGCTCAGGATTTGCGTTTACCTGCAGGTCAGTTTCGCTGGCTTAAGGGGCTAGACAGAACGTTATGGTATGTCCTGTCGTCATCGGATCGCAGCAAAGTCTTTGTCGAAGGTGCTGGCGCAGTGGCTGCTGCACAATGGGAAGCGCTCGTAGCAAAACTGTCGAAAAAGATGCGAGTGGTTATTCCACCGCCTGACAACCTCACCGTTTACGCTGTACAGGGTTTAGAAAGCGATTTACGCAGCATTGGTATGGTTATTGATGACCACAAACCTGATACCAGTAGCGAAGTCCAAGAAGACAGTACCACATTTGATGATCTGGTTTTTCTGCGAAGTTCAGAGCTAAAAAGCCCCCCTCAAGATATTCAGAAGGAGGTGCCAGAAACCATAGCCTCCCCGACCAGCAATGCCCCCCCGCTCCCGCTCCCCCTATTCAAACCTCAAAAATAGGACAAATTTATTCTGAAATATTCAGCGAAAATTAGTCTCAAAATTTTCTCTGGCATAACACCTTCGAAAACGACTCTTTATTACTTTGCAAGGATTCCACCATGAACACTCCCTACTCCGTCTTGTATAAAGACGGGATGTTAGCGGCTTACGCCCAAAATTCATCTGCGCCCTTATTTCTCATCATGCCTGGTCCATCAAGTCGCTTTTTCATCCAAGGAAACGTGCTGATGCATGACAGCAAAACACAAACACCACAGGAAATTTATCGTGCATCAACGCCCGAAAATGCGGCGGCGTTGCTGCAGGCAATCCACGACGAACGACAGAGACGAGGGGGGAAAATAGCCATAGCCTTACTGATATTTTTAGGTGTACCAATCATTCTCATCAGTCTTTACATGGCTTTCTCTGCGTTCATAACGTATCCGAAACCACAAACCCCACCGCCACCACCGACTGAGGTCAGTAGAAACACCACGATTCCCGAAACACCACAAATAGAGCCTCCCGTCGCGGTTCCTCCTCCCGCTGCGGCACCTTTAGCGCCGGCAAGCAAAGAAAGCAGCAATAACTCGTTGGACATTCGCGCGGCAAGCCTTAAAAAGGCAGCGGATAGCGGGCGTTACACCATTGATTTATCGAGTGGTCGCGCACGGACGATATATGTTTTCTCCGATCCTCTTTGTCCTCACTGCCAAGAAATCGAGCCTACGCTCGAGGCACTCACCCGTGACTACAACGTGGTTATCTTCCCCGTAACACTTGTTGGCAAGCAGGACACGGTCGCAGCTGTTTCCCCTATTTTGTGTGTCGCACCCGATAAACGCACGTCGCTGTGGCAATCACTCTTCAGAGCAGACGGTAACGTCTCTCTCTCACCGACTGCCAGCAAAGAAACCGCGCCCGACAGCTGCACTGATGGTCAGCATGCCATCAGCATTAATGACCGCGCTTTTGACTATTACCAGCTTCCTGGTACGCCGCAGTTAATCGCTGATGATGGCCGGGATATCCCTTTTAGCGCCCTTACCAGCGATGACGTGCTGGCCAACTTCATGAACGCGCCGATACAGGGGGCCAATAATGCCAACCGATAATACTCAGCCCGTTGATAAGGTCAGAGTTCGGCAAACAACACAGTCCACATGGATAGATGATTATTTACTTGCGCCGGTGACTGTTCAGGCTGGGCTTGTCGTTATCTTGATCCTCGCTTTTTTACGTACCTGGGTGCTCATTCCGGGAGTATTTGCAACCGCCATATGGCTGCTGACATTTTTCGGCCAGTTGTTCAGGATGCCGTTGCGGATGCCAAAGGACATCGGTGGTCTCGATATGACCACCGAGCGGGAAAACGCATACGAATTTAAAGGCCCGATGGGCCTTTTTCGATTTACCCGGCGTAAACTCACATGGGAAAAATCTGCCGGCATTATGTGTCTGGGGCATGCCAGACGCCGCTTTCTCGGTCGAGAACTTTGGCTAACGAGGGAAGACTGCCTTCGTCATATGCAGCTGCTGGCCACCACGGGGGCGGGGAAGACAGAAGCCCTACTTTCCCTTCAGCTCAACAGCATTTGCATGGGGCGGGGAATGACGTTCTCCGATGGTAAAGCGGAAACCAGACTCGCCTACGCGATTTGGTCACTGATGCGACGCTATGGGCAGGAAGATAACTACTACGTGCTTAACTTCCTTAATGGTGGCCGTGATCGCTTCGATGAGTTACTCGGCAATGACAGAACACGCCCACAGTCAAACTCGATAAACTTCTTTGGCGATGCTACTGCCACATTCATCATTCAGCTGATGGAATCGCTACTACCCCAAGTGGGGGCCAGTGAAGCCGGCTGGCAGGATAAAGCTAAACCGATGCTTTATGGGCTGGTCTATGCGCTGTATTACAAGTGCAAAAAGGAGAGTCTTCGTCTGTCTCAATCAATGATACAAAAACACCTGCCATTGAAGAAAATGGCCGAGCTCTACATTGAAGGTAAGCAAAATGGTTGGCACGACGAAGCCTTGAATGCGCTGGAGTCCTATCTCAACAATCTGGCCGGTTTCCGCATGGAGCTAGTGAGCAAACCTTCTGAGTGGGATCAAGGCGTTTATGACCAGCATGGCTTTCTCATTCAGCAATTCTCTCGCATGTTGGCCATGTTTAACGATGTCTACGGCCACATATTCTCCACTGATGCTGGCGACATCGATATTCGCGATGTTTTGCATAACGACCGCACGCTGGTCGTACTCATCCCTGCCCTCGAGTTATCTAAGAGTGAATCAGCAAACTTGGGGAAATTATACATTTCCGCTAAACGCATGGTGATTGCACGTGACCTCGGTTATCAGCTCGAGGGAAAACGCAAAGACGTCCTGATAGGTAAGAAGTTTTATAACCCGTTCCCTTACCCCGATGTACATGATGAGCTGGCAAGTTACTTTGCACCCGGCATGGATGACCTTGCCGCCCAGATGCGTAGCCTTGGCATAATGCTCGTCATTTCAGCTCAGGATATTCAGCGATTTATCGCGCAATTCAAAGGGGAATACCAAACCGTCAACGCCAACATGCTTGTGAAGTGGTTTATGGCGTTGCAGGATGAAAAGGACACCTTTGAACTGGCGAAATCCACGGCAGGGAAAGACTACTACGCCGAGCTAGGTGAGATGAAACGAACACCTGGCACCGTCAGCAGCAGCTATGAAGAGGCCAACACCACCTATATCCGTGAGAAAAATAGGATAACGCTCGATGAGCTAAAAGAGCTAAATCCCGGCGAAGGCTTTATCTCGTTTAAAAGCGCATTGGTGCCCAGCAGCGCCATCTATATCCCTGATGACGAGAAGTTATCGTCCAAACTTGAGCTCAGGATCAACCGCTTCATCGATATAGGAAGCCCAACCGAAGCCGACTTAATCGCGCAGAATCCTCACCTGAGCCGTCTATTGCCGCCGTCTGAAATGGAAGTCAGCATGGTATTGCAAAGAACGGATGAAATCGTCGCCGGCAGTGAAACGCACACCATACCGCCGCTTATGGACCCGATTCTGGCGAGACTGATGAAAGTAGCGATGGATCTCGATAACCGTTGTGACATTAGTTATAGCCCCACGCAACGGGGGATACTCCTCTTTGAAGCTGCCCGCGATGTCCTCAATAAACGCGGGAAAAAATGGTTTACGGTGAAAACACAGCCTAATCCCCTCAAAGTCTCGGATGCAATGGCCCGCCGTTTGGCTAAACAATCGACGGCATTCATGTCTCAGGACCGCTAATCCCTTAATCAACGCCCACGTCTAATCGCAGACTTCAACATGATGGCCTGTATTTATAAGCTCATCAGGAGCCCATATGGAAAAATTAAATCGAACGTCTACCCTTTCCCTATCGTTCAAAAGCTTAACATTCGCACTGATGCTTGGTATCACACCCTATGCCCTTGCTGCTCCGTCTATTCAGGTTGGATTCTCACCGGAAGGCACAGCACAACAGGTCGTCCTAAACACCATTAACCAGTCAAAGAAATCGGTCCGAATGATGGCATATTCATTCACGTCACCCGAGGTGGTGAAGGCTCTGATTAATGCTAAGAAGCGCGGCGTGGATGTCAGAGTGGTTATCGATGAGAAAGGAAACGTCTGCGACAGACGCACAGCCAATAAATCAGCAATGAACTTGCTGGTTAACGCAGAAATCCCGCTGCGTACTGTCAGCAAATACAAAATCCTGCATGACGAGAGCATGAAAAAGTGTGGGGCAATCACCGAATGGGGCTCCTACTGAGGCTAGAATAACCAGCATCCTTTCATAACCATCCCTGTTAGTCAGCTATGAAGATCTATGTCATCAAAATCGCTGTTCGTAGCGTCAGTCCTATGGTCTGGCGTCGGCTAAGAATCGCGGCAGATACGTCGCTGGCCGCGCTTCACTTCATTATCCAGATCGTACAGGGTTGGGGCGACGATTATCTTCACCAGTTTCATATTTACGGTAAAGACTACGGTATCTCTTACGAGGGCGGCATTGGTTTTACGGATAACCCGTTCCGGGTAGTGATTGATGATTTCGCTTTCGATACCGGCGATCGCTTTACCTACGAATACAATTTCTTTGAGCACTGGCTTCATGACATTCGCATCGAGGCCATTCATGAAAACTCAACGCTGAAAACGCCATTTTGTATGGACGGCCATGGTATGCCCGGAGCAACAGTTGCGGATGAAGCTGATAAGACGCTGGCGTTTCTGGAGGAAATAGTCAATGTAGATGATGCAGCAACGCTCGGTGATATCAGGCCTTTTATCGACGATCTGGATGCAGTCCGGTTCAATCGCAATAAAATCAACCGGCAACTGTGCAAGCTCAACCTTGCGTCTCTGGCGCTGGAGCCTGAAGTTATCTGGCTGGGTCGTTGCCGCTGACTGATGTCTATAAAGGTATACGTTTTTAACATACTTCACAGATCCTCAATAAAGCGTCTATAAACATCCAAAAGCCTATGTTTATAGATTCTTCTCTAAACACCTTTAATGTTTGAAGAGTTTAGGAGGTTTCGTGTGCAATATGCTTACATCAGGGTGAGCTCGGCCGATCAAAACACCGCCCGCCAAGAAGAGGCGTTGTCAAAAGCGGGTTTTCAGCTTGATAAAATTTATGTTGAACACGCCAGCGCGAAGGATACAAACCGACCAGAGTTACAGAAGCTCCTTGAGCAGCTACGTCCGAATGATACGCTTCTGGTTCATTCCATCGACCGTCTCTGCCGGAATATGATGGATATGTGCGCTGTCACAACGCAGCTTAGCAATCAGGGCGTTACCCTTATTTTTCTGAAGGAGCAACTTACGTTCAGCGGCGGCACGAGCAACCCGATGCAGGAACTGCAGCTGCACATGATGTCCGCATTCGGTCAGTTTGAACGTGCATTACTGAGAGAAAGGCAGGCCGACGGCATTGCCGCAAAAAAGGCGCGTGGAGAAAAAACCGGGCGTCCCTGCGCGGATATCAAAAAGATTCAGGAAATTGACGCGCTCAGGACCCGGGGCGTCAGGCTCAGGATCGCCTGCGACCATGCTGGTCTTGGCGTTTCAACATATTATAAACTTCGGAACCAGATGAAAAACCAGTAACCAGGAGATAACCCCCACGACAGCAGGAGGCAACGATGAAATTGACGCTCCAGATAGTCATCACCGATGAATCAGGCGTGAGTCGAACGGAAGAACTGATGACATTGCAGAAGTCAGGAGATGCCAGGAATGATATCGGATTATCGGTTTCAGAGTCGAAGCGGTTGCTGAACACCGTCCAGCAGTCAGTAGTTCAGCAGCAGGCGGACGAATATACCCACCACCATATCCGGTGTCCTCACTGCCTTGCAGCGCGCAGGATCAAAGGCCGACAGAAAATACAGTACCGTACGCTGTTTGGTATTCATGTGCTTGACTGGTTTCATATTACCATGCGGCTGACGGTGCTCATGCAATATGCAAAGGGGCTGCAGGCATCAGATCCGGAGACGGGCAGTAAGGTTTCGGCGCTTCTGGAAAGCAGCAAACGATATCTTTAGCATGGTAATTTTGCTGCTGCACTGGAGCATATTGATGGCTGCAGCATGTACTGCGATGACTCTGAGCTCAGCTATGCAAACCTGAAATCCCTGCAAAAACATCTGGATGAAATGTATACCTACATCAGAAACAATCAGATGATGATCCCAAACTACGGCGAAATGCACCGGTATGGAGAACCGGTATCAACGGCATTTGTGGAATCAACGATCAATGAAGTGATCGCCAGACGGATGGCCAAAAAACAGCAGATGCAGTGGAGCAGAAAAGGTGCGCATTATTTGTTACAGACTAGGACAGCAGTTCTGAATTACGAGCTGCAGGACAAATTTGCCGGCTGGTATCCGGGGTTCGCGATGGATGAGCAAAATGGCGGGAATGCATCCGCGATGGCAGCATAGCTCACTCTGCCCCAGGGTTTTTCATGCTCTCCTAGTTAAGCGAATAATGTTAATAATGACTGATTGAAAATCCTAACCATCAAGTACCACTGACAGCGTGGTTAGTGAAGTGATCCGTTAGGCACTGCTTGACAACAATGTAGGCAATTCCGATTATAAAACTTCCATTTTTTCCAAAGGTAGTTTAATTAGAATAAACAGAAATGATTTCTATCATTCTCGAATGATGCAACAATTGGCGTTATGTATCATGTTGAAAGATAAGACAAATCATATTAAAAAAATTTGATTTAGTTTATCTTCTGGAACATCGATACTACGAACGAAGAAACGGATAACGAGTTCTTGAATATCATCAAGACGTCCAATAAATAATGTTTCAAAATTTAAATCTGAACGATTCTTAATTCCATGGATCAAACAAAACTCCTTTAAGTCATCTTCAATAGTCAGGAGCGGAGTTCTAAAACCGTACTGAGTTACTAATGGGGAGTGACCCAAAGGGGAGGATATGAGGTTTAGCAATTTAGATATCTTGCATTTAGCTTGGAGGTTCTGTTGAATTTCGGCGTTGATTATTTTTTTAGTACTCATCACATGAATTCCGATTTAATTTTCCTCAGTACATATTCAACAATATCTGTACTGAGTATCAAATAGTTAATCCCTATCAAATCAATAGTAATATTGTGGGTATATCACCGTGCGA
>Ga0256410_1002100_pt1 | contig 13905 bp, 10 predicted proteins | sample PhyWR1_FD_185983 | JGI IMG/M metagenome (GOLD analysis project Ga0256410, IMG submission 185983) | Leaf surface microbial communities from wheat plants in UC Gill Tract Community Farm, Albany, California, United States - DLSL W.R1 | ecosystem: Host-associated > Plants > Phyllosphere >... | reverse complement strand
CCACGCGAGGAGCGCTGACGGCGACCACCACCAAAGATGTCACCGAAAACGTCACCAAAGATATCGCCGAAATCAGCTCCCTGACCGAAACCACCACCGCCACCCATACCGCCTTGCTCAAATGCCGCATGGCCATACTGGTCGTATGCCGCACGCTTCTGAGAATCGGTAAGAATTTCGTAGGCTTCTTTAACTTCGCGGAATTTCTCTTCCGCGTCTTTATCATCCGAATTTCTGTCGGGATGATATTTCATCGCCAGGCGCTTATAGGCCTTTTTGATTTCACGCTCTTCCGCTGATTTAGGAACGCCTAAAATCTCGTAGTAATCTCTCTTAGCCATCTCTTGTTTTAGCCCTAAATATGCATAAACGGGCGTGGAGGATAAACCTCAACGCCCGTGTCAGGAATTAACCGCTCAGAGGGCGATTATTTTTTGTCTTTAACTTCTTCAAACTCAGCATCAACAACGTCGTCATCTTTGCCCGCTTTACCAGCATCGTTGCTGCCGCCCGCTTGCTGTTCAGCATGTTGCTGCTGAGCCAGTTCCATCAGCTTGGCAGAAACTTCCGCCAGAGCCTGGATTTTAGCTTCGATATCCGCTTTGTCTTCGCCTTTCAGCGCAGTTTCCAGCGCGCTCAGAGCCGCTTCGATTGCAGTTTTGTCGTCAGCTGGCAGTTGCTCGCCGGCTTCTTCAACCTGCTTACGGGTGCTGTGCAGTAAGTGATCGCCCTGGTTACGAGTCTGTACCAGTTCCTCAAACTTACGGTCAGCTTCCGCGTTCGCTTCTGCGTCACGTACCATTTTTTCGATTTCTTCTTCATTCAAACCAGAAGAAGCTTTAATGGTAATTTTCTGCTCTTTACCGCTGTTTTTGTCTTTCGCAGAAACATGCAGAATACCATCAGCATCGATATCGAAGGTGACTTCGACTTGCGGCATGCCGCGTGGTGCTGGCTGAATTCCGTCGAGGTTAAACTGGCCCAGAGATTTGTTATCTGAGGCACGTTTACGCTCACCCTGGATAACGTGGATCGTTACCGCAGACTGGTTGTCTTCTGCTGTAGAAAACACCTGGCTGTGTTTGGTCGGAATAGTGGTGTTTTTGTTGATAAGCGCAGTCATCACGCCGCCCATGGTTTCGATACCCAATGACAGCGGGGTAACGTCCAGCAGCAGTACGTCTTTAACTTCACCACTTAATACACCACCCTGAACCGCAGCACCTACAGCAACCGCTTCGTCCGGGTTAACGTCTTTACGTGGCTCTTTACCAAAGAACTCAGCCACTTTCTTCTGAACCATTGGCATACGAGTCTGACCACCGACCAGAATAACGTCGTTGATATCAGAAACTGACAGGCCTGCATCTTGCAGCGCAACTTTCAGTGGCGCAATAGAGCGGTTAACCAGGTCTTCAACCAGAGATTCCAGTTTCGCACGCGTCACTTTGATGTTCATATGCTTAGGACCGGTCGCATCTGCCGTAATGTATGGCAGGTTAACGTCGGTCTGCTGAGCAGAAGACAGTTCAATTTTCGCTTTTTCAGCCGCTTCTTTCAGACGTTGCATCGCCAGTGGGTCGTTACGCAGATCGATGCCCTGATCTTTTTTGAACTCATCCACCAGATAGTTAATCATGCGGCTATCGAAGTCTTCACCACCCAGGTGGGTATCACCGTTGGTTGCCAGAACTTCAAAAGTTTTTTCGCCATCAACTTCATCGATTTCGATAATAGAGATATCGAAAGTACCACCGCCCAAGTCGTAAACGGCGATAGTGCGGTTGCCCACTTCTTTATCCAGACCGTAAGCCAGCGCTGCTGCGGTTGGTTCGTTGATGATACGTTTTACTTCCAGACCTGCGATACGGCCAGCATCTTTTGTTGCCTGGCGCTGAGCATCGTTAAAGTATGCAGGTACGGTGATAACAGCTTCAGTGACTGGCTCGCCCAGATAGTCTTCTGCTGTTTTCTTCATTTTTTTCAACACTTCAGCAGAGATCTGCGGAGGTGCCATTTTCTGACCTTTAACATCAATCCATGCGTCGCCGTTGTCAGCGCCGATGATTTTGTACGGCATGATGGCTTCATCACGTTGTACTTCTTCGTCCTGGAAACGACGGCCAATCAGACGCTTGATTGCAAAAAGTGTATTTTGCGGGTTAGTCACTGCCTGACGTTTTGCCGGCTGACCTACCAGAATTTCACCGTCCTGGGTGTAAGCGATAATAGAAGGAGTGGTACGATCACCCTCGGCGTTTTCCAGAACGCGGGCAGTAGTCCCATCCATAATCGCGACACATGAGTTAGTTGTTCCCAGGTCGATACCAATAATTTTACCCATCTGAACGTCTCCACTAAAAATTCGTCATTATTAGGTTGTGAACCTGTTATGTGGGCAAATATGTTTATTTCAACTGCCCGAAGCGTTTTTTTTCAGGTCCTACAACGCGGTTGCATACAAGATGGGGTCACACAGACATCCATCAAGGGGGGGGCGATAAAAAATTTTTATTCTTTCCCCTCTTTAGATCATAGACGGCAACTCTCTGTCTGCTTATTATGCCGCCCCCGCTCTCGGATAACCGGGAACCGGCAATCACTTATTATTGCATTTCAGATAACTTTTTAGAGGAATTATGGGTAACACTAAGTTGGCCAACCCCGCTCCCCTGGGCCTTATGGGCTTTGGGATGACCACGATTTTGCTCAATCTGCACAATGCTGGTTTTTTTGAACTTGATGTTCTTATTATGGCTATGGGTATTTTCTTTGGCGGCATCGCACAAATTTTTGCAGGTCTGCTGGAATATAAAAAAGGAAACACTTTTGGTTTAACCGCTTTTACCTCTTACGGTGCGTTCTGGTTGACTCTGGTCGCCATCTGGCTGTTACCTAAAATGGGAGCGGGTGCACCAGCTGATACCTATTTTATGGGCGCCTATCTGGCTTTATGGGGTGTGTTCACTCTGTTTATGTTCTTTGGCACGCTCGTCGGTCCACGCATGCTGCAATTCGTTTTTGGCAGCCTGACGGTTCTGTTCGCTCTGCTCGCTATCGCTCACTTTGTCGGTAATGAAAGCATTACCCACATCGCAGGCTGGGTCGGCATCATCTGTGGCGCCAGCGCTATCTACCTGGCAATGGGCGAAGTGCTCAACGAACAGTTTGGTCGCACTGTCCTGCCAATCGGTGAAAAAAAATAATCACGGCTTAATAAAAAACGGGGAAACACTATGTTTCCCCGTTTTTTTTATGACTGCACCGCGGGCTTATTCACGGCTGTATTCTCGTGACTAATATCATTACGTAGCAAGATACCTACCACCAGCCCAACGCATCCCAGAGCCAGCACATACCATGCCGGAGCCAGTGGCGAAGACTTCATCAGCAACGTCACGACGATAGGCGTCAGGCCGCCGAAAATAGCGTAAGAGACGTTGTAGGAAAAAGAGAGCCCAGTAAAACGCACTTCGGCAGGGAAAGCACGTACCATCACGTAAGGCACTGCGCCAACAATCCCGACACTGAATCCCACCATTCCGTAGAGTGCAAACAGATATTCCGGATAGATGGAAACCAAGTGGTAAAACGTCCAGCTACAAACACAAAGCAGTATACTGCCGACAATCAATGTTTTACTGGCACCAAAGCGATCGGCTGATAGGCCGTAGACGACACAACCCACAGACAACAGAACAATAGCGATACTGTTCGCCTTCAAGGTCAGCGCTGGAGCTATCTGAAGCTGCGTTTGCAGCCATACCGGTGCCATCAGAATGACGACAACAATCCCTGCTGAGAGTAACCATGTCAGAAGCATCGAGACTACGATGGCTTTTTTATGACCAACGATGACAGATTTAAGAGGGAGTTCTTCTGCCAAGGCTTTTCTTTTCTGCATTTCAATAAAGACAGGCGTCTCTTCCAGCCAGCGACGCAGATACATCGCAAACAGCCCAAAAATACCGCCGAGGAAGAACGGGATACGCCAGCCACCATCATGAATCGCTTCACGGGTCATTGAGGTATTAATAATCGTCGCCACAATGGAGCCTATTAAAATACCAATGGTCAGACCCGCTGTCAGTGTGCCACAGGCGATACCAATCCGCTTATAGGGAACATGTTCGGAAACAAAAACCCAGGCCCCAGGCACTTCGCCACCAATAGCCGCCCCCTGCAAGACGCGCATCAGCAGCAGCAGTATTGGCGCCATAATGCCTATTGTCTCATAGGTAGGAAGCAGACCAATCGCCAGCGTCGGCAGAGCCATTAGCAAGATACTTAAGGTAAACATTTTCTTACGGCCGAGCAGATCGCCAAAGTGTGCCATGATAATGCCGCCCAGAGGGCGCGCCAGATAGCCGGCAGCAAAAATACCAAAGGTCTGTAGCTGACGTAACCACTCAGGAATATCCGGTGGGAAGAACAACGCTCCCAACACAGTGGTAAAGAAAACAAAGATAATAAAATCGTAGAACTCAAGCGCACCACCAAGGGCAGCAAGAGATAACGTTTTATAGTCCTGAGAGTTCAGAGGTCTTGCATGAATTTGAGACATAGGCAACCATAAATTGATGAGAGTATTAAAAAAAATACCTGATATCCGTAAAGAAAAAATTACTATATCAGTTAATCATTAACACTCCACACCAGCCACATTTTATGTTGCCTATTTACTGCATTTGCTATTTTATTTCGCGTATTGCGCTTTTTGGGCGAAAAGAAGCGACAACCTGGGCATTTGTTTCAACATAAGGGCCATCAAGCAGCTGTATACAATAAGGTACACTGGCAAAAATTCCGGTCACAGTGACCTTGCCCTGCTCATCTTTAACCCCTTCCAGGGTTTCCTTAATCGATTTAGGCTGGCCGGGTAAATTGAGGATCAAAGCCTGCTTGCGGATAACTGCCGTTTGCCTGGAAAGGATAGCAGTGGGAACAAAATTCAAGCTTATCTGGCGCATCTGCTCACCAAAGCCCGGCATAATACGATCGGCTATCGCCAGTGTCGCATCAGGGGTCACATCACGGCGTGCAGGTCCGGTTCCTCCGGTAGTGAGGACTAAATGGCAGCCCATCTCATCGACCAGCTCACAAAGTGTTTGCTCAATAATCGGTTGTTCATCGGGAATAAGGCGAGTTTCTAGCTGAAACGGTGAAGTTAACGCGAGTGTTAGCCACTCTTCGAGCGCGGGGATCCCTTTATCTTGATAGGCACCACTTGAAGCACGATCGGAGACGGACACTAATCCAACACGTAGAGTATTCATATCAATTCCACACTATAAGAGAACAGTCAGTAAGAATGATACATGGTGAGAGGCGGGACAAACAGATTAAAACACTAAAAGAGTGGCCAGCGAGCGCTGGCCACATAAAATGATTACAGCAGGTCGCCGATCATTTTTTCCAGTTTTTCCTGGTCGATAGCAAACTTACGGATACCGTCCGCCAGTTTATCTACTGCCATAGGATCCTGGTTATGCTGCCACAGGAACTGGGCTTCAGTGATACGTGCAGGACGCGCTTTCACTTCGCCGGTGTAGCTCAGTTTACGCTCCAGAGGACCTTCGCTTTCTGACAGCTCTTTCAGCAGTCCAGGCGCGATAGTCAGACGGTCACAGCCAGCCAGTTCGATGATTTCACCGATGTTACGGAAGCTTGCGCCCATCACCACGGTTTCATAACCGTGCTCTTTGTAGTACTGGTAGATTTCGCTAACAGAAACTACGCCTGGATCTTCATTTGCAGCGTACTCTTTCTTGTCAGTATTCGCTTTATACCAGTCAAGAATACGGCCAACGAATGGAGAGATCAGGAATACGCCAGCTTCAGCACAAGCACGCGCTTGAGCGAAGGAGAACAGCAGAGTCAGGTTACAGTTGATGCCTTCTTTTTCCAGCTGCTCAGCAGCACGGATACCCTGCCAGGTAGAAGCCAGTTTGATAAGGATACGGTCGTTGCTGATACCCGCATCGTTATACAGTTTGATCAGGTGTTTCGCTTTAGCAATGCTGCCTTCGGTGTCGTAAGACAGACGCGCATCAACTTCGGTAGAAATACGGCCAGGAACCAGTTTCAGGATTTCCAGACCGATATTGACTGCCAGTTTGTCAGCCGCATCAATCACCTGTTGCGCATGATCGTTGCTCTGGCTACGAGCAAAAGCAATCGCATCGTCAATCAGTGAGCGGTACTCAGGAATTTGTGCGGCGTTAAGGATAAGTGAAGGGTTAGTTGTTGCGTCTTGCGGTTTGTACAGTTTCATCGCCGCAATATCACCAGTGTCAGCAACCACGGTGGTCAGTTGACGCAGAGCAGTTAATTTATCCGTCATAGTCAGTATTTCTCTTTGAGTCGAGCAGTTAGGGATAGGTAACTAATTATCCATTGATAATATCACGCCTTAAGCGAGGTGCAACCGCGATACGCCACTCATATGGCAAAGAGTATAATTAGCGTAGAAACAGCGTCTCAGTCAGCCATAACTTCAGTAAATGACCTCGTATTCACCACAGTCTGCTTGATAACTATCTGCATAAAGTCATATCGCTGAATGGTTACAGCCAATTTATGGCATCAGAACCGAGAAATCATCAGCGAACGCACGAAGAAACAAATAAAATGCCCTGTCTTATCACAGCGATTGGCAAAGGGAGGAGAAAAATTTGTTAAAGTAATGGCTCACTACCCGCGAGGAATGAGCATGTTAATTCTGATTTCACCCGCCAAAACACTGGACTATCAAAGTGATTTAGCAACCCAGCGTTACACACAGCCCGAACTGCTGGCGTATTCACAGCAATTAATTGATGTCGCTCGTACTCTCAGTGCGCCACAAATATCCTCTCTGATGGGCGTCAGTGACAAAATTGCCTCGTTAAATGTCACTCGCTTTCACGAATGGCAGCCCGAATTTACCCCAGAAAATGCCCGCCAGGCTATTCTGGCGTTTAAAGGCGATGTGTATACCGGTCTGCAAGCCGAGAACTTCAGCGAAGAGGATTTTGATTTTGCTCAGCAGCATCTGCGGATGTTGTCCGGTCTTTATGGCGTCCTGCGCCCACTCGACTTAATGCAGCCTTACCGCCTGGAAATGGGGATCCGGCTTAACAACCCTGGTGGCAAGGATTTGTATCATTTCTGGAATACGGTTATCACTGACAAGCTTAACCAGGCCCTGGCAGACCAGGGTGATAAGGTACTGATTAACCTGGCCTCTGACGAATACTTTAAATCCGTTAAACCGCGTCAACTGGACGCAGAGATCGTTAAGCCGGTATTTCTTGATGAGAAGAACGGTAACTTTAAGGTGATTAGCTTCTATGCCAAAAAAGCGCGGGGACTGATGAGCCGCTATATCATCCAGAATCGATTAACGCGTCCTGAACAACTTAAAGACTTTAATCTTGATGGCTACGCTTTCGACGAGTCGGCTTCACAGCAGAATGAGTGGGTATTTAAACGTTCAGCGCAGTAAAAAAACGCCAGTCTGACTGGCGTTTGGGATTGCGAATAAAACCTATCCTTCCACGTCTGGCGGATAAAGCGGTCAGTTATCAAGACTCTGACCGCCCTGTTTTATCTCAGGTATTTACTGATGATTAGGCTTTGCCCATCATCAGGCCACGCAATGCGGTGTAATCGGCTGGCAAGTGGTGTGACAGGAGCGGCAGGTCAGCACGAGAAGCCAGTTCTTCCGGCAAAGGCAAGGTTTGGCCGAGGATCTCTTCCACGCTCTCTTTAAATTTCGCCGGATGCGCTGTTCCCAGGAACAGGCCAAACTCGCCTGCCTGTAACTGATCGCGCAATGCACGGTAAGCAATCGCTGCATGTGGCTCAGAGATATAGCCTTTGCCTTGTAGCTCACGCATGGTTTCCTGCGTGGTTTCATCGCTGACCGCTTCATAGCCCAGCTCACTCAGAGGCCAGCCTTTACGACGGAACAGCTCTTCAACACGTGGCCAGTTGTTTGGCTGGCTGACATCCATCGCATTTGACAGTGTTGCGACCGTCGCTTTTGGCTGCCATTGCCCCTCAGCGAGGAAACGTGGCACGGTGTCATTGGCATTAGTAGCGGCAATAAAGCGCTTCACTGGCAGGCCGAGTGATTTTGCCAGCAGGCCAGCCGTCAAATCACCAAAGTTACCGCTCGGTACTGAAATCACCAGTTGGTCACGCACAGAGGCTGGCAACTGCGCTACCGCTTCAAAATAGTAGCAGATTTGCGCAAGCAAACGGCTGATATTAATAGAGTTTGCGGAGTTCAGGCCTAAAGTAACTTTTAACTCTTCGTCGTCAAAAGCTTGCTTAACCAGCGCCTGGCAAGCATCGAAGTCGCCATCGATGGCGACGGTTTCAATATTCCCGCCAAGCGTACAGAATAACTTCTCCTGCAATGGACTGATTTTTCCGTTTGGATAAAGAATCACCACTTTGACGTTTGGTAGCCCGTAGAAAGCATGAGCAACCGCAGCTCCGGTATCACCCGAGGTCGCGGTTAAAATAGTCACCGGCTTGTCGCTGATGAGCGTCAGCATCTGGGCCATAAAACGGCCACCGAAGTCTTTAAACGCCAGAGTCGGGCCGTGGAACAGTTCCAGACAGCCGACATCAGGCTCCACCGTTTTCACCGGTGCCGGGAAAGCAAAGGCAGCAGCAACGCGCGCTGCCAGGGCTTCTTGTGGGATCTCTTCGCCAATAAAAGCACCGAGTATTTTGCTACTACGACTGACAAAGTCCATTTCCAGCATGGCGTCAATTTCAGAGCGAGAAAACTCTGGTAAAGCGTCAGGGAAAAACAGCCCTTGTAGTCTGCCAAGCCCTTGCGTGATGGCCTGTGCGAAAGTGACTTGTTCGGTGTTATCTTTAAGGTTATACAGTTTCATTGGTTATCCCAGAACTCGTGCGCCGGCCGTATCCAAACGGCAAATATGTACAAAACCTTCCTGGTTCTGCAAATAGTGTTGGCCAAGCCAGTCAGCCGTACGTTGTGCAGTATCTACATTATCGCACAACGCAAATAAGGTCGGGCCTGAACCCGAAATACCACTTGCCAGAGCACCGATATCCGCCACCGCCTGGCGGGCTTTATCAAAGCCTGGCAATAATTTTGCCCGGTAAGGCTCCGCAATCACATCCTGCATCAATTTTGCCGCCAGCAGAGGTTGCTGGGTATAGCAGGCGTGAATAAAGCCGGCCAGATGACGGCCATGGCTGATACAGTCCTGACGACGGTACTGGGCAGGCAGAATAGCCCGTGCTTCCGCGGTCGACACTTTGATGCCTGGATAGGCTAATACCCACAACCAGTTATCAAAGCAAGGGACTGACTGACTGATGATGTCATTTTCTTCAATCATCAGTTGCATGCCACCAAGAAAACAGGGGGCGACATTGTCATAGTGAACGCTGCCAGAAATACGTCCTTCCAGCTCCCCCATCAGCGCCAGTAAGCGGGTATCGCTTACGGGTTTACCGCAAAATTCATTCATGGCCATCAGCCCGGCGACCACTGAGCAAGCGCTCGATCCCAGACCGGAACCAATCGGCATATTCTTCTCAAGGGTCATCGCAACGGGGATTTCCTTGCCGATTTCCCGGCAAAAAATTTCCCAGCACTGATAGACAATATTCTGATCCGGCTGGGTCGGCAGATTACGCGCAAAACGTCCCAGATTAGTCAGGCTAAACTTATCAGCCGCTTCAACGGTGACATAGTCACCCAGATGGGAACCATCTATGGGGGACACTGCCGCACCCAGAACATCGAAACCAACGCTCATATTGGCACTGGAAGCGGGGGCATAGACTTTAACCATTTTAAACTCCTAACTTCCATGACAGGGTACGTAATAAATCAGCAAATACGCCCGCAGCGGTAACATCATTCCCGGCGCCATAACCACGCAGAACCAGTGGGATCGGTTGATAATACAGGCTGTAGAATGCCAGCGCATTCTCGCCATTTTTCACTTTGAACAGTGGATCGTTACCGTCAACAGCATCAATCTTCACGGTACAGAGGCCGGTTTCTTCAATCAAGCCAACATAGCGCAACACTTTACCTTGCTCGCGCGCTGTAGCAACACGCAGGGCAAAAGCTTCATCCAGTTGTCCCAGACGCGCCATAAAGCTCTCAACGTCACCGCTGCTATCAAAATCAGCAGGCAGGACGGGTTCGATAACGATATCGGAGAGTTCCAGCTCACGGCCGGTTTCACGAGCCAGGATCAGTAGCTTACGTGCCACATCCACCCCGGACAGATCGTCACGCGGATCGGGCTCGGTATAGCCTATTTCACGGGCCAGGCGCGTTGCTTCTGATAAAGACATCCCTTCATCCAACTTACCAAAGATGAAAGAGAGCGAACCGGACAAGATGCCGGAGAAATGCTGTAACTCATCCCCTGCATTCAGTAAGTTCTGTAAGTTTTCGATAACCGGTAAACCAGCACCGACGTTAGTGTCATACAGGAACTTACGGCGTGATTTAGCCGCAGCGTTACGCATCTGATGGTAGTAATTCAGTCCGGAAGTGTTAGCCTTTTTATTCGGCGTCACCACGTGGAATCCTTCACTCAGGAAGTCAGCATACTGGTCAGCTACCGCCTGGCTGGAGGTACAGTCCACCACCACAGGGTTTAACAAGTGGTACTCTTTCACCAGACGTGTCAGGCGAGCAAGATTCAGAGGCTCCTGTTTAGCCTGCTCCAGCTGCTGCTGCCAGTTTTCCAGATTCAGACCATGCACGCTGGTTAGCAGCGCTTTTGAATTAGCGATACCACAGACACGCAAATCAATATGTTTGCTCTTCAGGCGTGCTTGCTGGTTTTTAATTTGTTCTAACAACGCAGTACCTACGCCGCCCACACCAATTAAGAAAACTTCAATCACCTGATCGGTGTTGAACAACATCTGGTGTACCACGCGAACACCGGTGGTGGCATCGTCGTTACTGACCACAACAGAAATAGAGCGCTCAGAAGACCCCTGAGCGATAGCGACGATATTGATATTGGCACGGGCCAGGGCGGAGAAGAACTTCGCTGAGATGCCTCGCACGGTACGCATACCATCACCGACTACGGAAATAATCGCCAGACGCTCCATCACCGCAACAGGCTCAAGCAACTCTTCTTTGAGCTCCAGATAGAACTCATCTTCCATTGCTTTACGGGCACGACCGCAGTCGCTTTGGTGCACACAGAAACAGATACTGTATTCGGAAGAAGACTGGGTTATCAGTACCACCGAGATGCCCGCGCGTGACATGGCAGCAAAGACACGGGCTGCCATACCCGGCATCCCTTTCATTCCTGGGCCTGAGACGTTAAACATCGCCATATTGTTGAGATTGGTGATCCCTTTTACTGGCAAGCTGTCATCTTTGCTGTCATCACCAATCAGGGTACCTGGCGCCTGTGGATTGCCAGTGTTTTTGATTAAGCAAGGGATTTGGAACTGTGCGATAGGGGAGATAGTGCGAGGGTGAAGAACTTTGGCGCCGAAATAAGAGAGCTCCATCGCCTCCTGGTATGACATCGACTTCAGTAACCTGGCGTCTGGCACCTGGCGTGGATCACAAGTATAAACGCCGTCGACATCAGTCCAGATCTCACAACAGTCTGCGCGTAAACAAGCAGCCAGTACTGCGGCAGAGTAGTCAGAACCATTACGGCCCAGTACCACCAGCTCGCCTTTATCATTTCCGGCAGTAAAGCCCGCCATCAAAATCATATGGTCATCAGGGATACGGCTGGCAGCAATGCGACGAGTGGACTCAGCAATATCAACAGTAGACTCAAGGTAGTGACCCACAGCCAGCAGCTTCTCAACCGGATCGATGACGGTGACCCCATAACCACGAGCACGCAACACCGCGGCCATGATAGCGATAGAGAGCTTCTCACCACGGCAGATGATGGCAGCATTGATACTGTCAGGGCACTGACCTAACAGTTGGATCCCGTGTAATACATGCTTTAGTTGAGCAAACTCCTGGTCGACCAGCGCAGTTAATTCGTCTGCTGGAAAACCGGGCTGTGCTTCAGCCAGACCCTTTATCAGGTCAGCGAAAATTTGCTCTGCCTCATTGATATTCGACGCGGCATCCTGACCACCGATGGTCTTTTCAATCATGGCCACCAGATGGTTAGTAATTTTTGCCGGGGCAGACAGCACGGTCGCTACCTGCCCCTGTTTAGCATTACTTTCCAGGATATCGGCAACACGGAGGAAACGATCCGCATTTGCCACTGAAGTACCGCCGAATTTCAACACTCGCATGCTTATTACCCCTTGATTTTTAATCGAAAAAAAAGCCCGCATCCTTTGGGTGCGGGCTTTTTTTATTTATTCTTGTACGCGTCAGCCCGCACCGTTACCTGTGGTAATAGTGATGGTAATAATCGTTGTAATCAGGCCTTGACGATTCATAGTTGCTGTACGCTCTTTAAATTCTTTATATCCATTACCCCTACTGGTTAAAGTAATCCTGCCATTAAGTCAATTTTTTTTAGCTTTTGGCTAATAACTGAGACTCGCAGTCTCTACTGACAAAATGGCAAAATATCAAATAACCATCTACAAAAGATTCAGGGCATATCCGTTTCTTATATCACAAAGCCGATAAAACAGCGGTTTATTCTGCAATTTTTTTTTCGATGTCATGCAGTAAACGATGCAACATTGCCGTGTCTCGCTGCTCAAGTAATCCCAGACGCTGCTGTATCCAGTCGACCATTTTTTGGTCATCCGCCACATCAAGCTGGGTTAATAACGACGCGAAACGCTGACGCAACGCATTCAGCTGCGAAACATCAGCAGAAGGGGGTTGCGACGGGGTGGATAGCATTAAGTCAGATAGCTGGTAACAATAGACCATGACCGCCTGACCCAGATTTAATGACGGGTAATCCGCTTTCATCGGTATGCCTGTCAGAATATCTGCCAGATCCAGTTCGTCATTGGTTAAACCGGAATCCTCTCTGCCAAAAACCAGCGCACTTTGTCCGGTCCATTGCTGCTTTTCTTTCAGTAAAGGCAGCAGCTGTTCCGGGGTCGCATAATAATGGAATTTGGCCCGGCTACGAGCCGTCGTGGCGACAGTAAAATCAATCCCCTCTAACGCTTCTTCAAGGGTGTCAAAGTGACGAATATTATCGAGAATATCTCCGGCACCATGAGCGACCCAGCGCGCCGCAGGTTCTAAGTGAGCCTGACTTGCCACAATCCGCAAATCAGTGAAACCCATCGTCTTCATGGCGCGGGCAGCCGCCCCTATATTTTCGGCTCTGGCCGGTGAAACCAGAATAATAGACAACTGCATGTAAACTCTCTTCACTGCGTCTGAGACAGGCGAATCGGTAAAATTAATAACGACAGAGTAGCAGGATCTTAAGCCAAAAGTGCATACCCTGAATCATTCATCTGAATAATATGTTTGCCTGATAGCGCTTTGTTTCCTACCATCAGTATTGTTAATTATTTGTAACCGTTACCGCTGTCACATAACAATCTCTTCATAAAAGAACTGGCGTGTTACAATTGAATTTGATATATGTCAACGATACGTAGCATTATTAAGAACCTGAAGCCGGAGTTCTTGTTATGTCGCTGTTAAAATGGTTAGCATAAGCATATAACACCTACTAGGTACACTAGGGTAGACAGGAACGGAGGCCAGCTACATTGTTAACATTGATGAGCAATGCATCAAAGGCAATTATCTACTTTAGTCATGTTAATTCTGGCGCATTAATTCAACACAGTTGCCAGATAGAGACTATAGTACTTCCTGTTTCGATTTAGTCAGATATTTTAGGTAGCAAACATGCAGACTCCGCACATCCTTATCGTCGAAGACGAATTAGTAACACGTAATACGTTAAAAAATAT
>Ga0256410_1002090_pt1 | contig 13945 bp, 12 predicted proteins | sample PhyWR1_FD_185983 | JGI IMG/M metagenome (GOLD analysis project Ga0256410, IMG submission 185983) | Leaf surface microbial communities from wheat plants in UC Gill Tract Community Farm, Albany, California, United States - DLSL W.R1 | ecosystem: Host-associated > Plants > Phyllosphere >... | reverse complement strand
GCGGCAGCGCTTCGTTAAAGGCCTTGGCGGTGTTGGCCGCATCCTGGCCGGTCATGGCGTCGACCACAAACAGGGTTTCCACCGGCTTGATCGCCGCATGCACCTGTTTGATTTCGTCCATCATCGCTTCGTCTACGTGCAAGCGACCCGCGGTATCGACGATCAGCACGTCGTAGAACTTCAGCTTGGCCTGTTGCAGAGCACGATTAACGATGTCGATCGGTTTTTCTTTAACGTCTGACGGGAAGAAGTCGATGCCGACGCCTTCCGCCAGGGTTTCCAACTGCCGGATCGCCGCAGGGCGATACACGTCGGCAGAAACCACCAAAACTTTTTTCTTCTGCTTTTCTTTCAGGAATTTGCCGAGCTTGGCCACGCTGGTGGTTTTACCCGCACCTTGCAGACCCGCCATCAGCACCACTGCCGGTGGCTGCGCCGCCAGGTTCAGCTCGGTGTTCACTTCGCCCATAGCGGCAATCAGCTCGCTCTTGACGATTTTGACGAATTCCTGTCCCGGCGTCAGGCTTTTGTTAACTTCATGGCCAACCGCGCTTTCTTTTACACGGTTGATGAAGTCACGCACTACCGGCAGCGCAACGTCCGCTTCCAGCAATGCCATACGCACTTCACGCAGGGTTTCTTTAATGTTCTCTTCGGTCAGCCGCCCGCGGCCGCTGATATTGCGCAGGGTGCGCGACAATCGATCGGTTAAATTTTCAAACATCGTCTCATGCTCAACGTAAGAGTCAGGCCGCAGTGGCGACACAATTGCGGCGATTATAACACGTTGCTACAACGATCTCTGCCTCAGCGTTGGAGATTGGTTGGAGTAGGGGCCGCTCAACGTTATACTGGCATTCCAATTAACCATGCCGATGCTAAATAACGCTATGCCAGTATTCTCTCTTGTGGCTTTGATGGCCTACCTGCTCAGCCTTGGACTGATCATTCCCAGTTTGTTGCGGAAGAATAGCGCATACCGTCGGCTGGCCCTGGTCTCGGCCGTGGTGGCGCTGGTCTGCCATGCCATTGCCCTCCAGCAGCGCATTTTTGACGTCAGCGCCGGGCAAAATCTCAGCCTGCTGAACATTGGCTCCATCGTTGGCCTGATTATCTGTTCGGTGATGACCTACGTCGCCTCCCGCGATCGTGGCTGGTTCCTGCTGCCGATCGTCTACAGCTTTGCGATGATCAACCTGGCGTTTGCCAGCTTCCTGCCTGGAGAGTTTATCACTCATCTGGAAGCCAGCCCGGAGCTGATGGTGCATATCGGCCTGGCGCTGTTCTCTTACGCCACTCTGATTATCGCCACGCTTTACGCCCTGCAGCTCGCCTGGCTTGATTACCTGTTGAAACATAAAAAACTCAGTTTCAGTGCCGATATGCCGCCGCTGATGAGTATTGAGCGTAAGATGTTTCATATCACCCAGATCGGCGTAGTGCTGCTGACGCTGACGCTGTGTACCGGCCTGCTGTATATGGACAACCTGTTTAGCAAAGAGAACGTACATAAGGCCGTGCTGTCCATCATGGCGTGGTTTGTCTATATCGTACTGCTGTGGGGCCATTATCACGAAGGCTGGCGTGGCCGCCGCGTGGTCTGGTTCAGCTTTGCCGGCTCTTTTCTGCTTACCATGGCCTACTTCGGGAGCCGCCTGCTCCAGGAACTGATGATGGTGCGCTAGGCCTGGCGCTCCATCGTCTCGCCTGGGCACTCTTCTCCGCCAACATAAGGAATACCGCGTTGGAGCATGTTTCGACAGAGACCCTCATTTTCATTTTGGTGATTATGGTCGCGGTCTCCGCTTATTTTTCAGCATCCGAAACCGGCATGATGACGCTCAACCGCTATCGTCTGCGCCACCTGTCCAAACAGGGCAACCGTGCCGCACGCCGGGTAGAGAAGCTGCTGCAAAAGCCTGACCGCCTGATTGGCCTGGTGCTGATTGGCAACAACCTGGTCAATATCCTGGCCTCTGCGCTGGGGACCATCGTCGGGATGCGCCTATATGGCGATATTGGCGTGGCAATCGCCACCGGGGTGCTGACCTTTGTCGTGCTGTTGTTCGCCGAAGTGTTACCTAAAACCTTTGCCGCTCTCTATCCTGAACGAATTGCCTTCCCTAGCAGCTTCCTGCTGGCCCCACTGCAAAAAGTCATGTTCCCGCTGGTGTGGCTGCTCAATGGCATTACCACCCTGGTGCTGCGGATTTTCGGCATCCGCACCAACGTCCGCATCAGCGGCGCGTTGAGTAAAGAGGAGTTGCGCACCATCGTGAACGAGTCCCAGTCGAAGATTTCGCGCCGAAATCAGGATATGTTGATTTCTGTACTGGATCTGGAGAAGGTGACGGTGGAAGACATCATGGTGCCGCGCAATGAGATTGTCGGGATTGATATCAACGACGACTGGAAGTCGATCATGCGCCAGCTGACACACTCCCCACATGGCCGTATCGTGTTGTACCGCGATTCACTGGACGACTCCATCAGCATGCTGCGCGTACGCGAAGCCTACCGGCTGATGACCGAGAAAAAAGAGTTCAACAAAGAGAACCTGCTGCGGGCGGCTGATGAGATCTACTACGTGCCAGAGGGCACTCCACTCAACGTTCAACTGGTGAAATTCCAGCGCAACAAAGAGAAGGTCGGCATCGTGGTCGATGAGTATGGTGATATTCAGGGGCTGGTGACGGTTGAGGATATTCTCGAAGAAATCGTCGGCGACTTCACCACCTCAATGTCACCTACGCTGGCGGAGGAAGTCAATCCACAGAGCGATGGTTCGGTATTGATCGACGGCAGTGCCAACGTACGTGAGCTGAACAAGGCCTTCAACTGGACGCTACCCGCTACCGAGGCCAGAACCATCAACGGCATGCTGCTCGAAGAGCTGGAGGAGATCCCCAGCATCGGGACCAGGGTGCGCATCAGCCACTATGATATTGATATCCTCGACGTGCAGGACAATATGATCAAGCAGGTGCGCGTCACGCCGATTAAATCCTTACAGGCCAGCGTGCAGAATCACTAGATACAAGCCAAAGAAAAAGACGCTTTCGCGTCTTTTTTTCACTGCGTTTTTGACCGAATCTAGATGTGCAGCTCTTGCAGCTTATCTTTCGGCAGTGCCAGCTCTTCGTTATGGTTCACTACCACGCCGTGCTCAAGAATATGCTTGGCAATTTCCTGCGCCTCTTCCAGCGAGTGCATATGGTAGGTACCGCACTGGAACTCATTGAGTTCAGGGATCTTGCGCTGGTCAGTCACCTTCAGCACGTCAGCCATCGCGGCTTGCCAGGCATCGGCCACGCGCTGCTCTTCCGGTACTCCAATCAGGCTCATATAAAAACCGGTGCGGCAACCCATTGGCGAGATATCGATGATCTCCACGCCGTTACCGTTCAGATGGTCGCGCATGAAGCCAGCGAACAGATGTTCCAAGGTATGGATCCCACGCTCTGGCATAACTTCCAGATTAGGGCGACAGAAACGCAGATCGAATACGGTGATGGTATCCCCATGAGGGGTTTGCATGGTTTTAGCAACGCGGACAGCCGGCGCCGCCATGCGAGTATGATCTACGGTAAAGCTATCCAGCAGTGGCATGTCATCACCTCTTGGTAAAATGAATTTATTTCGAAACTTTTTTCGTACCGATGAAACCTTTTCCAACCCTGCGAGTCTTAATCTATGAAAGACGCGCATTTGTTATCATCATCACTGTTTTCAGAGATGTGTATTTGGCCACAGTGATGTGGCCTTTTTCTTGTTCAGCCCCCGCCGTTTTCCTTCAGGAACTGTTCAAAGCTTAGCGTATCACTGGCTTCTATATCGTGCTGGCGCTGCCACGAGGCTTGCTGCTCCTGAGCGAGTTGCTCTTCGGTCAGCAGTTCCAACGGTTCCTCTATCAGCATTTTGCGATATTTTTCTGCCAGTTCCAGGCCGACGTTACCAGTGCCTTGCGCTTTCATTTCCTTGAGGATACGGGCCGAGAACGTCAACTCCGGATCGTCAAACGCCGCCACCAGTTGTTCACACACCTGCTGATATTGTCGATCGCCCGCTTCGCTATCCAACACCTCGGCCACGCGCTTCAAATCGCCAAACAGCGCTTTGCCGACCTTATCCAACGGTTCACGGGTATCGTTACAGCCGATGCCGATGGTCTGGCCTGGCTTACGCCCTTCTAAAATCACCCGGTTCCAGTTTTTACGGGTGCACAGCAACTCATCGCTGCTCATTTCTGGCGCATCGGCCAATACGCACCACACCAGGAACAGATCCAGGAAACGCGCCTGCACCGCATCCACACCGATTGGCGAGAATGGGTTGATGTCCAGCGAGCGCACCTCGATATATTCGATACCGCCGCGTAACAGTGCATCTGACGGCGTCTCACCGCTGTGGGTGACGCGTTTTGGCCGGATCGGGGCATAGAGTTCATTTTCGATCTGCAACACGTTGCTGTTCAGTTGCAGATAGCGATCGCCCTCTTTCACTCCCAGCTTGGCATAGTCCTCTGAAGGCGTCGCAATAGCGCGTTTCAGACCTTGCACATAGGTTTGCAGATCGTTAAAGGTAATGCCCAAATTGCTCTGCGACTTATTGGTATAGCCCAGATCGCTCAAGCGCAGCGAGGTGGCATAAGGCAAATAGCACATGCCCCGTTCATTGCGCTCGAACGGCAAATCGGTTTCTCGGCCTTTGAGGAACGAGGAACAGATGGCTGGCGATGCCCCGAACAGATATGGGATCACCCAACCAAAGCGGTAGTAGTTGCGGATCAGACGGAAATATCCCGCAGAGATCTGCTCTTTACCACTCTCTTCATCCTCAACGCCAGCCCACGCCTGCCAAAACTCCAGCGGTAGGGAGAAGTTGTAGTGCACCCCGGAAATGGTTTGCATCAACGCGCCGTAGCGGTTCTTCAACCCTTCACGGTACAGCGTTTTCATCCGGCCAATATTGGAGGTGCCAAACTGCGCCAGCTCGATATCCTGCTCAGCGTTGATAAAGCACGGCATGCTCAGCGGCCACATGCGCTCATCACCCAGATTGCGCGCCACGTGACGATGGATATCGCGCAGGAACGTCAGCAAGTGATCGAGGTCATCATCAACCGGTGTAATAAATTCTAACAGCGCCTCGGCAAAGTCTGTGGTGATCCAATGGTGCGTTAATGCCGCCCCCAGTTGTTCTGGATGACCCGTGCTGGCAAGCGTGCCATCCGCGGTTACCCGCAGTGTTTCACGCTCAATACCGCGCCGGATCCCTTTTAATGCATGAGGGTGTGCTTCCAACCAGGAAAGCGCCTGTGATACGTCCGGGATCAAATTGACCTCCCGCTTCTAAAAACGATAGCTGTAAGCATACTGAATCCGCTCCCTAGAGAATATTGAGTTATATTCACTTGGTTAATGCCACCAGGCGATACCCTGCAGCGTAATCATCGTCAGGATGATGTAACGCAACGCTTTTCCGATACACAGAAACAGCGTAACGGCGCCCCATGGCATGCGCAGCCAGCCTGCCAACACGCACAATAAATCGCCCACAACCGGCACCCAACTGAGCAACAGCGCAGCCGGGCCAAAGCGTTGTAACCAACCAAGAGCCGTTTCCAGCCCGCGTTGTGGTTTCAACGCCGGTAACAGGCGCCCGATAATGACGTTGGTCAACCCACCCAGGGTATTTCCCAACGTCGCAGCCAGCACCAGTAAACCTGGTGAAGCGCTGCTGTTGGTCAACAACGCAACCAACACGATCTCTGAATTGCCAGGCAACAACGTCGCACTAAGGAAACTGCTGCCAAACAGCGACATGACCGCCAGCGTACTACTCACAGCGTGCGAACGTCTACCACGGCCATATTGGCGTTTCTGGCAGCCTGAATACCGAATTCGGCATCTTCAAACACCACGCAGTGCTCAGGAGGCACGCCAATCAACTCCGCACAGCGCAAGAAGGTATCCGGCTCCGGCTTGTGGCGTTGAACATCATCAGCCCCGACGATGGCATCAAAGCAGTCGAATAGCCCTAAATGACGCAGCAACATCTCCGCCATCCGGTGCTCACTGCCCGTACCCACCGCCATGGGACGGCGGCCATGATAAGACTTCACCACCTCAATCAGCGGTAACGGACGCACCGTGTCTAATAGCATGCTTTCTACCGCGCGGGTTTTCTCGGCGGCCAGCTGATGAGGATCGAGATCGGCCTGATGTGCAGCAATCACCGCCTGAGCAATGCGCCAGGTAGGTGAGCCGTTCAGCCCTGTCATGGCGGCCGCATCAAACTTCATTCCGTAACGTGCCAACACCTCGTGCCACGCCTTGAGGTGCGTCGGCTCGGTGTCCAGAATGGTACCGTCCATGTCGAAGATCAGACCCTGATAGCGATCGTACATCGTGACTCCATGACCATTGAGCAAAGAAAGCTACTTTAGCGTAAAGCCGAAAGGTTGTCGCTGCCAGAGCATGACGGAAAATGCGGTGTAGATAAGAGGTTGCGTAAGACAGAAAACAGAAGGTGGAAACTTAGAAATGAAAAGTAAAAAACCCGCCGAAGCGGGTTTCTCTAAGAAGATGGTGCATCCAGGAGGATTATTCAGCGCAAGCACTTCACCCGTTGGGCCGTTGCAGTGCAACGTTATCCTCCCTAGTGCTACCTTCCATATTGTCTCTATCTACGAGTTAGCGTTCGCGATAAGTACGTTATAATATGGTGCATCCAGGAGGATTCGAACCTCCGACCGCTCGGTTCGTAGCCGAGTACTCTATCCAGCTGAGCTATGGATGCAATCTAATTTTTGTAGCGAATTTGTTTCGTTCCGTGAAACGTCACTGAAGAATGGTGCATCCAGGAGGATTCGAACCTCCGACCGCTCGGTTCGTAGCCGAGTACTCTATCCAGCTGAGCTATGGATGCACAGGAATTCTTTTTTGATACCGTATGGTATGTCGTTACTACCCCACCATACTGCAAAATATGGTGCATCCAGGAGGATTACTCAGCGTAACCGCTTCGCCCGCAGGGCCGTTGCTAAAGCAACGTTATCCCCCTTTGTGCTACCTTTCAGCTCGCATTCATCTGTGAGCTAAACACTCTCAGAAAAACACTTAGTAATATGGTGCATCCAGGAGGATTCGAACCTCCGACCGCTCGGTTCGTAGCCGAGTACTCTATCCAGCTGAGCTATGGATGCAAATGGCGGTGAGGCGGGGATTCGAACCCCGGATGCAGCTTTTGACCGCATACTCCCTTAGCAGGGGAGCGCCTTCAGCCTCTCGGCCACCTCACCAGTACGCTTCTTGCGAATCGTGCCTAACATGCTTTAGAGAAGCTCATCGGCACTGCGTGGCGCACATATTACTTTCGTGGGTTTATAAGTCAAACAATTTTTCCCAACTCTCGCGCGTTTGCACAAATCACAGGCAACATGAGTGATTTCGCGGCAAAAAGAGTGCTTTATCAACAAGAAAATGCCGTGCTACCGCGGATAAGAGTTTGATCGCAAGAGAAAGTTATTGGCAAAAAAGTGGGGGGATAACAGCTAGTGTGAAAAGAAGGAAGAAATCGGGTCAAGATAATCAAGTAGCGTCTCGTTATAGAACGAGACGCTACTTAGAAATCAGTAAGTCGTCTGTTGAGACTTCTCGGCCTGGATGCGCTGGTAGATTTCTTCGCGGTGAACAGACACCTCTTTGGGGGCATTCACACCAATACGAACTTGGTTGCCTTTAACCCCTAGCACTGTGACCGTAACCTCATCGCCAATCATGAGGGTTTCACCAACTCGACGAGTCAGAATTAACATTCTTTGCTCCTTGAAAGATTAAAAGAGTCGGGTCTCTCAGTTTCCCCGCCATTATCCATTATATGCAGTGAAAACGTAAGTCAAGAACCCACAATAAATGTAAGCAGACTTGGTATCACTCCAGATTAAGAATAAGTTTAGCCGACCTGGAAAACTTTGTTCCCGCAATTGTCACTACATTGTGTTAGCACAGTATAAAAACGCCATAAGCCACAGTGACTTACGGCGTCAATAACGCGCCTATTTATTTATATTCACAGTTTCGCGGCCACCCAAGCCTCTACGCTGTTTAATGCCGCAGGCAAGGCGTTGGCATCACTGCCCCCAGCCATTGCCATATCAGGGCGTCCACCGCCCTTGCCGCCAACCTGCTGTGCGATGTTGCCGATCAGTTCGCCGGCCTTAACCCGGTCAGTCAGATCTTTGGTTACACCCGCAATCAGGCTGACTTTGCCTTCTTCCACCGTCGCCAACACGATGATCGCAGAACCCAGCTGATTTTTAAGATCGTCAACCATGGTACGCATGATCTTCGGCTCAACGTTATCCAACTGGCTGACCAGCAGCTTCACGCCATTGACCAGCTTGGCTTGACTCGACAGCGAAGCGCTTTCCTGCGCAGCTTGCTGATCTTTCAACTGTTGCAGTTCTTTTTCCAGTGCACGAGTGCGATCGAGTACCGCACGCACCTTATCACTCAGGTTATTGCTGTCACCCTTCACCAGATGAGCAACATCCTGTAACAAGTCACTCTGTTGATGCAAGGTTGCTATCGCCCCTTCACCCGTCACAGCTTCAATACGACGGATACCGGCTGCGGTACCAGACTCACTTTGGATGCGGAACAGGCCGATGTCACCGGTACGGTTGGCATGCGTACCGCCACACAGTTCGGTAGAGAAATCGCCCATGGTCAGCACACGCACGTGGTCATCGTACTTCTCGCCGAACAGCGCCATAGCGCCCTTCTCTTTGGCATCATCCAACGCCATCACTTCGGTCTGGACCGACAGGTTACGACGGATCTGCTGGTTAACCAAATCTTCTACCGCGCGAATTTGTTCTGGCTTCATCGCTTCGGAGTGCGAGAAGTCAAAACGCAGGTACTTGTCGTTAACTAACGAGCCTTTTTGCGCTACGTGCTCACCCAGGATCTGGCGCAATGCCGCATGCAACAGGTGAGTGGCAGAGTGGTTCAGGCGGATACGGTTACGGCGTTCGCTGTCGATCACTGCATCAACGCGGTCATTCAACTTCAGCGAGCCACTAGCCAGCTTGCCCAGGTGACCAATAGCCTGGCCATATTTCTGCGCATCGCTCACGACGAATTCGCTGCCGGCTGCTTTCAGCACGCCTTTATCGCCGACCTGTCCACCCGACTCGCCATAGAATGGTGTTTCGTCCAGCACCACCACGGCCTCTTCACCCGCATGGATCTCATCCACCGGCTGACCATCACGGAACAGAGCGGTCACTTTCGCCTGTTGCTCTTCGCGATCGTAACCATTGAACTGGCTTGCTCCGTCAACACGGATCAGGCTGTTGTAGTCCGCACCAAAACCGCTGGACTCACGCGCACGGCGGCGTTGAGCCTCCATAGCTTGCTCAAAACCTTGCTCATCAACCTTAAGGCCACGCTCACGGCAGACGTCTGCGGTCAGATCCACTGGGAAACCATAGGTATCATACAAACGGAATGCCGTTTCGCCATCCAGGATATCGCCCTGCAGCTTGGCCAGTTCGTCATCCAGCAGCGCCAAACCGCGCTCCAGCGTACGGGCAAACTGTTCTTCTTCGGATTTCAGTACCTGCTCAACCTGTGCCTGCTGGCGTTTCAGCTCATCGGCAGCCGGACCCATCACTTCGATCAACGGAACAACCAGCTTGTAGAAGAAGGTATCCTTAGCGCCCAACATGTTGCCATGACGGATCGCGCGGCGAATGATACGGCGCAGCACGTAGCCACGGTTTTCATTCGACGGGATCACGCCATCGGCGATCAGGAAGGCACAAGAACGAATATGGTCCGCAATCACGCGCAGCGACTTGTTATCCATATCGGTTGCACCAGTCAGTTTAGCGACGGCGGCAATCAGGGTGGTGAATAGATCGATTTCGTAATTGGAATTGACATGTTGCAGCACCGCAGCGATACGCTCGAGGCCCATACCGGTATCCACCGAAGGCTTTGGCAGCGGCAGCATGGTGCCATCAGACTGACGGTTGAACTGCATGAACACGATGTTCCAGATCTCGATATAGCGGTCGCCATCTTCTTCCGGGCTACCCGGAGGGCCACCCCAGATATGGTCGCCGTGATCGAAGAAGATCTCGGTGCACGGGCCGCATGGGCCGGTGTCGCCCATCTGCCAGAAGTTATCGGAAGCAAAGGCCGCGCCTTTGTTATCGCCGATGCGGATGATACGTTCCGCAGGCACGCCAATCTGTTTTTGCCAGATGTCGAAGGCTTCGTCATCGGTCTCATAGACGGTGACCCACAGCTTTTCTTTCGGCAGGTTGAACCAGTTTTCACCGGTCAGTAGTTCCCACGCGTAGCTGATGGCATCGTGTTTGAAATAGTCACCGAAGCTGAAGTTGCCCAACATCTCAAAGAAAGTATGGTGACGGGCGGTATAGCCGACGTTTTCCAGATCGTTGTGCTTGCCACCGGCACGCACGCAACGCTGTGAAGTGGTGGCACGCGAGTAGGCGCGCTTGTCCAGCCCCAGGAAAACGTCTTTAAATTGGTTCATGCCGGCATTGGTAAACAGCAATGTCGGATCATTGTTAGGTACCAGGGAGCTGCTTGCTACAACCTGGTGGCCTTTACTATGAAAGAAATCGAGAAACGCTTGACGGATCTCAGCGGTGCTCTTGCTCATAATTTTCCCGGAAAGACTAGAATAACGATGCGTGAAAGAGGCTCGACATCCTGACGATATCCTCTGGTTCACGAACTAAATGTGGGGATAAGATAAATTTTCTTCGGGGGGAAGTAAAACGCCGTGTGCATTCATTGCGCAAAATCACGGTAAATCGACTGAATTTCCTCCTGGAAGAAGCCGCGATAGAGCAGATAGCGCAACACCTTGGCTTTCTCTTTCCATTCTACCGGTAACGGATCGCCAAATTTGCGCAACGCGATCTCCCTGGCTTGCTCACACCAGTCAATTTCGCATTCCGCCAGGGCGTCCTGCACTATCTCTTTATCTACGCCCTTTTGCATCAGTTCTGAGCGAATGCGTTGCGCACCATATCCCTTGCGGCTGCGGCTGGCGATAAAGCTATTGGCGAAACGCCGATCGTCCAGCCAGTTATGCTGGTAGCAATAGCTAATCACCTGTTCAATGATTGCAGGATCGACGGGTTCTTCGGGGAGTTCTGTAGGGGATTTGCTACCGAATCTGGCGTTCGCCATAAATGGCGGCGCCGCAAGTTTGCGGCGCAGTTCGGCTTCACTATGATCGCGTTGGGACAATAGCCGCATCGCACGGCTAATCAATGTATTTTGCTGATTACCAGCAGATTGGGAACCTAGATCATTCATATCTGCAAGCCTTGGTCATCGGTATACGCCCTAAGGGGCGTATACCCACCGGCAAAGATTAAAACTCTTCGCTGGTTTCTGCTTCGTTGTCATCGGCCTTCTCGGCACTGGCAGCAGCTGCATCACCATTGCTGTGCAGCAACAGGTCACGCAATTTTTTATCCAGTTCCGCAGCAATGGCCGGGTTTTCTTTCAGGAAATTACAGGCATTGGACTTACCCTGACCGATCTTCTCACCGTTGTAGCTGTACCAGGCACCGGCCTTCTCGATCATCTTGTGTTTCACACCCAGATCGACTAATTCGCCACGGCTGTTGATCCCTTCGCCATATAGGATCTGGAACTCTGCCTGTTTGAACGGCGCTGCGATTTTGTTCTTCACCACTTTCACGCGGGTTTCGCTGCCGATCACTTCATCACCTTCTTTGATCGCACCGATACGGCGGATATCCAGACGGACAGAAGCGTAGAACTTCAGGGCGTTACCCCCGGTGGTGGTTTCCGGGTTACCGAACATCACGCCAATTTTCATACGGATCTGGTTGATGAAGATCAGCAAGGTGTTGGCGTTCTTCAGGTTACCGGCCAGTTTACGCATGGCCTGGCTCATCATACGCGCCGCCAGCCCCATATGTGAGTCACCGATTTCACCTTCGATTTCCGCCTTCGGCGTCAGCGCCGCTACGGAGTCGACGATGATGACGTCAACCGCGCCGGAACGGGTCAGCGCATCACAGATTTCCAGCGCCTGCTCACCGGTATCCGGCTGAGAACACAGCAGGTTGTCGATATCCACGCCCAGTTTCTTGGCGTAGATAGGATCCAGCGCATGTTCGGCATCGATAAACGCACAGGTTTTACCTTCGCGCTGCGCAGCGGCAATAACTTGCAGAGTCAAGGTGGTTTTACCGGAGGATTCCGGGCCATAAATCTCGACGATACGGCCCATTGGCAAGCCGCCTGCGCCCAATGCGATATCGAGTGACAGAGAGCCGGTGGAGATCGTTTCTACGTCCATGGAGCGGTCTTCACCCAGACGCATGATGGAGCCTTTGCCGAACTGTTTCTCGATCTGGCCCAGTGCTGCAGCTAACGCCTTTTGCTTGTTCTCATCAATAGCCATTTTTGCTCCTTCGTTGCGCAATGTCAGAGTGACTCACATTGCCGCTGAATGTATGTTGTGCAGGAAATTGTCGCTAATTATACTGTATGGTCATACAGTATCAAGCCTAATTTTACAAAAATTCATCAAGCGCCGTTTGCAGCGCAAAAAGGGTTGCCTGCAGGCGCACCGCATCGCGATCGCCGGTAAATTGCATTTTGCGCGCCAGCACTCGGCCGGAACGTTCGGCAAAACCAAACCAGACGGTACCTACTGGTTTTTCCACACTGCCACCATCTGGGCCGGCAATGCCGCTGACCGACAGCGCCAGATCGGCCTTGGCCGCGTGCATCGCGCCCCGCGCCATCTCGCGCACCACTTCCTCACTGACCGCGCCATGAGCCTGCAAGGTCGCTTCCGCCACCCCTAACAGTTCATGCTTTGCCGCGTTGCTGTAAGTGACAAAGCCGCGATCGAAATAGGCTGAACTGCCGGCGATATCGGTAATTGCCTTGGCAATACCGCCGCCCGTACAGGACTCCGCGCAGCTGATCCAACGCCCATTGGCTTTTAGCCTTTGTCCGACGGCAATACTGAGCTCGCGCAACCGCTTCTCACTCATGGACTCTCCTTTGAATCAATCAAGGTATATGTGCCTGATGGTAGCATTTATCAAGTCTCTGCGGCATTTTACCGGCCGAAATGCCATGCGCTTCGCAGCACTGCGGTTTTAAGCCGTTGTACTAACTGCTAGTATCGGGGATACGTCCAGCTTGTTGCGGCAAACCCGTTTGCCTCAATCTTCGACCAAAACAGGAAGGCCGAGTGAAAAAAACGTTAGGTGTATTCTTTCCGCTGTATACCACCACCCTGCTGATGCTGTTGGGTTCAGGGTTACTGACCACCTACATTTCCCTGCGGCTAACCTCTATCAACGTCAGTGGAGCCCTGATCGGGGCCATTATCGCCGCCAACTACATCGGCCTAGTGATCGGTGGCAAGGTCGGCCACTTTCTGATTGCTCGCGTAGGGCATATCCGCGCCTATGTCTCCTGCGCCGGAATCATTACCGCAGCGGTGCTAGGCCACGGCCTGACGGAATACATCCCGGTTTGGGTGGTGCTGCGGCTGATTATCGGCCTGTGTATGATGTGTCAGTACATGGTGCTGGAGAGCTGGCTCAATGATCAGTCCGAATCCAATCAGCGCGGCATGGTATTCGGCTTTTATATGGCGGCCTCCTATCTTGGCATGTCGCTGGGGCAGATCGTGCTTATGCTACAAGCCAACCTTGGCATCAGCACGCTGCTGCTCATCGCGCTGTGTTTTTCCCTCTGCCTGGTGCCGATCGCCCTGACAACCCGCACCAATGCCCGGCATATGTCGCCCGCCCCCATGGAGCTACGCTATTTTGTGCATGCTATCCCTAAAGTGTTGGCCACCACGCTGGTGATCGGCATGGTGGTTGGCTCCTTCT
>Ga0256410_1002088_pt1 | contig 13949 bp, 6 predicted proteins | sample PhyWR1_FD_185983 | JGI IMG/M metagenome (GOLD analysis project Ga0256410, IMG submission 185983) | Leaf surface microbial communities from wheat plants in UC Gill Tract Community Farm, Albany, California, United States - DLSL W.R1 | ecosystem: Host-associated > Plants > Phyllosphere >... | reverse complement strand
TATCAATTACTTTTCAAAAAATTGATCCGGTAGTTCAGCTGGTTAGAATGCCGCCCTGTCACGGCGGAGGTCGCGGGTTCGAGTCCCGTCCGGATCGCAACTACAATATCAAAGTAGTATAAAAAGCTTTAAAACATACGTTTTAAAGCTTTTTTTTTGTTTTATGTCTGCTCAAGAGAAACTAAAAACAACAATCTGAAAGCAAACTATTCAGTAACCTGTTGAGATGGATTAAAATAGGTCACTGAAAATTCAGATAAAGTGTGTTGTGGAGCTGGTTCAGCTGCTGAACATCTTGTGCTAAGGTTTTCTAAGGTTATTTTGAATCTTTAAACCATATAAAATGAAAAGACATTCAGTTTACTTTTTTATTCAAAAAAAAGTTAAGACTAATGTGGCGGGAGAAGTTCCTATTTATTTACGCATTACAATTGATGGTATAAAATCCAATATTAGTACAAAAGAACAGTTAAGCCTCTGAATAGATCTCTGCTATGCAGAAGGCGTGACTTTGTGAGAATAAAGCTAATCGCTTAATATTTCTCTTTATCTGGGCGAGCATACGGTGCTTTAGAATGAAGAATCAACTAGAGTGGATTTTTTTATTTATGAATGTTACAATACAAAAAATCCCACGGAGTACGCAGGATTATAGATTTTCTTCGGCTTTTAAGCCTTATTGTGAATTGCTTATTACAAATGTATAAATTATTTTTTTATCAGAATACGGAAATCCGTAATTATAATTAAAAATAAGTATTTAATTTTAGAAATTAAAGCTAATAACTCAATAATCATATTCAAATTATGAAGAAAACATTAGGCATCGACCTTGGCACGCATAGCATCGGATGGGCCATTAGAAATTCAGATTTATCAGAAAATCAGATAGAGGATTATGGTGTTATCACTTTTGAAAAAGGAGTGGCTTCTGAAAAGGGTAATGAATTTCCTAAAGTTCAGAAAAGAACTGAGAGCCGAGGTAAAAGAAGAAATTATCAAGCTGAGAAATACAGGAAGTTTGCTATTCTGGAATTTCTTATTGAAAGAAAGATGTGTCCATTGTCAATTGAGGATTTTAATCATTGGAAATTATATAGAAAAGGGAAGAAAAGAGAATATCCACAAACTAAAGAATTCCTGAATTGGATACGCTTTGACTTTGATGGGGACGGATTGCCTGATTTTCATCTCTTTGGGAAAGATAAAGATGAAAGTTACTATGTTTTCAGGGCTTTTTCTGCTGATGAAGCTTATAAAGATGTTTTTTCAAAAAATCCTCAGATTTTGGGTAGGGTGTTATATCAACTTGTTCAGAGAAGAGGTTTTAAAGGTAGAGATGAGGAGGAGGCAAAAACAATGCTAACGGGTAGTGATAAAAATGGGACTAAAGGAAGAAACGATATAGAAGAATATCTTGAAAAATTTAGAACGCTGGGTTCGGCACTTTATCATTATCAAAAAGATAGTGGAGAAAGGATAAGACAGCGTTATAATCTTCGTAAAGATTTTGAATTTGAATTACAAGAAATATGCAGAGTTCATCACATTTCTCAAGAAGATTATGATAAACTTTGGAAAGCTATTATCTGGCAAAGACCTTTGAGGACACAAAAAGGGTTGATTGGAAATTGCATCTATGAAAAGGGTAAAAAAAGACTTGCAGTAAGTCATCCGTTGTATGAAGAATACAGGACGTGGGTTTTCATTAATAATTTGAATCTTGTTGCTCCAAAAGGAGAGAATCAACAAGATTATATATTAGAAAAAATATATCCATTATTTTATAAATCTAAACCTGATTTTGAATTAATTGATATTGATAAACAATTAAAAAAAGATGGTGCTAGAAGACAATCAAAACACCACGAAAAAACAAAAGTTCTCTCCGTAAAACTACTAAAACAATATCAGGATATATTTGGTGAAGATTGGAAAGAGTTGTTGCAATGGAACATTACGGGTAACAGAGATTCTCAGCCGATAAAAAGAAGTAGCAAATCTTATACATTTGAAGATTTATGGCACATCTTATTGACATTTGATGGGCAAGAAAACTTGAAGAAGTTCGCCTTAGAAAAATTAAATCTTGATGAAGAAAAAGCAACTAAATTTTCCAGAATAAAACTACAGCAAGGTTATGCTACTCTAAGTCTATCTGCCATCAAAAAGATTTTGCCTTATCTGCAGAAAGGATTTTTGTACAGTCACGCCGTGTATATGGCTAATTTGTATAAGATGTTGGATGAGGGAACAATATCGGAAACTCTGGTCAATCATTTTGCAGATGAGGTTTTACAAATTTTAAATAAAGATTCCAACAACCGAAAAAATGCTACAATAATCAATGGTTTGATTTCCGAAATGTTGAATGATGAGCATCGATACTATATTTCGGATAATAGAAATCTGGATGACAAGGAAAAAGAAATTGTTCTGAAAAGCATTATAGATAATTATGGTCAAGATACTTGGGAGAATTTCAGTGAACAAGTGAAATCAGAAACAATTGAGTTTGTATCGGACAAATATTTGGAGTTTCTCAAAAAAACCTATACCCAAAAGGGTAACCTTTTTATCCAGCCAGAAAGGATTCACGATAATATTTTTAATTTTCTAAAGGATTCTTATGGTGTATCAGAAGATAAGAAAAAATATCTGTGGCATCCATCTGAGCAAGAGAATTATACCAAAGCAGAAGATTATAATGAGTATTCTATTGGTAGTAAAAAATACTATGTCAAAGAAGCGAACAGTCAATATTTCGTAGCTAAAAATGCTGATGCATATTTTGAAGGCAGACAGATTAAGCTTCTTGGAAATCCAGAACCATTAAGCAAAGGTTTTAAAAACCCTATGGCTCTGAAGTCTTTGCATAAACTTAAAAACCTTGTTAATTTTTTGTTGCAAACTGGAAAGATAGATGAAGAAACTAGGGTAGTTGTTGAAATTGCCAGAGAGTTAAATGATAAAAACAAGAGAAAGGCAATCGAAATTTGGCAAAAAGACAGGGAGAAAGAAAATGAAGCATATAAAAAAGAATTAGAAACATATAGAGAAGCATTCCCGAATGTCAAATTAATAGATGAAAATACGCTTATCCGAAAAATAAGATTGTGGCACGAGCAGAATAAGATTTGCCTTTATACAGGCAAGCCAATTTCTTTTGCCGATTTAATTATTGGGAACAAATACGATTTTGAACATACCATTCCAGCAAGTATAAGTTTTGATAATGAGTTGAAGAATCTAACAATTTCTGATTCTACTTATAATCGTGTCCATAAAAAGAAACTTTTCCCAACACAGTTACCAAACTATGAGTCTGAACAGAATTTAGATGGGAATAAACATAATCCTATCATCAGAAATATAGAATTCATCTTTGGAGAAAGAACCGTTGAGCACAAAGAAATAAAAGGTAAAATAGAGAAAATAGTAAAATGGAAAAAGATAGATGAACTCGAAAAGCAATTTGATGAATGGAAAAAGAAAGCTTCTTACGCTAGTACCAAAGAAATCAAGGATAATTGTATCGTAAAGTATCATACGGTAAAAATGGATTTGGATTATCTGAAAGCCAAATTGTCCACTTTTACAATTACAGAATACAAAGCAGGATGGCGGAATAATCAGATTCGGGATACCCAGATTATAACAAAGTATGCTTTGCCTTATTTCAAAACTTTGTTCAAAAAAGTCTCTGTGGAAAAAGGAACAGTTACCGATATTTTCAAAAAAGTTTATAAAGTACAATCTAAAGATGAAAAAAAGGATAGAAGTGTACATAGCCATCACGCTCAGGATGCTGCTATTTTGACATTGATTCCCAATGCTTTTCACAGAGAGAGAATTATTAAATTGTATCAGAATGAAATTGATAACAGAACAGGGAAAATTTATCACGAAACTCCTTTAGACTGGGGAAATTTTTCTGAGAGATATATTTTGGAATTAAAAGATAAGATTCTTATCAATAATCTTACTGATAACAGGACTATTACTCAAACCTATAAAACAGTAAGAAAAAGAGGAAAGGTTTTATATGATATTAATAAAGATGGCAATTCTTCCAAAAGAATAAGCCGAGGAGATACGATAAGAGGACAATTACACGGAGAGACTTTCTATGGTGCTATTAAACAGCCGGTGCGAGATGAAGAAAATAAAATTCTTTTTGATGAAAACAAAAAAATGATTCTTAAAGATGAAATTTATCTTGCTGTGAGAAAACCTTTGCTTTACAAAAAAGATGCTAATTCTTCAGGCTTTAAAACTCTCGAAGAAGTTGATAAAGTGATTATTGATAGAGCTTTATTTGAAATGATTAAAAAACAGGTTGAAAAATCAGATTTCAAAACTGCACTGACGGAAGGTGTTTATATGCTGGATGAAAATGGAAATAAAGTCAATAAAATAAGAAGAATACGTTGTTTTGAAAATGGATTGAAGTATGCAACTGCAATTAAAGTTCACCAACACGGTTTCGCTTCCGATAAAGAATACAAGAAAACGACATTGGCAACCAACGGAGAAAATACTTATTGCCTATTCTATAAAAGTGACCAAGGAAAAGCAATGAGAATTCTTTCTATTGTTGATTTGGCAGATTTAAAGCTAAAAAATATTCAAAGTTTGTATTCAGAGCCAGAATTTTCAAATTTTGAATCTGGAAAAGGAAAGAATAAATTTCAAATTCCTTTGTATTCGGTTCTGAAAAATGGAGATAAAGTTTTGTTCTATAAAAACAATAAACACGAATTAAAGGATTTAGAACAAGAAGATTTAGTTAAGAGAATGTTTAAAATCTATCAGTTTGAAAAAGATGGAAGAATGAAATTCAGACATCATTTAGCTGCTGGAATTGATACTGAATTGAAGAAAAATAATCCGGAAAATTCTTCAATAGATTTTCAAGAACAGCAAGTTTTCTTAAGATTAAGCCAAGCCCAATGGAATTTTGCAATCGAAAATACAGATTTCGAAGTTTCTTTAGATGGTCAAATTCATTGGAAATTCTAACCTATGATAACCCGCTCCATCTACATCGGCAATCCTGCATACCTCAAGCTCAAAGACGAGCAAATGTACATTATGGAACCTTCCTCCAATGAGATGAAAGGCAAAGTTCCCGTAGAAGATTTGGGATTATTGATGTTAGACCATTTCCAAATCACCATTTCCCACCAACTCATCCAAAAAATGATGGGAAATAATGTCGTAGTGGTCAGTTGTGATTCCCATCATTTACCCCACGGGATAATGTTGCCACTTTACGGGCATACTGAACATTCTGACCGCGTGAAAGACCAATTAGAAGCTAGTGAACCACTCAAAAAACAACTTTGGAAACAAACCATTGAATGCAAGATTGAAAATCAGAAAGAAGTATTAAGAAGGTTAGGGAACTATTTTGAGCCAATGGCAGATTATCAAAGCAATGTGAAAAGTGGCGACATTACCAATATGGAAGGTATTGCGGCTCAACATTATTGGAAATATCTAATCAGTTTGGATTTTCTCAGACAGCGTTTCGGCGATTCACCAAATCAATTTTTCAACTTTGGATATGCTGTTCTTAGAAGTATTGTTGCAAGGTCAATTGTGGAAACAGGCTTGCTTCCGGTACTCGGGATTTTCCATAAAAATAAATACAATCCGTATTGTCTTGCCGATGATTTGATGGAGCCTTACCGACCGTTCGTAGATTTGTTGGTCATGGATTGGCTCACAAAGAATCCGAATATTGAGGAACTGACAAAAGAATTCAAATCACATATTTTGCAGATTGCAACCAAAGATGTGGTGATAGACGGTAAAACAAGGCCATTGTTGGTGGCGGTAAAAGCAACTGCTATTTCGCTGTACAAATGCTACACAGCAGAAAAACGATTGATTTCTTATCCTGAGTTCAAATAAATGAACAGTTTGGACATTGTACTTTTTGCATCGTACATAATACAATAAAAAATGAATGCCGAAAGGTTTAACGCTTATCGAATTATGTGGGTCTTAGTATTATACGACTTGCCGACAGAGACCAAAGCCAATATGAAAGATGCCAACCGCTTTCGTAGGGCTTTGATGGATGACGGCTTTGCGTTATTTCAGTTTTCGATGTATATGCGACATTGCCCTAGTCGGGAAAATGCTGAGGTGCATATCAAAAGAGTGAAGTTTATGCTTCCAAAAGCAGGCAAAGTAGCTATTATGTGCATCACAGATAAGCAATTTGGTGATATAGAAATTTTCTTTGCCAGAAATAAAGAAGAACCACCGCCAACTTTCCAACAGCTCGAATTGTTCTAATTTTTGAATCCTAAATGAATGAAAAATCCACTGAAATTCAGTGGATTAACTTTTGAGGTTGTGTTGTATCCCAAAGATACTCAAAAATGAAAGCAATTCACAACTATAATGCTGAACGAAGAATTCATAACGTCGTTGTGTTGTATCCCAAAGATACTCAAAAATGAAAGCAATTCACAACCCCAAAATTTTCAATTATGAGAAATTTAATGTTGTGTTGTATCCCAAAGATACTCAAAAATGAAAGCAATTCACAACACAAGTATCTTAGCCCATTCCAATTGTTGTGTTGTGTTGTATCCCAAAGATACTCAAAAATGAAAGCAATTCACAACTAATACTCTTAGCGGAGTGATTCCTAATTTGTTGTGTTGTATCCCAAAGATACTCAAAAATGAAAGCAATTCACAACACAGCACTGGCTTTAAATTTTCCACAGAGAGTTGTGTTGTATCCCAAAGATACTCAAAAATGAAAGCAATTCACAACTCCAAGCTTTTCTCCTTGGTATCCTGTTTCGTTGTGTTGTATCCCAAAGATACTCAAAAATGAAAGCAATTCACAACTTTGAAGATAAGATAAAAAATTTGCAATTCGTTGTGTTGTATCCCAAAGATACTCAAAAATGAAAGCAATTCACAACTCTATTACTTGAACATTTAGAAAATTATCTGTTGTGTTGTATCCCAAAGATACTCAAAAATGAAAGCAATTCACAACCAGCAGTCGTTGATTCAATTCTTGCAATCCCGTTGTGTTGTATCCCAAAGATACTCAAAAATGAAAGCAATTCACAACTATTGGGATGAAAAGTTGCAAATTTCTTCAGTTGTGTTGTATCCCAAAGATACTCAAAAATGAAAGCAATTCACAACAGTCGCCAACAATGAAGAGTATTTGAAATAGTTGTGTTGTATCCCAAAGATACTCAAAAATGAAAGCAATTCACAACAAAGTATCTTCAACATCTTCGAAGCTGGTTGTTGTGTTGTATCCCAAAGATACTCAAAAATGAAAGCAATTCACAACGCTGTAAAGATAACAACAGGTTACAAAGGCGTTGTGTTGTATCCCAAAGATACTCAAAAATGAAAGCAATTCACAACTTTTGGGTCTTGATGTTTCAAAATCCGGATGTTGTGTTGTATCCCAAAGATACTCAAAAATGAAAGCAATTCACAACTGACGATATAAACGCCCGAAATTGAGTAAAGTTGTGTTGTATCCCAAAGATACTCAAAAATGAAAGCAATTCACAACCCCGTTATTTTTTTAACTTGGTTTGAAAGTGTTGTGTTGTATCCCAAAGATACTCAAAAATGAAAGCAATTCACAACGCCACGACCAAGTGGAAAACAATCCAGAATGTTGTGTTGTATCCCAAAGATACTCAAAAATGAAAGCAATTCACAACCAAGCGGGCGGTTGCGAATATTTGTGACATGTTGTGTTGTATCCCAAAGATACTCAAAAATGAAAGCAATTCACAACACAGCTTCCAAAGGTTCAGCCGTTGGTGTTGTTGTGTTGTATCCCAAAGATACTCAAAAATGAAAGCAATTCACAACTACTTTGGTGTTCATATACATTTCTACCAAGTTGTGTTGTATCCCAAAGATACTCAAAAATGAAAGCAATTCACAACTGTCCGGCACCAAGTGCACGGAAAGAAAATGTTGTGTTGTATCCCAAAGATACTCAAAAATGAAAGCAATTCACAACCGACCGAACTTCCATCCATTCCGGATTTGCGTTGTGTTGTATCCCAAAGATACTCAAAAATGAAAGCAATTCACAACTTGTTGACAGCTGTTGCAGTTTTCGACATGGTTGTGTTGTATCCCAAAGATACTCAAAAATGAAAGCAATTCACAACAAACGAGCGTAAGTCTCGTAAAAAGCAACAGTTGTGTTGTATCCCAAAGATACTCAAAAATGAAAGCAATTCACAACCATAAAGAAGGCTGACAGCTAAAACACCGAGTTGTGTTGTATCCCAAAGATACTCAAAAATGAAAGCAATTCACAACATGAAGAGAATGTTTATGGCCAATGTGTTCGTTGTGTTGTATCCCAAAGATACTCAAAAATGAAAGCAATTCACAACAGTAATTCTTCAGGAGCAAATAATGATTGAGTTGTGTTGTATCCCAAAGATACTCAAAAATGAAAGCAATTCACAACTGTTGGGTTTCTTTAAAACCCACTGGGTTAGTTGTGTTGTATCCCAAAGATACTCAAAAATGAAAGCAATTCACAACACACCGACCCGAATAAAGAGAAACCGCAATGTTGTGTTGTATCCCAAAGATACTCAAAAATGAAAGCAATTCACAACCTTACCAACTATTTAGCACACGACGGAAAGGTTGTGTTGTATCCCAAAGATACTCAAAAATGAAAGCAATTCACAACCCAAACCTATTTTTATTTTAAAATTTAGTTGTTGTGTTGTATCCCAAAGATACTCAAAAATGAAAGCAATTCACAACTAATTGATTTTTTCATCGTTCATTCCGATTGTTGTGTTGTATCCCAAAGATACTCAAAAATGAAAGCAATTCACAACGTCGGAGCGTTCACAGCGGTTCAAGGTGTTGTTGTGTTGTATCCCAAAGATACTCAAAAATGAAAGCAATTCACAACGAAGGCTCATTTGATGCATGGTTATTACCTGTTGTGTTATATCTCAAAGGTACTCAAAAATGAAAGCAATTCACAACTAATCGGAGGTCAGGCGGTAAAGGTTTATGGTTGTGTTATATCTCAAAGGTACTCAAAAATGAAAGCAATTCACAACCGGATTCTTTCGCTTCGGGCGATGAAGTTCGTTGTGTTATATCTCAAAGGTACTCAAAAATGAAAGCAATTCACAACCCGTCAACATCATTTCAAAACTATGTCGATGTTGTGTTATATCTCAAAGGTACTCAAAAATGAAAGCAATTCACAACGTCACAATGAAAGTAAATTTCCAAAGTGAAGTTGTGTTATATCTCAAAGGTACTCAAAAATGAAAGCAATTCACAACATTGATGGTAAGCGTGAATTCGTAACCAAAGTTGTGTTATATCTCAAAGGTACTCAAAAATGAAAGCAATTCACAACCCACCTGCTAAAGAACCGTCGGAAGCCCATGTTGTGTTATATCTCAAAGGTACTCAAAAATGAAAGCAATTCACAACGATAAATCAAAACTGATTTATGTATTAGTTGTTGTGTTATATCTCAAAGGTACTCAAAAATGAAAGCAATTCACAACATTAATTAAGAGAGTATAAAAAAATTATAAGTTGTGTTATATCTCAAAGGTACTCAAAAATGAAAGCAAATCACAACTGTTGTGGAATATTTACAATTTTAGTAGAAGTTGTGTTATATCTCAAAGGTACTCAAAAATGAAAGCAATTCACAACTCATTGATTGATGATGTTTTAAAGCAAGTGTTGTGTTATATCTCAAAGGTACTCAAAAATGAAAGCAATTCACAACTATTTTTCATCATCTTTAGAAGAAGCTTTAGTTGTGTTATATCTCAAAGGTACTCAAAAATGAAAGCAATTCACAACGGTGCAGCTGATTCTTGTGGTACATATAAAGTTGTGTTATATCTCAAAGGTACTCAAAAATGAAAGCAATTCACAACGGGAAATTAGCATCATTTAAACCTTCAATTGTTGTGTTATATCTCAAAGGTACTCAAAAATGAAAGCAATTCACAACTCTTGTTCTAAACTTAATTGAAATTCTTGAGTTGTGTTATATCTCAAAGGTACTCAAAAATGAAAGCAATTCACAACGACTATTCCTTTTGATGTCACCGGATTAAAGTTGTGTTATATCTCAAAGGTACTCAAAAATGAAAGCAATTCACAACCTGATAAACGATAATATTGTTAACTGTCGAGTTGTGTTATATCTCAAAGGTACTCAAAAATGAAAGCAATTCACAACAATTGCCGTTAATATATCCTGAAATACTTTGTTGTGTTATATCCCAAAGATACTCAAAAATGAAAGCAATTCACAACTAACTACGATTGTATGTGTCATATGTTTTAGTTGTGTTATATCCCAAAGATACTCAAAAATGAAAGCAATTCACAACGTTCCTGTTATTGTAGAAGTGGTCGAGTAGGTTGTGTTATATCCCAAAGATACTCAAAAATGAAAGCAATTCACAACATATTGTGCTTTTCATAGTTAATAGATTGGGTTGTGTTATATCCCAAAGATACTCAAAAATGAAAGCAATTCACAACTGGGCCAAACCATCTAGCGATAACCCCTTTGTTGTGTTATATCTCAAAGATACTCAAAAATGAAAGCAATTCACAACTAAAAATTCCTTACCATCGTGAGACTTATAGTTGTGTTATATCTCAAAGATACTCAAAAATGAAAGCAATTCACAACAAGAACAGACGAGCAATGCGAGAGATGAATGTTGTGTTATATCTCAAAGATACTCAAAAATGAAAGCAATTCACAACAATATAGATAAAATTCCGATGAATAGATTTGTTGTGTTATATCTCAAAGATACTCAAAAATGAAAGCAATTCACAACCGAGAATTAGAATTCTTTATTGTCCTTTCTGTTGTGTTATATCTCAAAGATACTCAAAAATGAAAGCAATTCACAACGAAACAGATTGAGAATGAATATATAACAAAGCCCCAGATTTTTGGTGTGGATTTTTAATTTAATCTTGTCGGGGATTTTTAATTTTTTTCGAAACTGATGCTCCTAATTCTTCATCGAAACCATCAAATTTTTCCACTAATTTCCCATCCGGACTGAAAAGATAAAAGACAGGGGTTCCATCTACCTTGTATTTAGAATATATGCCTCCAAGTCGTCCGGCTTTATCCCAGATTGTAAGCCAGTCAGGATGTTTTTGATTTAGCTTTTGAAATCCTTTTGGGTCTTTGTCAACATAAAAAGTAACAATTTCCAATTGATCACTATTTTCTTTTATTAGTTTATTGAGAATTGGAATAGATTGAATACAGAAACCACAATAAGGTGTGGAGAAATCTAATAAAATATATTTTTTATTAAAGTAATTTGAAAATTTTACTTTTCGCCCAAGTTGATCAAATGCCATGAAATCATAAAATTGATCACCGATTTTTAAATCTGGATTGTTTAAATAGGAGTTAATAGAATTTGCAAATGCTGTTTTTCTGAGTTCAGGTTTTAACTTTTTGAATGTGGTGGTAATAAATTCTTTGGACAATACAGATTTATTAGCTTCTAATAAGTATAAACCATAATAAGAATTAATATTTTCGGTAATGAAATTTTTGTTTACCTCTTCTATTTTTTTATCAATTAGGATTATTTTTCCAAACGGCTCTTTTCCGTTCCAATATGCCACCTGCAAGCTGTCATTCCACTTTCCGTTATCTCTCTTTGTGAAAATCTCTGTTTCGAATTTTTCTCTTTGATTGCTCAAATCTTTTATATCCTGAAAATAAGTATAACGCAAGTCATCATATTTGGAGTCTTTGGTTTTTACATCCCATTTAAAATCATCTATTTTTGCATTAATTGTAATTGATTCATTATCAATGAATAATTCGGAATATTTATATTTTTCCCCATTGTTAATAAATAAAACAACCGATGAGGGAGCGTTTTCCAAAGTTCCTTTTAGCAGAAAATTTCCATCTTTTAAAATGCAACTATCCAATGTAATATTGTTTTTGATGATTTTTACCGATGCATTTTCTTCGAAACCAGATAACTTTCCTGATATATTGAAACTCTTTTGTGCATTAATTGAAAAGAAAGTGATGAAGCTGAGGAGCAAAGTAATTATTTTGGTCATAGTATTTGTTTATTCAAATATCCCAAAATAAATCCTGATCACAAAATTATTCTCAATTTCATAACAAACAAACTCTTGACATAAAACCAAAAAATCACTATATTTACGAAAATCGAGATTTCTTTGAAAAAAACATTGGTTCTATTTGCGCATCCTTACTTCGAACATTCTACCACAAATGTTCGATTATTAGAATGTTATGATGATTTGGACAATGTTACCTTTCGAGATTTGTACGAAGATTATCCCGATTTTCACATTCAGCCTTTTCGCGAAAGAAAGAGAATTGTGGAATATGACCGTATTATTTTCCATTTTCCTATCATCTGGTTTGGGCTCCCGCCCTTGCTGAAGTTGTGGATAGATGAGGTTTTTGATATGCGTTGGGTCTCGGAAAACGGAATCAACATCTTGTCAGGAAAAGATGCGCTGATAATCACCAGTGTTGGCGGGCGGGAAGCCAATTACACCACGAATGGCAAATATGGAACCGGAGTAGAAGAGTTGCTCGCAGGTCTAAAGGTTTCTCTGAAAGTGAATGATATCGACCTCAAAAAAATACATGTAATTTATAACGCAGATAATCTGACTGACGAACAATTAGAAGTTCTTTCCGAAGAATTATCCCAAATCCTCAAAATAAAATAAATGGAAAACTCAATTGCAATGACGATTCTGATTTTTCTTGGTGCAGCCATTATTATGGTTCCGCTGGGAAAAAAATTGGGATTAAGCTCTGTGATTGGTTACATCCTTGGCGGGATTTTGATTGGCCCATTTTGTTTGCAACTCACAGGTCGTGATGTAGAAGATATTATGCACGCATCAGAATTGGGTGTCATCATGCTTTTGTTTTTAGTTGGTTTAGAGCTGGAGCCTCAGAAACTCTGGCAGATCAGAAAACGAATTCTCGGGCTTGGTTTGAGTCAAATGTTACTAAGTATCGTCGGGATTTTCATCGTATTTTATATTGCAGGATTTGGTTTGAAAAAATCATTCATCATTGCGCTTTGTTTTGCGATGTCGTCCACAGCGATTGTTTTGCAGACTTTGAAGGAAAAAAACCTTTTCCGAACCGTCAGTGGCGAATCTTCTTTCTCCATTTTACTCTTTCAGGATATTGCCGTGATTCCGATTTTAGCATTGTTACCATTCATTTCAAAATCAGAAAAAGCCTTGTCACAAGCAGGTCACGAGAAAGTTCTCCTGCAATATCTTCCAGAATGGTTGCAGCCCTTTACCGTGATTTTTGCGGTTTTGGCATTGATATTATTGGGACGATATATTTTCACGCCATTCCTAAGATTCGTATCAAAGTCTGGATTGAATGAGCTCTTGACCGCGGCTTCATTATTCCTGGTAATTGGTGTTTCTGAGCTGATGATTTCGGTTGATTTAAGTCCAGCTTTAGGGGCTTTTATTGCTGGTGTAATGTTAGCCAACAGCGAGTTTCGTCACGAATTGGAAAGTGCGATAGACCCTTTCAAAGGACTACTGCTGGCTGTATTTTTTGTAAGTGTAGGAGCTACGATCAATTTCGATATTATAGTTTCAAAACCGGTGTTTATTTTTTCTGCAGCGTTCATAGTTTTAGCAGTAAAAGCGGTTGTTCTTTTTGCGATCGGAAAATATTATAAAATGAACAATGAGCAAAGCTTTTTTTTAGCTTTTGCATTGTCACAAGTTGGGGAGTTTGCTTTTGTTTTAGTGAATTTTGCCGCCAGCTTATATTTGATAGATTATCAGGCCAACGGAGAATTGATGGCCATTGTTGCGATTACGATGTGTATTTCGCCATTGCTT
>Ga0256410_1002082_pt1 | contig 13977 bp, 9 predicted proteins | sample PhyWR1_FD_185983 | JGI IMG/M metagenome (GOLD analysis project Ga0256410, IMG submission 185983) | Leaf surface microbial communities from wheat plants in UC Gill Tract Community Farm, Albany, California, United States - DLSL W.R1 | ecosystem: Host-associated > Plants > Phyllosphere >... | reverse complement strand
CGTGGGTAACCCGGCAGGACGCCGGGTTAGCCGCACTGGGCCATGGATGGCCCATTGCGGCGGCCCACGGATTCAAGCCTGCGTGCGGGCACACCGAGCGTGAGCGAGGTGCCGAGTGGTGGGGCAAGAGCCCTTTTGGTTACTTTTGGGGCTCTTTTCCAAAAGTGACCCGCCGTAAGGGCGGAACCATAATCAGCCGTTACCTAAATAACGGATATACACCCATAAACCCCACCCAAAAAGCTCACCCCACAAAAGCCCCCGGATTCACCAAATTCAAAGGCCGCCGCCCCCCCAGCGCCGCCAGCAGATTATCAACCGCACACCTGGCCATCGCCTCCCGCGTCTCATGCGTCGCCGACCCAATATGCGGCGTCGCCACCACATTATTCAACCGCAACAACGGCGACGCATGCTCCAGCGGCTCGCGTTCAAACACATCCAGTCCCGCCGCGCGAATCGTGCGTTGTTGCAGCGCATCCACCAGCGCCGCCTCATCCACCACCTTGCCACGCGAGATATTGATAAAGATTGTCTCCGGCCCCATCAGCGCAAACTCGCGCGCGCCGATCAGCTTTTCCGTTTCTGCCGTCAGCGGCAATGTAAGGCAGACGAAGTCAGCCTGTTGCAACAGGTCATCAAGGCTGCGGTACTGCGCACCAAAACGCGCGTCCACCTCGGGTTTTGGCGAATGGCTGTGATAGATCACCGGCATGCCAAAGCCGAAATGCCCGCGCTGGGCCAAGGCTTCGCCGATGCGGCCCATGCCGATGATGCCCAGGGTCTTGCCGTGCACGTCGCTGCCAAAATGCGCGGGGCCGATGTTTTTGTGCCATTGGCCGGCGCGCACCATGTCGGCCAGTTCCACCACCCGGCGGGCGGTGGCCAGGATCAGCGCAAACCCGGTGTCGGCGGTGGTTTCGGTGAGCACGTCCGGGGTATTGCTGAGCAGGATGCGGCGTCGGGTCAGGTAGTCGATGTCGTAGTTATCGACGCCTACCGAGACGCTGGCCACGGCCTCGAGCCGGGGGGCCAGGTCGAGCAGTTCGGCGTCCAGGCGCAGGCTGGCGCCGAGCAGGCCGTGGGCGCCGGGCAAGGCGTCGCGCAGTTTGGCCAGGCCGGCTTCGTCGAGGGCATCGATCAGGGTCACGTCTGCGTGTTCGTGCAGGCGTGCCATCAGCGGCGCGGAGAGTTTCTTGTACAGCACAACGGATTTTTTCATGAGGTCTTTACCTTCAGCTCCAGAGTAGGTGAGGGCGCGCGGTCGCTGGCGCCGGGCTTGAGGAAAATGGTCAGCACCACTGACAGCATCAACGCGCCGCTCATCAGCAGGTAGGAAGTGCCGGGCGAACCGGTGCTGCTATTGAGGTAACCCACCAGGTAGGAGCCACCGAACGAGCCGAGGGCACCCATGCTGTTGATCAGTGCCATGGCGCCGCCGGCAACGTTGGCCGGGAGGATTTCCGGCACGATGGCAAAAAACGGTCCATAGGGCGCATACATGCAGGCCCCGGCAATCACCAGCAGGGTGTAGGACCACCAGAAATGCTCGGCGCCCAGGGCGTAGGACGCATAGAAGGCGATGGAGGCAATCAGCAGCGGCGGCCACACGAAGCGTTTGCGTTTTTGCAGTTTGTCCGAGCCCCACGACACCACCAGCATGGCAATCACAGCCGCGAGGTAGGGCAGCGCTGACAGCCAGCCGGCCTCGACCATGTCCATCTGCAGGCCTTTTTTGAGGATGGACGGCAACCACAGCACAAAGCCGTACACGCCGATGCTCCAGCAGAAGAACTGCAGCGCAAGGATGATCACTTTGGGCGAGCGAAACGCTTCGGCGTAGTTTTTAACAGCCTTGATGCCCACCTGTTCGGCGGCGAGGGCGCTTTCCAGGCTGTGTTTTTCGCTGTCGCTGAGCCATTTGGCATCCTTGGGGCGTTCGTCGGCGAGTTTCCACCAGATAAACGCCCACAGCACCGCCGGCAGGCCTTCGATGATGAACATCCAGCGCCAGCTGAAATGCTGCACCAGGTAGCCTGACACCACTGACATCCACAGCATGGTCACCGGATTACCGAGGATCAGAAAGGTATTGGCCCGCGAGCGTTCGGCCCGGGTGAACCAGTGGCACAGGTACACCAGCATCGCCGGCATCACGGCGGCCTCGACCACGCCGAGCATGAAGCGAATCACGATCAGCATGTAGGCGTTGGACACTACGCCGGTGAGGGTGGCGAGGCCGCCCCAGAGGATCAGGCTGACGAAAATCAGTTTTTTGACGCTGCGTTTCTGCGCGTAGATCGCCCCGGGCACCTGGAAGAAGAAGTAGCCAAGGAAAAACAGCGCGCCCAGCAGCGATGACATGCCCGGCGTGATCATCAGGTCTTCAGCCATCCCGGAGGCGGCGGCAAAGCCGTAGTTGGCGCGGTCCAGGTAGGCCAGGCTGTAGGTGATGAACACAATGGGCATGATGTACCACCAGCGGCGGGTGGCGAGTTTCACGGTTTCCATGAGGTTGCTCCTGAGCTTGTTGTAGTTGTGGCAACAGGGAATGGGTCAGGCGACGGATCGGGTGGTCAATTCAGCGCGGGTCGGCAGGCCCTCCATGTCGCCGCGACTTTGCACGGCGCGGCTGCCGATCCAGTTGCCGCGCTGCACCGCCTCGGGGAAGCTCAGGTTTTCCAGCAGGGCGCTGATCATGCCGACCGCGAAGCCGTCGCCGGCGCCGACGGTGTCGACCACCTTCTCCACCGGGACGGCGGCGATAAATCCCTGGTCCATCTGGGTGCGAAAATAGGCGCCGTCCGCGCCGAGCTTGATGGCCACGGCTTCGGCGCCCTGATCCAGGTAAAACGCGGCGATATCGGCCGGGTCATCCAACCCGGTAAGCAGGCGCCCTTCGTTCAGGCCCGGCAGTACCCAGTGGGCGAGGGCGGCGAGGGCGTTGATTTCACGGATCATCTGTTGCTGACTGGCCCATAAGGCCGGGCGAAGGTTGGGGTCGAACGACACACTGCGTCCGGCCTTGCGCATCTGCGTCATCAACTCGAAGGACAGCGCGCGCGTAGCCTCGGACAACGCCGGCACAATACCGGTGGCATGCAGGTGGCGCGCCTGCAGCAGCGCGGGGCTCAAGGCGTCGACGGACAAGTGGCTGGCCGCCGACCCCTTGCGGAAGTACTCCACCTGGGGATCGTTGCCCGTCTCTTCGCGGGACTTGAATTGAAAGCCGGTAGGGTGCAGCGGGTCGACCGCCACGTGTCGGCAGTCCAGGCCTTCGTTTTGCAAGGTGTCGACCACAAAGCGGCCAAGGGAGTCGTTGCCCACTCGACTCAGCCAGGCGACCTTGAAACCCAGGCGCGACAAGCCGATGGCGACGTTGCTGTCGGCTCCGGCAATGCGCTTGTGAAATTGCACGACCTGGGCCAGATCACCGGTCTGCTCGGCGACCAGCATCGCCATGGTTTCGCCGAACGAAAGGATATCGATCTCAGACATGGGCACTCTCCGCGCGAGGTTGGCCAAGGCAGGCGAGGGCGGCGACCTGGCGGGCGGTGACCTCGACCAAATCATCGCCCTGCAACGGAAACTCCACCGCCCGGGTAATACCTTGGTTCATGTGTTTGAGTAATTGTTCCCACAAGTGCAGGTCGGTGGCGCTGGGCGGCAGTGCGACCAGCTTGCCGTCCGCACGCCGGGCCACGGCCTTGCAATGCAGGTAATCCACGTGCCGACCCAGCAGGCGCGCGGCGGTGAGGGACGACTGGTCCTGCCAGTGCCAGTTGCCGATATCGAAGGTCATCTTCACCGGCAGCCCAAGGCGCTCGACCTCGCTGAAAAAACGCTGCATCGGCTCGATCCGTCCGCCATGCAGGGTCTGGTCGTTTTCCACCAGCAACTGCACCGGATGCCGGTTGAGCAGGGCGTGCAGGCTTTGCAGATCGTTGGTGTCGGTGAAGTAGCCGAGGGAGACTTTCAGCCAGTGCGCGCCAAAGGCCTGGGCGCGGTCCAGGGTGGCGGCGAGCTCCGGGTTCGGTTGGGCGCGGCCGGCCACCCACAGTTCCAGCGGTGAAGAAAACACCGCCTCCAGGCCATGGCTGGCAGCCGCCTGGGTCAGCTCGGCGGGTTGCTCGGTGGTCAGCAATTCTTCCCGCCACTCAATGCGTTGCGCGCCAGCAGACGCCAGCAACTGGACGAAGCTCAATTGGCCCTGCTGGCGAACCAGATCGGCACCGTAGCTGGAGAGGCTGATGGAAACGGGGTACTTGTGCATTGTTGTTTACCTCTGAAACCGGTTTCATTTTTATACGCAAAAACAAATGTGGGCGCTGGCTTGCCTGCGATAGCGGGGTGTCAGTGGGCTACTGCTTCGTCTGATACACCGCTATCGCAGGCAAGCCAGCTCCCACGGGTAATTGGGTAGAGCCGCGGATGATGAGTTGTGGCAGGAAATCCAGGCGGCGGGTGGGGGCTGTATCACCGCGCAGGCGTTTGAGCAGGCAGTCGAACGCGCTGGCGCCAATCGCTTCGGTCGGCTGGGCGAGGGCGGTGATGCCGTTGCCCACCAGCGGATACCAGTCCAGGTCATCCAGGGCGATCAGGCCCACGTCGTCAAACAGGGTGCAACCCAAGGCCTTGAGCGCGCTGGCGCAGGCCAATGCAGCGACGCCATTGGCGCAGAAAACTGCCCTGGGGCCGGGTTTTTCGAGAAACGTTTGTAAATGGCTGTGCAAGTCAGCGTCCAGTTCCAGCACCTTACCGGTCAATGCCGGGCGCTGTGCGATCTCGGCATGGAAACTGTCCAGGCGCTCCAGGCGTGAACTGGTGCCATCGACGGCTTCGCTCACCAGCAACACATCGCGATAACCCTGCTGTTGCAAATGCTCGACGGCCATGCGCACGGCTGCGGGGTTATCCAGCCCGACCAGGTCACTGTGCAGCGGCTCAACCTTGCGGTCGACCAGCACCAGCGGCATTTCCGCCTGCAGCTCGAGCAATTGATCAAGGTGATGGCCGAGGGTATTCACGATCAACCCTTCGATGTTGTACGAGCGCAGCGCGGCGAGGTGCAGACGCTCTTGCTCGTCACAACGGTCGGTGTTGCATACCACCAGGCTGTAGCCGTGCTGGCGGCAGGCGGTCTCGACGCCGTGCATCACGGCAATGGAATAGGGGTTGCGGATATCGGCCACCAGCATGCCGATCAGCCGCGTGCGGCCGCGCTTCAAGCCGCGCGCCATCTGGTTGGGGCGGTAGCCGAGTTCGCTGATGGCCTGTTCGATGCGCTGGGCAATGGCATCGGAGAGCAGGGCGCGGTCGTCACCGATAAAGCGTGACACGCTGGCTTTGGAAACGCCGGCACGTTCGGCGACGTCAAGCATGGTCACGCGGCTGCGCTGGGCGGCGGAAAATGGGGTCACGGTAGACGGGCCTTTCTTATTGGAAGTGTGGTTGCACCGCTCGCACAGGCCGGCTGAAACCGGTTTCATAAAATGCCAGGCAACCTGTTTCGTCAAGCACTATTTAGAAAACACCCGGTGTACCAGACCTGGAGAACCCGACGAATGGACAGGGCCACCTGTTAGTTATGACAGTATCCGACCATCGGCTTTAAGCGTTTAATTTTTCCCAGGGCAGACAGGAAACATGGCGTTCCTGATTCGCTGAAACGAAATTAACCCTGAGGCCGGAACATGACAACTACTCCAAAACCCCATTCCCGTCGTTCCGGAATAACCATGAGGTCCGCCCCGATTGCAGGTGGAAGCCCGTTGCCTCTTTATCTGTTGGATCCGTTAACGGTGCCAGGGGTCAATACGGCGGACGGCAGAGGTGTAGTTGCGCAGGACTTGTTGCTGGCGCCACTGAAATTGCAGATTCCCTCCTGGCAACCCGAGCCGAGCGAGCCTACTGACAAAGAGCATACTTGCGAAATCTGGTGGGATAGCGCCGATGGCCCCAGGCTGCTCGACACTTTTTACGTGGGGGTGCCACCACCGGCTGTGCCTCAGTTTTACGAGCGTGAAATCGCCATGTCCGACCTGCGCGACGGCTCGCGAGTCGCGCACCTTTACTACAACGTTCGCAGCGAGGGTGGCCAGAGTTTCAGCGATCCCAAAGTAACGATCACCATTGATCTTGAGCGTCCGATGCTGTTGCGGCCAAACGACACGCTGGCGTTTCAGGTGCCTCCCGCACCGGTACTGGATGATCAATACAGGCTCGATCACCAACCTACGGTCTTTGAGCTTCCGACCTATAACATCGGTGCACCGGGTGACCGGGTCGAGATCTATCTATCCAATTCGCCACTCCCTCCCAATACCCCGGCGGATGGAGAGTCACCGGTGGATTTCGGTACTGTCCCTCGTACGGTTACGCTGGATTCCGACGCTTTTCGTCGTCTGAACGGCGGCCCTGCGTATGTGTTTTTCCGTATTTTCGACGCGACCGGCAATTACAGCGATTTGAGCGCAGGCCTGCCCTTCGTCATGGGTGGAGGTTTGCCGGCTCCGAGCATTCGTCCTCCGGCCTACGACGATCAGTTGATCAAGCGTGATGATGCGCGTGCGGGCGTGTTCGTGCGTATTGACTATCCCGGTTGGTCAGCAACCGCGGGGCATCAAGTGATTGTGTACTGGGATGGTCGTCCGACCGCTGTCCAGGCGGTGACACGGATGCCATTGGAGGTTGAAATTCCCTGGCTTGTCCTGCGGGGTAATAATTCGGTTTTGGCTGCACAGACCGTGCAGGTCAGTTACGAAGTGATGGGCCTCAACCCTTCACCGACGATGTCTGCGCCTCTGGCGGTCAATATCGACCTCACGATTGCCGGGCAGGACCATCTCAACGCTCCCGCGCTGCTGAATTCGACATTGGCTCCAGTGGAAGTCGAGGGGAGCACCGGCACCAACCTGCTGGTTGATAAAGACCGCGGTAATCCCATTCGAGTGCGCGTGCGGTTGTTCGCTACGCCGCAGCCAGGTGACGTGTTGCACCTGTTCTGGAATAGCCAAGGCCCGGTAGCCACTTATACGGTGAAGGCGGGTGATGCCGCTGGTACCTGGGTGAACTTTCCCGATGTGCCAGCGACGGTGCTCGATGGCGTCGCACTGACGGCCCATATGCTGCATTACATCACCAGCAACGGCGTTAACGAACAACGTTCCCCCGTGACAACGCTTAATACCAAGTTCTTGCCGTTGCCTGCCCCGGTGATACAACACACCCTCACCAATGGTTATTTGACGTGCCGTTCGCAAACCAAACCGGTGAATGGCGTGGAGTGGTCAATGTTGGTGGATGGCGTGCGCTGGTTTATAGCGGCGAATACCAATGTTCGTGTGGATGACATCGTGAAGTTCAAGTGGCAGGGGTTCAACGAGAACAACTGGGGTACTCGAAATCAGAATGTTGTCTTTGAACAGTCGCTGACATGGGAAGCAGCCCATGCAGTGGCAGGGGCTACAGTGGTAATGAATGCATTCGACGCAGCATTACATCCATTGCGTCAATTCAAATCCGCTACCGGCAGTTATGAAGTATGGCGTGGTGGCGTGAAGGTGGGCGAGTCCTCGCCAGCGTACGTGCGGATCGATCTGACGTATTCAACGGGTTGTTATTGCACACCGCGTGGCGTGGTGTGTAGCTGAGTGGTTCGTTATTGGTTCGTCTGTCGTTGTTTCAGTCGAAGTGGTGTGCGCGTTGCGTGTAAACGTTAAAGAACACGTGATTGATAAAGGATGTTCTATTAATCAGCGGTGTATGTCGTGATGTTCAGTCATCAACTGTCGGAGCAAAATAATGGACGCTACAAACAGAGAAATCATAGATAATTTCAAACCAAGACTTACTACCGATTACAAAGCTGAACGATATGATATGGGAGAGTTTGAAGATCAGGTACCTGGTTACGTGGGGTTGTTGACGCGTAGGGGCGCAAATAGGCTGCTTACCAACTTTAATGTGCCACGGTACGACGACGCCAGTGTAAATATAAATAAGCCTGATAAAGTCGACGTCGAAATCGTCCCTTACATCGATCTGGACACGTTGGTAGCAGAGCCCCTCAGTACTCTCCCCAATGCCCCTTATACGCCCCAAACAGCCGAAGAGCTCGAGGATGACTACTTTGCTACTTATGCTTTAAAGTTTCAACTTCGTCTGGTGAATCAGCCTGACCCTGTTCCGCTGCCGATACCACAAGGTTTTCGCGCTCCTGGGCTGTATCTGGTCAGGTACAACGTGAGACTCGGGCTGACGGGCAACACAAACCGTTCGGTCGCGCAACTATTGGTGGTTGACCTGACGGGAGCCTACGACGGCCCCCAAGTCAAGCCTCCTGCGCCAGAGCTACCTGTGGGTATGACGGGGCCTCTGGACCGCGATTATATTGCCAACCAGCCAAACGAGACGGTGTATCTGCCGATCGAGTACGACTTAGCGAAAGGCTTGGCGCCGGGCGATACTGTCGAAATGTACTTTGGCTCTTCCGATCAACCTTACGTATTTGATCTTCCTCCCAGCACGGAAACCAGATATCGATTGGATCCAGCCAAGCCGGCTTCCATTCCATTGCCATTGTGGGTGGTCCAGGCTGAAAAGAAGGGGAATTACAACCTCCGCTACGCAATATTCGATGTTGCCGAGAATGGCTCCTGGGAGTCCCACGCTCTGGAACTTGCAGACTTGGCGCAGGATCCTCTGCCACAAGACTTCTATGCGCCATTGATTGAGCTTGCTGTTCCCGGTGATGGTCTGATTGATATCAAGGATGTGGCAGATATCAACGGTTTGATGGTGTCGATTCCGGCCTATCTGAATGCCCTGCGCGGCACGGATGAGATTGAAATCGAACTGGAGTCGTCTGCAGGCATAATCACGAAGACCGTGCCCCTGGGCAATAATAATCTTCCGCTGTCGATCAAGTTCAGTGTCGCTGAGGTGGAGCAACTCTACGGGCCTCGAACCCCGCCAAGAGGCAGGCTGGTAGTGACAGCGTCCTATGTTGTCAAGCGCGGGACGAATTCCTATCCAGCAACGAAGTTAAGCACGCCATTCGATCTGGACTTGTCTGTTGTCGGCCCTGACATCACGCCGCCCGGTACTATCAATACTCACCTCAAGCCGCCCGTGATCAATGCAATACGCGAGAATGGCCTATTCGGGCCTGACAATCACCTGGAGGTAGATGATGCTAATAAACCTGCCAGAGTACTTATTGAATTGTGGACAGTGCCTGTCTTGCCACAAGACTCGCTGCCTTTCACGATTACGTTGAATTATGGTGGTGTTTTATATCCGCAGAAGGTGGACGTCCTTCCTCCAAGTGGGTTGGTCGAGTTCACGATTCCTTTTGCTGCTATCAGGACGGCGGGTGGCCCTGTGCAGGTGGTGTCGTATACCGTCACGTCGCCTAAGAGTGAAAATCCGCAGTATTCGCAAGAGGCAATTGTTCAGGTTGAGTCCGTTATTCTTCAAATGGCTGCGCCGATTGTTCTCAATAATAACGGTGTACTCACCTGTGATAGCCTGAGGCCGATTAACACCGGGGGCCTGGTAATACATATTCCTGGATCCGATTATCTGGCGGGAGGGCAGTTGGTCGAAGTGACGTATATGGGGTTCCAAAATAACACCAATCCTCCGTCCGCAGTGGTCAATCAAACTCGACTATTCACAGTGCCTGATGATATTGCGGCTCGTAATGGGTTTAATGTGGACTTTAATGTGGGGCCTGATCTCTTGTATAACCCGATCAACGCTAATACATCGCTGAAGGCGCTGGGTTCGGCAACCGTGACTGTCAGCACGCAGTATTTGGGAACGATGGTGCCTTCTCTCCCCGCTAATTATGAAGTCAGAGGCTTCAGAAGTGCCACCCGCAGCATCAGCTATTGTGCTGGTGGATATATGCCTGTTTAGGGTTAAGTGCCCATGAAAACACCAAAGAAGGCATCCCCTTCTTTGGTTGTTTCATTTGCAGTGTTGATGATGCCTCAGCTAGGTTGAGAACGCTGCTCCCTACGTCACAGGTTGCCTATTGATGTAGTTTATTCGGAACTATCCTACAGCTTTTAGGTTTGCGCTGTTCAATTATTGCACCGCTTGATGGGTTGGGTTTCACGCGTTTTAGAATCCGCCCTATCGTTTCGCGTAGGAACTAGAGGTCCATTATATGTCGGCAGTATTTAACTTCGAACGCACACCCTTGAGCATTGCATTGACGGCCCCAGCCATTGCTTTATTGCTAATGGCTGCGCCCAATGCCCGCGCGCAAGTTGCAGTCACACTTCCGGGTACTTCAATATCGAGCGGTACGCGGCTGGATAGTTATGTGCTGAGTCCAGGTTCGAGCTTGACTGCCCATGGCGCTGCCACCAATCAGATTGTAATGAATGCTGCAGGGCTGATTGTAGAGGCAGGCAGCACGACACAGGATATCACTGCAAACCTGCAATCGACTGTCCTGATTGATGGCTCGCAGGTCACTGGCCGCCCCTTGTCTAGTCAAGCCATTATGGTGAACAGTAACAGCAGTCTATTGGTGACCAATAACAGTACGGTGACAAACTACAGTGGCTGGGGGGTGTCTTCCAACCGAACCTCAGGCGGAACAGATGGTTCATCGGTAACGATAAAAGACAGCACTGTCTTCGGAGTGACTCGTGGTATTTCGTCCGCAGGCTACGGTGTGGTTAACCTGGACAATGCGCGTGTCGAAGCCGCGCACCCGACGGGCGTCGGCATGGTGCTGTTCAACTCTGAAGCCACGGTAAGGAACAACACCCGTATCATTGGCGGCGACAATGGCGTCAACATGCGCAGCGACGCCTCACTGACCCGCACCAACTCCTTGATACTCGATAACTCTGTGGTCCAGGGTAAAACCGGCGCCGCCATCCTGGTGAACCCGGCCGTTGGCAATAGCACCCATGCCGATATTCAAGTGCTTAACGGCTCGAACCTGCTCAGTGGTAATGGTGACCTGCTTCAGGTAGTGAATAACGGCACCGCAAACATGAGCGTCGACAACAGCAGCCTGTTCGGTGATGTGCGCATTGGCGCAGGCAGCACGGGCACTGTGCAACTCAACAACAATGCGTCGCTGACCGGCCAGCTGTTCAACGTCAAGCAACTGGATGTCAACAGCAATGCCCAGTGGGTGCTGGTGGGTAATAGCGAGGTCGGTGCGCTGAAAATGGGCGGCGGTAATGTCGTGTTTGGCGCCCCGGAGCAATACGTCCAGTTGAACACCAACAGCTTGACCGGTAACGGCACCTTCAAGATGCACACCAACTTCAACACCGGCGACACCGACCTGTTGAACGTCAACGGCAATGCCGAAGGTAATCACCAACTGCTGGTGGGCGCCAGCGGCTCGGAATTGGCCACCGGCGACGCGATCAAGGTGGTGCATACCGAAAGCGGTGGTGCCAGGTTTGGCCTGGTGGGCGATACCGTCGATGTCGGTGCATACGAATACGGGCTTAAGCAGGAGGGCACCGACTGGTTCCTGGACCCCGAGAAAAGGGGCACCAGTACCAGCGCCAAGGCAGTGCTGGCCCTCGCCAACGCGGCGCCGGTGGTACTGCGCGGCGAGGAGAGCATCCTGCGTACACGCATGGGTGAAGTCCGCTTCGGCGAAGGCAAGAGCCAGGGCCTGTGGATGCGCGGTTACGGTAACAAGATTGACGTGGCGGCCAACAGCAACGGCGTCGGCTACTCCCAGAATCAGGCGGGCCTGAGCCTGGGTGCGGACTGGGCGATGGATGAGCTGTGGACATTGGGTGTGATGGGCGGTTACAGCAACTCCAACCTGGGCCTGAGTCGCGGCAGCAGCGGCATGGTCAACAGCTACTACGCCGGTCTCTACGGTATTTTTCGTGATGACGAGAGCGGGGTGTATGTGGACCTGACGGCCAAGGTCAACCGACTCAACGGCCAGAGCCAGGTCAACATGAGTGACGGTCAGCGCGCCAAAGGCAAATACTCGCAGGATGCGGTCAGTGCTTCGGTTGAAGTCGGCAAGCACATCAAGCTCGATGACGACGGTGTGTATCTTGAGCCGTTTGCCCAGCTGTCCGTTGCCGCCATTGGTGGTTCGAACTACACCATGGACAACGGTCTGAAGGCCAAGAGCGAGCGAGCCACTTCGGCGATCGGCAAGGTGGGCATGACCGCCGGTAAAAACATCCAGCTCGAAAGCGGCGGCATTCTGCAGCCCTACCTGCGTGCGGCGGTAGCACGTGATTTCAGCCCGGACAACAAGGTCTACATCAACGACCAGGCCTTTAAGAACAACCTGTCGGGCGGCAGTTACGAGGTCGCAGGCGGCATGGCAGTTTCTTTGTCGCCAAGCCTGAGCGTGCATGCTGAAGCCACGCACATGAAAGGCAAGGCCTATGATCAGCCGTGGGGCGCCACGGTAGGTTTGCAGTACGCCTTCTAAGGTACGCACGCACGCAAAAAGGGGAAGCTCAGGCTTCCCCTTTTTGCGTCTTAACCGAACAACCCTGCGGCAATATTGATCGAAAAACCCAGAATCGCCGTATTGAACAGAAAGCCGATCAGCGATTGCCCCAGCACCACCTTGCGCAGGCTACGCGTGGCCACGCCTACATCGGAGGTCTGCACCGCCACGCCGATGGTGAACGAGAAATACAGGAAGTCCCAGTAATTGGGCGTACGCAGCCCTTCGGCAAAGCGCAGCGCCGGCTCGTCGCCCTCCCAGGTGTAAAAGAGGCGGGCGTAATGCACGCTGAAAATCACCCCGATCAGTAGCCACGAACCGATCACCGTCATCCCGGTAAAACCGTAATGCAGCAAGCGTGCGGTGCTGTCCAGATCCTTGATGCCCACCAGATTCAGGGTAATGGTGGCAAGGCTGGCAATCGCCGCGATGCACACCATGAACAGCACCAGGCCGGCGTTCTCATCTTCGATTTCGGCGATGCGTTTTACGTCGTCGGCGCGCGAGCGGCTGGTCAGCCACAGCATCAACAGCAGATAGGTCCAGACCCCAGCGTTCCAGCCGATCAGGATTTTGCTGATCAGCGTATCGGCCGGGGCCAGGATGCCGACGGCGATGCCCAGGACGGCGGCGCTGGAGAGGCGAGGGTGGGTGCGGGCAAGGAAGGCCATGGGTGCTCACAACAGGGTAGTTGAGAGCACCATAGCGTATTCGGTTGCACTTGATCATGAACTCGACAAGTGAACACTGCGGTGTCGATCAGTCGGACGTGTGCCGTTTGCGCACCAACTTCATCACCACCACAAAGAACACCGGCACGAACACCACCGCCAGTGTGGCCGTGATCATCCCGCCGATCACACCGGTACCAATCGCTTGCTGGCTTGCCGAACTGGCGCCGGTGGCAATCGCAAGCGGCACCACGCCGAGGATGAACGCCAGCGAAGTCATGATGATCGGCCGCAACCTCAGCCGCGCTGCCTTGAGGGTGGCGCTGATCAGGTCTTCGCCCTGGTCATACAGGTCCTTGGCGAACTCGATGATCAAAATCGCATTCTTTGCCGACAGGCCGATGATGGTGATCAGGCCAACCTTGAAGAACACATCGTTGGGCATGCCGCGCAGGGTCACCGCCAGCACCGCCCCGAGCACGCCCAGCGGCACCACCAGCAGCACCGATGTGGGAATCGACCAACTTTCATACAAGGCTGCCAGGCACAGGAACACGATCAGCAGCGACAGGCCCAGCAGGATGGGGGCCTGGGAGCCGGACAAGCGCTCCTGCAACGACAGGCCGGTCCATTCCTGGCCCAGGCCGGCGGGCAACTGGCTGACCAGGCGCTGGATCTCCGCCATCGCCTCGCCGGTGCTGTGCCCCGGTGCGGCTTCGCCGGTGATCGCGATAGCCGGGTAGCCGTTGTAGCGGGTCAACTGCGCCGGTCCCTGGGTCCATCGGGCTTCGACAAACGCCGACAACGGCACCATTTTTCCGTCCTTGTTGCGCA
>Ga0256410_1002076_pt1 | contig 13998 bp, 13 predicted proteins | sample PhyWR1_FD_185983 | JGI IMG/M metagenome (GOLD analysis project Ga0256410, IMG submission 185983) | Leaf surface microbial communities from wheat plants in UC Gill Tract Community Farm, Albany, California, United States - DLSL W.R1 | ecosystem: Host-associated > Plants > Phyllosphere >... | reverse complement strand
CAGCCAGCGCTGCAGTACAGCCCCTGGATAAAGTGGTGGCCATCGTCGACAACGACGTGATCATGCAGAGCCAACTGGACCAGCGTGTCCACGAAGTTCAGCAAACCATCGCCAAGCGTGGCCAGGGCGTACCGCCTGCCAGCGTTCTGGATCAGCAAGTGCTTGAGCGCCTGATCGTCGAAAACCTGCAACTGCAGATCGGCGAACGCTCGGGCATTCGTATCACGGACGAAGAGCTGAACCAGGCCATCGGCACCATTGCCCAGCGCAATAACATGACCATCGAGCAGTTCCGTCAGGCCCTGGCCCACGACGGCCTGTCTTATGAAGATGCCCGCGAGCAGGTGCGTCGCGAGATGATCATCAGCCGCGTACGCCAGCGTCGTGTGGCTGAGCGCATCCAGGTAACGGACCAGGAAGTGAAAAACTTCCTGGCATCGGACCTGGGCAAAATGCAGATGTCCGAAGAGTACCACCTGGCCAATATCCTGATCCCGACGCCTGAAAGCGCGAGTTCGGAAGCGATCCAGAACGCGGCAAAGCAGGCTGAAGAGGTCTACAACAAGCTCAAGCATGGCGCTGACTTTGCCCAAATGGCCATCGCCCGCTCCGGCAGCGACACGGCATTGGAAGGCGGCGACATGGGCTGGCGTAAAGCTGCTCAACTGCCACCACCTTTCGACCGCATGCTCAGCGATATGCCTGTAGGCGACGTTACACCTCCAGTACGCACGCCAGGCGGCTTCATCATCCTCAAGCTGAATGCAAAACGTGGTGGTGGATCCGTGGTGGTGGACGAAGTCCATGTGCGCCATATCCTGATCAAGCCAAGCGAAATTCGTACTGAAGCGCAAACCAAAGAACTGGCCGCCAAAATCTACGACCGCATCACCTCGGGCGAAGACTTTGCCACCCTGGCCAAGACTTATTCGGAAGACCCGGGTTCCGCCCTCAACGGTGGCGACCTGAACTGGGTTGACCCCAACTCGCTGGTACCCGAATTCCGCGAAGCCATGGCCGACACTCCGCAAGGCGTGCTGTCCAAGCCGTTCAAGACCCAATATGGCTGGCATGTTCTGGAAGTCCTTGGCCGTCGTGCCACTGACAGCACCACCCAGGCTCGCGAGCAACAGGCGATGAACGCCCTGCGTAACCGCAAATACGATGAAGAGCTGCAATCCTGGCTGCGTCAGATCCGCGACGAGGCCTATGTAGAAATCAAGCTGCCAGGTGCAACCGGTTCTGACAGCGCAGACCAGGCCGCGCAGTGAACACACAGCGTTTTGCCCTGACACCCGGCGAACCGGCAGGCATAGGTCCCGACCTGTGCCTGCTGCTCGCCTCGCAACACCAGCCACACCCCCTGATTGCCATCACCAGCCGCGACCTGCTCCTTGAGCGGGCCGCGCAGCTCGGTGTGGCTGTCAGCCTGCTACCGGTCGGGCCGGGCAACTGGCCCGATCAGCCGGCTCCGGCAGGCAGCCTGTACCTGTGGGACACCCCGCTCAATGCTGCGGTCACCGCCGGCAAGCTGGACAAGGCCAACGCAGCCTTTGTGCTGCAGACCCTGACCCGCGCCGCACAAGGCTGCATGAAGGGGGACTTCGCCGGCATGATCACCGCCCCTGTGCATAAAGGCGTGATCAACGAAGCGGGCATCCCGTTCTCCGGACACACAGAATTCCTCGCCGACCTGACCCGCACCGAACAGGTCGTGATGATGCTCGCCACCCGCGGATTGCGCGTGGCACTGGTCACCACGCACCTGCCGCTACGCCAGGTCAGCGATGCAATAACCCCCGAGCGACTGATGCGGGTTACCCGCATTCTGCACGCCGACCTACAACAAAAATTCGGCATTGCCCGGCCGCGAATCCTGGTATGCGGGCTCAACCCCCATGCAGGTGAAGGCGGCCATTTGGGCCACGAAGAAACAGACATCATCGAACCAACCCTGGAGCGCCTGCGCAGCGAGGGCATGGACCTGCGTGGCCCGCTGCCTGCCGACACTCTGTTTACCCCCAAATATCTGGAACACTGCGACGCAGTGCTGGCGATGTACCACGACCAAGGCCTGCCCGTACTCAAGTACAAAGGGTTTGGTGCCGCAGTCAACATCACCCTGGGCTTGCCGATTATCCGCACCTCTGTCGACCACGGCACCGCCCTGGATCTGGCGGGTAGTGGCAAGATCGATACCGGCAGCCTGCAAGTCGCCCTGGAAACCGCCTACCAGATGGCCGAGACCCGTATATGAACGAGCAATACCAACACAAGGCGCGCAAGCGCTTTGGTCAGAACTTCCTGCACGATGCCGGGGTTATCGACCGCATCCTGCGCGCCATCAACGCCAAGGCTGGCGAACGCCTGCTGGAAATCGGCCCGGGCCAGGGTGCCCTCACCGAAGGCATTCTCAACAGCGGTGGCCAGCTCGACGTTGTGGAGCTCGACAAGGATCTGGTGCCGATCCTCAACCGTCAGTTTGCCGGCATGAGCAACTTCACCCTGCACCAGGGTGATGCGCTGAAGTTCGACTTCAAGAGCCTCAATGCTGCCCCTCGCACCCTGCGCGTGGTTGGTAACCTGCCGTACAACATCTCCACGCCGCTGATTTTTCACCTGCTGAAAAACGCCGAGCTGATCCGCGACATGCACTTCATGCTGCAAAAAGAAGTGGTTGAGCGCATGGCCGCCGGGCCTGGCGGTGGTGATTGGGGTCGTCTGTCGATCATGGTTCAGTACCACTGCCGCGTCGAACACCTGTTCAACGTAGGCCCGGGTGCATTCAACCCGCCGCCGAAAGTTGATTCAGCGATTGTCCGCCTGGTGCCCCACGAAGTGCTGCCGCATCCGGCCAAAGACCACCGCCTGCTTGAGCGCGTGGTTCGCGAAGCCTTCAACCAGCGCCGCAAGACCCTGCGCAACACCCTCAAAGCCTTGCTCAGCAACGCTGAAATCGAAGCCGCAGGCGTCGATGGCAGCAAACGCCCGGAGCAACTCGACCTGGCCGCCTTCGTGCGCCTGGCCGACAAGCTCAGCGAACAACCGGTCGTGGCGCCCGCCGCCGACTGATCGCCGAGAAAAAACGGGGACCAGGCCAGACGCCACGTCTGGCCTAGTACCCGTTGTTTGGCCTAGACTCAGGCATCAGTTTTATCCCGAACTGTGTCTTCGCTTTCAAGTAAGGCCTCTCGCATGCACGATCCCCGCTATCTGGTCGACGTCAGCGTCGTCACACGTTATCTGCCAGAACAATCGCAGCCCGAACATCAGCGCTTTGCCTTTGCGTACACCATTACGGTGCGCAACAACGGCTCAATACCCGCCAAGCTGCTGTCCCGGCACTGGGTAATCACCGACGGCGATGGTCATGTTGAAGAAGTCCGTGGCGCCGGTGTTGTAGGGCTGCAACCCAAGATCGATCCCGGCAGCGAGCACATTTACAGCAGTGGGTCGGTCATCACGACCAAAGTCGGCACCATGCAGGGCAGCTACCTGATGCATGCCGACGACGGCCATGAGTTCAAGGCCATTATTGCGCCCTTTCGCCTGGCGGTGCCCGGAGCCCTGCACTGATGGCGGTGTATGCCGTTGGCGACCTGCAAGGTTGCCTGAAACCGCTCAAACGCCTGCTCGAACGCGTGGCCTTCGACCCCACCAAAGACAAGCTCTGGCTGGTGGGCGACCTGGTCAATCGCGGCCCCGAATCGCTGGAAACCCTGCGTTTTCTGTACAGCATGCGGGAATCGCTGGTGTGCGTGCTGGGCAACCATGACCTTCACCTGCTGGCCGTGGGGCGCAATATCGAACGCCTGAAAAAAGGCGACACCCTGCGCGAAATTCTCCAGGCCCTCGATTGCGATGAGCTGTTGAACTGGCTGCGTCGGCAACCGCTGCTGCATTACGATGCCGAGCGTGACGTTGCACTGGTGCATGCCGGAATACCGCCCCAGTGGACGCTGAAAAAAGCCCTTAAATGCGCCAGCGAAGTCGAACAGGCCCTGCGCGATGACAACCTTGTCGGCCCTTATCTCGACGGCATGTACGGCAACGACCCGGCCAAGTGGGATAACGAACTGACCGGCGTTACCCGCCTGCGGGTAATTACCAACTATTTCACCCGTATGCGGTTTTGCACCCGGGACGGCAAACTCGACCTGAAAAGCAAAGAAGGCTTAGGCACCGCCCCGCCCGGCTTCGCTCCATGGTTCAGCTACAAAGAACGCAAAACCCAGGGCCTCAAGATCATCTTCGGGCACTGGGCAGCACTGGAAGGCAACTGCAAGGAACCTGGCATCTTCGCACTCGACACCGGCTGTGTCTGGGGCGGCGCCATGACCCTGCTCAATGTCGACACCGGCCAACGTCTGCTCTGCGATTGCGACGACCCGGCCCTTGCCGTGCCAGGCATTGCCCCGCAATCCGCCCCACCTTCCCAACCCTTGGGCGCCAGCCAACCGCGCCCGCTTTCAGGCCACAGGAATATCCCATGACCGAATTCAAACGCATCCCGCCAGAGCAGGCCCAGGCCCTGCGCGAACAAGGCGCTGTAGTCGTCGACGTGCGTGACCCGCAAGCTTTTGCCGACAATCACATCAGCGGCTCAAAGCATCTGGACAACCACTCGCTGCATGATTTCATCGCCAACGCCGACCTCGACGCCCCATTGATCGTGGCCTGCTACCACGGCAACTCCAGCCAGAGTGCTGCGGCGTATCTTGTAGGGCAGGGCTTTAGCGAGGTCTACAGCCTGGATGGTGGCTTCGAGTTGTGGCGTGCCACATACCCGAACGAAACCGCCAAAAGCCCCACCGAATAATATTTTTATCAGCCCCAGCCCCCGTGATCAGAGGGCTGGGGGCCTGACTGACCAACGGTCTAGGGTAACAATTCACGCATCTGACCTTGACCTCCCGTATTACCAACTATCCTTTACCTCAGGCCATCCAAATCTGGGGAGAGCCGGTACACCGGCGAATGGATCATCGGTAGTAACTTCAAGGGTTTAGCCACCTTGATGGTGTCCTGGGGGGTACACAGCAGCTGAAATGCTGCTGCATGCCAGCACTCGAACTGACCGATCTATCGCCGACTCCACGTATCGAGCGAGGTGACGTCATGAGTATTTTTAGCCACTTCCAACAACGCTTTGAATCCACACGCCAGGAAGAGCTTACGCTCCAGGAATATCTTGAGCTGTGCAAACAGGACAAAAGCACTTACGCCTCTGCCGCTGAACGGCTGCTGCTGGCTATTGGTGAGCCTGAACTGCTGGACACCTCAACCGACTCCCGGCTGTCGAGGATTTTCTCCAACAAGGTGATTCGCCGCTATCCGGCCTTTGAAGACTTCCATGGAATGGAAGAATGCATCGACCAGATCGTTTCCTACTTTCGCCATGCCGCACAGGGCCTGGAAGAGAAGAAGCAAATCCTATACCTGCTGGGCCCGGTCGGTGGCGGCAAGTCATCGCTTGCCGAAAAACTGAAACAACTGATCGAAAAGGTGCCCTTCTACGCAATCAAGGGTTCACCGGTCTTCGAGTCGCCTTTGGGCCTGTTCAACGCCACCGAAGATGGCGCGATCCTCGAAGAAGACTTCGGCATCCCCAAACGCTACCTGAGCACCATCATGTCGCCGTGGGCCACCAAGCGCCTGGCCGAATTTGGCGGTGATATCAGCCAGTTCCGCGTAGTCAAACTCTACCCGTCGATCCTTAACCAGATCGCCGTGGCCAAGACTGAACCGGGCGACGAAAACAACCAGGATATTTCTGCACTGGTGGGCAAGGTCGATATCCGCAAACTTGAAGAATTCCCGCAGAACGACGCTGACGCCTATAGCTACTCCGGTGCGCTGTGCCGGGCCAACCAGGGCCTGATGGAATTCGTCGAGATGTTCAAGGCCCCCATCAAGGTGCTGCATCCACTGCTGACCGCGACTCAAGAGGGCAACTACAACAGCACCGAAGGTCTGGGCGCGATTCCCTTTACAGGCATTCTGCTGGCTCACTCCAACGAATCCGAGTGGCACACCTTCCGCAACAACAAGAACAACGAAGCCTTTATCGACCGGATCTACATCGTCAAAGTACCGTACTGCCTGCGCGTCAGCGACGAGATAAAAATCTACGACAAACTGCTGTTCAACAGCTCGCTGGCCAAAGCCCATTGCGCTCCTGACACCCTGAAAATGCTGGCCCAGTTCACCGTGCTCTCACGCCTCAAAGAGCCGGAAAACTCGAACATTTACTCCAAAATGCGGGTCTATGATGGCGAAAACCTGAAAGATACCGACCCGAAAGCCAAGTCCATCCAGGAGTACCGTGACAACGCCGGCGTCGACGAAGGCATGAATGGCCTGTCGACCCGCTTTGCGTTCAAGATCCTGTCCAAGGTATTCAACTTCGACCCCCACGAAATTGCTGCCAACCCGGTTCACCTGCTCTATGTGCTCGAACAGCAGATCGAACAGGAACAATTCCAGGCTGAAACCCGTGAGCGCTACCTGCGTTTCCTCAAGGAATACCTGGCACCGCGCTACATCGAATTTATCGGCAAGGAAATCCAGACCGCTTACCTGGAGTCCTACAGCGAATACGGGCAAAACATCTTCGATCGTTATGTGCTTTACGCTGACTTCTGGATCCAGGATCAGGAATACCGCGACCCGGAAACCGGCGAAATCCTCAACCGCGTGGCGCTTAACGAAGAACTGGAAAAAATCGAAAAACCGGCAGGCATCAGCAATCCGAAGGATTTCCGCAACGAGATCGTCAACTTCGTGCTGCGTGCCCGGGCCAACAACAACGGCAAAAACCCGACCTGGCTCAGCTACGAGAAGCTGCGCGTAGTGATCGAGAAAAAAATGTTCTCCAACACCGAGGACCTGCTGCCGGTCATCAGTTTCAACGCCAAGGCGAGCAAAGAGGACCAACAGAAACACAACGACTTCGTCACTCGAATGGTCGAACGCGGTTATACCGACAAACAAGTACGGCTGCTCTCCGAGTGGTACCTGCGGGTCCGCAAGTCGCAGTGAGGCAGCTGTAAGCCTCAAGCCTCAAGTTGCAAGGACCAGGCACGCGCAATTGCCTGGACTTGCAGCTTGCAGCTCACAACTTGAAGCTGCCCGGAGGGCCTAATGAGCTATGTGATCGACCGACGCCTCAATGGCAAGAACAAGAGCACGGTTAACCGTCAGCGTTTTCTGCGGCGTTACCGTGACCATATCAAAAAGGCCGTAGAAGAGGCCGTGGGCCGCCGATCCATTACGGATATGGAACATGGCGAGCAAATCAGCATCCCTGGCCGTGATATCGATGAGCCAGTGATGCACCATGGGCGCGGTGGCAAGCAAACGGTGGTGCACCCAGGCAACAAGGAGTTCACCAGTGGTGAACACATTCCGCGCCCGCAAGGGGGCTCAGGAGGTGGCGGCGGGCCTGGCAAAGCGGGCAATTCCGGCGAAGGCATGGATGAGTTCGTGTTCCAGATCACCCAGGAAGAGTTCCTCGAATTCATGTTCGAAGACCTCGAACTGCCCAACCTGGTCAAACGCAACCTGACCGGCACCGACACCTTCAAAACCGTACGCGCCGGTATCAGCAACGAGGGCAACCCGTCGCGCATCAACATCATTCGCACCTTGCGTTCAGCTCACGCTCGACGCATCGCCCTGTCCGGTAGCAGCCGGGCAAAACTGCGCGAGGCCAAAGCCGAGCTGGAACGGTTAAAACGCGAAGAACCGGATAACTTCGGCGATATCAAAACCATTGAAGCCGAAATCGAGAAACTTAGCGCACGCATTCATCGCGTACCCTTCCTCGACACCTTCGACCTCAAGTACAACCTGCTGGTCAAACAACCCAACCCCAGCTCCAAGGCTGTCATGTTCTGCCTGATGGACGTGTCAGGGTCCATGACCCAAGCCACCAAAGACATTGCCAAACGCTTTTTCATCCTGCTGTACCTGTTTCTGAAGCGTAACTACGACAAGATTGACGTAGTGTTTATTCGCCATCACACCAGCGCACGGGAGGTGGATGAAGAGGAGTTTTTCTATTCCCGGGAAACCGGCGGCACCATCGTCTCCAGCGCACTCAAACTGATGCAAGAGATCATGGCTGAACGCTATCCCACCAACGAGTGGAACATCTACGCAGCCCAGGCCTCGGACGGAGATAACTGGAACGACGACTCCCCCATCTGCCGCGACATTCTGATCAACCAGATCATGCCATTTGTGCAGTACTACACTTATGTAGAGATCACCCCGCGCGAACACCAGGCGCTCTGGTATGAGTACGAACGCATCAGCGAGGCGTTTTCCGACACCTTCGCTCAACAGCAACTGGTCTCGGCCGGCGATATTTATCCGGTCTTCCGTGAACTCTTCCAGCGCAGGTTAGTGACATGACCGCCAAAGAGAATAAACGCCAACCCATCTCCACCGGCTCAGAGTGGACCTTTGACCTGATCCAGGCGTATGACCGCGAAATCGGCCGCCTGGCTGGCCGCTATGCGCTGGACACTTACCCCAACCAGATCGAAGTCATCACCGCCGAACAAATGATGGATGCCTACGCTTCGGTGGGCATGCCGCTGGGCTACCACCACTGGTCCTACGGCAAGCACTTCCTTAGCACTGAAAAATCCTACACACGGGGCCAGATGGGTCTGGCATACGAAATCGTTATCAACTCAGACCCCTGCATTGCCTACCTGATGGAAGAAAACACCATCTGCATGCAGGCATTGGTGGTGGCCCATGCCTGCTATGGTCACAACAGTTTCTTCAAGGGCAACTACCTGTTCCGCACCTGGACTGACGCCAGCTCGATCATCGATTACCTGGTGTTCGCCAAGCAATACATCATGCAATGCGAAGAGCGCCACGGCATCGACGCGGTCGAGGACCTGCTCGACTCCTGCCACGCCTTGATGAACTACGGTGTGGACCGCTACAAACGACCTGACCCGATTTCAGCCGAAGAGGAGCGCCGCCGCCAAAAGGAACGCGAGGAGCATCTGCAAAAACAGATCAACGATTTGTGGCGCACCATCCCCAAAAGCGCAGACAAACTCAGCGAGAAGGACAACGCCCGCTTCCCCGAAGAACCCCAGGAAAACATTCTCTATTTCCTGGAAAAACACGCGCCCCTGCTGGAACCCTGGCAGCGCGAAGTCGTGCGCATAGTGCGCAAGATAGCCCAGTACTTTTACCCACAACGGCAAACGCAAGTAATGAACGAGGGGTGGGCAACTTTTTGGCACTACACCCTGATGAACGACCTCTATGACGAAGGCCTGGTCACCGAAGGCTTTATGATGGAGTTCCTCATTTCCCATACCAGCGTGGTGTTCCAGCCCGGCTTTGACAGCCCTTACTACAGCGGCATCAACCCCTACGCGCTGGGGTTTGCGATGTATTGCGATATCCGGCGCATATGCGAACACCCGACCGATGAGGATCGCTACTGGTTCCCGGACCTTGCAGGCAGCGACTGGTTGTCGAGCATCAAGTTCGCCATGAGCAGCTTCAAGGATGAGAGTTTTATCCTGCAGTACCTGTCACCCAAAGTGATCCGCGACCTGAAGCTGTTCAGCATCATGGACGACGATCAAAAAGATGACCTGCTGGTACCTGCCATCCACGACGAAAACGGCTACCGCATCATTCGCGAAACCCTGGCTGCGCAATACAACCTGGGCAATCGCGAACCCAATATCCAGATTTGGAGCATCGACCGGCGCGGTGACCGCTCACTGACCCTGCGCCACCAGCAACACGACCGCAAACCTCTGGGCGACTCGACCGACGAAGTTCTCAAGCACCTGCACCGCTTGTGGGGCTTCGACATTCACCTTGAAACATTGCAGGGCGACCAGATCATGAAAGTCCATCACATACCGCCAAAAGGCGATCATGGCGACAATGATCGCGGGCGCCTGGATATGGGAGCCATTCACCTGTAACAAACCCAAGCCTCCGTTAACGCGACACACAGGCTATCCTGTCGCGCTAACGGAGGTTTTTTATGCAGATCTATAAAGTTGGCGGCGCTGTACGGGATCGCCTGCTGGGCAAGCCCGTCACCGATATTGACTGGGTGGTGGTCGGTGCAACAGCCGAGCAAATGCAGGCCTTGGGGTATCGCCCTGTAGGATCCGATTTCCCGGTATTTCTTCACCCCAAGACAGGCGACGAATATGCGCTGGCACGTACTGAGCGCAAAAGTGGCCATGGCTATGGCGGCTTTATCTTTCATGCCAGCCCCGACGTTACCCTCGAAGAAGACCTGATACGCCGCGACCTGACCATCAATGCGATGGCGGAGGATGAAGCCGGCAATGTGACCGATCCTTACCACGGCCAACGCGATCTTGAAGACCGTGTTTTACGCCATGTTTCCCCCGCGTTTGCCGAAGATCCACTCAGAGTCCTGCGGGTGGCCCGGTTTGCTGCGCGCTACGCCAGCCTGGGTTTCAACATTGCGCCCGAAACACTGGAACTGATGCGCCAACTGTCGCACTCCGGCGAGTTGCAAGCCTTGACCCCGGAACGCTGCTGGAAAGAAATTTCCCGCGCCTTGATGGAAGACCAGCCTCAGGTTTTTATTGAAGTGCTGCGCAGCTGCGACGCTCTTGAAGTGCTTTTGCCTGAAGTGAACGCACTGTTTGGCGTGCCACAGCCCCCGGCCCATCATCCGGAAATCGACAGCGGCTTGCACACCCTCAGCGTTTTGCAGCAATCCGCACGCTACAAGCAACCGCTGACCGTACGCTGGGCCTGCCTGTTGCACGATCTGGGCAAAGGGCTTACGCCTGAAAAAGACTGGCCAAGGCATATTGCCCACGAACACAAAGGGCTGCGCCTGATCAAGGCGGTCAATGATCGCTACAAGGTGCCGAGGGACTGCCAGGAACTGGCATTGCTGGTGGGCGAATATCATACCCACGGGCATCGCGCCCTTGAGCTCAAGGCATCGACGCTACTGGAATTGCTGCAGCGCTTTGACGTGTACCGTCGGCCGCAGCGGTTCGAGGAATTTGTGGTGGCGTGCGAGATGGACGCCAAAGGGCGCCTGGGCCTGGAAGATCGCCCGTACCCGCAGGCTGACTACCTGCGCGGCGCCGCGAGGGCCGCCCTTGCGGTAGCGGTGCAGCCGCTGCTGGAGCAGGGCTTCAAAGGCCCCGAGCTGGGCGAGGCACTCAAGCGCGAACGGCTTAAGGCACTACAAGCCTACAAGGATGCCGCGTAGTGCAAACCTTGTGGGAGCGGGCTTGCTCGCGATTAGGGCACCACGGTCTTTCAGTCAGACCGCATCGACGCCATCGCGAGCAAGCCCGCTCCCACAAAAAAAGCAGCAACCTGCAGCCCATTCAATCGACTCTCAGCCCGTCAGCATCTCCAGCGGCGTCAAGGACTCCCCTCGCCACTCAAAGCCAGCAGGTGCCAGCACCTGCTCGATCTGCGCCTCGGCCCAAATCTGCGCAAGCGTCTTGCCCACACCGGGATGGACTTTGTCTGGGGCAATCAAAGACAGCGGCCACAACACAAAAGCGTTCTTGAGGATTTCCGCACGCGGCAGGGTCAGACCCTCGAAATTGCCCTCCAGATCGCCGTAAAACAACACGTCGATATCCAGAGGCAAACCTTTACGATCGTGAGCATAACGACCGTTATCGGCTTCGATAAGCTTCAAACGTCGGCTTAACTCAACCAAAGGAAAATCGGTTTTCGCTGACACCACCAGATTGAAAAACGGCCCGCTCTTGATCCCTACCGGCTGGCTTTCAAACACTGGCGAACACTGCATGTCCCGCAAAAAACCGGCCAGCGCATCCAGACCCGCCTGCAGATGTTTTTCGCGCTCGACATTACTGCCCAGCCCAAGATAAACCTGAGTTAACGACATCCGCGCTCAATCTCCACGCCCACCCCAGTGGCCGCCGCAACTGCGCCAGGCTTGGTCAGCTTGAGGTGCAGCCAAGGGATATTGAACTCACTCATCAACACTTCGGCCAGACGCTCTGCAAAGGTTTCCACCAGCTGGAATTGAGCCTGCTCGGCGAACGCCTGAATGCGCGACGAGACGCTCGCATAATCCAGTGCCAGCGTCAGATCATCGCCAGCCGCAGCCGGACGGTTATCCCACGCAAAACTCAGATCAAGGCGCAGACACTGACGGATGCCACGTTCCCAGTCATAAGCACCGATAACGGTGTCAACTTCCAGGCCTTCGATAAACACTCTGTCCAAGCACTCTTCTCCGCAGCACGACAAGGGCGCAATGCGCCGTTAGAATCAGGGCGTCCTCGCCCGGAATAGTTAGCATGTTTTGGTTACTGGCGATCCTCGCCTACCTGCTCGGCTCTCTGTCCTTTGCCATTGTGCTCAGCCGCCTGACGGGTGCCCCCGATCCGCGAATGAGCGGCTCCGGCAATGCCGGCGCAACCAACATGTTGCGTCTGGCCGGCAAAAAACTTGCCGTCCTGACCTTGCTCGGCGACCTGTGCAAGGGGCTTTTGCCCGTCCTGCTGGCCAACCAACTGGATCTCTCGCTCCAGGACCAGGCCTGGATCGGCGTCTGCGCCGTTGTAGGCCACATGTACCCTGTCTACTTCCGCTTTCGCGGCGGCAAGGGTGTCGCCACAGCGGCCGGCATGTTGCTGGGGCTGTACCCGCCAGCGGCGCTGCTGGCGGTCGCCGCATGGCTGCTGACCTTCCACCTGACCCGTACCAGCTCACTGGCGGCGTTGATCGCCACACCCCTGACCCTGCCATTGCTGGCCTGGCAAGAGCCTGCCGCGCTGCTGCCCATGAGCGCATTGACGGCGCTGATTGTATGGCGCCACCGCGGCAATTTACGCGACCTGATGGCCGGGCGCGAACGGCATTTCTGAATCTTGCCCGTGAAAAACCTTCACTTTTGCCCCAGCCCCTGCAATCACAGGGGCGGCAATTGCTCCATCGGCCAGCGCGCCTGCACGCTGATCGCCAATGTTTCGTGCTGACCCACCAGCAGGCGCTGACAGCCAGCAAATGCGATCATCGCGCCATTATCCGTGCAGAATTCCGGACGGGCGTAGTACACATTGCCCTTCATCTCACCGAGCATTTTCTCCAGGGAAACGCGCAACGCCTTGTTGGCACTTACTCCGCCAGCAATCACCAGACGCTTCATGCCCGCATGCTTCAAGGCACGCTTGCACTTGATGGTCAGCGTTTCAACCACTGCCTGCTGGAACGCCAGCGAGATGTCGCAACGTGTCTGCTCGGTGTCGTCGCCTTGCGCAACGCAACGCTGCCAGGTGTTCAGGGCAAACGTCTTGAGGCCGCTGAAGCTGAATTGCAGCCCCGGGCGATCTGTCATGGGCCTGGGAAAGACAAAGCGCCCTGCAACGCCCCGGGCTGCCAACCGGGCAATTTCAGGGCCACCCGGGTAGTTAAGCCCCATCATCTTCGCGGTTTTGTCGAATGCTTCGCCCGCAGCGTCATCCAAGGTCTCGCCCAGCAACTCGTATTGGCCGATACCATCAACGCGAACCAGCTGCGTATGACCGCCGGACACCAACAAAGCGACGAACGGGAACTCTGGAGGCTGCTCTTCCAGCATCGGAGCCAGTAAATGGCCTTCCATGTGATGCACACCAAGGGCCGGAATACCCCAGGCAAATGCCAGCGCCTGGGCGCAAGAGGCCCCAACCAGCAGGGCTCCGACCAATCCAGGGCCAGCCGTGTAAGCAATCGCATCGATCTCGGTAGGCACGCAATCGGCCTCGGCCAACACCTGACGAATCAGGGGCAGCATTCGCTTGACGTGATCCCTGGAAGCCAGCTCCGGCACCACACCGCCATAAGCGCGATGAAGGTCGATCTGACTGAACAGTGCATCGGCCAAAAGCCCGCGTTCACTGTCGTATAGCGCGACGCCGGTTTCGTCGCAGGAGGTTTCTAATCCCAGTACTAGCATGGGTTTACGCCTTGTAGAGG
>Ga0256410_1002069_pt1 | contig 14027 bp, 10 predicted proteins | sample PhyWR1_FD_185983 | JGI IMG/M metagenome (GOLD analysis project Ga0256410, IMG submission 185983) | Leaf surface microbial communities from wheat plants in UC Gill Tract Community Farm, Albany, California, United States - DLSL W.R1 | ecosystem: Host-associated > Plants > Phyllosphere >... | reverse complement strand
GTGGGCGCAAAGCGCTGCGGTCATCGCCCGAACAAGGAAATCGTGTCCCAGCAGGAAATGGTCGACCGCATCAAGGCCGCCGTGGACGCGCGCACCGATGACAGCTTCGTGATCATGGCGCGCACCGACGCCCTCGCCGTCGAAGGCCTGGAGTCTGCACTGGAGCGTGCCGCCGCGTGCATCGAGGCCGGTGCCGACATGGTGTTCCCCGAAGCCATCACCGAACTTGAGATGTACAAGCTGTTCGCCGCCCGTGTGAAAGCGCCGATCCTGGCCAATATCACCGAGTTCGGCTCGACGCCGCTGTACACCACCGAACAGTTGAAATCTGCCGATGTTTCCCTGGTGCTGTACCCGCTCTCGGCCTTTCGCGCCATGAACAAGGCCGCCGAGAACGTCTACACCGCGATCCGTCGCGACGGCACCCAACAGAACGTGATCGACACTATGCAAACCCGCATGGAGCTTTACGATCGCATCGACTACCACACCTTCGAGCAAAAGCTCGACGCGCTGTTCGCCGCGAAAAAGTAACGAACACGCCTCCCTGAATAACTACAAAATTGGAGAACGAACATGGCTGAAGCAAAAGTATTGAGTGGCGCCGGCCTGCGTGGCCAGGTGGCCGGGCAGACCGCACTGTCCACCGTGGGCCAGGCCGGTGCCGGCTTGACCTATCGCGGCTACGACGTGCGTGAACTGGCCGCCGACGCGCAGTTTGAGGAAGTGGCCTACCTGCTGTTGTACGGCGAACTGCCAACAAAAACCGAATTGGCTGACTACAGCGCCAAGCTGAGCAAGCTGCGGGACCTGCCGCAAGCGCTGAAAGAAGTGCTGGAGCGCATCCCCGCCGACGCCCACCCGATGGACGTGATGCGCACCGGTTGCTCGTTCCTGGGCAATATCGAGCCCGAGCAAGACTTCAGTGTGCAACGCGATGTGACCGACCGCCTGCTCGCGGCCTTCCCGGCGATCATGTGCTACTGGTACCGCTTCAGCCACGACGGCAAACGCATCGACTGCGTGACCGACGAGCCGAGTATTGGCGGCCACTTCCTGCATCTGCTGCACGGCAAGAAACCAAGCGCGCTGCATGAAAAAGTCATGAACGTGTCGCTGATTCTCTACGCCGAGCACGAATTCAACGCCTCGACCTTCACCGCGCGCGTGTGTGCCTCGACCCTGTCCGACCTGTATTCCTGCGTCACCGCCGCCATTGGCTCGCTGCGCGGCCCGCTGCACGGCGGCGCCAACGAAGCGGCGATGGAAATGATCGAGCGTTTCGGCTCGGCCGCAGAAGCCGTCGAAGGCACCCTCGGCATGCTGGCGCGCAAGGACAAGATCATGGGCTTTGGCCACGCGATCTATAAAGACAGCGACCCGCGTAATGAAGTGATCAAGGGCTGGTCGAAAAAGCTCGCCGACGAAGTGGGCGACAAGGTGCTGTTCCCGGTCTCGGAAGCCATCGACAAGACCATGTGGGAGCAGAAGAAACTGTTCCCCAACGCCGACTTCTACCATGCCTCGGCGTACCACTTCATGGGTATACCGACCAAGCTGTTCACGCCGATATTCGTGTGCTCGCGCCTGACGGGCTGGGCCGCGCATGTATTCGAGCAGCGCGCCAACAACCGCATCATCCGTCCAAGCGCCGAGTACACCGGCGTTGAGCAGCGCAAGTTCGTGCCAATCGAACGTCGCTGAAGATCGGCGATCCCGAAGTGGTAATCGAATCAAATGTGGGAGGGGGCTTGCCCCCTCCCACATTTTGACCGTATTCCAGCCCGGGACCAGCCGGCTTCTTTTGCAACTACCGTGACCGAGTCCTGACGATGAACACAGAATTTCGCAAACCGCTCCCCGGCAGCCGCCTGGATTTCTTCGACGCCCGCGCGGCTGTCGAAGCCATCACCCCCGGTGCCTACGCCACCTTGCCTTACACCTCCCGCGTGCTCGCCGAAAACCTGGTGCGCCGTTGCGACCCGGCGACCCTCAACGCGTCCCTGAGCCAGTTGATCGAACGCAAACGCGACCTCGACTTCCCCTGGTTCCCGGCGCGTGTGGTGTGCCACGACATCCTCGGCCAGACCGCCCTGGTCGACCTCGCCGGCCTGCGCGACGCCATCGCCCTGCAAGGCGGCGACCCGGCGCAGGTCAACCCGGTGGTGCCGACCCAACTGATCGTCGACCACTCCCTGGCCGTCGAAGCCGGTGGTTTCGACCCACAGGCGTTCGAGAAAAACCGCGCCATCGAAGACCGTCGCAACGAAGACCGTTTCCACTTTATCGAGTGGACCAAAAAGGCCTTCAAGAACGTCGACGTGATCCCGCCGGGCAACGGCATCATGCATCAGATCAATCTGGAGAAAATGTCCCCGGTGATCCAGGTGCGCGACGGTGTTGCCTTCCCGGATACCTGCGTCGGCACCGACAGCCACACCCCGCACGTGGATGCCTTGGGCGTGATCGCCATCGGCGTCGGTGGCCTCGAAGCCGAAAGCGTGATGCTCGGCCGCGCGTCGTGGATGCGCCTGCCGGAAAGCGTTGGCGTTGAGTTGACCGGCAAGCTGTTGCCGGGCATTACCGCCACCGACATGGTGCTGGCGCTGACCGAGTTCCTGCGCAAGCAAAAAGTGGTTGGCGCGTGGCTGGAGTTCTTCGGTGAAGGCGCATCAAACCTGACCCTCGGCGACCGCGCGACCATCTCCAACATGGCCCCGGAATACGGCGCCACGGCGGCGATGTTCTACATCGACCAACAAACCATCGCCTACTTGAAACTCACCGGCCGTGAAGACGAGCAGGTCGCGCTGGTCGAGCAATACGCCCGCCACACCGGCCTGTGGGCCGATGACCTCAAAGGCGCGCAATATGAGCGCGGCCTCACCTTCGACCTGTCCAGCGTCGTGCGCAACATGGCCGGCCCGAGCAACCCGCATGCCCGCGTGGCCACCAGTGACCTGGCGTCCAAAGGCATCAGCGGCCAGTGGGACGACGTGCCGGGGCAGATGCCCGACGGCGCGGTGATCATCGCCGCCATCACCAGTTGCACCAACACCAGCAACCCGCGCAACGTGATTGCCGCAGGCCTGCTGGCGCGCAATGCCAACAAGCTTGGGTTGACGCGCAAGCCGTGGGTCAAGTCCTCCCTGGCACCGGGTTCGAAAACCGTGGCCATGTACCTTGAAGAAGCCGGCCTGGGCCATGAGCTGGAAAAACTCGGCTTCGGCGTGGTGGCGTTTGCCTGCACCACCTGCAACGGCATGTCTGGCGCGCTGGACCCGGTGATCCAGCAAGAGATTATCGACCGCGACCTGTACGCCACCGCCGTGCTCTCGGGCAACCGCAATTTCGACGGGCGCATTCACCCGTACGCCAAGCAAGCCTTCCTGGCCTCGCCGCCGTTGGTGGTGGCTTATGCGATTGCCGGCACCATTCGTTTCGACATCGAAAAGGACGTGCTGGGCCTCGACGCCGACGGCAAGGAAATCCGCCTGCAAGACATCTGGCCGAGCGACGAAGAGATCGACGCGGTGGTCAAGGCCTCGGTCAAGCCGGAGCAGTTCCGCGCGGTGTATATCCCGATGTTTGCGATCCACGAAGACACCGGCCCCAAGGTTACGCCGCTGTACGACTGGCGCCCGCAAAGCACTTACATCCGCCGCCCGCCGTACTGGGAAGGCGCGCTGGCCGGCGCGCGGCCGCTCAAGGGCATGCGCCCGCTGGCGGTGCTGCCGGACAACATCACCACTGACCACCTGTCGCCGTCCAACGCGATCATGCTCGACAGCGCCGCCGGCGAATACCTGGCGAAAATGGGCCTGCCGGAAGTCGACTTCAACTCCTACGCGACTCACCGGGGTGACCACCTGACCGCGCAACGCGCCACCTTCGCCAACCCGAAACTGTTCAACGAAATGGTAGTGGAAAACGGCAAGGTCAAGCAGGGTTCGCTGGCCCGCATCGAGCCGGAAGGCCAGGTCACGCGCATGTGGGAAGCCATCGAAACCTACATGGAGCGCAAGCAGCCGTTGATCATCATCGCCGGCGCCGATTACGGCCAGGGTTCGTCCCGCGACTGGGCGGCCAAGGGCGTGCGCCTGGCCGGTGTGGAAGCGATTGCCGCCGAAGGTTTCGAGCGCATCCACCGCACCAACCTGGTGGGCATGGGCGTGCTGCCCCTGGAGTTTTTGCCGGGCACCGACCGCCACACCTTGAAGATCGACGGCAGCGAAACCTATGACGTGGTCGGCGAACGTACCCCGCGTGCGCAGCTGACCCTGGTGATCAACCGCAAGAATGGCGAACGTGTCGAAGTGCCGGTGACCTGCCGCCTCGATACCGCCGAAGAAGTGTCGATCTACGAGGCGGGCGGCGTGTTGCAACGTTTTGCCCAGGACTTCCTGGAATCGGCCGCGACCGCTTAAGAGGTTAACCATGGCACACGCAGCGCAAATCAAGATCCCCGCCACCTACATGCGTGGCGGCACCAGCAAGGGCGTGTTTTTCAGCCTCCAGGACCTGCCCGCTGCGGCGCAGGTACCGGGCGCCGCACGCGATGCCCTGTTGTTGCGGGTGATCGGCAGCCCCGACCCCTACGACAAACAGATCGACGGCATGGGCGGCGCCACCTCGAGTACCAGCAAAACCGTGATCCTGGCCAAAAGCACGCGTGCTGATCACGACGTGGACTACCTGTTTGGCCAGGTTTCCATCGATAAGCCTTTCGTCGACTGGAGCGGCAACTGCGGCAACCTGTCGGCGGCGGTCGGTTCATTCGCCGTCAGCGCCGGGTTGCTCGACCCGGCCCGCGTACCCCACAACGGCGTGGCCGTGGTGCGTGTCTGGCAGGCCAATATCGGCAAGACCATCATCGCCCACGTGCCGATCACCGACGGTGCGGTGCAGGAAACCGGCGACTTCGAACTCGACGGCGTGACCTTCCCGGCTGCTGAAGTGCAGTTGGAATTCATGGACCCGGCGGCCGAAGAAGAGGGCGGCGGCGGTTCGATGTTCCCCACCGGCAACCTGGTCGACGACCTGGAAGTGCCCGGCGTCGGCACCTTCAAGGCCACGCTGATCAACGCCGGCATCCCGACCATCTTCATCAACGCCGAAGACCTCGGCTATACCGGCACCGAGCTGCAAGGCGCGATCAACAGCGACCCGAAAGCCCTGGCCATGTTCGAAACCGTGCGGGCCTACGGCGCGTTGCGCATGGGGTTGATCCAGCACCTGGACGAAGCCGCCCAGCGTCAGCACACACCGAAGGTCGCGTTTGTGGCCAAGCCGGCCGATTACGTGGCGTCCAGCGGTAAGTCGATCAAGGCTGCGGATGTGGATTTGCTGGTGCGCGCATTGTCCATGGGCAAGTTGCATCACGCGATGATGGGTACGGCGGCGGTGGCGATTGGCACGGCGGCGGCGATTTCCGGGACCTTGGTCAACCTGGCGGCCGGTGGTGTGGAGCGCAATGCCGTGCGCTTCGGGCATCCGTCCGGGACGTTGCGGGTTGGCGCAGAAGCCAGCCAGGTGAACGGTGAGTGGGTCGTGAAGAAAGCCATCATGAGCCGCAGTGCGCGGGTGTTGATGGAAGGTTTCGTGCGCATCCCCGGCGACGCCTTCTAACTAAAGCCCAACACAAATCCCCTGTGGGAGGGGGCTTGCCCCCTCCCACATTGGATCTCCTTATCCCCAAGCAGGCGACCAGACCTGCGATCAACCGTGAGCCTGAGGAATAACCCAAACTTTTTGGAGTACTGCCATGAGCGCCAACGTCGACCAGAACAACCGCCCCGACTACGACCAGGTTTTGCAGGACATCGCCGACTACGTCCTCAATTACCGTATCGATTCCCAGGCTGCCCTGGACACCGCCCGCAACTGCCTGATGGACACCCTCGGTTGCGGCCTGCTGGCCCTGCGTTTCCCCGAGTGCACCAAGCACCTGGGGCCGATCGTGGAGGGAACCGTGGTGCCATTCGGCGCGCGCGTACCGGGCACCTCGTTCCGCCTGGACCCGGTCAAGGCCGCCTGGGACATCGGTTGCATCGTGCGCTGGCTCGACTACAACGACACCTGGCTCGCCGCCGAATGGGGCCACCCCTCGGACAACCTCGGCGGCATCCTTGCCGTCGCCGATCACCTCGCGCAAAAACGCGTGGCCAATGGCGACGCACCGTTGACCGTGCGGGCCGTGCTGGAAGCGATGATCATGGCCCACGAAATCCAGGGCGTGATTGCCCTGGAAAACTCCTTCAACCGCGTCGGCCTCGACCACGTGCTGCTGGTGAAAGTCGCCTCCACGGCGGTGACCGCCAAGCTGATGGGCGCCAATCGCGAGCAATTGCTGGCGGCGCTGTCCCACGCCTTTGTCGATGGCCAGGCCTTGCGCACCTATCGGCATGCGCCGAATGCCGGCTCGCGCAAATCCTGGGCGGCGGGAGATGCGTCGAGCCGTGGCGTGCGCCTGGCGGATATCGCCCTGCGTGGCGAGATGGGCATCCCCGGTGTGCTGAGTGCGACGCAATGGGGTTTCTATGACGTGCTGTTCAGCCACACCAACAACGACCTGGCCCTCAAGCCCGCAGACAAGCGCGCGTTCAGCCTGTCCCAACCGTACGGCACTTATGTGATGGAAAACGTGCTGTTCAAGATCAGCTTCCCCGCCGAGTTCCACGCGCAAACCGCCTGCGAGGCGGCGGTAACCTTGCACCCGTTGGTGAAAGATCGTTTACATGAGGTCGAGCGCATCGTGATCACCACCCATGAGTCGGCGATTCGTATTATTTCCAAGGTCGGCCAACTGGCCAATGCCGCCGACCGCGACCACTGCCTGCAATACATGACCGCCGTGCCGCTGGCCTTTGGCAATCTGGTGGCCGAGCAGTACGAGGATGAGTTCCACGCTGCGCATCCGATCATCGATCAGTTGCGCGACAAGATGGTCATCGGCGAAGACCCGCGCTACAGCCGCGAATACCTGGAGGCCGATAAGCGTTCTATCGCCAATGCGCTGCAGGTGTTCTTCAAGGACGGCAGCAGCACCGAGCAGGTGGCGGTGGAATACCCGATTGGCCATCGCCGTCGTCGCGTCGATGGCATTCCGTTACTGGAAGACAAGTTCAAAGCCAACCTGGCCACCCGTTTTACCGCCCAGCGTAGCGCCGAAATTTTTGCGTTGTGCAAGGATCAGGCAAGGCTTGAGGCCACGCCGGTGAATCGCTTTGTCGATCTGTTCGTGATCTGAGCCGAGCCTGTGCAGCCTGGGTTCCTGGCCTGAAACAGTCTGCTACTCACTCTTCCTACGCTCGCGGAACTTCTTTCGGATAAACGCCAATCAAGTTGCCATAGGACGTGCTGTCGCAAGTCTTATGGCAATCGGTAACTGCGTATTTATTATCTGAATCGGAGAGTGGCCCCCATGACCAACGTAAACACTCGGCAACCAACGCCCTATACCGTCGGCTACGAAATGCCCCCGAAGCCGGCACCCATCCGCTACGAGGAGAGTGCTGAAGCCGCCGGGAAATCAGGCCCACAGGCTGATTCGGCGTCGCCTCGTAGTCCGATGACGCCTGAACAGCGTGGGCCTTTTTCGAGTCACAATGGGCTCGTCAACCCGAACTCAACGCAAGCTTCTGAACCCGGCCAGTTGGCAGAGGCGACTAAAAAGAACCAGGAACTTCGCGCCAAAATCGAAGCGCTAGCCGCCCAGTTCTTGCCGCTGATTGAACGGCTCAATCAGCGAGTCGCCGAACTGACCCAACAACTCAATGAGTCGGCTAAAACCACCCAAACCCCTGTTGTTACCACTTCGCCCCAGCCAGAGCAGCCCATTGCCGAGGCCAAGAGCGTTGTGTCGGAGCAACCTCAGACGCCTCCCGTTCAGGAGTCGCCGGTAGCTGAGCCACCGCAGCCTTCGGGTCCTGACGCTCAGGTCGGTTCTACCAATGATTTTTTCGAAAAGATCAAAGTACTGTTTGGTCAGCTCCAGACGTTGATCGCAGAGTTGGTACAGAAAATTGAGTATTTGGCTCAACGCATCAACAACCCGAATACCCCTCAGACCCCGACGTCTGTCGAGTCGGCGGGCACCCCTGAAACGGCAGAGTCAGACTCCGTGCAGCCGTCAACACTTGGCGACAAGCCAAGCGAAGCAACAAGCCAGACCACTGAGCCCACAACGACGCAAACGCGCACCCTTGAGCAACTCCAGCTCGAAAATGAACATCTTCAGACCGGGTTGACTCAAGCGTCTACACATTTTCAGAAGGTCATTTCGACACTTGAGCAGCAGGTTGAAAGCTTGGCCCGGCAACTCGAGAAGCAAGCGAATTAAGGTCCGATATCCTTTCGGCCAGCGTGGGGGCGGCCCCCTCCCACGCTTGAGCGCGTCTGCCTCGGATGTCTATTCGAAGCGCAGTATCACCCGGCGGTTGTGCTTGCTCTTCTTCTCGATCTTCTCGCAGAACACCCGGCCGATTTCCTCGGTGTTGATCACATGGGTACCGCCGCATGGCTGGATATCGATCGCGCCAATTTCAATCACGCGTACCGAACCCTGGATCACCGGCGGCGCTACCGCCTGGGTGCGGGTGATCTGCAGCAGGGTGGCGTACTCCGACGCGGGCATCGACAGGGTTTTGACCTCGTGGGCTTGTTCGATCAGGGCGTTGAGATCACGGGTGATGGTGTCTTTGTCGAGGGTCATTTCCGGCAGGTCGAAATCCAGGCGGCCTTTATCGGCGCCGATGCTGCAGCCGGTCACCGGTGCGTCGATGAGCGAACACAGCAGGTGCAGGCAGGTGTGCATTTTCATGTGCTGGTAGCGCCGTTCCCAGTCGATACCGGCATCCACCTGTACCCCGGCGATCAATTGCTCGGGGCAGTGATCCAGCTGGTGCCAGATGATCGAACGCGATACTGGATCGCGCACCGTGCCGGTTATTTCCACCCGTGTACCGTCGGCCAGGATGAAGTGCCCGGTGTCGCCCGGCTGGCCGCCGCCGGTGGGATAGAACAGCGTGTGCTCCAGAGCGATGCCGTGTTCGCTGACGGCAATCACCCGGGCGTTGAACGCGTTCTGGTAGGGCGCGCTGTCAAACAGCGCCAGGGTTTCCATGGTATGCACGGACATGTTCAACCTCCGACCTTCATTGGGCTGGCTTGCAAAAGGGAGCGCACCATTGCACTCAAGCCAGGCGGGGAGAGCAGGGTGATTTCAAATTCCGGGCCGCAAACCTTGAGGTTCAGCGGCAGGCGCGGCAGGTAATTGCCAGGTTCCAGGCGGTGCAGGCGAAATTGCAGGTGGTGACGCTCCTTCACCGTGGGCTCCAGCATCAGCCCCGGCAGGGGGTGGAAGTCAGCGTCCAGCACGGTGACCTTATGGCTGGCGTTGACCTCGCCGACCACGTGCAAACGCTCATCCAGGGCGAAGGCGCCGAGGTAGTTGCTGTGGTCCGACTCGTGGTTTTTTTGCAGCTGGATCTGGTTCACCACCTTCACTTTGGTGCCGGCGGGCACGTCCTGGGTGATCACGCAGGACGGGCTGATAAACACGTTGTCGCCAATCAGCACATAGCCCAGCACGCGGGCGCCGGACCCCACTTCCACGTTGTTGCCCAGACGTGGGTGGCGCTTGCCGTCGGGGTTGTTGGCGATGCCACGCGCGCCCAGGGTCACGCCGCAGAGGATGTAGCAGTCGTTGCCGATCTCGCAGGTTTCGCCGATCACCGTGCCGTAGCCGTGGTCCAGCACAAAGCGCCGACCGATGCGCGCCGCCGGGTGGATCTCGGCGCCGGAGAGCACCTTGCCCTGGTTGCTCAGCTTGAGGGCGATACGCGAAAACACGCCGTTGACCCGATCCGGAAAATTCCACACCAGGTGCGCCAGGCGGTAGAACAGCACGGCCTTGAACGAGGCGTAGGATTCCAGGATCAGCTCGCCGCGCCCGCGCGAGGCCGGGTCGCGATAGGCATAGGCGATCAGGTCTTCGGCCACAGCCTGGGCGGCGTTCTGGATCAGCGGCGCCAGGTGCGGTTCCAGCTGCTTCATCTGCGCGGGCGTGAGGGTCTTGATGAGGTGGGTGAGCAACTCATCGTGCAGCTGTTGCATGTCGATAAAGCCCCCCATGGAGGCACCCCCGCATTCTGGATGGTTGGGAAACCGCCTATTCGAAACTGGGCAGGTAGCTGTCGGCATTGTCGTAAACCATGGTCAACACCACCGCTTCGGGCGGCAGTTCGGGAGCGAGCTTGGCGATGGCCACCATGTTGGCGGCGGAGGACAGGCCCAGGCTGATGGCGTCGGTGCGCATGATGCGTTTCATCATGTCGATGCATTCCTGGCGCGAGACCTTGAGCATGCCGTCGATCACGTTCAGGTTGAGGATGCTCGGGATCAGGCCGATCGACAGGCCCTGGATATGGTGCGGCGCATGCTGGTTTTTCAGCAGGTCGCATTCTTCCGGTTCCACGCCCATCACGCGGATGGCCGGCCAGGTGGCTTTGAGCGTTTCGCCGATGCCAGTGATATGGCCGCCGGTGCCGATGCCGCTGACGAAGTAGTCCACGCGGCGTTCACCAAAGGCGCGGATGATTTCCCGCGCAGTGGTGTCGCGATGGGTCTGCGGGTTGGCGCCGTTGCGTTGCTGGTTGAGCATCACGAAGCTGGGGTTTTCCAGCTGCAGTTCCATGCACTTTTCGCCGTGGGAATTGTTACCGAGTCGGCTGTCCGACAGCACCACCTTGGCGCCGTACAGGCGCAGCAACTTCTGTTTTTCCGGACTGTAGTTATCCGGTATCACCAGCACCACTTTGTAGCCCAGCACGTTGCCGGCCATGACCAGGCCGATGCCGGTATTGCCGCCGCTGGGCTCGATGATGGTTTGCCCGGAATCACGGATCAGCACGCCCCGACGCTCGGCGTCGAGGATCATGCCCAAGGCGATGCGCGCCTTGTGGCTGCCGCCGGGGTTGAGGGATTCGAGCTTGGCGTAGACCTCGATGCCGAGGTCTTCGGAAAATTGCGCCAGGCGCACGATCGGCGTGTGGCCGATGGCGTCGAGGATGGAGTTATGCAACATCAGGTAGGAGCCCATGGCCGGAGGTCAGTACAAAGGCATGTCGGGTTCGACGTCGCGAACCCAGTGTTTCATGCCGCCCTGCAGGACTTTGGTGTTGGCGAAGCCCGCCGCCAGCAAGGTGCTGGCGGCTTGCTCGGCGCGGGTGCCGGCGTAGCAGATCAGGTAGTGGGTGTTGTCGCGGCTGAGGCTGGCGAGCTGCGCGTCCAGTTCGGCCAGGGGGATATGCACCACACCGGGCAACTTGCACACCTCCAGTTCGCTGGCGTCGCGCACGTCCAGCAGCACGTCGGCGCTGCGCGGGTGATCGAGCAATTGCTTGAGTACTCGCGGCTTGATGTAGCGCTCTTCGGCCAGCGTTGGCTGGCTCGGCACGGCATCGGCGCAGGCCGCCGGGGCCAATGTTTCGCTGTGACGCAGCTCGGAACAGCACGGGCAGTCGGCGCGGCGCTTGAAGCGAATCTCACTGAATTTCATCGCCAACGCGTCGAAGCGCATCAAGCGCCCGGACAGGGGTTCGCCGATGCCGATCAGCAATTTGATCGCCTCGGTGGCCTGGATCATCCCGACCACGCCGGGCAGCACGCCAATCACCCCGCCGGCGCTGCAATTGGGTGCTAGTTCCGTCGGTGGTGCGCTGGGGAACAGGCAGCGATAGCACGGCCCGCCTTTGTAGTTGAGCACGCTGATCTGCCCGTCGAAACGGTAGATGGCGCCGTACACCAGGGGTTTGTCGAGTTGCACGCAGGCATCGTTGACCAGGTAGCGGGTGTCGAAGTTATCTGTGCCGTCGATCACCAGATCGTAGGCGCCCACCAGTTCCAGGGCGTTGTCGGCATTCAAGGCGGTGTTGTGGGCGTTGATCTGGATATGCGCATTGAGGTCGTGCAGGCGCTGCTTGGCGGAGTCGACCTTGGGCATGCCAAGGGTGCTGTTGCCGTGGACGATCTGGCGTTGCAGGTTGCTGCTTTCGACCACATCGAAGTCCACCAGGCCCAGGGTGCCAACGCCGGCCGCCGCCAGGTAGAGGCTGATGGGTGAACCCAGGCCGCCGGTGCCGATCACCAGGACCTTGGCTTTCTTGAGGTTCAACTGGCCCTCGCGACCAACGCCGGGCAGGGTGATGTGGCGTACGTAACGCTGTACTTCTTCATTACTCAACGTGTCGACATCCATGCCGCCCGAGGTCGCGAGCAGCACTTCAATCCTGGCTTTTTCCGGCAGCCGGTCATCGGCGCTGATCAGCTCTTCCTCGGCCGTAAACAGGAAGTGTTCCTTGAGCTGGTTGTTCTTTTCGTGAAACAGGTGCGGGCGCAACTGCGGATGGCTGCTGCAGAGGTTTTCAATGACTTCGCGCAATGTCGATCCGGTGCCCTCAAGGGTCGACTCTGGCAGCTTGGCCACGCGGACCAGAATGTCGGGGAAAGAGACAGCGTTCATGGACAACTCCGTGTGCAGGTCGTTGAAGGGTTGAAGGGCAAAATCTTCGCCGTCCCAGGCAAACAGTTTGGAACCCAGGGCCTGGCCCTGGCGTACGTCGACCACCAGGTAACTGACCGGGTAGATCGGTTCGCCCATGAACAGCGCCTTGTCCTGGTCTTCCTGGCTGAAATACGCGCCGACGTCCGGGTGAGAGTGGTAGATCACCACCACCGGGTTGTCGCTACGCAACGCCTTGTTCATCAACAGTGTGTCGGCCACCGAGAACGTGTAGCCGTTGGCGGCGCTGCGCGGGTACATCTCGGGGTTCTTGCGGTGCAACTCATTCTGGATATTGCTGCCCAGGTACACGCTGCCGTCGGCGAAGACGAAACCGCAGCATTCCTCGGGATAGCTGCGGCTGGCGTGGGCGTAGATCTGTTCCAGGGCGGTAGGGCGGAGGACGTCCATGTTTCTCTCGCATAGAGGTGGAAGGGTCAATTTTTCTTGGCCAGGAGTTTTTCGATGGGCAATTTGGTGATCGCAAAACCGGCCAGCAGGATGGCCGAATACAGCATCAGGTCGCGGGATATCGCCACGCCCTCGTACCAGGCGCCGATGATCACCGCGAACACCGGAAAGATGATGAACACGAACGACAGGATGATCGGGCTCAAACGCTTGAGCAGCATGAAATACACGATAAACCCGCCCACCGACGCCACCAGCCCGAGGTAGAACAGGGCGCTCCAGGACCGCAGGGTGATGTCTTCGAACGTGGGGGTTTCAAACCACAGCCCCGCCACGAACAGCATCAGCCCGGCAATGCCGATGGGCAGGGTGTTGTAGGTGATCACGCTGATGGCGCTGCCTTTCTGCTTGGTGATCACGTAGCACAAGGCGTGCATGATCGCGGCGGTCAGAATTGCCAGCACCCCGAAAAACTCGGCGTGGTCCAGGTGCAGGCCCTGGCTGCGGATGATCATGTAGAGGCTGCCGAAACCGATGCCGATGCCGACCACCTGGGAGAAGTAGATGCGTTCGCGCAGAAACAGCGCAGAGAAAATCAGGATAAACACCGGCATGCAGCTGAACAGCAGGGCGGTGAGGCCCGACGACACATGCATCTCGCCGTAGTTGAGCAAGTAATAAGGCACGCTGAAGTAGGACAGGGTTACGAATACGAAGAACCACCGGCTCTCACGCGGAAACATGATCGGCTCGCGGCGCACCAGGGCGAAACACAGGAACAGCGGGAACGCGATGAGGAAGCGCAGGCCGGCGGACGTCAGCGGCGGTACGCTCTCCACGGCAATCTTGATGCCCAGCCAGGTGGTACCCCAGCTCAGGCACACGATCAGGAACATCACGCTGGTGACCAGGCCGGCCAACCACTGTTTTTGGCTTTTTGTTTTGGCGGTGTTTTCGAGAACGGCGGACATTGGCATCGTTTATTGCTTCCCTGAGCCGAAATTGAACTCTATATTGAGCTTGTAATGAGTTGTAAAATTCGGCGATTGAACCC
>Ga0256410_1002065_pt1 | contig 14052 bp, 12 predicted proteins | sample PhyWR1_FD_185983 | JGI IMG/M metagenome (GOLD analysis project Ga0256410, IMG submission 185983) | Leaf surface microbial communities from wheat plants in UC Gill Tract Community Farm, Albany, California, United States - DLSL W.R1 | ecosystem: Host-associated > Plants > Phyllosphere >... | reverse complement strand
CACGCACTTCTTCACGGGCACAGCCAATGATGATGCGGTCCGGGCGGCGGCAATCAGTGACGGCCGAGCCTTCCTTGAGGAATTCCGGGTTGGACACCACGTCAAATTGCAGCGAGCGTCCGGCCTGCTCCAGGGCCTTGTTGATATGGGCGGTCAGCGCGTCGCCAGTGCCTACGGGCACGGTGGATTTCTCGACCAGGATCAGCGGCTCCTTGCGGTGGCGGGCAACGGCGTCACCCACGGAGAACACCTGGCCAAGATCAGCCGAGCCGTCCTCGCTCGGAGGCGTGCCCACGGCGATAAACAGTACCTCGCCGTGCTCGACAGCGGTTTTTTCATCGCTGGTAAAACGCAGGCGCTTGCTCTCGAGGTTTTCACGCACCAGGGCTGAAAGCCCGGGCTCGAAAATGCTGACGTGACCTTGTTGCAGCGACTCGACCTTTTTCTGGTCAATGTCCATGCAGATGACGTCATGGCCGACTTCCGCCAGAACCGTCGCCTGCACCAGGCCTACATAACCACTACCAAATACACTGATTTTCATGCGCTGTTTCCGGAAGTACGTCGAGAATTGATCACAAGCACCCCAAGAATGACCAGCGTCACACCGAGGGTTTTTGAAAGGGTGAAGCTTTCATGGAAAATCGGCAGGCTGGCAGCCAGCAGGTAGACCAATGCATAGCTGACACTTAGCAGCGAATAGGCGCGGCCCAAGGGCAAATCGCGCAGGGCCAGCAGCCAGCAGAGCATCGACAGTGCATACGCGACAATGGCGGCAACTACCGTGGCCAACGCCGGGAGCGAGACACTGCCCTGGCTGAACGCTTCAAGCCATTGGGCGGGCTGCGGTAACCGCGTCATGCTCCAGCGCATGCCCAGTTGGGCGCCGCTGACCAGTAATACACTGCCTGAGGCAAAGGCAAAGCCACGGTACAGGCTCATGCGTGTTGCCCCAGCAAAACCACCCCGGCTATTACCAGGCCAACGCCCAGCCAATGGCGCAGGTCGATGGTTTCTTTAAACAGATAGCGGGCCACCAGGGTGATCAGTACAAAATTTAGGCTGAGCATCGGGTAAGCAACCCCGACCTCGAGCCGTTGCAGTACCAGCAACCACACCAGCAAACCCAGGCCGAGACATAGCAGTGCCAGCCATAACCAGGGGGAGCGCAGTTTTTGCGCCACCCCGGTGTCAACCCCGCGCCAACCTTCGACCGCGTATTTCTGGGCGATCTGGCCAGCACAGGTCAACAGACAGGCCAACAGCAATAGCGTCAGGGTCATGGTCATGGAGCAATCTGCGGGTAAATCAGAATCACCATATTGCCTTCGTCATAGCGCTTGGCGTCTTTGGGCAACTCGTCCATTTCATGGCTCTCATCGCTGTCCTTGACGCGCATTACCACACCGACCGGGCCTTTGCGGCGAGCTTCAGCCATCCACGGGCCAACTTCGGTCAGGCTAATGCTTTTACCTTTGGCATCGTCGTAGGTCAGGCCGTACTTGACCTCACCCTGGGTGTTGTAAAGTGTCACGTCAGGTCGGCGCAGACGCCAGGCCAAAGCAGACGCTGCGCCCAGGTCGTTACTCAGAAATGTCTTGGCCCGGGACAGCTCATCCATATGTTCCAGGACAAACTGGTCAGGCATTTTGTTGTGAACCACGCTGCTCGGCATGGCGGCTGGCAGTACCAGTACCAGAACACCCATGGCCAGTGCCGGCGCAGCCCACATTTTCAGAGGTTTGGTCAGTGTCAGCAGGCCAGTAATGATCCACGTCAGCAGCACCACGACCAGCAGGGCCATATGCAGCGGTTCGTTGTCATAGAAGGGCTGTTTGACCTGGAAATACACCAGGGCCAGCAATGCCGCACTGCCGCCGATCAGGTTGACCGCGCCATTGAAGCGCAGGGCGCAGGTTTTGGCCTGTTCAACCCGTTGCATCATTGCGTGGCCCAGCAGCAGTGCCAACGGCAACATGCACGGCATGATGTAGGTTGGCAGCTTGCCCTTGCTCAGGCTGAACAGCCCCAGTGGCAGCAGCAGCCATAGCAGCACGAACACAATGCTTGCATGGCGTTTGTTGCTCCAGGCGTCCTTGAAGGCCACCGGCAACAACGCTGCCCAAGGCAGGCTGGAAACCACCAGCAGCGGCAGGTAGAACCACCATGGGCGACCGTGCTGGGCATCGTCACCGGCAAAACGGCGGATATGCTCGTGCCAGAAGAAGAAGCGCCAGTAGTCAGGCTCCTGGGCGTGTACTGCCAACACCCACGGCAGCGAGACAATGGCCGCCACCAGCATGGCCACCAGGCCGTACTTGACCAGTTCCAGAAAGCGCTTTTGCCAGAGCATGTAGGGCAGGGCGATCAGTACCGGCAGCAGCAGAGCCAGAAAACCCTTGGTCATAAAGCCCATGCCGCAGGCAAAACCCAGTACCGCCCAACTGATCAGGCGATCACGATTGGAGCTGCTGTCGACGGCAAACCACAGCGCCACCAGGCTCAGGTTGACCCACAGGGTAAACTGCGGATCAAGGTTGGAATAACCGGCCTGGCCTGCAATCAGGCCAAAGGTCATGTACACCAGGGCACAGGCAAAGCTCTTGCGCGGATCGTTCCACAGGCGACGGGCCACGGCATAGGCCAGGAACACGCTCAAACCGGTGGCGATGGCCGAGGCAATGCGCACGCCAAACAGGTTTTCGCCAAAAATGGCCTGGCCGATGGCAATCATCCAGTAGCCGGCAATCGGCTTCTCGAAGTAACGCAAATCCATAAAGTGCGGGGTGACCCAGTTACCATCGATCAGGATTTGCTGGCCGATCTGCGCGTAGCGCGTTTCGTCCGGGATCCACAAGCCGTGGGTGCCCAATGGCAACAGGTAAAAGGCGATAAAGGCCAGAACCAGCAGCGGTATTGTCCAGCGTGAAGTCATGGCTTCTGCACTCCCAACCAGCCTTCACGGCCTTCCAGCACGCCGCGGCTCAATTGCCCGGCGGGCAGGCTCTCGAGGTCGGCGGGCAGCAAGTCCCGCAGGGGTTGGAAATGAATGTCACGGGCACGGGCCTGCGCCAGTAATTGACGGAAGTCATTGGCCATAAGAATCCCTTCTACTTCAGCATGGATGGTGTACGCATTCAGCTTTTGCGGGCTGAAGCGGTCAAGAATGAATGAGTTGAAATCGGCGGCACTGAGCTCGGGCCCGACCACTTCATCGAATGTGGGTAAGTCCACAGGGATTTGCGGCGCCCCCAGCCTGCCGTCGGCCAACCTTGGCCGAAACAGGCTGTGCCCGCGGCAATCACTGTTGTAGCGAAAACCAAAGGTTTCCTTGGCCCGGACCACGCGCTCGTCGGCACGCCAGCCAGCGGCCGCCGAACATTCGACGGCTTGCCCGGTGATGTCGCTCAGGGTGTCGACACCCCGGCGGATCTGCTCGATCAGCTGCGCCTCGCTCCAGCGCGCGGTATTGGCCTGCCAGCCATGGTGATCCCAGGCGTGCAGGCCGACCTCATGCCCGGCGGCAAGGGTCTGGCGCATCAAGTGCCCCAGATCCTTGCCGATCGGTTTGCCGGGCCAAGCGGTGCCAGCCAGCAAAATATCCCAGCCATACAGGCTGGCAGCCTTGGAGCGCATCATTTTCCAGAAGAACCGGGGCTTGATCAGCCGCCATAAATGGCGGCCCATGTTGTCCGGCCCCACGCTGAAAAAAAACGTCGCCTTGATCTGGGCTTCGTCGAGCAGTTCGAGTAGCCGCGGCACCCCCTCACGGGTGCCGCGGTACGTGTCGACATCGATACGCAGTCCAGCTTGCATCAGCGTTTTTCCGCGATTTCTACCATGGCTTCACGCAGGAAGAAGTCCAGGGTCTTGCCAATGGTTTCGCTCAGCTCGGTGGTGGGTGTCCAGTCGATCAGGCGACGGGCGTTTTCCACGCTTGGCTTGCGATGGCTGACGTCCTGGTAACCGGTACCGTAGAAAGACTGGCTTTCAACATCACGGAAACCGGCAAACGGCGGGAAGTTGTCACGCAGCGGATGCGCCTCGAACTGGCGCAGTAACTCTTCGCCCAGTTGACGAATGCTGGCTTCGTTGTCCGGGTTGCCGATGTTGATGATCTGGCCGTCGCACTTGCCATCCTTGTTGTCGATGATGCGCGCCAGAGCTTCGATACCATCGGCCACGTCAGTGAAGCAGCGCTTTTGTTCGCCGCCGTCAACCAGACGGATCGGGGTACCTTCCACCAGGTGCAGGATCAGTTGGGTGATGGCGCGTGAGCTGCCAACCCGTGCCGAGTCCAGGCGGTCAAGGCGTGGGCCCATCCAGTTGAACGGACGGAACAGGGTGAATTTCAGGCCCTTGGTACCGTAAGCCCAGATAACGCGATCCAGCAGTTGCTTGGAGACCGAGTAGATCCAGCGCTGTTTGTTGATCGGGCCAACAATCAGGTTGGAGGTGTCTTCGTCGAAGTTCTTGTCCTGGCACATGCCATACACTTCGGACGTGGACGGGAAAATCACGCGCTTGTTGTACTTGACGCAGTAGCGCACCAGCTTGAGGTTCTCTTCGAAGTCCAGTTCGAAGACGCGCAACGGGTTGCGGGTGTATTCGATTGGCGTCGCGATAGCCACCAGCGGCAGAACCACGTCGCACTTCTTGATGTGGTATTCGATCCATTCAGTGTGGATGCTGATATCGCCTTCCACAAAGTGGAAGTTGGGGTGGCTGCGCAGGCGATCGATAGCATCGGAGCCGATATCGAGGCCATAGACTTCGTAGCGGTCGTCCTGCAGCAGGCGCTCGGACAAATGGTTGCCGATAAAGCCGTTAACTCCAAGGATAAGCACTCGGGTGCGGCGTGCCGGGCGACCGGACTCGCTGCCTCGCAGACGCGAACCTTCTACCAGGCCCAGCTCGCGGGCCAGTTGCGGGCCGCTCAGGTACAGGCCGTTGTCGTTGCGCTGGCCTGCGGTTATGACCAGCGAGTCTGTGCCGCAGGCAATACGCAGCGGCTCGCAGCTGATGACCTGGCCAGGTGCATGGCCCTGGTTGCCGGCAACCACTTCGGCGCCCCACACAATCAGCTTGTGCTCACCCACGGCACAGAAGGCGCCCGGGTAAGGCTGGGTCACGGCACGTACCAGGTTGAACAGTTCTTCAGCCGGGCGGTTCCATTGCAGCAAGCCGTCAGCCGGGGTGCGGCGACCAAAATAAGTGGCTTTGGATTCGTCTTGCGGAGTTTCGGTGAGCTTGCCTTGTGGCAGCAGTGGCAGGGCTTCGGCCAGCAGTTGGGCGGCGGTTTCGCGAAGCTTGGCGTGCAGGGTCAGGGCCGTGTCCGAACGCTCGATGCTGATACGGTGCTGGGCCAGGATATCGCCCGCGTCGGCGCGCTTGACCATGCGGTGCAGGGTCACGCCGGTTTCGGTTTCGCCGTTTACCAGTACCCAGTTGGCCGGTGCGCGGCCGCGGTAGCGTGGCAGCAGGGAACCATGCAGGTTGAAGGCGCCTTTGCTGACGCTTGCCAGCAACTCTTCGCCCAGCAGGTGGCGATAATAGAACGAGAAGATGTAGTCGGCGTTCAGTTTGCGAATGCGCTCGATCCACAATGGGTGGTTGGCGTCTTCAGGAGCGTGGACCGGAATGCCTTTGCGTGCACACAGCTGGGCAACCGAACCGTAGAAGTTGTTTTCTTTGGGGTCGTCAGCATGGGTGAATACAGCAGCAATTTCGTAGCCTGCATTGAGCAAGGCTTCGATGCCTGTGCAGCCAATATCGTGATAGGCGAAAACAACGGCTTTCAAACTCATGATTGAACCTGTGTCGAAGTAGAGGAAGTCGGGGTGCTGGTTGTAACGGAAGGCGTTGCAGAGTCGGCGCGTACGATTTTTTCAATGAAGAATCGTGGCCGTGCCCTTACATCGCTGTACATGCGGCCCAGGTATTCACCCAGAAGGCCCATGCCGATAAATTGGCCGCCGGTAAACACGAAGAGCACCGCAAACAATACGAAAGTACCGTCGCCGGCCCAGCTTGCACCGAAGATCAGGCGCAACATGATCAGGGCAATGGCGAAGATCGCGCCCAGTGCTGCCATGCTGAAACCGATGATGCTCAGCAGGCGCAGGGGCGTGGTCGTCATGCAGGTGATCAGGTCGAACATCAGGTTGATCAGGCGCATGGCGCTGTACTTGGAATCACCGTGCTCGCGCTCGGCGTGCTCGACCAGTACCTCGGTGGTGTGGCGGGCAAAGCTGTTGGCCAGGATCGGGATAAAGGTGCTGCGTTCGCGGCAGGCGAGCATGGCGTCGACGATGCTGCGACGGTAGGCGCGCAGCATGCAACCGTAGTCGCTCATGGCAACCCCGGTGGAGCGTTGTACGGCCAGGTTGATCAGCCGTGAAGGCCAGCGGCGCCAGGCGGAGTCCTGACGGTTGTTGCGTACCGTTCCGACCACGTCGTACCCAAGAGCAGCCTGTGCCACCAGGCGCGGAATTTCTTCCGGCGGGTTTTGCAGGTCGGCATCCAGCGTGATCACCACATCGCCCTTGGAGTGCTCAAAGCCGGCCATGATTGCAGCATGCTGGCCGTAGTTGCGATTGAGAATAACCGCAACGACGGGGCTGCTTTCACGTGCGGCAGCGTCTTCGAGAATTTGCGCCGATTTGTCCCGGCTGCCGTCGTCGACCAGTACGATTTCATAGGCCTGGCTCAGTTGTGCGCAGGCGGCTTCTGTGCGACGCAAGAGCTCGGGCAGACTTTCTTCTTCGTTGTAGACCGGAATGACGATCGACACACACTGGATTGGGTAGGGTTTCAAAGTATTCGTTCCAGTCAGTTTCAATGGCACAAGACGACATGTCTTTGTCGACCAAACTGAGGGCGCGTTAAAGATCCGGGCCCTTTACGAGTAAAGCCTGTTTCTAACAAAGGTAAAGTCGTTCTAAAGCGTTATCTACATGATTTTGTTGCAAAGTCTTGGGGTATTGCTTTCGTTGCTGTTGCATACGTTAAACGCGTCCTTGTGAAAAACCTATGAAAGTTGGGTCAACAGTGCATCCTATCTAAACGCTAGACAGGTGCTATTCAGGAAAGTATTAACAGCGCCCAAGCATTGTCTGACTTGACAGTAGTACTTTTCTTAAACGGGAAGATTCTTACATTGATTGAACGATTTTGAACAGTGATTCAGCACAAGTTTTATGACTGATGAGTAACAAGTGCGCAGGCAAAGCCCAGCGCCAACCTGCGGATATGTGACGTGAGTCACATCGGTTGGCGCTGCGAGAAATCTTGAATCAGTTCAAACCCAGCTTGCCGCGCAGGGTCGACAGGTCTTCGGCCAGGGTGTTGACTGGCCCGATGAGGGCCTTGCGGTCGTTTTCCCTGACCTTGTCATAGGTCTCAAAGCCGCCGTCAGCAGTTTTGTACTTGGCCAGGATGCTGTTCACCGTGGCGAAGTTCTTGTCGACCTTGGCAGCAAAGGCCTTGTCGCTCTGTTCTATTTGCGCACGGAACAGATTGAAGATCTTTTTCGCGCCGTCCACGTTGCCCTGGAAGTCATACAGGTCGGTGTGACTATAGCGGTCTTCTTCGCCGGAAATTTTGGTGGCGGCCACTTCTTCCATCAATGCTGCAGCACCGCCGACGACTTTTTCCGGCGGAAAGGTCAGCCCGGCAACGCGGGTCTGCAGGTCCTTGACGTCGTTATTCAGGCCGTCTGCGAGCGTGTCGAGCCCCTGGGTACTGTTCTCGGCAAACAGGCTGTACTCGATGCGGTGAAAACCGGTGAAGTCAGGCGCAGTGACGCCTTTTTCGTGATCATCCACGCGTGAATCGATCGAGGCGTCCAGGTCGCTGAACAGTTCGGCAATCGGCTCAATCGACTCGTAGTAAACGCGGGTCGGGGCGTAGAGTTTTTTGGCCGTGACCAGGTCACCCTTTTTCACGGCATCGGTGAATTTTTGCGTGTTGCTGGCCAGCTCATCCAGCTGCTCGGTGACGTAGATCTTGTAGTCGGACACGGGTTGCACCAAATCCAGTGGCGCGGTTGCAGCGAGCGCCGACAGAGGGGTGTGGAGCAAGCCCAGGGCCAGGAACAGTGCGAGCGGGGTCTTCTTCATGGGACTTTTTCCGGTGGGTTGAGGTTCAGGTGCGTGTAGCAGCATCGAGCAGCGAGCGGCCGATAAAATCCTGTTCGTCGCGCACGCCCGGCAGGGTGAAGAAGTATCCGCCGCCCACAGGCTTGAGGTACTCCTCCAGGGGTTCACCGTTGAGCCGGGTTTGCACAGCGATAAAGCCCTGTTCCAGGTCGCGCTGGTAGCAGATGAACAGCAAGCCCATGTCCAGCTGGCCGTTCTTGTTGACGCCATTGGAGTAGTTGAAAGGTCGGCGCAGGATCAGGCTGTTGCGTGTCTGTGCGGTACGCGGATTGGCCAGGCGGATGTGGGCGTCAAGTTTGGTGATCTTGCCGTGGGGGTCCTTGCTGTAATCCGGCACATCGGTCTCCCGGGCACCGTCCATGGGCGCGCCGCTGGCCTTGTTGCGGCCGAAAATGCTTTCCTGCTCCTGCAGGGGGGTACGGTCCCAGCGTTCGACGAAATTGCGGATGATGCGCACTGCCTGATAGCTGCCGTTGACCGCCCACTGCGGCTCGCCACTGTCGGGCTGGACCCAGACAATCTGGTTCATCGCTGTGTTGTCGTTGGAGTCGGGGTTGGCCGAGCCATCACGAAAGCCCAGGAAGTTGCGCGCACTTTGCGCCGGCTCGCCGGGCTTGACCGGTGCTTGCGGCGGCACGGTGCCTTCCTGCTTCCAGCGCACCAGCAGCAAGTCGGGCATGTTTTTCACAATGTCGCGCAGGGCGTGGATATTGGTGTCGGCGGTATTGGCGCAAAACTGCAGGCTCAAGTCGCCGTGGCACTGGGCCGGGTCCAGGGCATCGTTGGGGAAGCCCTGCATGCGGCTCAGGTGTTTGGGTTTGATCTTGGCCAGGGCAAAACGCTCATCGAACAGGGATTCGCCCACGGACACGGTAATGGTCAGGTTGTCGGGGCTGACCACCGGGCCGAGAATGCCCGAGTCCACCGGCGGCAGCTTCGGATCGACCTGGGCGACCGGGCCGCCTTTCATCAGGAAGGCGATGCGCTCATTCAGGGTGCGCAGCAGGCGTTCGAGACCTTCGCGGTCCGTGGCCAGTACATCAAAGGCCACCAGCATACCGGCGGCCGGGCGCGGGGTGACAATGCCATTTTGGTGCTGGCCGTGAAAGTCATGATGATCCTGGGTCTTGTCGCTGCTGGGCGCCTGGGTGACTTGAGCATTAGCCGGGTTGGCGGCGGCCATGGCCGGACAGCTCAGGGCGCCGCCAGCCAGTGCCGCCCCGGCGACCCCCATGCCCATCAGGATGCGCCGGCGTTGCAGGTTGAACTCGTTCGGGGTGTGTGGTGAATCGCTCATGTACGTCTCGTCTGCAATTACAGGCCGCTAAGGCCGAGGGCGGGATCGATTCCATCGAGTGCATCGGCCATAACCTTGGCCTTGTTGCTGATTTGTTGGCGCTGCGGGGCGCTGACGGTGTCGTAGGTGCGGTAGCCCTGCGGGGTTTTCAGGCCATTGAGTTCGGCATCCAGCGCGCTGCTGGCACCGTCTATGGTGTGCAGCAGGTCGGCATTTTTCTTGAGCAGCAAAGGGCGCAGCAGATCAACCACTTTGTGCGCAGCCTCAAGGTTGGCGGCAAAGCCATTGAGGTCAATATGGCTGTAGCGCTCCTCTTCGCCGCTGTTGGCGCGGTTATCCGCCAGGTTGTGCAGGGTGCGGGCGACGATGCTGACCAGTTGTTCGGGGGGCAACGATTGAGCAAGCAACTGTTGCTTGAGCAGCAGGCTATTGGCTTGCAGCTGCTGGACAATCGGCGCCAGGCCTTGAGTGCTGCGCTGGTCAAACAGGCCGTATTCCAGGCGGTGGAAGCCGGTAAACCCCGGATCCTGCTCGCGCTTTTCGAAATAGTCGGCGCGAGCATTGATGGCGTTGTCCAGCTCTGCAAGGCGTTGCGCTGCCGGCGCCAGGCGTTGATAGGCCTCGCGTGCGGGGGTGTACAGAGCCTGCGCCTGCTCCAGATCACCGGCGCTAATGGCTTGCGACAGGGCATCGACAGCCCTGGTCAGGGCGCTGCCCTGTTGGCTCAGGTAAACCCGAAACTCTGACAACGGCCCAACAAAGGCCACCATCGTAGGCCTGGCATTGGCGCTGGCTTCGGACGCTGCAGTGGGCGTCACATGCAGGGTGCCGCGGGGGTTGCTGAGCAGGCCGCAGGTGATGGCGTAATCGCCAGGAGCGAGTGTCGCGTTGATCACCTGGCTCAGGCCCGGGGCAATGTTTTCCCGCTCTTCGACCACCAGCACACCGTCGAGAATTTCCCACTCCACCGCGCGCTCGGAGGCATTGACGATGCGAAAGCTGTTGAAGCCGGCCGGTACAGTCAGGGCGTCGGGTTCACAGCTATGCGGGTGGATGGTCACGGTTATTTCAGTGCCGTGAGCCTTGCGCTTGGCCGCGGCCAGTTGCGAGGCGTAGTAGAACAACCCGCCGGCTGCGATCATCACGATCACCGAGCCGGCCACCGCCCAGCGCAGAGCGCGTGGGGGTGTACCGCTTGCAGGGGTTGGCATGCTTGACCTTATGGGTTTGTTACTGAAGAAGGGTGTGCGGTTTTGGCCGGTGCCGGCGGGCGAAAGAACATCACCAGCGTGACGACCAGATAAATCACATACGCACCGAGCAAGCTGACGGTGGGGGCGTCCTGATAGCCGAACATGCCAGCCAGTACGGAGCCTAGCGGGCCATCCATCGGCAAGTGGGCGCTGATATCAAAGACCACGTCTTGCCAGTGGTTCCACAGGCCTGCCTCGTGCAGGGCCTGTACCGAGTTGGCCAGGATGCCCGCAGCGACCACCAGAATAAACAGGCCGGTCCAGCGGAAAAACAGCCCCAGGTTCAGGCGCATGCTGCCGCTGTAAATGGCAAAGCCGACGCCGATGGCCAGCAGCAGGCCGAGCAGGGCGCCCAGGGGTGCGGCGGGGCCTTCGCTTTGCTGGAAGACGGCTAACAGGAAAAATACGGTTTCAAGCCCTTCCCGGGCGACGGCAAAAAAGACCATGGCAATCAGTGCCGTGACTTGATGCTGGGAGCCGGCGAGGGCGTGATCGAGGGAGGTGTGCAGCGAATGCTTGATCGAGCGCGCGACCTTGCGCATCCAGAATACCATTGAGCTGAGAATGCCCACGGCAATGAGGCCGACGATGCCTTCGAACAGTTCTTGCTGTTTTTGCGGGAACTCGGCGCTCATCAACTCCAGCCCGCCGCCCACCAGCAAAGACAGGGCGGCGGCCAGAAACACCCCGACCCATACGGCGGGCATCCACTGCCCGCGGCCTGTTTGCTTGAGATAACTGGCAATGATGCCGACGATAAGTGCGGCCTCAATCCCTTCGCGCAGCATGATCAGAAATGGAACCAGCATGGTGGGCTACCGCGTCACAAATTAGTTAGGGTGCTAATTTGTAACATACTGATACGTATTGCCAAACAAGAATCGATTGCATTTGCTGAACGGTTGCTGAACGAAGATGGGGGTGTCTATTCAGCTTTTGCGGGAGCGGGCCTGGATCGAGTCAGGTAGTTCTACTGGTCTTTGTTGAGCACGCTTTGTTCAGCATCCTTCTTTAGCTCCTGCAGGCTTTCCAGCGCGGTTTCAGCCTTTATGGCGCGCAAGGAAAGGGCTGCGTGGCTTTCCTGGATCTGTGCGTGGGCCTGTTTCAAGCCTTCACTTTCCTGCGTGGCTACGCGCAGGCGCTCTTGAAGCAGGGTGCGTTCACTTTGCAGCTGACTGAGTTGGGTGTTGAGCTGCGTATTCTGGTTGCCCAGCTTGTGCTGCAGGTCATTGGCCTGGTTCAGTTCCTTGCCCAGTGCGCGGCTCTCGCTCAGTACGCGCTCATTGTCGCGATGCAGCTGGGTGATTTCATCCTGGCGTACCAATGCACTTTGCTGGGCCTGACGCAGTTCCATTTGCACCTGCTGCAACTGGCCTTCATGACGGCGCTGATCCTGCTCGCGCTGTTCCTTGGTCGCGCTGCGATAGTGCTCCAGCGCATCGCGGGCGTGCAGGTGCTTTTCTTCCAGCGAGCGAATCTGCTCGTCACGATCTTTCAGGCGCAGGTCAAAGTCGCTGCATGCCTGATTCAGGGCTGCGTTGCGAGTCTGTTCGGTTTGCAGCATTGAGCGGGTGGCGTCGAGTTGGGTGCTTTCCTGATGCAGCGCTGCGCCCTGGATCTCCAGTTGCTGCTCAAGCTGTGCCCGAGCGTCCTGTGCTTCGTTCAACTGCGCCTGCAGTTGCACTTTGAGCTGCTCGTAATGCGCCTGAGCCCGGTCAATGGGCTCTTGTGCCTGCTCCTGCAGGCGCTGGGCGAGGCGGGCAACCAGCTCAGTCAGTTCATCATCGATTTGCTCACGAGGCACGCCGCGGCGCGAGTCAACCTCGTCGAGCTCCTTTAGATAGCGATGGATCGTGGTTTTCGACCCGGTATTGCCCATCTCGATACGTACCGCATCAATGCTCGGGTGTTCGCCTCGAGCCAGGATCGCGGTGCGTGCAATTTGCACCACTGCCTTGTTTACGCCGCCACGGGCCATGGCCATCTCCTACGATTATGTACTGTGGTATGTATCATGTAATTACATACTAGATTAGCACATTTTATTGATGTTATTTAATGAAAAATAACGCGGGATATACTGGTATTATCCCGTGCCAGAGCCTTGAAACTGCTTTTAAGGCCTGTTTTCGGTACGCCACACAAGAGAACTGCCCATGAGCGAGCTGGATCGCTACCTGAACGCCGCGACCCGCGACAACACCCGCCGCAGTTATCGGGCGGCCATTGAGCACTTCGAAGTGACCTGGGGCGGGTTTCTGCCGGCCACCAGCGATAGCGTGGCGCGTTATCTGGTGGCTCATGCCGGGCAATTGTCGATCAATACCCTCAAGCTGCGCCTGTCAGCGATTGCCCAGTGGCACAACAGTCAGGGGTTTGCCGACCCGACCAAGTCGCCGATGGTGCGCAAGGTATTCAAGGGCATTCGGGCACTGCATCCCGTGCAGGAGAAGCAGGCGGCACCGCTGCAATTGCAGCATCTTGAGCAGGTGGTCGAGTGGTTGGAGGCTGAGGCCCTGGCGGCGCAAGCCAGTGGTGATCAGCCGGGGCTGCTGCGCGCAAGGCGTGACGCCGCCCTGATCCTGCTCGGTTTCTGGCGCGGATTCCGCAGTGATGAGTTGTGCCGCCTGCAAGTCGAGCATGTGCAGGCTGTAGAGGGGGCAGGCATTACTTTGTATCTGCCACGCAGCAAAAGTGACCGCGACAACCTCGGCAAAACCTTTCAGACCCCGGCCCTGCTGCGACTGTGCCCGGTGCGCGCCTACATCGAATGGCTCAATACCGCTGCGTTGGTCCGCGGCCCGGTGTTCCGCGGAATCGATCGCTGGGGCAACCTGGGGGAAGAGGGCTTGCACGCCAACAGTGTGATCCCGTTACTGCGCCAGGCGCTGGAGCGTGCGGGCATTGCGGCCGAGCAATACACCAGTCACTCCCTGCGTCGCGGTTTTGCGACATGGGCCCATCAAAGTGGCTGGGACTTGAAGTCACTGATGAATTACGTCGGCTGGAAAGACATAAAGTCAGCCATGCGCTATGTTGAAGCCACCCCGTTTACCGGGATGAGCATCACCGCGCAAAAAAACATCGGCAACTGATCGACATCAAGTTGAAACCTGTTCAGGTGGATCATATTTAGTTTTCGGCTATTTATAGGTACGCCTGATAGCTAAAACCAATCGTCAGCATCAGCTTTGCCAATGAGCCAGATACGAAATGTGTTGTTAGGATTCACCCCATCAACTTTTCAACCCTGACGGAGAGTCAACGATGCCTATCATCAACAGCCAAGTTAAACCATTCAAAGCAACTGCCTACAAAAACGGCAGCTTCGTGGAAGTGTCGG
>Ga0256410_1002062_pt1 | contig 14068 bp, 11 predicted proteins | sample PhyWR1_FD_185983 | JGI IMG/M metagenome (GOLD analysis project Ga0256410, IMG submission 185983) | Leaf surface microbial communities from wheat plants in UC Gill Tract Community Farm, Albany, California, United States - DLSL W.R1 | ecosystem: Host-associated > Plants > Phyllosphere >... | reverse complement strand
TACACGGTGATCCTCAGCCTCGGCGGGATGTTTTTCGGTTTGCTGCTGGGCTTCGGCCTGGCCTTGATGCGCCTGTCGCGCTTCAAGCTGGTGAGCTGGCTCGCCCGAGTCTACGTGTCGTTCTTTCGCGGCACGCCCTTGCTGGTGCAGCTGTTCTTGATCTACTACGGCTTGCCGCAAGTGGGCATCGAGCTGGATCCGATCCCCGCAGCCATGATCGGTTTTTCGCTGAACATGGCCGCTTACGCCTGTGAAATCCTGCGGGCCGCCATTGCGTCCATCGAGCGGGGCCAGTGGGAGGCCGCCGCCAGCATCGGCATGACCCGCGCGCAGACCCTGCGCCGGGCCATCCTGCCGCAGGCGATGCGTACCGCCTTGCCGCCGTTGGGCAACAGTTTCATTTCGCTGGTCAAGGACACCGCGCTGGCTGCCACCATCCAGGTCCCCGAGCTGTTTCGCCAGGCGCAACTGGTGTCGGCGCGCACCTTCGAAATCTTCACCATGTACCTGTCCGCGGCCCTGATCTACTGGATACTGGCCAGCATCCTGGCGCATTTTCAAAATCGCCTGGAAGACCGGGTCAACCGGCATGACCTGGAGTCTTGAAACATGATCGTGGTTGAAAAGCTGACCAAACAATTCAACGCTCAGGTGGTGCTCAACGGCATCGACCTTGAGGTCAAGGCCGGTGAAGTCGTGGCCATCATCGGCCCCAGCGGTTCGGGCAAGACCACCTTTCTGCGCTGCCTGAATTTCCTCGAAGAACCCACCAGCGGCCGTATCAAGGTGGGCGACGTCGAGATCGACGGCAGCAAACCGCTCAATCAGCAACAGGGCCTGGTGCGACGTCTTCGTCAGCACGTGGGTTTCGTGTTCCAGAACTTCAACCTGTTCCCCCACCGCACAGCGCTGGAAAACGTCATCGAAGGTCCCATCGTGGTCAAAAAGATGCCACGGGAGGCTGCCACCGAGCTGGGCCGCACGCTGCTGGCCAAGGTTGGCCTGGCAGGCAAGGAAGACGCCTACCCACGGCGCCTGTCCGGCGGTCAGCAACAGCGCGTGGCGATTGCACGGGCGCTGGCCATGGAGCCGGAAGTGATTCTGTTTGACGAACCCACCTCGGCCCTCGACCCGGAACTGGTGGGTGAAGTACTGGCGACCATTCGCAGCCTCGCCGAAGAAAACCGCACCCTGGTCATCGTCACCCACGAAATGAGCTTTGCCCGCGATGTGGCCAACCGAGTGATTTTTTTCGACAAGGGCGTGATCGTCGAACAGGGCGAAGCCAAGGCGCTGTTTGCCAACCCCAGGGAAGAACGCACCCGCCAGTTCCTGAGCAAATTCCTCGCCCACTGACACGCTCAGGCAATCCCATCCCTGTGGCGAGCGGGCTTGCCCTTATGCCGTTCAGTTAAGCGCAGATTCCCTGTGGCGAGCAGGCTTGTCCTGCGTTGGGCTGCGCAGCAGCCCCAAAACCAGGCGCTGAGCCGTATCAGGTACACCGCGTTTTGCTGGACGGGGGGCGCTTCGCACCCCAACGCGGGGCAAGCCCGCTCGCCACAATAAGCCCACACATTTTCCTTAACTGAACCGCATTGGGACAAGCCCGCTCGCCACATTGGTGCAGCCTCGCACCCTACAGCGCTTCTACAATCCTCTGGGTAAAACACCCCGCCGCATCCACGCAAAAAACCCCATCCCGGTCAGACCCTTCTGAATCCGCAGCGCCCCGCCGTTTAGCCTTTTGCCTCCATTGACTGGCCTTGCCCAACCCTCTTATCTAACGCCCAGAGGATTGGATCCTATCCCGGCTATTTACTGAATCGTTCCTTTCGGCCCGCTTGCGCACCTGCGCCAATGGCTCGGAACGATCGCTGCTGGCTGCATCAAGGAGATGACTTATGACGCGCACCGCAACCCCGGCCATGCTGACCGCCCCGACCTTGCCCCAGGCTCTTCGAAACGGCATCAATGCCCACGCCGCCGCCCAACTGCAGGTCGATATCGCCCCCTACCCCGGGATGGAGGAAGGTGACCTGATCGAGCTGTTCTGGAACAACTGCTTCGCCGCCTCACGACGGATAACCGCATGCCGCATCGGCCAGCCCACCCGCCTGCGCATTCCGCAAAGCTTCGTGCTCGATGGCCCCGCACACGTGCATTACCAGGTCATGCAGATCGGCCACGGCCCGGCGCGCTCGGCCACCACCCAGGTACGCGTCAAGACCGACTGCCCAGGTGGACAACCGCCCGCCGTATACAGCGACGAAAACCAAAACCTCGCCCCGGTCGGCCTGCCCGAGACGATCCGTCGCCAGGGTGTCAACAGCCGCCAGGTGCACCGCGGCGTTCCCCTGACCATCGAGCCGTACCCCAACATGAGCAGCGGCGATGCGATCACCCTGCGCTGGGGCGACGTGCGCATGGACCTGCCCAAAGTCACCGCCAAGGGCGTCGGCCTGGCCGTGCAGGTGTGGGTACCGTCGAGCGTGATTATCGAAGGCGGCGACGACTGCCGGCTGGAGGTGACCTACTGCGTGCTGGACCGCGTCGGCAACAATTCGCGCTGGGCCCCCACCCGCACTCTGCGCATTGCCCCGCTGCTGCCCACCCGCCCGGCGACGGCCACGCCGGTCTATCAGCCCCGGCCGCTCGGCTAACCCTCAAACCTTGTGATCGCCCTTCTATGCATATTCCCAAAAGTTAGTTTATTTAAATATTTAACAAGTTTAGGGTATATGCACCGGACCACCGGACATTCCTGATTTTTCTGTTTTATTTCATTGAATGCGAGGTCGGTATGATCAAGATTACCCCGGTGCGTAACGCCAGGGCATTACGTGCAGCCAAGGAGCGGCGCTGATGTCTAACTTGGCTGCAACACCCCCCCAAAGTGATCTGGACGAAGCCCCCCTGCTGTTGCCGGCCGCCGTGCTGCGCAACGATGCAGAGGCGTTGAGCGCCGCCCACACGTTGGCCCAGGCGGCGCGCCAGCACGCCGCCAAGCGTGACCAACAGCGCCAGTTGCCGTGGGCGCAGCTTGAACAGTTCACCCGCAGTGGCCTGGGCAGTATTTCCATCCCCCGCGAATACGGCGGCCCCCAAGTGTCCTTCGTGACCCTGGCCGAGGTGTTCACGATCATCAGCGCGGCCGACCCGGCCCTGGGGCAGATCCCGCAGAACCATTTCGGCATCCTGCATCTGGTGCAGGGCACCGCCACGCCGCCGCAGAAAAAGCAGCTGTTCCAGAGCGTCCTCGACGGTTGGCGCATCGGCAACGGCGGCCCTGAACGCGGCACCCAAAACACCCTTGAACTCAAGGCGCGCATCACCGCCAAGGGCAACGGCTACGTGGTCAGCGGGCAGAAGTTCTATTCCACCGGCGCGCTGTTTGCGCACTGGGTCGCGATCAAGGCGCTGAACGATGACGGCAAACAGGTTCTGGCGTTTGTGCGCCGTGGCAGCGAAGGGCTGCGCATCATCGATGACTGGTCCGGCTTTGGTCAGCGCACCACCGCCAGCGGCACCGTATTGCTCGACGAGGTGGCAGTGGACGCTGAGCTGGTCATCGACAACTGGCGCATCGGCGAAAGCCCGAATATCCAGGGCGCGGTCTCGCAACTGATCCAGGCCGCCATCGATGCCGGCATCGCACGGGGTGCGCTCGACGACACCATTGCGTTCGTACGCGAACGCTCGCGGCCGTGGATCGACGCCAAGGTCGAGCGCGCCAGTGACGACCTGTACGTGATCGCCGATATCGGCAAGCTGAAAATCGAACTGCACGCCGCCCAAGCGCTGCTGCGCAAGGCCGGCCGGGTGCTGGATGAAGTCAGCGCCGCGCCGATCACCGCGCAGTCCGCCGCATGCGCATCCATCGCAGTGGCCGAGGCCAAAGTGCTGACCACCGAAGTGGCGCTGCTGGTCAGCGAAAAGCTCTTCGAACTGGCCGGCAGCCGCGCGACGCTGGCCGAATTCAACCTTGACCGCCACTGGCGCAACGCCCGGGTGCACACCCTGCACGACCCGGTGCGCTGGAAGTACCACGCCATCGGCGCCTATCGCTTGAACGGCACCCTGCCGGCTCGCCATTCCTGGATTTGACCATGACCCTTTCCCATCACGTCGCGGTCATCACCAGCGACGAGCAAGCCCTGATTGTCGCCAACGACCTGGCTGAAGATTTTCGCCGCGACAGCGCCCAGCGTGACCGCGAACGCCGCCTGCCGCTGCCCGAGCTGGACGCGTTCTCGCGCTCGGGCCTGTGGGGCATCAGCGTGCCCCGCGAGTACGGCGGCGCGGGCGTGTCCAATGTCACCCTGGCCAAGGTTATCGCGCTGATCGCCCAGGCCGATGCCTCCCTGGGCCAGATTCCGCAAAACCACTTCTATGCGCTGCAAGTGCTGCGCGTGAATGGCAGCCCCGAGCAGCAGCAACGCCTGTACGCCGAGGTGCTGGCCGGCCAGCGTTTCGGTAACGCGCTGGCCGAACTGGGCACCAAAACCGCCCATGATCGCGTCACCCGGCTCACCCGCGACGGCGACGGATTCCGTATCACCGGCCGCAAGTTCTACGCCACCGGCGCGCTCTACGCCCAGCGCATCCCTACCTCCGTGGTGGATGAGCACGGCGTGCAGCAATTGGCCTTTGTGCCACGCGACAGCCAGGGCCTCAGCGTGATCGACGACTGGAGCGGCTTCGGCCAGCGCACCACCGGCAGCGGCTCGGTGGTGTTCGATAACGTGTGGGTCGCCGCCCGCGACGTCATCCCTTTCCAGAGCGCCTTCGAGCGCCCGACCACCGTCGGCCCGCTGGCGCAGATCCTTCACGCCGCCATCGACACCGGCATCGCCCGCGCCGCCTTTGAAGATGCGCTGCACTTTGTGCGCACCAAGACCCGCCCGTGGATCGACGCCGGCAACGACAAGGCCAGCGAAGACCCACTGACCTTGAAGAGCTTCGGCCACCTGAGCATCCGCCTGCACGCGGCCGAGGCACTGCTTGAACGGGCCGGCGAATGCCTCGACCGCGCCCAGGCCGACAGCAATGCCGAGACGGTCGCCGCCGCCTCGATTGCGGTGGCCGAAGCGCGTGCCCTGAGCACAGAAATTTCCCTGGCTGCCGGCAGCACCCTGTTCGAACTCGCCGGCAGCCAGGCCACCCTGGCCGAGCATGGCCTTGACCGTCACTGGCGCAATGCGCGGGTCCACACCCTGCACGACCCGGTGCGCTGGAAGTATCACGCGGTAGGCAATTACTACCTCAACGATGAAAACCCGCCGCTGCGGGGGACCCTCTGATGGCGAAGAAAAAGATCCTGCTCAATGCCTTCAACATGAACTGCATCGGGCATATCAACCACGGCCTGTGGACCCATCCACGGGACACCTCCACCCACTACAAAACCATCGAGTACTGGACCGACCTGGCAAAAACCCTGGAACGCGGTCTGTTCGACGGCCTGTTCATTGCCGATATCGTTGGCGTGTACGACGTCTACCAGCATTGCATCGACGTGCCGCTCAAGGAGTCGATCCAGTTGCCGGTCAACGACCCGTTGCTGCTGGTGTCGGCCATGGCGGCAGTCACCCGAAACCTCGGCTTCGGCCTCACCGCCAACCTCACCTACGAGCCGCCGTACCTGTTCGCCCGGCGCATGTCGACGCTGGATCACCTGAGCCGTGGCCGGGTGGGCTGGAACATCGTCACCGGCTACCTCGACAGTGCGGCCAAGGCCATGGGCCTGACTGAACAGGTCGAGCATGACCGCCGTTACGACCAGGCCGATGAGTACCTGCAAGTGCTCTACAAACTCTGGGAAGGCAGCTGGGAAGACGACGCCGTGCTCAACGATCCGGCGCAACGGATCTATGCCCAGCCGGGCAAGGTGCACAAGGTCGAGCACCACGGCGAGTTCTACCAGGTGGAGGGCTATCACCTGTGCGAGCCGTCGCCGCAGCGCACGCCGGTGCTGTTCCAGGCTGGCAGTTCGGACCGTGGCCTGCTGTTCGCCGGGCGCCACGCCGAGTGCGTGTTCATCAGCGGCCAGACCAGGGCCGCGACCAAAGTGCAGGTGGACAAGGTGCGCGCCAGTGCGGTGCAAGCCGGGCGCAATGCACACGACATCAAGGTGTTCATGGGCCTCAATGTGATCGTCGGCGCCACCGAGGAGCTGGCTTGGGCCAAGCACGCCGAGTACCTGAGCTACGCCAGCGCGGAGGCCGGCGTGGCGCATTTCGCCGCGTCCACTGCGATTGATTTTGCCGAATACGAACTGGACGAACCGATCCAGTACGTGAAGAGCAACGCCATCCAGTCGGCCAGCAAAACCCTGCAGAACAACGACTGGACCCGGCGCAAGTTACTGGAGCAGCACGCTCTGGGCGGTCGCTACATCACCCTGGTGGGCTCGCCGGAACAGGTCGCCGATGAGCTGGAATTGTGGATCAGCGAAACCGGGCTGGATGGTTTCAACCTGACCCGAATCGTCACGCCGGAAAGCTATGTGGATTTCATTGACCTGGTGGTGCCGGAGTTGCAAAGGCGTGGGTCGTACAAGACCGAATACGAGGCCGGCACGCTGCGCGAAAAAGTCTTCCACGCCGGCTCCCGCCTTCCCAAACAACACACCGGCTCCACCTACCGCCACTGAATTGGAAATGTGGGCGGTGGCAGGCCCCCTCCCACAGTGGATCTTCATTGTTTGCACCTACACCTCATGACTGGAAATCGACCATGAAAAAAACGCTGCGCTCCCACCCAGTCAAAGCACTGGCCCTGGCCTTCGGCTTGATCAGCTCGACAGTGTTCGCCGCCGATACGCCGCTCAAGGTCGGTACCACCGCCGCCTTCGCCATTCCCCTTAGGCCGCCGTTGCCGAAGCCGGCAAGCAGGGTCTGAACGTCGAACTGGTGGAATTCACTGACTGGATCGCGCCCAACGTCAGCCTGGCCGCCGGCGACATCGACGTGAACTACTTCCAGCACATTCCTTTTCTGGAAAACGCCAAGGCCGCCGCAGGTTTCGACCTGGTGCCGTACGCGCCGGGCATCATCAATAACGTCGGGCTGTATTCGAAAAAATACAAAACCATTGCAGAGCTGCCCCAGGGCGCCAGCGTGGCGATTGCCAACGACCCGATCAACAGCGGTCGTGGCCTGCAACTACTGGCCAAGGCCGGGCTGATCACCCTCAAGCCGGGCGTAGGCTACAAGGCCACCGAAGAAGACATCGTCAGCAACCCGAAAAAGCTGAAGATCCTGCAAGTGGAAGCCGTGCAACTGGTGCGCGCCTATGACGACGCCGACCTGGTGCAGGGCTACCCGGCGTATATCCGCCTGTCCAAGACCTTCGATGCCGAGTCGGCATTGCTGTTCGACGGCCTGGACCACCCGGAATACGTGATCCAGTTCGTGATCCAGCCCAAGAGCAAAACCGACCCGCGCGTGATCAAGTTCGTCGACATTTACCAGCATTCGCCCGTGGTGCGCGCCGCCCTGGATAAATCCCTCGGCACGCTCTACCAGGTAGGCTGGGAAGGTAAACAATGAGCGCCGCCAATGCCCGACTTCGCGACCTGGACACACCGCCCAGGGACGCCGAACAGACCCAGCTGCACCCTGAACTGAACCGCGCCCATGTGCGTTTCATCAACCTGGGCAAGACCTACGACGGCACCGTGCAGGCCCTGCACGGCATCGACCTGGCGATCCAGCGCGGCGAGGTGTTCGGCATCATCGGCCGCAGCGGCGCCGGCAAATCCTCGCTGATTCGCACCATCAACCGTCTGGAACAGCCCAGCAGCGGGCGTGTGCTGATCGATCAGGTGGACATCGGCGACTTCGACGAAGACCGCCTGGTGGCGCTGCGCAGGCGCATCGGCATGATCTTCCAGCACTTCAACCTGATGTCGGCCAAGACCGTGTGGCAGAACGTCGAACTGCCACTCAAGGTGGCCGGTATCCCCAAGCCGCAGCGCGAGCAAAAGGTGCGCGAGCTGCTGGAACTGGTGGGCTTGCAGGACAAGCACAAGGCCTACCCGGCGCAACTGTCCGGCGGGCAAAAGCAGCGCGTGGGCATCGCCCGTTCGCTGGTGCACGACCCCGAGATACTGCTGTGCGACGAGGCCACCTCGGCCCTCGACCCGGAAACCACCCAGTCGATCCTCGCCCTGCTGCGTGAGATCAACCGCCGCCTGGGCCTGACCATTGTGCTGATCACCCACGAAATGGCGGTGATCCGCGACATCTGCGACCGCGTGGTGGTGCTCGAGCACGGCAAAATCGTCGAGCAAGGCCCGGTGTGGCAAGTGTTCGGCAGCCCGCAACATACGGTGAGCCAAACCCTGCTGGCGCCCTTGCAGCATGCTTTGCCGCAGGAACTGCAAAGCCGTTTGCAACCGACGCAGGTATCGGCAGACGCGGCCGTGGTGCTGCGTTTGCAGTTCACCGGCAGCGCCACCGACGAACCGGACCTGGCCGCGCTGTTCGGCGCCCTCGGCGGGCGCGTGCGCTTGCTGCAGGGCGGCGTGGAGCGAATTCAGGGCCATGCCCTGGGGCAATTGCTGCTGGCGGTGAATGGCTCGGCTCATAGCGCCGAAGAACTGCGTAACCGCGCCGCGAACTGGGCGCAACAGGCGCAGGTGCTGGGCTATGTGGTTTGATCGTTTGGTGCAGGGTGCCATCGACACCTTGTTGATGGTCGGCGTGTCGTCACTGATCGCATTGCTGGTGGGCATTCCGCTTGCGGTGTTCCTGGTGACCAGCGACAAGGGCGGGATCTATCAGGCCCCGGCCTTGAACCGCGTGCTGGGGGCGTTCGTCAATCTGTTCCGCTCGATTCCGTTTCTGATTCTGATGGTGGCGCTCATCCCCTTCACTCGCCTTATCGTCGGCACCACCTACGGCGTCTGGGCCGCCGTGGTGCCACTGACCATCGCCGCTACGCCGTTTTTTGCACGGATCGCCGAGGTGAGTCTGCGTGAGGTCGATCACGGCCTGATCGAAGCCGCACAGGCCATGGGTTGCAGGCGCTGGCACATCATCCGGCACGTGCTGTTGCCGGAGGCGTTGCCGGGCATCGTCGGCGGGTTCACGATTACCCTGGTGACGATGATCAACTCATCGGCCATGGCCGGGGCGATTGGCGCCGGTGGCTTGGGCGACATTGCCTACCGCTACGGGTATCAGCGCTTTGACACGCAGATCATGCTGACCGTGATTGTGCTGCTGGTGGTGCTGGTGACGGTGATTCAGTTGGGTGGAGATCGGTTGGCGCGGGTGCTCGACAAGCGCTGAATGGCAAGGGTCTGCATCGCCTTGTGGGCGATGCAACCACTCGTCGCCACTGTCAATTCTGACAGTAGATTCAATTAACCTCACAAGCGCTTCATTCACCTTGCCCGTTGCGCAGCCAGTGCGCGACTCAACCCAGCAAGGTGATGGTTATGACCACTCCAACTCAATTACTCCCGACGCCGCCCTATTCGGTCTATCCCGCCATACCGTTAACCGCTACCCCGTACCCGGAAACCTCGGACTGGGGCCTGGGCCGGCGCGAGACGGACCCTAATGCCCTGTTTACCTTTGAAAATTGGCAGGCGTCCGTTCAAAACGACAGCTTCGCGATCTATTGGGGCACTTCGCCGATACCTGTGGCTCAGGACATCGTCAAGAACATTGCCAATCGCTATAACCTGACGATCCCAGGTACAAAAATTCCCGAAGGCGAATCCCAAGTAGTCGGCGAAGTGACACGCGCTGCAAGCGGGCAACTGGAAGCTTCATTTCCTGAACTTTATCTGGTCAAGACCCAGCGCCCCGGCGGACTCACTTTCTGGGCTTCGGAGCACTACCACCGCGGGTTGCACCTGACGGTCGATGGGTTGCCGGATGGCTCGATCATTAATCAGGCCAATACCCAGGTCGGGCTGTGGTGCCTGATCAAACCGTACGAAAACATTCGCAAGAACGACACCATTACAGTCGTCTATGGCGCATCCACCATCGATCATATTGTCAGCCCCGCCGAGGCCGCGGGGACGGCGCCGATTCGCATCTTTATCAGCCCACAGGTGATCAAGCAGGGCAATCAGTTCGGTCCGGTTGGTGTGGCGTTCATGGTACGAGACGTGGTGAACAACGTCTCCGGGGAGACGTACGCGTACTCCAAGCCCTATATTCTGGAGAGCGAGCTGGACGTCACTCTGCTCAGGCCGCCGGCGTTCATGCTCGACGGTGCCGTAAAGTCCACGGTCGACCTTGATCAACCCAGCGCGCAGCGCTACGAAGCACAGGTCACTTTGCCTGTAGACCCTCTGGCCCCCATCCCCCCTAACCAGATCGTACTGGTCGTGACGGTGACGCAGAAAACCCAACCCGGCACGTCCTCGCGCACCGTGCGCCTGCCTGCCGTTACCGACAAGAACCAGGGCTCGGAAATCCTCACGATCCCCACCGACCTCATCGCCTCGATGACCGACGGCACCCTGCGCATGTTTGTCGAGTGGCAAGCCGCTGATGGCACGCTGCTGAATCGCTCGGGCAGCACGGTGGTGAGGGTCGTGGGCACCGCTGCACTGGTTCTCCCGGCACCCGCGTTCGAAAACAAGCCCGGGCCTCGGACGATCGCCCCGGAGAACTATCCTAACGGTGCGGTTGTGGCAGTGAAGTACCAGGGCATGAACTCTACCCACGTGATCAGCCTCAACTGGACCTTTGCCAATGGTTCCAGCGCCGCTATTCCGGTGCAGACGGGCAACGCCAGCGGTACTGTTCTCTTCAACATCAGCCCGCAACTTATTTCTCAAAGCATGGGCCAGGTTGTCAACTTGAGTTACGAGGTGACGACAAGCATCAAAACATCCGTGTCGGGCAACCAGCAACTGAAGGTTCAAGGTAAAGAACTGGTCAACGACACCAGTACGTTTGCCGACGGTTCCTATGCCGGCTGGGAGCGGGGCCCTGCAGGAGCGGACCCACGAAACCTGAAATTCGTGAACGATAATGGAAAGCTGATCCTGTTCAACAATACGTTCACTAATAAATCGGCGGGTGTCTTGCTTAAAAAGCGCTTCACGAATCTTCGTGTAGGCACCACCTATGTATTCAGTGTGCAAGTCAGTCGGTGGAGTGAAGATTTCGCCTACCCGATTGGTTTTCTGCAAACGAGCCAGGGCGAGAAGACCACTCCACTGACGATTACGACGGATTACCCCTACTTCCAGTCGATGTCACTGTCCTTTGTCGCTCAAGGTACCGACATTGACCTCATGTATGTCAGCGCCCAGGATAGCGGCGTCGGCAATGACTACGTCCTGCGCAACTTTGTGGTGGAGCGAACCTAGCTTTTCAACGTGACGACACCTCGATGCATTTGAGCGGAACAGGCGCAGAGGCTGTTCCGTTTTTATTTAGGGCGCCGCCGTGGCGTATAGTCACGCTCTTAGCCACCACGCCGAAGCCCCCACCGTGAAACTCGCCCCTGACGACCTCGACCAGATCACCTCCACCACCCTGGGCCATTACAACCAGGTGGCCGAGGACTTTCGCGAAGGCACCCGCGACCACGATGTGAGCCAGAATATCGAAGCGCTGCTGCGCCACATCCAGGGCAATGCGCCGTTCACCCTGCTGGATTTTGGCTGCGGGCCGGGGCGGGATCTGCAGACGTTTACACGCATGGGGCATGTCGCCGTCGGCCTGGACGGGTCCGAGCGCTTTGCGCAGATGGCGCGCGAGGACAGCGGCTGCGAGGTCTATCAGCAGGACTTCCTCAAGCTGGAGCTGCCCGCCGCACGCTTCGACGGGATCTTCGCCAATGCGGTGCTGTTTCATATCCCCAAGCAGGAATTGCCGCGCGTGCTCACGCAGTTGCATGGCGCGTTGAAGCCGGGCGGCGTGTTGTTCAGCTCCAACCCGCGCGGGAACAACCGTGAAGGCTGGAATGGGCCGCGCTATGGTTCCTATCACGACCTGCAGGCGTGGCAATCCTTGCTGACCACAGCCGGTTTTGTGGAACTGGAACATTACTACCGCCCGGCCGGGCTGCCCCGCGATCAGCAACCGTGGCTGGCGAGCGTCTGGCGCAAAGCTTAAGACCACCAGCGCAGGCAAGCCCGCTCGCCACAATAAGCCCACACATTTTCCTTAACTGAACGGCATTAAGGCTTGCCCCGCTCCCACAAAGAGATGCATTCCAACTGTGGGAGCTGGCTTGCCTGCGATGACGCCTTCACAGGCAACACATCCACATCAGGTCTGGTCCTGCTTGGGCTCGCGAATCTTGTACCAGGCCACATACAGCGCCGGCAAAAACAACAGCGTCAGCAGCGTGGCGATGATGATCCCGCCAATCATCGCGTACGCCATCGGCCCCCAGAACACTTCCCGCGCAATCGGAATCATGCCCAGGCTGGCCGCCGCAGCCGTGAGCAGGATCGGCCGGCGCCGGTGCTCGGTGGCTTCCACCACCGCATCCCACGGCGTGTAGCCGGCCACTTCATATTCATGAATTTGCGTCACCAGAATCACCGAGTTGCAGATGATGATGCCGATCAGCGCCAGAATGCCGAGGATCGCCACAAAGCCCATGGGCGTGCCGGTGGGAATCAGTGCCAGCACCACGCCGATCAGCCCCAGCGGCGCCACGCTGGCCACCAGGAACATCTTCTGCACGCTGTGCAACTGGATCATCAGGAAGGTCGCCATCAAAAACAGCATCAACGGCACCACCCGGGCAATCGGGCCCTGGGCCTTGCCGCTTTCTTCCACGGTGCCGCCGGTGGCGACCTTGTAGCCCACCGGCAGACCGGCGCTGAACGTGTCGATCTCGGGCTTGAGTTGTTTGACCAGGTCGGTCGGCTGTATCTCATCGCGCACCGAGGCCTTGACCGTGATGGTCGGCTTGCGGTCGCGGCGCCACACCAGCGGCTGCTCCAGCTCGTAGCGCACGGTGGCGAACGCCAGCAGCGGAATCGACGTGCCGTTGGGCGTGACAATCTGCAGGTTCTGCAGGGTTTCGGGCGTACCGCGTTCGGCGTCTTCGGCGCGACCGACCACGTTGATCAGGTAGATGTCGTCGTGCACCTGAGTCACCGAGGCACCACTGACCACGCTGTTCATCAGCTGCGCCACGTCTTCCGACGACAGCCCCAACTGCCGCGCCTTGTCCTGAGCAATGTCGATGCGCAGCACTTTGCCCGGCTCGTTCCAGTCGTAGATCATCTCGCCCAGGTGATCGTTCTGGTCAAGCAGGGTTGCCAGTTCGATGGCGTGCTTGCGCACCTGGTCGATGTCCTGGCCCGACACGCGGTACTGAATCGGCCGCCCCACCGGCGGGCCCATTTCCAGCGGCTGCACATAGCTGCCGATGCCGACAAAGTCATCACGCAAACGCTTTTGCAGACGCGCGATCAACGCGCCGCGTTCCTCCAGGCCCTTGCTGACGATCACCAACTGCGCGTAGTACGGGTTTTCCAGTTGCTGGTCGAGGGGCAGGTAGAAACGGATCGCGCCCTGCCCGATGTAGGTGCTCCAGCGCGCGATATCCGGGTCGTCCTTGATGATCGCCTCAAGGCGGTCGACGGCCTTGCGGGTTTCGTTGATCGACGCGTTTTGCGGCAGGTTCAGGTCGACGAGCACTTCCGGACGGTCCGACGACGGGAAAAACTGGTTCTGCACGAACTGCATGGAGAACACCGACGCCACGAACAGCGCGACGGTAATGCCGATGGCCCACCAGCGGTTGCGCATCGCCCACAGCATGCCGCCGTTGAAGGCGCGGCCGATACGCCCCGGCTCACCGTTATGCGGCTTCACATTGGCGCTGAGGATATGCACGCCGATCACCGGCGCAAACAGCACCGCCACCACCCACGACACCAGCATGGCCACGGCAATCACCGCGAACAGCGTGAACGTGTATTCCCCCGCCGAACTGGCGTTGAGGCCGATGGGCACAAAGCCGGCCACGGTCACCAGCGTACCGGTGAGCATCGGGAACGCCGTGGAGGTGTAGGCGTAGGTCGCCGCCTGCTCCTTGGTTTCGCCTTTTTCCAGCCGCGTGATCA
>Ga0256410_1002060_pt1 | contig 14075 bp, 17 predicted proteins | sample PhyWR1_FD_185983 | JGI IMG/M metagenome (GOLD analysis project Ga0256410, IMG submission 185983) | Leaf surface microbial communities from wheat plants in UC Gill Tract Community Farm, Albany, California, United States - DLSL W.R1 | ecosystem: Host-associated > Plants > Phyllosphere >... | reverse complement strand
TGGATCAGATTTTTCCCTGCATCTCTTATAATCAGTTCTATTTTTGAGGCTCCCGCATCAATGGCATTTTCCAAAAGTTCTTTTACGATAGAAGCGGGACGTTGCACCACTTCACCTGCTGCAATTTGGTTGGCTACATGATCCGGTAAAAGCTGAATAATATCTGACATAAAAAGATAAATGAACGTACAAAAATAGTCAAAGGAAATAAGAATTAAAATAATTAAGTGATGAATTAAGAATTAAGTCTGATTAAATTAATCTGATTATCCTTTTAAGGACAAAAAATAATTTTAACGCAAAGTTCGCAAAGATTTTTTATGTACTAAATGATTTTAAGTTCGCAAAGGCGTTCTACTTAACAAAGACCACAATGTTTTTCATAGGCAAAAACGTTCAGGTAAAAAAACAAAATAAATGAATTTAATAAAAAGCCCCCGTCTGTAAAAACAAACAGAGGCTACAAAACTAAGTATATACGATTTGTGCTGTCTACTGACTTATCATTTTTTTTTAGGTTTCTTCTAAAACAAGCTTAGACTTTTCTTTGCCGGTTTGTTTTACCATTATTTCGCTGCTGCCGTGAATTTTGTTGTACATGAATGCCATAAAATTGGGCTTGTTATAGATTTTCGCATATCGGTAATTGGTTCTGAAATGTCTGATATTAATCTTATAAAAATCATACCCGATGACCACCAATAAACATAAACTGATGATATAAAAAACGCTGAATTCTAATGAATAATAAACCAATCCCGAAAAGACCGCTCCCAAAACATACGAAAACATAATGCTCGACAAAAGCTTTGCTCTTGCAATAAGTTCGGGATTTTTCCTGTATTTTCTGTGTGTAAACATAGACATCAGAATGCCTAAATCTGTTGTTGTACCGGTAAGGTGGGTCGTTTTTACCAAAAAGTTGGATATACTTGCCGTCAGACCATTCTGCAAGCCTGTTGCAAAAAGCATCAGTGCAACAAGAAACTCTGCTTCTTCCAGTGTTTTTCGGTAAAAAAACTGTCCGTAGAAACCCACGCCCACGAGACATAAAATCTCTAAAATCAAAGGCATTGCGTGGGCAAAATATTTACTTTTTTTATTGAAATTTATGACAAAGAAATTTGCCGTGAAACTCCCGAAAAAGAAAAGGAAAATCCATGCACCAACAATGGCAACCTGTGACCAGTTTCCTTTACTGATCTCGGCTGAAAATACAGCGTAGTGTCCCGTTACATTGGAGGTGAAGGAGAGAAAAATAAGAAGAGATGCTATATTTATAGTTCCTGCCGTAAAGGCCGTCAGCGTCCCCAATCTTATATTATCTCCCAATGTCCTGCTGTTGCTATAATTTCTTAACATTTTTAAATTTTAATAAGTTATTATTTTAACTTTAAACTTCTACAAACACTTCGGCAAGTCTGCCTTTTTCCGGCATAAATTCCTGGGAGCTCAGCTTGATTTCCTTCACTTTGATGTCTTTGGATTTCTGGATGTAAGGAGAAAGATCAAATCTTCCTTTTGTGTTTTTATCCTTTAATGAAGAGGCATAATAGGCTTCTTCAATATTTTTTGCTTTTACATAATTGGTAAATGCTCGTTGAAAACTTCCTGTAAAAATATCGCAGACAATAGTTTTTACTAAATGCGGATATTTGTTTTTGATGATGCTGTAGGCATCGCAGAATTCCTTTGATCTTATTTTGGCGAAAACCGTTGATTTGGTATTGAATAAAAGATCTCTGATAGAATCTCCCATGTCATATCCGGAAACAAGCAGAATATTGTATTGTGTATGGTCTTCTGCAGAGTTCTTCTCTTTCAAAACCTTCTTTAATATATTTAAAGATTCTAGAGAAAAGTCTGTGGCAATTAAAATGGTTCTGGTCATATCCTGTAGATTTAGATTATCTTTTTTGATAATACAAAACTATATCTGCAAGATTAGAAGACGTTGGGAATAGAATTAAAATGTAATTAAAGAGATTAGAATAAGATTAGAATTTCCTGATAAGAAGCGGCTCATCATGAAGCTAGAATGTTTTTTCTTCCTTTTGAGTATTATAAATGGTGGGAAAACGAAGTTGCACGGTTGTTCCCTGATTTTCGTGCGAGCTTACAATCAGCTCACCATGATGCATTCTCACAATATTTCTCGCCAGCGGAAGTCCTATGCCGTATCCTTCGTAGTTCTGAGTGTTTGACGCGCGGAAAAACGGATCGTAGATCTTATCCATCTCCCGCTCCGGAATCCCGATTCCCATGTCCTTTACGATAATATAAACATCGGTATCCGTGGCTCCCAGAGAAACTTTTACCTGTTGAAAATTAGAATATTTGCAGCCGTTATTCACAATATTGGCTACCGCAAGATGCAGAAGCTGCTCGTTTCCGCGGACTTTCAGCATACCGGGATTATCCGGCAACATGCTGATGTCTAGATAAATATTGTTTCTGGAATCTATTTTTCGGATTGTCTCTATCACATCCCACAATAGCTGATCAATTCTTACTTTATCTATTTTCTGTATTTTTCCGTCAAAACCGGTTTGCGCAATGATTAAAAGTGCTTTGATTTTTTTGTCGAGCTTTTCGGCTTCATCCAGGATGATTTCTAAAGTGTCCTTATATTCTTCTGCCGTTCTGCTGATAGAAAGTGCAACATCTGCTTCACCCATGATGGATGTAAGCGGCGTTCGCAGTTCATGAGAGACGTTTCCAATAAGATGATTTTGGGTTTCAAATGAAGTTTCTATTCTGGTCAGCATGGTATTAAAGGTATCTACCAGCTCGTTCAGCTCTCTGTTGTCCGGCTGAGCTTCCAGTCTTAAGTGAAGATTTTCAGAACTGATCTGCTTTACTTTTCCGGTGATTTTCAGAATAGGTTTAAATAAAGTTTTAGACAAATAAAAAGAAAAAATCATACTGAAGAAAATCGAAAGAACCATGCAGGTAATAATTGTTTTCTTCAGGAATCCCAGATAATAAACCACGTAATGATTTTTGGCAGAGGCAATGGCAATATATTGTTTGTTTCTGGACTTAAATGACTGCCCGATGTAGTAAAATTCTTTGTCGTTGTAATTGGCTTCTCCTTTTCTGATGATATCTTTAAAAAAACTATCCGGAATACTGAGTTCTCTGGAGATATTTTTAAAATCTGATTCTGCAGGCACTGCAAAAACATAATCTCGTTCCATCGGTAGTTCTTCATCATTCAGACTGTTGAGAATGCGATTTTCGGGAAGATCAAGATGGTCTTTGCTTTTCTCAATCTGAACAATGGTTGTGGTACGGATTTTTAAAAGTTCATAAAAACGCTGATGAGAAAAATTGACAATAGAAAAATAAACCAGACCTCCAAACAGCGAAATGACCGTTATAAAAACAACCATTAAAAGCACCATCGTTTTGGTTTGATTGGTAATTACTCTATTGAACATTTTTATGGTTTTTTTAGTACATATCCCATCCCTATTACCGTGTGGATGAGTTTTTTGTCATCTTGATGGTCTATTTTTTTTCTTAAATAATTAACGTAGACATCCACTACATTGGTTCCCAGATCGTAATTTACTCCCCAAACGGCATCCAGAATTTCAGCTCTTGAGATTACTTTTTCGGGATTGCGCAGAAAATACATGAGCAATTTGTATTCTGTAGTGGTGAGTGAAATTTCTTCTCCGGCTCTGGTTACTTTTTTTGTATAATCATTTACCGTAATATCTGAAAACTTAAAAAGATACTCGTTATACGTTTCATCTTCCTCGATTTCGGGTGCCGAAAAAGGGACACTTCTCCGCAGTAACGATTTGATTCTTGCAACCAGTTCTATAAATTTGAAGGGTTTTACCAGATAATCGTCGCCCCCGCTTTCCAGTCCCAGCACAATGTTTTCTGAGCTTCCCAAAGCCGTTAAAAAAAGAATAGGAACGTGCTGATTGGTTTTTCTGATCTCTTTGCAGACATCCAGTCCGTTCATTTCAGGGAGCATGATATCCAGAATTACCAGATCAAAATCGTTTTCCTGCACAAGATTCACTCCTGTACGACCGTCGAAAGCCACAGAAATTTCGTACCCTTTTTCCTGAAGTCCTTTTTTTATAAAAGAAACAACGCTGGTTTCATCTTCAATCAGAACAATTTTTTTCATAATGCAACGAATTTCACAAAAATAGGAAAAAGAATATTAATGAGGATAAGTTGGATTTGAGTTATTAAGATAGCATTTTAAGTTAAAAAACTTTCAAGTTTTAGAGTCAAGTTAAATTTTTATACCGTTTTATTAGAATAAAGAATAGAGTCTTTGTCATTCGCAGGAATCTAAACAATTCTTTAAATTACTGTATTGAGATTCCTCTGGAATGACAAACATTACTTTTAGAACTTTTAAAATGAAATACTATTAGAATCTAATAATTAGAATTCAAATTAAATTCGAGCAAATAAAAAGACGGAAATTTCTTCCCGCCTCTCAATATAATGTAGTGTTTTTAGTTTTTACCCGAAATTGCTTTTAAAATAATAGGCTCTAAATTGGATGGCAAATCTGCCGATTTTATCTGGTAATTTTTGATCTTCATTTCTTTGAACCAGTTTTCCCAGTACTCTTTGATGACATCACTCTCAAAAGGATTTCCCTTTGCGGCGTTTATTCCCAATACAATAACTTCAAGATGATCCAGATCATCATTCGCTTGTATAAAACCCAGACCTTTCTCCTGAATTTTATTTTTGAAATCCGAAGAATTTAATCTTAAAGATTTTACCAGTTCCGGTGTGAGATAAGATGTTTTTTGTCCTTCAGAAAATTTAGAATCTTTGTGGTAAATATATCCGTCAGTTAAAATAAAAAGTACATTTCTGTGGTCGTCTTTTATGCAGTAATCTTTCACTTTATTCTTGAAGAATTCCCAAATATCTGAACCGACATATTTTTTATCTTTTATGGCGGATTCGTAAATCTGTAGCGGCAGAGAAGAGTATTTATTTTCTACAAGACTGATGTTTTCTTTGGTTGTATTTTTATCGAAAGAAACTTTGAGTTCTTTGGTAAGCTCATTCATTTTCGGATCCGAAGGTTCAGGATTGAAGAAAACCTGCATCTGATCATTAAGCTGAATTACTTTTTTGCTTTTAATGTGATCCAAAAATCCTTTTTCTATTGCTTTGATATATTCTGTATCTCTCTGGAAATATTCCATCGTAGGATTAGGGTTTTTATCTGGATCTATCCTGTCGGAAAGATCGATTAACACGCTTATATTCAGATTTTTTGCCGAGTTATCTGGCGTAGTTAGATTTTCTGAAACTTTTTCTTTCGGCTTTCCGCATTGGATAAAAAATACAGAAACTATAATAAGGTATAATATTTTTTTCATAATTAAAATTTTATAAAACAGACATATAAACAGAGTTTTGACTGTCAGAATTTGCGCCAACTTTATTGAGATTGTAGTTATACTGTTTTTTACATTCCTCTATCATCTCCTGTTTTACGGCTTGTGAAACGGCCAATTTTTCGCTCATATAAGTAATCCAGCCCTGCATATATTCTGAAGCATAGAGTTTGTAATCTTTGGTGGGAATAATCACTCCGTCAATGATGTTCTGCAGTTCTTCTATTCTTCCTTTGGCTTTGGCAATCAGTTCTTTAATGCTTCCGATGCTGTTTCTCACCTCATCTCGTTGTTTTTCAAAATCAACAATTCTTTCCTGATGTACAAGGATATCTTTCTGTCTTCTTGCCTGCTCATGTTTTATCTTGTCTTTTTCTTTATGCTCTTTCATGACAAAGTCGAAAACCAACCCCCAGATAATGTAAACAATAAATCCGGCGAAAATAATGCCCCAGAACTGATTTTTCGTAAAAGCTACAGAGAGATCAAAAGGCGGTGTATTGAATGTTTTGTTGAGTTCATACAATTTAGATTCGATTTCGTATGCTAAAATGGCATCAAATACAAAGGTGATAATGAACAGCAAAGCAACTTTTGCATAGTTGGCAAAGCTTTTATTTTCTCCGAACATGTGAATCAGATACCCCAAACCTAAAAATACAAACGGAATAAGGGTGACAAAAGCTCCCTCCAGCGGACCTTCGGCCCATGCTTTATTGAAAGCCTGCGCATCAAGCACACTCTGAATAATATTTCCGTTGGCATCAAAGCTTTTAAAAAATGCAGAATACGAAGTCGAAATATAGAAAGTAAATAAGTACAGACTGATGGGAAGAAGAAGAATCAGTCCGATCCAGAATTTTGTAGAAGCACCTTTTGTAGCTTTTACACTGTAAGCTTCTGGATTTCTGGGCAGATCATTGATTTCAAATTTCAGATTTTCAATTTTGTTCTGAACGTTTTTTATATCTTCTCCAATATTATTGAGTTTGTCTTCTTTATTTTCTAAAGAAACCGTCAAACCTTTAATTTCGGTTTCTTTGTTTTTCTGCTCGTTGAAATAAGGTTCTTTTAATTTGTTTTGTTTTTCTACGAGCTGCTTTTCTTCATTTTGAAATTTAGAATAAATGGTATCAAGACAAATAGACAACGCGGTGTGATTTCCGCTGTTTCTCGTTCCGTCTCTGTAACCCGATTCATGATAAGTTCTTTTCCGGCTTTCTTCAGTAGATTCTATCGTTAAAGATTCGGTTGTAGGAAGTGTATCACGGTTTTCTTCTATGGGAACGGTCTTTAATCTGAAAAGATTTTTGATGTTGGAGGTCATTGTACTCATGATTATCAGTTTTTTAGGTCATTAAGAATATCGCTTTTAGTTTTTCCATTCTTTACTGCTTCTATGAAGTAATCTGCAATATCTTTTGCGTTTTCTTCTATGAAGCCAAACATTGTAACATATTTTTTGAGGGAAGAATATTCATTTTCAGAAACAATTCCGTCTGCCCAGATCATTACGGTAAGATCAAAGAGATATTCTACTTTTTCCTCGATGCTTTCAGGAATCAAAGATTTTGAATTGATGGGATTCAGAAGAATTTCATCTAGATTCTTTGCGGGAATTCCTCTTTCTTCTGCAGATTTGTACAACATTTTCAGTTCCAGCGGACTAAAGTCTTCGTCGCATATTGCCATTTGATACAATCTTAAAAAATGTGCTTTAAGATTTTCAGGTATTTGGGTAGTTTCCATATTTATTTGATTATTCTGTCTCTGGTTCGAGGGATTTCTATGTGGTTAGTATTGATGGTTTCCGGTTGTTTAGTTTTTTTCTTCGGGATTAGCGTGTAGAAATAGTAGAGAAATAAAAGGCCTGCAATACAATCAATGATAATCCAAAATGGCTTTAAATAAAGGTAAATCGGGACGATTGGATTGAAAAGAATAAAAATTAAAACAAAAGCAACAAACCAAAATCTCCGGGTTCTAAACTCATTGACAATAATGACGAATGCCATGAATGAAACAATGATTCGAAGAAAAGTGTAATAGCCAATCGGTAAATCGATAATGCCGATAAAGCAGCAAAGTGAAGCTATGATGATGAGGTATTTCATGATATTAGTTTTAAGTTTTGCAGGACTTTTATTTCTGAATTAGTTACATCCCGAACAATACGATCTGTCTACATATTCTTTACTGTTTCCGGAGTAATAATAGCAACCACCTCTTTCTCCTACGATTAATTCGTGTCCATTATAAGTACAGCCTCTGTTTGCTGTTGATCTTGATTTTCTTGCTTTGCTCCTTTTGCTTTTTGTACTCTTTCTGCTTTTCTTTTTCTTTCCTTTGGAAAAAGACAGTTCTTTTGCTGAAGCTGTGCCGTTATCAGAAGCCGAAACAGCTGTAGGTAATAATAAGGCTAAACCTAAAATGCTTGTAAGTAGTAATTTTTTCATAGTGATTCTTTTAATTGTTGTAATTTTCTAAAGTCTGATGAAGCTGGTTTCTGAAATTGTAGATTTCATCGAGATTGTTGAGCAAAATTTTCTCGCCGGCTTCTTTTCCGTTGTGAAACGTTTCCAGATATTTGTTTGCTGTATTGAAATGAAATCTGCAAAGTGGCTTTCTGTTGTTGTCATCGAGCAGAACTCCGAAATACGACAGTGTGTCTCTGTGTGCAATTCTTTCGGATGGAATTTTTTCCCGCAAAATGGCTTTTACAATCTGGAACGCTTCCAGTTCTTCTTCAGTAGTAACAATTTTAGATTCGTTGTTGTCGTCAATAGGAGAAGAGGTGATTATTTTTTCGTCCTGCTTTTCTATTTGTTCATTGATGCTTAATGCCGATTTTAATCTAAAACTAATAGATTCGTTGATGGATGTTGTCAACGCTTTTTTAGTGTACTCTTTAAAAGCAATCATTCTGTTTGCGATAAGTGGCTTATTGAAAAATCGGCTGACCAACATTTTTACCATTTCATCAGAGGGATTTTCGATTTCTTTTTCAAACTCTTTTCGGATCGCTTTAATATATTTTAATGCCTCTGCAGAATCTAAAATAGTTTCAAGATGATACTCTTTCTTGGTAAAGTTTTCCAGAATTTTTATAGAACTGTCTTTGATGTCTTCAATATTAATGGTGAAGAAAGGTTTCTCATCCATAATATTCGGTTTCTCCAAATCTGTGTAAAAATTATAGACAATTCCGTTAGTAAGAACTCCAAATCTGGATTTTGAAACATGAAAATAACGGTGCAGTTGAGAATTGTGAGCATCGGCATTTTCTTTCCAGTGTTTGCATTCGATGATAATAATGGGTTCGTCATCTTTTTTGATGACATAGTCTATTTTCTCCCCTTTTTTCGTTCCGATATCACAGATATGTTCCGGAATAACCTCTGTCGGATTAAAAATATCATATCCCAAAATCTGAATAAAAGGCATTACAAAAGCATTCTTTGTAGCTTCTTCCGTTCCGATCTGGTCTTTCAGTCCAACAACTTTTTGATGCAGCTGTTCCAGTTTTATTTTAAGATCCATGGTTTTGGTTTTAAATGGTTTCGTCAATAGTTTCTGCTGTCGGAGCGTTGGCTTTTACTGATGCAATTCCTGTTTCCATAGCAGATTTTGAACTGTAATATTGACTTTTGCCGATGATTTCTCCGTTTCTTGCTTTCAGAACAAAATAATCTTTGCTATTAACGGTCATTCGTCTGTCGTATCTGGAATCTTCCTGCGAATTGTTTTTTACAGATTCTATCCCTTTATGACAAGACGATTTCTGAACGTAGCCTTCACTCATTAAAATGATTTCTCCGTTGCCGGCTTTCAGATTAAACTGATACTCGTTGTTGACTCTTTGAGTGATTATAAATTTTCCCATGTTGTTTTTTATTTTATAAATCTTTCTGAAATTTCATGCTGATCCAAGATTTCTTGATTGGGTAATATCATTTGAAGATTTCCTGTAATTGAATCTTTAATAATGAACGCTCCCGATCTGCAATTCTGAACCCTATATTTCAATGTTTTTAGTCCTGAAATAAAACCTTCATTTAATGTTTTAGAATAAACAGTTTTCGAACAGCTCGTTCTAAAAATACATTTCTTCCTTTTGGAAGCAGGAATTAAAATCCAGTATATTCTAATAAGAAGAATGAGTAGATGTTTCATTTATTTCTTTAGAAAAAACGACCATTTGATAGGAGGACATAAAACCGGGCTTAGTCGTAGAGCCAAAACATCCGGTTATCGGTTGAACATAGGTGGAAACACTTTCTAATCTTACATATTTCCATCCTTGTGAGGATTGAACGATAATTAAATCTTCTAATTGTTTTGCAATTACTGAGGTTGATTCCTTTTGTTGATTCAAAACAGCGACGAAGGGTACAACTTTATATTCCATATTTTTAATTGTTTTAATACTCCAAAAGTATAACCCTTTAGAAACCAATCCTTACGGGAAACCGTAAAACAAAAAAACCTTTCAAAAAAATTGAAAGGTTCGTATGAAATGTATTTTTTTTGAGATTATATAATTCCTAAATCTTTACAAAAGGCAATCAGCTGTTCGTTATTGGTTACCTGCAGATCCTCTTTCAGAGTGTTCAGCCTTTTCTCAATACTGCTCAAACTATTGGGTTTAATATGGTTATTCTGCAGATAGGTAGGAATGTTTTTCTGCAAAACACCTTGAGAAAGAAGGGTGATAAGAGTAATGTCGTAGGTGGAAAACTCGTAGTTATTTAGTTTTTTTACCTCCTGTTTCAGGTCCAGAGAAAGATAATTTTCACCAGCATATACCGAAGCAATTGCTTTTTTTAATTCTTTTGAGTCATTCCGGGCTTTACGCACATAGCCGTTTATTTCGCAATCATTGAATAAAGAATCTATAATTCCTGATTTGTGTTCTGCGGAAAACACAATTACTTTCAAATCTGGCTGTTCTTCTTTTATTTTTAAAATTAATTCTTTTCCATTTTTGATTTTTTGTTTAAGATGATCTTCTTCATAATTAAGATCAGTTATCAATAAGTCATAAGGTTTTTTTTCTCTTAAAGATTTCTGAACTTTCGCTAATGCATCATCACAGTAATAAACATAATCTACATCTGAAACACTAAGTTCTTCTAATGTTTTCTGTACAGAAAGACTTCCCATTTCTTGGTCTTCGGCGATTAAAATTTTTTTAAACATTCTTTTTTTTAGTTTTTTTAAGAAACAGGAAACGAAATATTAATTTTCAATCCTTTTTCAGTTTTGATGTCAAAAGTAATCGCTCCGTTGATACTTTCTATACGGGAAACCGTAGAAGACAAGCCGTTTTTATAAATCAGATCTCCCGAGATACCGATTCCGTTGTCTGTATACTGTATTTTTATAAAATTATTTATTCTTTCAAACTTAAAAACCACTCTGTCTGCCTGGCTGTGTTTCTTCATATTAACGAGTAATTCCCGAATGGTCTGGTAAAGTTCTTCTCCGGTGGAAGAAGCCATGCCGTTCCAGATTTCGTTCTCATTTCCTGCAACATAGGTTCCTACAGAAGAATTTTTAAATGAAGCAATAAGACCTGAGATTTTTTCTTTAAACTCTTCTTCAGAATTTTTAGGGTTGTCTTTTTCGTAGGAAATATCTCTTGATTTTTCATACACAAATTCCAATTCGTCCAGAGCTTCGTCTTTATTAAAATGTTCCTGATTTTCGATCTTTGTCATGACCTGATAAATTCCGTTGGCAACCACATCATGAACTCTCTTGGATATTTTGAGCTGTGTGTTTTTTACTTCGAGCTCTTTTTCTTGTTCTTTTTCCTGTCTTATATTTTTCTTTCTATTTTCATTCCAGAAGAAAACGGATATTAAAGCAATAATTAAAAAAGTAATACCAACAATTTGTTTAAAACTTTGTGATTCAAGGATTTGATTTTGAGCATTCTTTTGTTCTACATCATATCTCACCATAGCAAATTGGCTCTTATGTTTATTTCTTGAAGTCTGAACGCTTTCATTTATAGAATCGAGCTTTTCAAAATTTTGCAGATAATTTTCTGAATCTAATGAAATTATTCTTTTTAATGCAGTTATTTGATCATCAGGACTACTATTATACGTTGCTTCTTTCAACATTTTTTTTGCATATTCTAGAGACTTTTGTCTGTCTTTATCTAAATAGTAACTGGACAGTGTTTCATAACTTGAGTTAAGCCCTTGCCCATCTTTCATTTTTTGTCTAATCATTAATGCCTTGTTAAAGTCAGGCAAAGGATTGTAATTTTTATCATCAAGATGTTTAGCTTTTGCAAGATTATTTAATGCTCTTGAATAATTATTTACACTATCTGCAAGAATTGCTTTTTCTAAATATTTTTTAGACGATTTAAATTTTCCTTGATTTATCATTGCGTCACCAATATTATTATAGCAGATATATTTAGCTTCATTATTATCTGCACTTTGGATAGCCTTTTTATAGTAGACAATTGCACTATCATAATTTCTAAGACTATTGGATGCATTAGCAATATTGTTATAGCTAGAAGTCAATATTTTTTTTGCAATAATACCTTGTTGAGATTTAAGAAATTTATTAGTCTCTAATGATGATTCTATTCCTCCAAAAAAATCACCACTATCTGTTTGAATTAATGCCATATTTACTAAGGCCCTTGCAATGCCAAGTGAATCTTTTTTTTCTAAGAAATCATTTTTAGATAAGTTGAAATAATAAAAAGCAGAATCGCGGCTGTTGTCTTTGTAAAATATCTGCGCTCTTTCAAAATCTTTATTTGTAGGAGGTGCAGATTTAACATTGTTTTCTTTTTCACAAGAAAACATCAAATACAATGTAATTACTATCAATATATTTTTCATGGATTTAGTTTGTACAAAGTAAAAGAAAAGAACAGATTTATGCAATCTGTCCTTATTAAAATTAAGGTTTTGTAAATGGTGGAGGTATTTGGCCTGTATTTCCTCCAACTGGTCCACCGGTTCCGTCTCCGGGATCAGTCCCCGTTCCCGGATCAGTTCCTGTTCCGCTTCCGGTGTCCATCGTTGTTATGTTGTTTCCGTTGTTATTGCATGTTGCATTTCCGTTGTTATTTCCGAATGCTAAACCAAGTAGCACTAAAAGTAATTGAATCATTTTATCAAAAAATTTATTGTTAAAGCATTCGTGTTCTTCCCTGCGAAACAGATCGCAGACAGTGTTACACGATTAAAAAAAATTGAAGCGCTTCTAAATTTTTTGGGAAGTGAACCTTCAAAAACGGAAGAGAAACATCTGCTTCCCAACCCGGAGTTTTCTTCCGTTTTATCTGGTGGTTTAGAAATCAGTTTTGTAAATTTGTTTTTGTAATTATTTGTTTGTCACTGATTTCTGAAGCAAAGATGCGACAAAGCATGACGCATTTGTTAGACAAAGCGTAGACATCGATAGACAATAAATGGACAGGATCTCGTTACGGAAAACCGTAATGCAGAATGGTTGAAAATCACCTATTTTGTAATGCCCTAAAAAAACTAATTATGTCCAAAAGAAAACTACTAATCAATGAGGTATTTAGAAAAGCTAAGGAAGAGACGGGGATAGGAACTAAGAGTGGTTTAGCAACTCACATTTGTGATCAGTTAGAAAAAACAGTTAAGCTTACGGTTTCAGAGAAAACTTTAATAAGATATTATGAAATTTTTGTTGAAGGAAACAACGATAAGGATGATGTAAATGTTGAACCGTATAAGCTTGATAAGTTAAGTCAATATATAAATTATAAAGACTTCTTAGATTTTTCTAGAACTTTTGTTAAAAAAGATAATGATGCAAATAAGACAACGGTTAAAATATGTGTGGATAAAAATGAAGAATCCTTAGCTGACAAAATCATCAACATTTTTATTACCAACGAGCAGCACTTCAAGATGCCGGAATTCATGCAGAAAAATGGAATGGGAATTATGGAAATGGCTCTTGTTATCTGTCTTGTTACAGGAAGTGTTGTTTTCTCACATCCAAAGAAAAACACTTATGGATTTGCCGGAATTTTATCAGCAAAGGAATGCATGTATTGGAATGGAAGTGAATATAAATTGGTAGATTGTAATGATAAGAATCCTCAATTTGATAAGAAAATTCATGTGGATAATGTAGAATTACAATTTTTTAAAAGAATTTTAAGAAAAGATACTCTCACCTATGAGAATGCCGTTGGTAAGACTTGGTATTCAAAGTATAACGGTCAGGTGGAGTTTTTCACGAAGGATGGAACGGATCCCGATACAGGGCGAGAACTGAGAAAAGTTACCCCATTTATGTTGGAAAAATATGCATTTAAGCAATCAGATTCCATAGAAACAGAATGATAAATTTTCGGATAAAAAAACCACAAAAGCATTGTAAACTTTTGCGGTTAATAATAAATTTAAAAATTATTTTTATTCTGCGCTCAACATTCCCAATTCTCCGAAATGTTTTTTGAATTTTTGAATTTTTGGACCTACGACTGCGCTGCAGTAAGGCTGGTTCGGATTTACATGGTAATATCCTTGGTGATACTGTTCTGCTGCCCAGAATTTCTCGAATGGCGCTAATTCGGTAACATAAGTTCCAGTCCATCTTCCTGAAGCTTCAGAAGTTTTGATGGCTTCTTCGGCTTTTACTTTTTCTGCATCATCT
>Ga0256410_1002058_pt1 | contig 14085 bp, 14 predicted proteins | sample PhyWR1_FD_185983 | JGI IMG/M metagenome (GOLD analysis project Ga0256410, IMG submission 185983) | Leaf surface microbial communities from wheat plants in UC Gill Tract Community Farm, Albany, California, United States - DLSL W.R1 | ecosystem: Host-associated > Plants > Phyllosphere >... | reverse complement strand
CTGTACATCCACCGCCAGAAGGTGCAGAAGAAAGAGGCTTCACATGTGGCTATCCCGATCGGTGCCGAGCTAAAGCGGATTATTGACGACAGCCGGGACAGCGTGGCCAGTCCTTACATAGTGCACAGGATCCCAGATCGAAGAGTTAAGCCCAGCAAAGAAGTGGCGCACCCGACACAGGTTGCCCCGGACTATCTCAGCCGGTCATTTTCTGCTGTACGGGACAAGCTCGGCCTATCCGATCACCTGGAAATGGACGAGCGGCCAACGTTCCATGAAATCCGCGCACTGGCCGCGCACCTGTTCGATAACCAAGGTATCGACCCGCAGGCGCGCATGGCTCACAGCGATGCTAAATCTACCAAGATTTACACCCAGAACCATATCGATTGGGTGGTGGTACCACACGGGGAAATCAAAACAGGGTGATGGTAATATTCGCCCTAACTCATTGATGCATAAATGCCGACTTATGCAAAAAATGCACTGTTTGTATGATCAGCCTGAAGGCTTGAAAGCCAGGGCTGGCGCGGCTTGCGGAGGATTTTAAACGGTGTCATGGGGTGTCGGGGGTCGGAGGTTCGAATCCTCTCATGCCGACCAATATTCGATAGAGAAACCAACCAGTTACGGTTGGTTTTTTTATTAACAAAATCTTCACATGGTAAAATGATGGTAAAATGGTGGTAAAATTGCCGACATTAGCTAGGCCATGAGCGCTAAACAACAAGGTCGTCAAACTCGCACGTACGCATGTCATTGAGAGCATAGGTCACGACTCCAAACACCTCGATCGCCCCACTGTCATCAGTAATATCATCCCCCTCGTCTATCATCGTCACATTCTCCGATCCGTCCAGATACTCCAGGCACCGAACCGGGACCAGCTTCAATCTACGGATAACGAACTCACCGCCAACCGAAGCAAGAATAACGCTGCCGTCTACTGCCTTTACTGCTCTATCGACAACTAGCGTTGCGCCCGGGTGGATTCCGGCCATGATGGCGCCACCCTTAGCAGTAACGAGATACACAGATGCCTTACGGGTGCCGCACAACTCATCGAAACTGATGCGGCTCTGAGCATAGTCTTGAGCCGGGCTGGGAAATTTTGATGCCATACAATCCTCACACAAAATTACTGGTTATGCATACAGTATAAACACAGTAAAATGCGTGTGTGAAGATCGATTTGGCGGGTGAGTGGTATGGCTCTGATCGTGAAGGAAATAAAGCCATGCCGACCAACCCTAGGCACCCATGATTGAATTTAAATGCTTGGTACACTCAAGGCGATTTGCTAAACTGCTGAATTAACAGTAGAACAAAGATAAAATGGAATTGAAATGATTGCGAAAGCACTAAGACTCATGATTATAATTTCTACAGCATTTTTACTTGGCTTGCTATCATGTCACTATAAAACACCTCCATATTCTACGATAATTTACTTTAAAAACAAGATTTCAAATTCAATGCCACCTAGCGAGTTTTACATCCGTAATAAGCTTGATACATTCAATAAACTAAGTGAGAGCTCTGACGTTGTGTTTATTGGCGATAGCATTACAGACTGGATGGATTGGGGCGATGCTTTCCGTGATAATAAAATAGTAAATTTCGGCATTGCCGGGAATACCATTTCCAATATGAGCAGCTACTCGCAAATGGTTTATAATACCGGAGCAAAAAAGGCATTCATCATGGGAGGAATTAATGACCTAATGATAAAGAAAGCCAGTTCCGAAGTTGTTTTTGATGATTATAAAAAAACAATCACTGCACTGTCAGAAAAAGGAATTCAGGTGGTTGTTCAGTCAACTTTATTGACAAGAAAATCAGACTCGCTAAACATTAAAGTTTCAAATTTAAATAACAACCTATCAGAATACTGCAATAATACGAAAAAGTGCTTATTCGTTGATTTGAATAAGCACCTATCTCGCGACGGCAGGCTTGATGCCAAATACACTTTTGACGGAGTTCACCTGAATGGCGATGGTTATTTAGTGTGGGTTAAATTATTAAGGTCTGATGGATTACTTCTTTAAGGTGGTTACCATCATGTTATGCCCTGTCAGATATCAACTGGGCATCCAACACGCTGGCGATGCTCAAGCAACGGATATTGGCAAGATAGCCATAGCAACTGTTACCAGTTGGCACAGATGAATCTGCCGGACCAAGGTGCCAATTTCCGCTAACTTGGCTAAGGTCTGCCAGGCTGCCAGTTGTTGACGTACCCGTATGCAACACTGTGCCATTTCCATACCCGATAACCGCCCCTGCTGCCTGGTCAAACAACCCCGCGCATTTAGCAAACGCGATATACGGCGATTGTGCGCCACTGGCAACGTCCGATCCGCTCACTGGTGGGTTAACATTGGTTGCGAAATACTGCCAGGCAACGTTCTGTGCCCCCGCGTTTGTGTAGATAGTCTGCTGCCGAGCCAGTGCTTTGTTTGTCGTTGCATCCGCAAATGAAACAGTGATACCGAGCTGGTCTGTGCCGCTTCGGTCTTCGAGTCGTGCGCTGATGAGGTAAGGAACTCCAGATGCCGCTTGCGCCTTTGTCGCTAAACTCGATTTCAAATACACACCACCGCTTACGAGCGTGATAGATAGTTTGTTCGGTGAGCCTGGCACGAGCGAAACCACTGGAGCACCGGAAGGTGCCACAGCTAGCGGAATGAAATCAGGCGATGATGATAACCCATACAGTTTATCGATTTGAGCTGTTGTGCCAGTCCGGATCTTCAAACCAAAACTCGCACCAGCCCACGCAGAGACGCGCCCCCACATACCGTTATTTACCATGAAGGTGATTTCATCAAGCGTGGCCGCTTCATCAACGATTACCCCACCATCAGCCAGCACGCGATTTTTATACGCAGTAAACAATGTTGCCGGGTTTAATATTGCGCCGCTGATATCGATGCCCGCCAGAGCACCCGTGTACAGTTTCTGTGAGTTAAATAAAGCTGTCATTTGATATCCTTAAATTACTGCGATTCGTGAAATTGCGCATGGGTTAACCATCACAAAAGATGGGACGTTTCTGCTGACTGTCGTTGTCGTGTCGAAGATATTAACCAGCGGATAGCTATTGGCCCCATTATCCGTAGCAGTGCAGCCGAACCTGAAATAATCACCGACCGTTGGTGCTACATCAGTCACAAAGCGGAATACAAAATCACTCTGCTGAGTAGCAGAAACAACACTGGCCGAAGCGTCTTGCAAATCACACCCAAGGTTAGGTGCAGTAATTCCGTTGACTGCAATTATTTGCAATGGTTTTCCGAACGGAGAGCTAAACGTTATATCGAAAGTAGTGGCATTCACTTTCGTGATGCTCTCAGGCTGGACGGGTTTAAACTTGACACCAGATGGATTATTTACTCGGTCGTAAATTGTCCAATCCTCAGCGGCCCCCTGGTACTCACCTAGAATTCGATATCCCTGGGCGGTAAGGTGCAAAAGGTCTAGCGGAAACATTCTGTTTAAGTACCACTTCGGGATACTCATGAAAGCCTCTGTGCGCTCTTTAGTGAACTCCCACTGATCAATTGCAACAACATAGCCACGCTGAGTAATGCCACTGATTACTGTCGTGTTGGTCAATGAACCTACCTGATCAACATCAAGCCATGGCTTTTCTGTCTGCCCAGAACGAGCCATCATGTCAGCCTGTGTATCGTCAGACCATTGAGTTAGATAACCTTTATAAGTGCCAAATTGCAGGTTTGCCGTATTTGCGTCAGCCTCACCATGGGTAAAACCGATAAGCTTGCAACGTGGAAGTTTCCCTATTGATTCTGCTCGCTTGCAGAACGAATCGAAAGCCGTCGTTCCGTCTATGTACGGCTGAGTCCCCTTCTTCAACTGGCTATATGTAAAGCCACCACGAGCGTCTAGGCGAGTTACAATAATTGGCATTTGCGCATTGCGGTCTTGGTGGTTTAACAGTATCGCCTCACCTCCTGGAACCTGGCAATTATTCCGTAGGTTCACAATGCGAGCATCGGCTAAAGCACCTAGTGTTTCATCGGTTACCGGGCCATCTATACCAGCGCCACGGTCACGCCCCGAACCAGAGAACATAAGCAAATACCCCTGAAGAGCAAGAAGTGCTGCTCTAGCGCCACCGTTCGCCCCTACGCGAAGCGATTGCCCGCGCCCGGCGAAGAAATGCATCTCCAGTGATGCGCTATTGACCTCTCGGATCTCTTCACCAGCAGCCACCGGCCAATTAGGAATTAATGCTGACTTCAACACACCATTTTCGCTATAAACAAACGATATGCCGTTATCAGTTACTTTCTCAGCACTCGATACGGGGTAATAAGACCACAGCGGGGTCGTGTCGGACTCGCTCGCAAACAGCGCTATCTTGCCCGTACCATCGGGCTTGATTAATCGCTCAGCCCCACCGCCCCCAGCATTTGCAATTGCTGTCTGTACCGATTCTGTCATTCCTGCTAGCCATAAGTGACCATCATCATCAATCGCAGCGACGGCTGTTTTCATGTCTTTCGTAAGCCATACGTATTGATAGCCTAAAATCATGGATGAGAATGTTTCACTCACTAGATTTCTTAAATAGTCCTGAACTGCACCATCAATACCGCAAACTTCAAGCCCACCGTTATCGTTAATTGCTATCACACCAGTATTACCTGTCAAGTCAGTTACAACAAACTGATATCCACTAATTTTATTCGCCTGCGCTTGCGGGATGACAAGGCTGATGTACTTTGTGACATCTTCCAGCAAAAATACCCTGTCATTTACATCAACAACAAATGCTGTGCTTGGGTAAGATTTTCCAGTAGGAGTGGCAACACCAGTTATGTTTTTGTATTGATCAGCGATTGATTTTTCTTCATCAGACCAAATAAAAAACAATGCACCATTAGGAATTTCACCAGAAGTTATTGCGGTGTTTGCCTCATCTAGCGTGTAAACCTTTCCCAGGGGAGCTAAGTTTTTTACAACATTGTCGTAATCAGCCCTGTACCCAGCCATGGTAAAACCTGAAACGCCAAACCGATTATCCCAAAACTCTCCTGGCCCATTAATCGCATAATCAAAGTTCTGAGCGTTATCATATAAATCCCTTGGGTCAGTAGATCCAAGAGGATTGTTGGTATGGTAAGTGGTCATGTTTTCTCCGGCCATAAAAAAACCCGCCGAAGCGGGTCAGTTGTTGCGAATGGTTTCTACTGAACATCGCCTGGATAAGCGGCGTCGTCGTACTCGTATTTGCGAGGGGTATATTGAATGGCGTTAACCTGGCATGTCCCATCGCCACCCGGGGCTATCTCCGCGATCAGGGCATCATAGCCAACCTTTTCAGAACTGCAGAATATCAGCCGCGGCGGCTCGGTCACTCCATCGCCCATTATCCATGTTTCTGGAGCCACATCAGTGCTGTACGGGATCGTCAGCGTGTAGTCATTAATCCGAGTTGGTGTCAGCAAGCTGGAAGCGTGCCCGTCCTGGTATCGGATCAGCACTCGTGGGTTGCTGAATAACCAGTTCAGTGGCTCACTAACCTGCAGCGTTATCAGCACGGTGTCATACGACATGCCGATAATTAGGCAACTGATAGTGTCAGTGCCTGGTATGTCGTCTGTCATTATGATCCTGTCCATAAACTGGTAGCACAGCGCGTCTAGCTCGGTCGATGTCGAGTGGGTTAGACGTTGGTATTTGTACCCCATCAGCCGGCGCATACCGATTCGATAGGCTCGGTCTTCATTAAGAACACCATCCAACGTGTAGTTCTCAACCTTCAACGGAGTTGGGTTATCGACGGTTCGGCATTGAACAGTTTCCTCTGCCCAGGTAGTGCCATTTAGGTATTTAACATCTACGCCATCAAAGTCGTCCTGCGAGTGGGCTGCGAAACCAGTTTGCAACTCCTCTGTTTGCTCTTGCGGACTGATGATACCAGTCCAGTTTTTTACTCCCTCACGGCCCGCCGATGCCAGGCCATCACTCAATAGAAAATACCCCATCCCTGCGTTGGTTATTTTCTGCATAACATCCAGGCCAGACATTCCTGATTTATATGCTGAGTAGTCGAAGGTCTCACCACGCGGAGTCCAGTACGTGCTCTCGAGCATGCCGATCGTCGCGTAGTCAATTTGCTGATCAGTGAACCCCAGAGATTTCAGAACGTGGAAAATGGCACCACTTATCGACCGTGATGGATGCCCGTCATAGAGGCGAATGCCCTCCAGGTTTACGCGGCGATCTGATTGTGCTGCCAGGCGACTGCCAGTCCGAATGGTTATACCCATCGTGGTAAGGCCTTCATATCTAACAGGCCTGGATGGCAGTTTTGACCGCATGGATTGCCATTGAACAGAGTCACGTGTTGTTCCGCCCCAGACTGGCGTATCGCGTTTAATCCGGACCTCGTACGCCGCCGGCGCGGGTAACACGATAGTTTCGGTGTAACCGATCTCGTTAACCGTATTATTGCCATGCTTAATTTTGGTGCTGACCCAATCAGTGCTTCCTGGCTCGCGGTACTGCACCGTCATTTCTACGTCATGCCAATGGATAGCGCCGTCCTTACTTCCCACATCGCAAAGGCCCTGCGGGTAAAGAAAGTTGATTTCAATCTCTGTCGTCTTTTCATTCGACGGACAACACAGAAATGGCCCCATCCAATCGTCATTAGTATTCAATCCAGTGACCGTGGCATCAAGCAGCGTCCGTACAATAAACCCTGGCCAGTCAGAATCTACAGTTACCGTGCCATCAGCGTTCTCTATCAGTCGCTCAACCGTCAACGTTAACCCATCAATATCCGTAATGCGGTACTTATACCCTTTAATCCCAAGCGCTATACGCTGCTGGCCACTCGGGATTCCTGCAAACGGGGTGCCAACTGCACTACCCCAGGCCAGGGTGATATTTTCGATTACCGCAGGCGTTCCTCCGGTCGATGCTACACCTGCAACTACAACTGGTGCAGAACCAAACAGGGATGATGGCAACAGGCTGTAGGTGATCGAGTTCCCAGTGAACGGGCTTTCTTTTTCCGTGATAACAAGGAGCGTTCCAGATGAGTTTGCAACCAAGGCAGACCCAACCAACTGATCGGTGATCTCATCCGTCAAACCAGCCATAGTGACGTAGTTAGCTGATAGCGATATCACATAGCTTACCCCGGCCCAAGTAAGCGTGAACGAGACTGGCGTTACGCTGAAATCGTACGTTGTCGGTGCAGCAGAAGCCGTAATGCTTGCAGCGTTCCCTCCCACTCCGGGAACAGCCGGGGCCCCAGGGTTGTGCGCTGAGATAAAGAGATCAAAGCGACTGCTATTCCAGGTCAAAGAGACCGGCAACCCCACAGAGGGATTAATCTCCGTCATATCGCCATAGATCACATTGCCACCACCGGCGGTGGCCACGGCGTATGTATCTGGGGCAATGATGCTAATAACCGTTCCGGTTTGCCAGGACTCGGGGATTTCAGGCTCAGCAGAATTCAATACCGTGAAGCTGTTTCCCGACACCGTTATAGCATCTGCTGAGATGCTGACTGAAGCTGGCCCCGTTGATGCCAGATCCAGACCTGCCGTGCCGGATGTCGTGCCTCCTACTTCTGTGACCACATACCAGTTTTCTGACCTGCTATCCGCACTGACATCTTCACCAGGCTGATAGATTGTTAGACTGACATCATCACCAAATGCCGCTGTTGCTGTGTTACCCAACTTTATGAGGGAGGGATTGATAGAAAAGAAACCATTGCCAATGGAAAGAAAAAGATAGCTCCTGTAAATTTGTGGGTCATCGGGATCGAATCGGCTTACTGGCTGCACAAGATAATCGGGATAGATACGCATCAGCCCCAACACTTCCCGGATTGGGTCTCCAAGCTTCGCTGTGTTGGCTTTGGCTGGTGATAGATCGAGGGAATCTCCATTACTAACGGATGCGGCACCATCCCCTTTCATTTGGTTCATCATGTACAACGAGTATGCCACCGCAGCAACCATCACTGCTGCTGCTATCCACATTGCAGTAGCGGCCCCTATTGCATAGGGAACAGGGTAAATACGGACATCGCTTTCCGGGCTAATATGGCATAGCGGCCACTCGGATGGATCAATGCGCTTCCCATTTACTTCTACTGCAACAGGGTGGCGCATCTCTGCGTGAAAATCATCGACATTATCCACAAGCCATTCGTGCATTGTCATGGCTTTGTGCTCGTGCACCTCAAGTGGCTCACCAGGTAATCTGGATGGGTAAATTCGAATAGTCACTGGTAATACTCCACTCTCACAAAACGGCGCTCGAAACGCGATAGCGGAAGAAATGTTACATTCGATTTGGGGTTACATTCGGCAGCATGCAGGATGCCATTAATGCTGACCACGATCGCAACATGTGTTACCAGACTTCCCGAGTAGCAGGAAATACCAGCACCTTCACAGGGCTCGCACTGCGTCAGTTCCGCCATCAGTTCTCGCGCAGAGTTGTCCAGCCCGTTATTGTCCTTGGTTATCCCGCTGAAGTCCGGCCAGGCCGGCAGACCAAGATCCCTGCGAATTTCGTTAACGATGCCGAAACAGTCAAGTTCCGGATACACCCTACCGCCCTTCAGCCAAATAACTGAACGGTACTTATCAGGATTTAACATTATGGGTTCCTTACGAGATATAGCGCAGACCTGAATGCTCTACTAGGTTGTAGCGGCGGCGCGGCCACGCAGTATCGAGGATATTCATGTACCCAGCAGTTATCTGAACTTCTGTTGCGTTCCAAGATCCGTTTTTGATGGTTAGGACAAAGGGCGATGATGCAGGGAATGACAAATCGCTTGATACATAATTACGATATGTCAGTGTTCCAATATCGTTATTATCAAGCGCTTCCCGTATCGCAGTAGACACAATCCCATCAATATTTCCGATAGCAAACTTTAGATCTTGTGTCCCATCAGAATTTCGTGCGGGTAGCGCAATTTCTATTCCTGAAGCTATGAACGTTGCAATACTGCCATCTTCCAGTGTTGCGGTAACATCATCCCAACCGCGGGTAAGCCAGTACGTTCCTGTGCTGACATCTATCTGCAGCGTTTCAATAATCACTTCATCGCCAGATGAGGCGTAAAGACGGTTTAAAATAGTCATGCCTTTGGCCACTCCCGATTAAGTGCAAGATCGATGATGTTCTGGCCCGCCAGAAATTCAGGAAAGTTCCCCCAACCTGGTAGTGGCAACGGCCTTTCCCAAAGTTCTAGCGTTGCCGAGTAGCGCCAGTAAAGTCCACCCTCCGGTGTTGGCCCTTGATAAATATCGGTGAACCGACAGACATAGAGCTTTTTACCGATCGGCGTCATCAACGGCATGTTGAACCAGGCGGCTCCATCCGTAAGCACATCACGGAACCAAGCTTCAAAAGCCTGGGCCTGGCCATCGTTCAGGATCCATTGGACCCCAGACTGGGTAGGGGTTGAAGTGTATGCCCTGCGCTGTCTTGATCTGCCGGTGACTAACTCCGTGCGCTTCAACGGAGATATCGCCTGCAAACCAAAACCATCCTTCAGAACGCAGGGAAGATAATCGAGCGGATAGTTAATATTCGTTGTAATGGCCATTAACTCACCTTGCGTCCGGTTGCCCAACTTCCCATGGCCTTACTCATCTTTCCCGTACCTGTCGCCAAGTCTTGCGCGCTCAGGTTATAGGCCGCCAGTGTCGCCTCTTTAACTGCACTGCGCACAAGCGCAACCGTCGAGTCAGATGGGTTACCGTTTATTGGTACACTGATCACGGGGCTAAAATTCATCCCACCAGTAGACTGAGCAGAAACCCGATCCAGTGTGGCATCCAGTTTCGCGCTGGTTTGGGCTGTAGTGACCCGCTCACCTTTCTGTAACAGCCAGGTTCCGGTCTCCGGCACCGAGTCCATACCGCTATGTGCCATACCAACCAAACTTACAGACTGGATATTAGAGATAATGCCAGCAGTTGCTGCTGCAACGCTGGCCATGGCTGCAAGGTTCAACGGGAATGGGTTGGCGGAAGCCATCGCAATACCTTGTGAGATGGCAATAGTTGATTGTGCGATAGCTGCTGCTTTTTGGGCAACAAAGGCCGCTTTGTACAGGCCTGACTGCTCACCTAGTGCGTTCTTGGTAATATCTGCCACCGATCCTAGGCCATCCTCAATACTGCTCAACATAAGTTGATTACGAGCCTGATCTATCCCATCCAACTCGTCCTGGTGCTTTTTCCTTAACGCTAACTCTTGTGCATCCCACTGTTCGTTAAGGTCTGATTGGTTCTTCCTGTTTTCCTCCAGCATCTCGAGCTGTGTCTGGTACCAAGTCTCCAACTCTTTTTGGGCTTCCTCGATCTTTCTCAGCTCACCAGATTGGCCGCCAAACATCGGATCGATCCCCTCAAAATGAGGCGCAGCCGTGAATGACGCACCAGCGATAGCTTTTGCTGCCTTCTGGTAGTCATCATCGCTAACCAACCCAAGCCCTTTAGCCTCCCTGAGAAGATTCACGCGCTCTTTAGTAATACCCAACAATTTCTCTTCTGGTGTTAATAGTTCGTCCTGAAGATCTTTAAATTTGCCAAGAACATTCAGACGGTCGATCTCGGTCGCTAAACCTTCCAAAGTTAACTTTTGTGCTTCATTCAAGCCTTTAAGCTTTCCGTCATTAATATCAAACTGTATCTTTTGTAATTCTGTTGTTTCTTTAGTCTTACCGTTTACCTTGTCTATTAACGCTATTTGCCTTAGATACCTCTGCTCCACCGATTTAAATGCATTTTCAATTTTATTTGTATTTGCAACATTTTTTTTATCCTGTTTCCCGTTACTTTCCCCATCCCCGAGGTCAAAAACACCTCCAACAGTTGCAGCCTGGGTTGGTAAATTTATAACTGGAATTTTACTTTCCCTTAGTTTGTCTCTTGCTGCTATTAACTCATTTACTTCATCTGTTAAAGCCTTAACAGAGTCGTCCTCACCAAGGATCCAGCCAGCCATTGATTCTTCTTGGTCGTAAAATCCTTTCCGTTGGTCTATTAAGTTTTGTAAATGTTCAATTCTTCCATTTATTTGGTCTTCACTATTCTTATCAACATTTCCACCTAAAACTGAAACGCGATCATTCTGAAATTTCAGAAGTTCCCCTGCCGCTGCTGCGGTTTTAATTAACCAGCCAGCAAGAGAAGCTATGTTACTAACAAGATCAACAAGTCCTTGCTGTATACCTGGATCAGTTAGTACGTCACGTATCTTATCTAAAGATACCTGAAGTGGGGATAAGTCAGCTTTGGCCAACCCTGATGCAATCTCAATTTTAAGGCCTTTAACCTGATCGTCCATCTGCTGGAATAAATCGTTAACCTTAACGAGGTCATCAATGGATTCAGGATTCGGTGCAACCCCATAATCCTTTGATAACTGCAGGAACTGTTTTAACTTTTCGTTATTATTATCGAAAAGAGGCAACATTTTTGATAAATCGTTACCAAGGCTTTCGAGTATTGTTACTTTCCCAGCATTAGTATCAATTTTCCCAATAGCTTCACCTATGGCTAATAATTGTTTATCTGGTGAAACCTTGGATAGCTTTTCAGCAGAAAGCCCCAGAGAATCTAAAGCATCAACCGCATCACCTGATTTATTAAGGACTGCATCGCCTATTTTATCCCCTATATCCTTAAATATGTCAGCCATGTTATCGCCAGCTAAACCTGCTTTTTCAGCTGCGAATTGCCAAGCCAACAACTCTTGGGTAGACATTTTTAAGGACTTTGCCCATTTATCTGTTTCTGAAATTTGTGCTGATGTTGTTTTTAAAAGTTGAAATCCAGCCACACCAACCGCTACAGCTGCGCCTTGAGCCACGGATGCCACTGCTGCTATTGCCTTGGCTGCTGCTACCGCATTTTTTTGAACTGCTTGACTCCATTCGTCAGATGACCGCTCGGCTCTATCCATACCGGCAACAAACCCACCAACTCTGGCGATCAGATCGATTGTCAGCGTTCCAAGTGATTTTCCAGCCATAAATACCCCTATATCAAATTTCAATAAATCACTTAGTTTTATTAAGAATAATGCTATAATTTAACACAACCATTTCTTCATGTTTTATCAGGAGCAAAAATGAAATCATTAGTATACATTTTAATAAAATCAGTAATTCAAGGCTTGTATAAAGGAACTTTATTTTTTACAGCAATATTTATCCTTTTTATGACTTCAACCTTCTTTAGTGGGAATTACTTCCTAATAACTTCCTTGAGTGATATATTTAACTTTAACGCTAAAGCCATGAGTAACCTATCAAGCCTGAACTCTAGGGTGTTTGTTTTTTACATCACAACAGTTTTAATTTCAATTTTATTAGTGATTGCAAAAAATATACTTGAAAGGAAAGGTAATTAAAAATACACGTGCAGATTAATATAATGCTGCACGTTACTTCCAGCTATCCATTGCTTCGTCAAGGCTAACAGGCCTTTCATCAATATGTGGAGCAAAGTCAGTTATGCGGAATGGTTGGGTGTCCTTACCACGGTTGACGTTGGCTATCATACTTGATATCAACGCTGCCGCCCATTCAGTCCGCATCATTGAGTTAAGGCTGCCGTATTTTGCTCGGTATTTTACCCAAACCCAGTACTCGCTGAGGCTCATGAACTCCTTTGCCTCAGCTATCGTACGCCCTCCGATACCGTTAAGCACCAATTCGCACCAGATATCATCCTCGCCTGTTAGCTCTTCATCTTTCCCAGATCGTTGACCTCTTGAATAGCAACCATCAACGATATACTAAGTTCGCTATTTAGCGCTCCACGTTCTGGGTCCGCTTCCCCTGTTATATCTTCGGGGGTAAAAATTGACTTGCCGTGTTCATCACAAATCAGCGCAGCAATATATGCAGCCATATAATCTTGGTTTTTACTAGAGGCCAGTGCACTAGATTTAGCTGATTGATACCCCGCGGGCCGTACATATACAGTAGCTTTTAATTCAACTTCTTGTTGTGTCTCTACATCCTTCTGTTTCCAGGTGATCTCCTTTTCTACCGGTCGCCCGGTGAATGCCCCAACGCCTTTTAGCGAATCAATGCTTAATTTCATATTGTTACCATCGAATTAAAAAAATGAGGGGTGTTCACCACCCCGCCGGAAACAGTAAATCAGGTTGTTGACACCACCTTACGAACCCAGACGCCAGGACCACTTCGCTGCATGGTTGCGGCAGTAGCAACGACGGCATTAGCTTGGAAATCGAAAGGAAAATCGCTGACATAAGCTTGGAAGGTGTACCAGGTGCGGCCTTCTGGTAGGGACATTTCACCACTTACAACCGTCGGTGGGACCTCGCCATCCGACCAGCCAATAGCCCACTGAATAAGCTCATCCTCGCCTTCTTCTGTTTCGGCTAACTGCCACATCAGATAATGGGAATCGTTCTTCGGATCGGCGTTAATCGTGACAGATGCTTGCCCTGGAGTTCGCAGCCCTTTTTTGTAGGAGCGGCTATTTCTCTCGCTCAAGCAGGTGTCTTCAATCTGATCCGCTGGGTTGCTGCCAGGACTGAACGCCGTAATACATTCGATCTCATGAACTACGCCTTGGATAAGGCCATATAGTTGCGTGCCTTGTGTCAATACAGACATGGGTTATCTCCGGTCATAAAAAAACCGGCTCAAGGCCGGTGTGTTGAAAATTCGGGTTTTAGCGCTTAACTAGCCAGTCAATATCGAAGGAATATCGGTAGCTCTTTGTTTCGGGGTCTCTCCCCTGTTGGCCCCAGCGGGTGATGTACGCATGCGGCTCAATGGCATCTCGCAACGCCTTGGCCACCGCTATGCTGCTGGCTACGGTTTTGGCGTAGACGTCAACTTGAAGCGAATAGCGATCTACATCCGGCGGCGTGTCGAGGTACATCTCAGGATCACCGCCAACGTTCTGCCACACCACATAGGGGTAAACCACGTTGTCGTCTTGCAGGCCAAAGGGGTAAAGCCTGACCGGTGCGCTACCGATCAGCGCGGTTACTGCCGGGCTGCCAGCGCAAGCA
>Ga0256410_1002055_pt1 | contig 14093 bp, 10 predicted proteins | sample PhyWR1_FD_185983 | JGI IMG/M metagenome (GOLD analysis project Ga0256410, IMG submission 185983) | Leaf surface microbial communities from wheat plants in UC Gill Tract Community Farm, Albany, California, United States - DLSL W.R1 | ecosystem: Host-associated > Plants > Phyllosphere >... | reverse complement strand
TCGGTCTTCGGCGGGCTCAGCAGCGGCGGTGCTGGCGGAGGGGCAGAAATGGCCCTTGGCGGCAACGGCGGCGCGGTCTCGCGCAACACCCTCACCCTGACACGCGTCGACATCACCGGCGCAGACGGCGGGGCAGCGGGTGAAGAGGCAGGCTCAGGCGGGGATGGCGGCGGGTCGATCTACGGCGGCGTCAGCACCGCCGGTGCGGGCGGCATTTTCAGGGGTTCCTCTACAGAGAGCCTCACCAATGGCGGCACGGGCGGTGCCGTCAGTTTCAATACCGTTACGCTGAGCGACACTACGATCACCGGCGGCGCTGGCAACCATGGCAGCGCGTCCGGTAACGCTGGCAATGGCGGTAACGGTGGCGGCTCGGTGTTTGGTGGCATCAGCACCGGCGGGGCCGGAGGAGCCGCTTCGGAAGGCGCTGCGGCGGGCGGCCAGGGAGGAGACATCACAGGAAACATCCTCTCACTGACCAACACCCGGCTCACAGGGGCCGTGGGCGGCAATGGCAGTTCCTACGCTGACATTCCGGGCGCAGGCGGCCATGGCGGCGGTTCGGTCTTTGGCGGGCTTAGCCAAGGCGGCGCAGGCGGCGTTGCTGAAGAAGGCAACGCCTCGGGAGGCGATGGCGGTGCAATCTCCAACAACACCCTCAACCTGACCAATACGATCCTGAACGGGGCCGCCGGCGGCGATGCCGGTGGCGTTCTTAACAGAGCGTCCAGGGCGGCCCCTTCCGCTTCAGACGGCCATATGGGCGGTTCCGTGTACGGCGGGCTCAGCCGTGGCGGTGCCGGCGGCTACTCCAGTGTGAGTTCAAACGGTGGTAACGGTGGCGACACCAGCGACAATACAATCAATGTTTCAGGTCAATCTGAAATCTCCGGCGATGTGTATGGCGGTTATAGCCAGGGTGGCGCGGCCGGTATGGGGGGCGTGGCGGGCCTGGGTGGCCTGGCGCAAAACAACACCGTGACGTTGAACGGTGCCCTGCTCTCCATCACCGGTGCGGTGTATGGCGGCCAGAGTGTCGACGGCGACGGGAAGGCCGTCGCCAGCAGGGCCTTCAGCGGCAATACCCTGAACCTCAATGGCTACCGGGGTTCGCTCGCGGGGATCTACAACTTCGAACAATACAACTGGCTATTGCCTAAAGATGTGGTCAATCAAGACACCCTGATCACCATCACCGGGCCGGATGCGGTGAACCTCACCAACACCCAGCACACCGTCGCCATGGAAAGCGACGGCAACCAACTCAATGCCGGTGACAAGGTGGTGCTGATCGACAAGGCACAAGGGGCTACCACCCCAACCCGAGTCAAGGTCGAGCAAGGCCACTTCATTGTTTACGATGCCAATCTCGGCATGGAAGATGATGCCTTTGTGCTGAACATTGACCGCAAGGATGAGACCGACGGCTCCCCTGCCGGCACCCTCAACCCCAAATCGGAAGCCTTCCTGCAAGGTCGCGCCGCCGCGCTCGCCTTCACCAACCAGGGCACGGATATGATCCGCGAGAGCCTTAACACCTGCGCCACCAACTTTTTCTTCATCGGCGATGGCGGCTCCAGCCGTTACGACACAGGCTCACACATCCGGGTACGGGACTTCAAAATGGCCTTGGGCCTGCGCGGCTGCGTTGAGCTGCAAGACACCAGCAAAATGATGATGGGCGCTTTTATCGACCATGGCCAAGGCAACTACGACAGCTACAACAGCTTCGCCGGCTATGGCGATGTGCACGGCACGGGCGACCTGCGCTACACCGGCGCGGGCTTGATGATGCACATGGATGTCGCCGGCACTGCACCCAAAACAGCCCCGGCACCGGTTGTCGGCAGCAAGAATGGCCTGTACGTCGATGCCGTCCTGCGGGCCGGCAAGGTCAAGACCAGCTTTGACAGCAACGACCTGGTGGATGCTGGCGGCGTACGCGGGCATTACAACGCCAAATCGAACTACGTCAGCGCCATGGCTGGCCTCGGCTACGCCTTCAACCTGGATGAAAAACAATCGGTGGATGTGTACAGCCGCTACAGCTGGAGCCGCATTGACGCTGACAGCGTCATGATCGGCAACGACAAGCTCAGCTTTGGCAGCGACAACAGCTCGCGCTTGCGCGCCGGCACCCGCTACACCTACGCGGCCACCCCACAAATCGCACCCTATGCCGGTATTGCTTACGAGCATGAATTCGACGGAAAAGTCTCAGGCAAAGCCTTCGACATGTCGATTAAAAAGCCTGATTTGGGGGGCAGCACCGGCATCGTCGAAGTCGGCATTTCGACCACCCCCCTCGCCTCGCTGACGGCCGTGAAACTGGACGTGGGTGTACAAGGCTTCTTTGGCGAACGCAAAGGGGCGACAGGTACAATCAACCTCTCTTACGAGTTTTAACCACGGGGCCTAACGGCTTTCTACGCCCCACCCCGGGTTGATCGCGGATCAACCCGGGAAAGGGCCAATACCGGGCATAAACCATTCAGAGGGGTAACGTACTGCGTGGGTCATTCATCAAAACCATACATCATCATCATCTCGTTCGCTTGAGCATCACCCTGAAGAATTGCTTGTTTAAACCAGTAGCGAGCTTGGGCGTAATCTTCAGCCACCCCCTCGCCTTCCACGTATAAACACCCCAGCATGCATTGCGAGTGGGCGTCGCCTTCTTCGGCCAGCTTTAAATACCCGGCGAATGCCATGCCCAACCAAAAATCTGCTTTGGCCTGATCAGGCTCTAACCCGGCCGCCTCCTTATACATCCTGCCCAATCTGAGTTGAGACTCGACACTCCCCAGCTCTGCCGCCTTCTGGTGCCATGCAGCAGCCTGAGGCAGGTCTTGAGGGACTATATGCCCCTGCGCATACATATGACCCAAGCTTATCATTGCCTCCACACTGCCCGACTCAGCCGCCTTGCAATACCAAATCAGCGCTTGCGGGTCATTCTTGCGTGAATACAAGTTTCCCAATTTGTAATAAGCGCCTATATGCCCTTTCTCTGCCGCCTTAGGCAGCCACCTGAGAGCATTCCTGGAATCCGATTTACCCAAATAAATTGAGCCTAACCGGAACTGCGCCTCCAGGTGCCCAAGCTCTGCAGCCTTAAGGTAGAGATAGATGGCGGTGGGATTCGCATCATGTGCAAAATTGCGAGGGTCATAGCTCTCTTGCGCCTCTTTAAAATAGGCGACAGCCTCGGCAGAGGCATGAGAGCTGACACTCTGTAAATTATTAACTGACGAGGACGCCCCGCCAGCGTCCCCGGCATGAACATACTGTGAAACCATAGCCAAGTTAACCGACTTAAAACATCGCAGCCCGGGGTTATTAATCATCAACGCCTCAATGGCCCGATAAGACACCCCATGAACATGTTCTTTTAAGTTGAACTTAAACTCTTCCCCGGCGGCGATCGCCGGGCTGGCATACGCATCCCCGCCTTTGGTGCGCCACTTGGCGAGACCTTTAAAGAACAGACCGATTTCCGGAGGGTTACCAGCAATATAGTTCTTGATATGCCGCCCGCACTGCTCGGCTTCACCATCAGTTATCACGGCCCCCTGCAAATAGGGCACATCCAATGCCTTAAAAAAATCAGCGTACTCGTGCTGGAAAACGGCCTCGACAGCCGCCAGATCCGCTTTCGGAATTCGCGCCTTGGTCTTTTTCCGGCCAAACACGTAAAAACACACCGCCCAACAAAGCACGGACAGGCCAAAAGTAGGCCACGCAAGCACTAGAGCCACAACAAACGCTATCTGCACCGCCCCCTCCTGTGATTCGACTGAATCCTGAACATGTGGCAATCAAACGAAACCCATCCGCCCTGCACCAAACACACGGCCCCGGAAACCAATCATATCAAGTCGCCATCAGGAAAGTGCGTCTGTACACATAAAGCGCAGGGCCGCCGCCGGATCGCGCTTGCCGCGACCTGCCGCCATGGCGCGCTCTTAAAAAAACCGTCGGCGCGCATCAGGGCTTCACAGATTATTCTGCTGATGAAGTATTCGAAGAATAAACAGCACGACCTCAGCAACGCTCAGGCAGCAGCGTCATCGGCCTGGGAAAAACATATCGAGAACGACAGTGAAATTGCCGATGTATACAAAACACTAACCCGAAAAATTCGTCACTTCTTTAGAGCTGCCAACAGTCCCGTCTCCCACGTCTACACACTATTCAATGCCGTGAAGTACTGCCGCGCAATGATAGGCCATATTCTTGCCGCCACTTCAGTGACTGAGTGCCGAAGAGAACCTTGTGAAACCCTATACTTCACTCCGCTGCAACACTTTGTTCTTGGTGACGACCGCGCGCTGGACGATACCCACGACATTTACTACTGGTTCTTCCCTCACAAGCACCACCAAAGCATCAAGATCTTCAGCATGGCAAATGAAGGTAATCAGTGCAGCATGAGCATACTGTCTTTCTTCCCGCTGGCATTTCTTCTGACCGAAAAAGGTAAAGGCATTTACCCAACCGGAGCAATCAAGCTTGAACTATCGGATAATTCCTTATTCGTAGAGCTGTCTGCTTTGAACATTGACTTCTCCACCTTTCCAGCAGTCGAGTTGAGGGGCAATCAGATGGTTGCACTTGTTGATAGTATTTCCATCGTGAGCTACCCAATAACGTGATAATACGCACCCTTCCTTTCGGAACAATTTAAACCATTGCAAAATCGACCTTAGCGCTGGGGCAGTACTAATAGAATAAAATCAATAATTCGCTTGCTGACCGCTGTGCCGACAATGAACTGGGTGGATTTCATTTTTCATGAAGTGGGTAACGCTTAAAATCAAGACTACAGACTTAACGCTGCTGCTTACCCTCTCCTGAGGATTTCCCACCGACCAACCCACAAGGCTTATCGGGAACTGCCAAGCGGGTTCCGAGGGGGAGAAAGGGAATGGGGAGTGGTCAAACTGAGTGGTCAAATGCCGAAAACGAAAAAGCCCCGCAGACCTTGATCTGCGGGGCTTCCGTAATAATGGCGGAGAGATAGGGACACTCTGCTAAATGCTCCACAGCCCCCGAAGCGCAAGCGGCATAGGGGCTACAGCTGAGTTTTGGTACAAAATCCTGGTACAAATCGAAACGATAGACCTTTCATATTGAGTCCACTCCCACTATCACAAAACTGATTGCAAACAATGCTCAGTCGCGAGCCCTGTAGATAGACATGAATCGCCCCGGGTTTCCTAGACACCTCTTTGCCTTAACGCCCGAGACAACGTGATGACATAGCGTCCTCCGTCCTAAATAAATCCCCGGTTCTTCGACAGCGAGCTATCATGGTGCACTATGTCGCGTCGACAAAGCGCCTCTAAACGATGAGGCCGCCCTGAAAGATATCCAGAGCGACCTGACCAATCGAACCAATTGCCGGGGTGGTTTCAAAAGCGTTTTCAAGCATCTGCGAGAGCAGTGGTTTTGGTCCATGAACATGAACGTAACGGTGTTAGTGCTGGCAGCAGGTAAAGGAGTGCGCTTTGCTTCCAGTGGTGGCCACACACATAAACTGCAAGCGCTACTGGCTGGAAAACCGGTGATGAGCCATGTGCTGGAAGCCGTGGCAAAGGCTGGCTTGCAGTGCCATATAGTCAGTCCCGCGGGGGCAGAGACTGAAGGTATGGGTGACTCCATTGCCTGCGGTGTGCGTTCTACGCAGGGTGCGGCGGGTTGGTTGATCTTGCCTGCTGATATGCCACTGGTGTGCTCTGCAACACTACGCGCCGTTGCGCAGGCTTTAATCACTGACGAACCCTATCAGGCAGTCGTGCCGTACTGGGAACAGCGCCAAGGCCACCCTGTCGCTTTCGCAGCGAGTTGTGCTGAGGCGTTGCTGGGCTTGCGGGGTGACCAAGGGGCTCGCTCAGTACTGCAAGCCCTGGACAGTCAAGGGCAAGTCAAAGCCCTGTTGGTTGATGACCCAGGCATCGTGCATGACATCGACACCGTAGAAGATTTGCAACGAGCCGAACTCTGGCTTTGTACCCATTGATCACACCTCACATGTGTCACAACGTTGTTGTCGGAGAAGCCATGGATGCTGTCGATATAACGGTTTTGCGTGCTCTGCACGCATGGCGCCAAGCAGGGCAAGTCGCGTTGCTCATCACTGTTGTAAAGACCTGGGGGTCATCGCCTCGTCCAGTCGGAGCGATGCTGGCCCTGCGAGTCGGGGCAGAAATGGTGGGGTCAGTCTCGGGCGGGTGCATTGAGGATGACCTGTTTGATCGCTTTAAAGATATTGAGACGACGCCATCAACCACTTTGGTTCGTTATGGCGTGACCGCAGAGGAAGCAAACCGTTTTGGCTTGCCTTGCGGGGGCACCATTGAGTTGATGGTGGAGCGCAACCCTTGTGCAGAGCGGCTTGAACAGCTACTGGAATATCTGGATGGTGGGGCCTTGGTGCGGCGTACCGCGGATTGCGAAACCGGGGATGTGCAGTTAACCGCCGTCAACAAGTACGCACCTTTGTTTTTAGATGATCAGCAACTGGCAATGTACATAGGCCCGCGATGGCGCATGTTGCTGATCGGTGCCGGGGTACTCGCCAGGTATCTAGCGGCAATTGCCCAGAGCACGGGATTTACGGTCACGGTATGCGACCCTCGTCCTGAACATACATTCAGCTGGAACGAGAGCGAAGTCCCCCTGTTACGGTGTATGCCAGATGATGCAGTCACCGCTTTCAGGCCAGACCCAAGCTCATGCGTGGTGACGCTTAGTCACGATCCTAAACTGGATGATTTGGCGATAATAGAGGCGCTCCAGAGCCCCGCTTTTTATGTCGGTGCCATTGGTTCGCGTCAGAACAATGAGGCTCGGCGTGCACGATTGATTGAGCACTTTGAGATTGAAAAGGAAACGATGCAACGGCCGCACGGCCCCATTGGTTTATTCATCGACAGTAAAACGCCTGCTGAAATAGCGGTGAGCATTATGGCGGAGATTATTGCCATTAAAAACGGTGTCATCCTTGAACCTGCGATGAAGATTAGCGTGGGCAAACAAAAAAAAGAGCAGCTTGAGCGCAGCTGACTTAGTTGGGCAGCATGAAAGTATTTAAAAAGCAAGTCATTTAACCTCAATGTCAAAACTGGCGTGCGGGTATATCTCCGCGATTGTTTTTAGAGAGAGCGATCGGGGCGTTTATTTAACTTTCAGGTGGATTTCTATCGCTTTTTATCTAAGCTTTTTTATCTAGGATTTTCACCTCACACCTAATGATTTTTTCTTGCGCTTGCATCTATGCTCAATGACGACTTAAACCGGTATGACTGTGTTTAGAGGAAGCAAACATGGCATCAGGCATCAATCGACGCGACTTTATCAAGCTTGGAACGTTTGCGGGTATCACTGTTATGTTCGGCCGCTTGCCTGCGCTTCAAGCGCGTGAAGTTCATTCAGGAGCGCAAACATCCGAATGGATGGCGCCCGATGGCAGTGTGAAATATCGATGGGATGCGATACGAAAAGTCACGGGCGAAAAAGTATTCGCCCGTGACTTCCGCTCCAAAAACCTGCCTGGCTGGCCAGAAAAACAAGCACATGGTTTTTTCCTCAAAGCAACCGATGTCGAACATGCATTTGACGATATTGACCTGTCAATGCTTGGGCCAGACTTGCAGCCAGATCGGGTTTTAAAGCATGCCGATTTGGAAAAAGACGGTGTCCGGGTCCCCGAACTGGCAGATCTAGGCGTTGGGTTTTACGGTCAGGACTTTCTGCTGCCGGCGGGTAACACGGCCCCACTATACGGACACCCTGTGGCCTTATTGATCTTCCATGACTTTGACCGTTTTGAAGCGGCCAAGCGGCGTTTGCGATTCGAAACCACTGCAGTCAAATATGGCAGGAAGACGGGATTGATCCAGCCCCCCAATTATGGAGCGGCGCGTTATGTGAGAATCGGTGGTGAGACGCCATCTGCCCCTCCTGCCTTTGCACCTATCCAGGATGCTGTTATTTGGGGGAATTTTGACGGTGATACGCCTACCTGGCCTAAAGCGGATCCGGACGGCATCTTTGTTCCGCGTTCAGTCTTGTTGCCCCATCGCGGCGGTGGCGGTGTTCGCGATCCATTAAAAGTCGCTCAGCAGACCGATGAGCCGATGCGCCGGGGTATGGCCGCTGCGGGCATTATTGAGGCAGAGATTGAAGCTGCACATAACAACCCTGCAAAACTTGTTGTGCAACGCCAGGGTTTTTCGCAGTCCATTGACCCCAGTGCCATGGAGCCTGATAACGGCAATGCTTGGTACGATGCATCGACGCGTACCTTGCATGTACTGATTGCTGCGCAGTCTCCGTATGAAGTTGCGCGGGTTGCCGCGTTCATGGTCAAAGATAACAAGCGCTTTCCAGTTGAGAAGATTGAACTGGTGTCTGGCACCACCGTTGGATATGGCTCCAAAGATCACTCCATTTTCCCTTTCTACACGATTGCAGCTTGTTTTTATGGTGATGGCCTGCCTGTGCGCCTGGCCAATGACCGCTACGAGCAGTTCCAGTTGGGTATGAAGCGCCACAGTATCGAGATGGATCTAACGCTGGTCGCTGATCGCAAGACCGGGAAATTCGAGGTGCTTAAAGCTTTCTATAATTGTAATGGTGGTGGTCGCGCCAACTTTTCTTTCTCAGTGGCGCAAGTCGCTGCCACCGCAGCTCAGTCCATCTACTACTTTCCCAAGTCCGATCTGGCCACTGCTGCGATTGCAACAGCCGCAGTCGAAGCGGGCTCGATGCGCGGGTACGGCACTCTCCAGGCCATGTCTATCACAGAGTTACTGATTGACGAAGTTGCTGCGCAGTTGGGAATAGACGCCATTGAGTTGCGTAAGCGAAATGCATTGCAGGCGGGCGATCCAAATACTCAGGGTGCAGTCCAGCTGGGTGACCCACGTAATCTGGAGATGCTTGACCTCGCCTCGAGTCATCCACTGTGGCTAAACCGCGAGCAGGAAAAAGTTAAATACGAGGCAGCCAATCCCGGCCGTCGCTACGGCGTGGGCTTTGCACAAGTGCAGAAAGACTATGGAACGGGTGCAGATACCACGGCGCTGTTATTAGAGTTCGATGCAGCAGGCAAGATTACAATGCGCCACTGCGTACAAGAAATTGGTACCGGTGCTACGACGGCGCAGCAAGTCATGGTGCAGCGCTTGCTGGGCAAGGCACCTGATATCGCAATTTTTGGTGAAACCAACTTCGCTCAGTTGCCGCTAATGAGTAATTTCGAACCGTTCTCCATTACACAGGAACAACAGGACGAGCTTGCACGGGACCCCTTCTGGGTGCCCGCTATTTTGCCCGCGATGAGCGCTTCAAACAGTGTCTACTTCATCGGATTTGGTACACGTCAGGCTGCTCAATTTCTACTCGAAAATACTGTTTGGCCTGCTGCACAGGCCATTTGGAGCAGTGGTCCGGCAGGAGGCCAGCTGGCGAGTGGCTATATGACCGCCAAAGACCTGCGGGCAGTGCCTGGCGGCATCGGCGGCGGTGGTATGGCGCCACTAGCATTCGAAGCAATCGCCCGTAAAGCCCATGAAATGGGACTTGTCACAGGCGTTGCCCTGCACTGCTTCAGCCGTTGGCAATGGGCTCGTGCCGATTTCGAGATTCCTGGACTGGGGATCAAGAATCTACCCGCAGATGCAATCGCAGTGCGCTATGGAGATGCTGCTCCCGAGTCGTTGAAGACAAGAATGTCTACCGGCGGCTATGACTTCATCAAGCGCAGTAACGTTCAGTTTCCGTCTGCCCAGCGCAACAACGCGGGTGTCACCACCTATACACCAGCAGCCTGCCTGGTAGAACTGAATGTCAACACCTTCACAGGGCAGGTTGAGATCATGAATCATCACAGCTTGCTCGATCCCGGCAATATCATTGTGCCTGCTCTGGTGTCAGGCCAGCAGCAAGGCGGTATCGCCATGGGTATTGGTCACGCGCTGATGGAAGAACTCCCTTTGTACGGTGATGGCCCGGGGAACGGCACTTGGAACTTCAACCGCTACAGGTTGCCACGGGCCAAAGATGTCGCCGTGTGGACGCAAACGGCCGCCTATCTTGATCCTCTCACTGAAACATCCCCACCCAAAGGCTTAGCCGAGGTGGTGATGATCCCGGTTGTAGCTGCGACGGGCAATGCCATTACTCATGCCATTGGAACACGCTTCTATCACCTTCCAGTGACAGCCAACAAAATTAAAAAGGCGTTGATGCTATGAGTATTGAGAAACGCTTACTGACCCTCACCATAAACGGTCAGAAAGTAGGTCCGGTAGACGCGCCCGTGGGCATGCCCATGATCGATTTTTTGCATGAACACCTTGATCTGACAGGCACTCGTTTTGGTTGTGGGCAAGGCATTTGCCATGCGTGCACCGTCATGGAAATTCAACCCGACGGAATCCCCATAGAGACGCGTACATGTATCTTTGACGCCCACTTTTTTAATGGTAAAACGCTGATTACCATTGAGGGCCAGGCCAAGCGGGATGAGCATGGCGAGGTGAGCGACCTGACCCCGATACAGCAGGCCTTTATCGAACACTTTTCATTTCAGTGCGGTTATTGCACTCCGGGGTTCGTGACTGCAGCCACCGTGTTTGTTGAATCTTTAAAGCGCCAACCTGTAAAACGTGCCGACTTACAAAGTCGAATCGAAACAGCGCTCAATGACCATATCTGTCGTTGTACCGGGTATGTCCGTTACTACCAGGCTGTTCAGGACGTCGCGCTGAAGACTCCTGGCTGCGTGATCGACTAAGGAGCAGGCAATGAAACGTAACCGTTTACGCAATGGCTTGGTGAGTTTCATAGTTGTCGCGGTTTTGCTTGCTCTAGCCGTACTCCTGGGTGTGTTCCGTCCCTCAACGGTTGCACCTGGTGTACAGCAACCGCTGACGGATGCGCAGACCCGGGAGTTGCTCCCCCGTGGCCGTGAGTTGGCCCTGGCTGGAAATTGCATGGGCTGCCATTCGCTGCCTCAGGGGCCAAGAGGTGCCGGCGGTGTACCTATTGATACACCGTTTGGAACCCTCTATTCGACCAACATAACCCCTGACAAGACCTATGGCATCGGCAACTACACCCGTGAAGACTTTCATCGTGTGCTGCGTGATGGCATCGCACCCGGCAACAGGAATCTGTATCCGGGCATGCCTTTTGTCTTCACGCATATCACGCGCCCCGAAGACATTGATGCCTTGTATGCCTACATCATGAGCCTGCCGTCTATTGCTGAGCCCAATGTTGCTAACACCGGAGTGTTCAGGCTGCCTGTGCGACCATTTATGAACTTTTGGGCATTGATCAACTTTCCAGACCGTCAACCGCCTGTACGCGAGGGGGCTTCGGAACAATGGTTGCGCGGCGCCTATTTAGTGGAAGGTCTGGGGCATTGTGGGGCCTGTCATACGCCGCGCAATGTCACGATGGGTGTTTCTTTTGCACGCTCCCTGGAGGGAGGTGACGTCGTTGATGGCCTGGTGGTCCCTGACATCACTGCACAGACGCTGGCAAAGCGAGGCTTTAACACTACGTCATTGAGCGAGTATCTGAGCTCCGGCATCTCTGCCCAAGGCACAGCCTTTGGCAGCATGTATACCGTGACGCACTTCTCTACCAGTGCGATGCAAGCGGCTGATGTGGATGCTATCGCCTCATACCTGATGACCGGTAAGGATGGTCAACTGCTTAAGCCGGAAAAAGCACCTGAGCCACTACCTGCTGCCAGTGATACGCCGTTGCAGCGTGGCCGACTCAGTTACTTCTCCGCGTGTGCCGGATGTCACGGGACCAATGGGGAAGGCATTCCAAATGTTGCGCCGCCAATGAATGGCAATATTGCTGTCGTCATGGACAGCCCGGTTAATCTGCTGACCATTATTTTGCAGGGGGTTCCCACACAAACGTTCACCGGGAATCAGCGTATGTATGCCATGCCGGGATTTGCGGATCGAATGAGTGCTGAAGAAGTTGCGGGTTTGGCCTCCTGGATGCGTGCTCAATGGGGAGGCCAGGGCAAGGCAATTACAGCAGAGCAAGTCGAGGCAATCGCTCCTGCCAAATAAAGTACGCTTTCGTAGGATGATGAAAAAAACTGTTCAATTGACCACACTGTTTACTCTGTCCAACCTCTGGAAGGCTCGAAAAACAGCTGGGGGGGGGAATTGTGAATTGCGCGGTTAAAACGGAAAGTGGACGAAAAAATCTACAGGGCGTTCTCAATCAGGCCAGCCAAATGACGGCTGACACGAGACTCAACATCGTCTGATAGTTCCTGGCCAGTCGCTCATATCGGGTCGCTATTCGACTGTACTGCTTGAGCTTCAGGAAGAAACGCTCCACCAGGTTGCGCGCCTTGTAGAGATGCCGATCCAGTGTACGTGGTTCAGACGATTCTTTTTAGAGGGGATCACGGCCTCAGCCCCCATGCACTGGATTGCATCAACGAAAGCGGCGGAGTCATAGCCTTTGTCTGCTAACACGGCTTCGCACGTAAAACCATCAATCAGAGCTGCAGCTTGCTCATATTCCGAAGCTTGCCCCGCGTTAACAGCAAGCGCAGCAGGTTACCGAGGGCATCCACGGTTGCGTGTATTTTGGTGTTCAAGCCACCTCGGGACTTACCCATGGCCTCGGCAGCCTGTGCTGTTTTTTTGCGGCACCATGCTGATGAACGCGCCAATATGGCAGCCGCAACTTTCGCCAACGGCTGTGGCGTTACTGCATGTGCCATAGCATGAGTCGCCGAGGAAACTGCTGGGATACGCCGATGGAACGGGTATTTCGCAGCTTGAAAACAGAGTGGATACCGACCACTGGCTACATGAACGGCCAACAAGCTCAGAGAGACATCAGCCAGTACCTGATGCATCACTACAACTGGATTCGACCTCATCAATTTAACGATGGGTTGGCTCCGGCAAAAACCGAAGAAACCTTAACACCGTGTCCGGGATCAGTTGATCCACTACAGTCAGATCAAAAATCAAGCAAAAAAAAAGCCCCAATCCGAAGATCAGGGCTATTTTTTGGTACAAAGCGCTGGTACAAAATCGCTTTACCAAAACCCTTATAACCTATTGAGTTATAAGGACTTTTTAATAATGGCGGAGAGATAGGGATTCGAACCCTAGGTACTGTCGCCAGTACAACGGATTTCGAATCCGTCCCATTCGGCCACTCTGGCATCTCTCCAACGGCGCGCATGATAACAGCGGTTTTTGATTCTGGCAAAGCCTTATTTCAAAAAAGTTGCGTGGTATCAGTTGCTTGCGCGCTTTTACAGCTTAAAGCGGGACGCCGAGGCGGTTTGCAACTTCTTCGTAGGCTTCGATCACGCCGCCCAAACCCTGACGGAAGCGGTCTTTGTCCATTTTCTTGCCGGTCGCTTTGTCCCACAGGCGGCAGCCGTCCGGGCTGAATTCGTCGCCCAGGACGATGGAGCCGTCATGGAATACGCCGAACTCAAGTTTGAAGTCCACCAGCATCAGGCCTGCGTCGTCGAACAGTTTGTTCAGGACGTCGTTTACCTTCAGCGACAGCTCTTTCATGCGCACCAGTTGTTCGGCAGTGCCCCAACCAAATGCCACAACGTGGGATTCGTTAATGAACGGGTCGCCCTTGGCGTCGTCCTTCAGGAACAGCTCGAAGGTGTAAGGGTTGAGCTTCAAGCCCTCTTCAACACCCAGGCGCTTGACCAGGCTGCCGGCAGCATAGTTACGCACGACGCATTCGACCGGGATCATGTCGAGCTTTTTCACCAGGCATTCATTGTCGCCCAGCAGCTTGTCGAATTGGGTCGGCACGCCGGCTTCTTCGAGTTTCTGCATGATGAAGGCGTTGAACTTGTTGTTGACCATGCCTTTGCGGTCGAGCTGTTCGATGCGCTTGCCGTCAAATGCCGAGGTGTCGTTGCGAAACAACAGGATCAAGCGGTTTTCGTCGTCGGTCTTGTAAACCGATTTCGCTTTACCGCGATAGAGTTCTTCACGTTTTTCCATGATGGGCTCCGCATGCTAAGTAGGTGGGCTAGGCGATTGTGCGCCAGT
>Ga0256410_1002037_pt1 | contig 14184 bp, 15 predicted proteins | sample PhyWR1_FD_185983 | JGI IMG/M metagenome (GOLD analysis project Ga0256410, IMG submission 185983) | Leaf surface microbial communities from wheat plants in UC Gill Tract Community Farm, Albany, California, United States - DLSL W.R1 | ecosystem: Host-associated > Plants > Phyllosphere >... | reverse complement strand
TTGATTGTTGCACCTGGTCGCAACCCGGGAAGGGCTGCAATCATTGCGCTTTGGTTGCCTTGGTAGTCGTCGAATAGCTCCACCGGCAGCTGCAGCGGCGCACGAACGCCAAAGAAGCTGTCGGCCCAACTGCCCACGAACACCTCCCCGTCACCCTGCTGCTGCCAGATAAAGTCGGGGATGTTGAAAACCCGGGCCAGGCTGTCCATGGCTTGATAGCCGGCAGCCAGGCTGTAAAAGAACGGCGCTTTCACGCTGGCGTAGGGCTGATCCGGGACGCGGAAGCGCAACCCAGTGTGCTGACCGATCTCAACCAGCACGGCGCGCAGGTCGACGTGGCGAAGGTTCAGCGGCAGCGGGTTGGCAAGAATCGCGGCCAGCTCGCGGCAGAACAGCACCTGCTGGCCGCTGCTGGCTGTGGTGGAGCGTTCGACGTAGCCGATGAAGTGGCGCTGCAGCGTGTTGCCGTTGTAGCCGATATCGAGCGTTACCAGGCCCTTGACCGGCGCCGAGGCTTGAATAGTGAATGTCGCCCGCCCGGGGCTCTTGGCATCCAGCCGCACTTCGTTTTTGACAAGAACGTACGGCTGGCCGTTGATGGCCAATTCCTTGTGCAGTTTCATGCCTGCGGGCTCCCGCCCAACCAGGTGTCGACCTTTTTCAGGGTCGCCTCAAATCCCGTCAGTTCCTCCGGGCCACCAGGTGAGTCGCCACCGGCACCGCCGGCACCGCCAACCGCTGCGCCCGGGCCAGACTGCGCCGTCACCGCGTTGCCTGATCGCCTGCCCTCGACCTTTTCAGGATTGGACAATTTCTCTGTCAGGGTGAACTGGATCAGCCAGCCACGCAGGTTGTCGTCCTCACGGGCGCTGACGCCCTCGGTGAACGTCACCTGGCGCATGCCGAAAGCGGCGGCGGTATCGTTGACGATGCGGTAAGTCTTGAGCTGACCACCGCCCTCGGTGGCTTCCACCAGGCGCATCAGGTCGCGCAGCTGCACCTGGTCAACAAAAGGAATCATCAGGCTGACCGTCAGGGTTTTGGGCTTGAAGCCCTTGTGCCCCTTGTCGGTGTTGCTGGTCTGTCCTGACAGATCGTCGCTCTCTATGCGCAGATTGCCGGTGACTTTCAGGTTCTTTCCGCGAACCTCTTGGCCGTCGAGTAGCAGTGTCATAAGCCCACCAACAGGGCACGGTCGACCAGGTTATCGCTCAGGCAATCGACGACGGGGTAATCACTGAAGACGAGGCCGAATTGATCCTGAACGCGCACGTCTTGCACATAGCTGCACGTACTGCCGAAATTCATGCAGCCATTGATCTCTACCGCGCCAAGTCAGGGAAAGGCAAATGAACAATAAAATCAATGCGTTGGACTACCAACAGTGTGTGCAGAACGCTGCACTGGCGTTCCTTAAGCGCCACCAAGCCGAACACCTGGGCGATCTGTCAGCGCTACGCAACCGAGCAGTCATTCATCTGGTAGAGAACCTCGACGTGGCCGAACCGGTTGCAACCAAACTGACTGACCTTGCTCACATCGAGCTGTTGGACCTGGCGCGCCGCTAACGTTCCGCGAACTCTTAACACTCACCCCAACCAATCGCCGGCCCCACATCCCGTGGGTTTGGGTGAGCTGCGCCCGAAATTGAGGTTTAACGATGGCAAACGCCGTAATTGTCACCACACAACTGCCCCCGGCCGAGGCCGAAGCGTTGCTGGCCAACCTGCGTGAACAGTATCGCTTGAGCCTCAACGAACACTGGTACGCCGACCAATTCCGCCTTGTTGCGGCCGGTCTTCGCCACGGCGCGATTCTCGCTCATATGCCGGTCATGGCTGCGCAAAAACGCCTCATGGCAGCCCTGTCCCACAGCCTCAAAGCAGTGAAGTAACCCCATGAAAGAAGACTTACGTCACGATGTGCTCCAACGCCTCCAGTCCGACTTCGGGCTCAAGCACCGCACGGGCACCGACTACATGCGCGGTGGCACCTGCCCCAAGTGCAAAAAGAAAGAGCTGTATTCACGCTTTGACTCGCCATGGATAGTGGTTTGTGGTCGCCCCGAGAAGTGCGGCCACACCCTGCACGTAAAGAGCTGTACGACGATCTGTTTGAAGACTGGAGCAAACGAGCGCCGGCGACAGATCAGCATCCCAACGCAACAGCACGTGCCTACCTTGAGTTCGCCCGGGGCTTTCGGTTTGAGCTGATCCAGGGCTGGTTCACCCAGGAAACGTTTTACTCCCCTGAACACAACGCTGGCAGCGCAACGGTGCGCTTCGCTTTGGAAAAAGGCGGTTGGTGGGAGCGTCTGATTGATCAGCCGCACCGCTTCGGCAAGATGAAGGCCCGCTTCAAATCCAAGGATAGCTATCGCGGCGTGTGGTGGTGCCCGCCATGTGTCGACCTGCTTGAAGCCAAAGAAATCTGGATTGTCGAAGGGATCTTCGATGCCATCGCCCTGGTGCACCACAACATCGCGGCAGTGTCAGCCATGTCTTCGAACGCATTCCCAGGGGATTCGCTCAAGGCATTGATCAAAGTCCGCGAAGGCGGGAAATTGCCCAAGTTGGTTTGGGCCCTGGATAACGAGCCCGGCGCCAACGTATATACGCGGCGTTGGGTGCGCGAAGCCCGCGCCCTGGGCTTCGTGTGCGAGTCTGCGCTGATCCCACAACGCGACGGCCGCAAGTCTGATTGGAACGACCTTCATCAGCGCTGGAGCTTCATCCAGGACGACACCAAACGCGCCGACCAGATAGCAACTGACCTCAAACAAGCACGCCACCAGGGCGCCTTACTGCTGGCCGAGAGCGCAGCGGAAAAGGCATTGCTCATGTACGACTGGAACAAGCGCGGGGAATTTCACCTGGGCTTCGGCAACCGCCTGTACTGGTTCAAGTTGGACATGGAGAAATTCAACCGAGCCATGTCCGACATTGAGGACAGCGATAACCACGACGACCAGCTGCTGAACCAGGCCCAACAGCGCGAAAAAGCGCTGCAGCAGTCCGGCAGTGTCGTGGAAATCGCCAACTGCTATCCCCAGGCGCTGTATTTCCAACGCAACGAGGTAACAGACGAGTCCTGGTATTACATGCGCGTGGACTTCCCCCACGACTCCGAAAGCGTGAAAAACACCTTTACCAGCGGCCAGTTGTCGGCCGCGAGCGAGTTCAAAAAGCGACTACTCGGAATGGCGGCAGGCGCCATGTTCACAGGCAGTGGCCAGCAGCTCGACAAGCTCATGAAAGACCAACTGTTCGGCATCAAAACCGTCTCAACGATCGACTACGTGGGCTACAGCAAGGAATACGCCTGCTACGTCTACGGAGACATCGCAATCAAGGACGGCACCACCTACAAGGTAAACAGCGAAGACTATTTCGAGTTCGGCAAGCTGCGCCTGAAAACCCTGCAGAAAGGCGTCCCGATCAAGCTGCAGCACGAAGCAAAGGGCTTTGACGAGAAGTGGGTGCAGTTGCTGTGGACATGCTTCGGCGCCCAGGGCTTCGTCGCGCTGGTGTTCTTCTTTGGCTCACTGTTCTGCGAACAGATCCGCGCCCGCTATCAGTCCTTCCCTTTCCTGGAAGCCACTGGTGAGGCCGGCGCCGGCAAAACCACGCTCTTGAACCTCCTTTGGAAACTACTCGGCCGCGAAGGCTATGAAGGATTTGACCCTATGAAATCCACCAAGGCTGGGCGCTCTCGCCTGATGGGCCAGGTCTCCGGCATGCCAGTGGTGTTCCTGGAAGCGGATCGCCACGGCGATGATCGGGCACACGCTAAAACCTTCGAATGGGACGAGCTGAAAGACTTCTACGGCGGCGGCACATTGGCCACCAAAGGCGTCAAGACGGCCGGCAACGAAACGTATGAGCCTCCATTCAGGGGAACGATCGCGATCAGCCAGAACGCGGCCGTGGTCGCCCACGAAGCGATCATGACGCGGATCGTGAAGTTGCACTTTGTACGCCCGACCGTCACGCCGGAAAGCCGTGCTGCTGCTGATCAACTCAACGCCCTGGACGGCGGCACCCTCAGCCACTTCCTGTTGCGGGCCGTGGGCAAGGAATCCGCGGTGCTTGAGCTGTTCGCCCAACGCATGCCTGAACACGAAGCGAAGCTGCGCCGCTTGCATACCCATTGCTTCGCCTGCAGCACGGCCTATGCCAGTGACCAGGGCAATTGCACCAACTGCGGCTATGACCTGCGCGGCTACATACGCGTGGAGCGCATCAGCAAAAACCACGCGCAAATGCTCTCGCTGCTGGACGGCATTCGCCTGGTACTGAAATTGAGTGACCCCCAGGTCGCTGCCACCCAGCGCCAGATCGTGCGGATGGCCATCGAGCGCCAGGCGTCGATCAGCTCCGACCATGCGGCCGTGGCCGAGTTTTGGGAGGTCTACGACTACCTCGAATCCTTGAGCGAAGACCCTGTGGTCGACCACAGCAGCGACCCCACCGTGATCGCTATCAACCTCAACGAATTCTGCGAGCGCGCCGCCGAACACAAACAGAAGCTGGCCGACGTAGCCACGTTGCGCGACCTGCTCAAAGAGTCCCGCTCCCGCAAGTTTCTGGACAGCAACAAGGCCGTACACAGCGCTGTGCGTGCTGCGTTCAATAGCCGCAACCCATGTTCACAACCCCGGCCAACCACAGTGAAGTGCTGGACATTCAAGGCGTAAAGGAGAGCAAGACCGATGCAGATCCAAGTGTTTATGGGTAATGCCGGCAACGGCAAAACAAGCAAGCTCCAGTCAGTACAGGAGCGCCTGAAATTCACCGGCGCGAGCGCTCCGATCATCCAGGCCGGGGCATATGGGGAGGATAGCTTGTTGGAGATCCTGGAAGTCCGGGCAGCCGGTGGCCAGCGCGAAATCCTGGTGGATGGCTGCAGTGGGCAACAGATTTTGAAGGTGTTGGAGTGGCAATCATGCGTTGAGCATAAGCCGGATTTTGATGGCCTGGTGATTCACCTGGCTCGTAGGGACAGACCTTAAATAAGCAGTGCCGAGGAGTTGCAGCTCCCCGACACCCAACCGCAACAGAGGGCTATAACATGCAAGCACAGAACCTAAGCAGCAGCGGCTCGAAGGCTACCACACCGGCACGCCACCTGGTGGCCACCGCGATTATCGGCGCGGCCGTCATTGGCTACCTGGTGCACAAAACTCCCGAATCGCGAACCCGCCTCGAAAGCCTCAGCCAGATGGCCAACACCCTAGGCGAACTTAGCGAAACGGATGCGGCAGTGGTGGCCAGGCTGCTCGCCGCCCCTCAAATCCGGGGGGCCATGCGTCGTGTCTAACCGCTCCGAACGTTCAGCTTTCCCACGCTTTCCCTGGAACATCGACTACACCAGCCTCTGCGACCAGTGTGGCAGGTGGCGCGCCCAGGGTAATCACCTGAAATGCAGCCGGCGGCGCCAGTTGCAGAATGCTCATCTTCGCAACCACAAGTCCAAGCCATAAGCCGCGTCCACCAGAAGATGCGCTTCAAGATACTTGGCCCGGAAACGGGCCTTTTTGTTTCCGATCGTCAGACTGTCGCTATACCAGTACAGCTTTAGGGGTTTACATGAGTGGGGTCGAAGCTCGCGGCAATTCCGTGAGAATCTATTTTCAATACGACGGCGAAAAATGCCGTGAATCGATACCAGGAGGAAACAAGCCGGCCACAGTGGCCCAGGCAAAGCGCTTGCTTGCCATCATTGAATACGAGATTGAGTCCGGTAGCTTTGATTACGCACGCCACTTCCCCAACTCAGCCAGGCTGGTGGAAAACACCTTCGGTCACTACCTGGACCTGTGGTTGCGGATTAAAGCCAACAGCGTGGCGGCATCGAGTTATCGAGGTTACGCAAACAAGGCCGAGGTGCATGTACGGCCGCGCTGGGGCAAGGTGCAGATCAACGCGATCGATCACCTGGACCTGCAGGAGTGGATACAAGGCACGCTATCCAAAACCCTGAAAAACAAGACCATCCGCGACATCATCAGCAACGTTCGCCAAGTGTTCCGGCTCTACCGCACCCGGATGAAAGTCGCCCACGATCCTACCGAAGGCTTGATGGTTCGCCTGCCTGACCCCGAGGCCCCGGATCCGTTTACCAGGGCGGAAATTAAGCAGATCCTCGAAACACCGACCACCCGCACGCTTGAGTTGTTGATGGTGCAGTTCATGATTTGGGCCGGCCCCCGCGTTTCTGAAACTATTGCCTTGGCCTGGGAGGACGTCGACCTGGTGCAAGGCACCGTGACCTTTTGCCGATCAAAAGTACGCGGTGCCTACCGTGTCACCAAAACCCGACGCTCGATGCGCAAGGTTCGCCTGCTGGCTCCTGCATGGGACGCGCTACGCAAAATCGATGCGCTGAGCCGAAAGCGAAAAGCGGAAACCGTGGAGATTGTCGAACGTGACAACAAGACGGTACGCAAGCACACACTGCACTTCGTATTTTTGAATACGAAAAGCGGCCTGCCGCATGCCAACGACTTCGTGGTGCGCGACCGATTCTTTAAAGCGCATTTGATTGCAGCGGGAGTTCGTTACCGTGGGCCTGGTCAGTGCAGGCACACCTACGCCAGTCAGTTGCTGACCACAGGCATCGCCTCAATCGACTGGATTGCCGAACAGATGGGGCATACCAACGGGAACATGATCCGTCAGCACTATGGAACGTGGATCAATGAGGATGGCCCGGACGTCGTGGGAATGCTGCAAATGGCATTGAAGCTTCAGCCGCTCACAACGCAATTGTAAATTCCTGCCTGTCAACCGCCTGGAGGATCACGATACAACAAATAGGCTGGCAGGCAGTGACGCGGCCTACTCTGGTGCAGCACGCAGCACCTCTACTCAGTCAGAGACCGCACAGTCGAAAATACAACGCATAGTATGGAACGAAAAGCGCCTATCAATCGTCTCTATGGAAATGACGCGACTTAGCAGTAATTTCTATGACAGCGAAAGACGATCTGATTGATTGGAGTGCTCGATGGCAAATTTGTATGGGCGTAATTTCCTGTAGGGAGTGCAACGCTCAACAACTCCTAAAACACAGAGCTACGGAATTCACGCACTCACCGAGGTGCAGCTATCGTAGTGAGAACGTGATTCCTTGGGACCATCTGCAAGGTATCGCGAAGAGAATCCAGGAATCTTAATCTTTGAAGGTCGCGCCCTATCTATAACCACCGTTTATGGTCGCTGATATAAACGGAAAGCAACCACTCCATATCTGACTTCCCAAAACGCCTCGATTCACCAAGAACTTGGCTTATTTCCTCGCCCGTCTCGCGACTAACTCACATGATCTAGTCACATTTTTATGCAAAGCCTCATTAATTAAATATATAGAAAACCCCCTCTTGCACTTACGGCAAAGCCGGCGTCTGCCTTGTTTATCCAAACGCTCGAAATCGCTTACACCCAGTTTATAAGAATGGAAGCAATTCGAGCACATTGCGTACGTAGCGTTGAAATACATAGCTCTCTCCCCGGATAGACAGATATGTACTGCTGATTAGCAAATCTACGTTCTGATCAAAAAAAAAAACCGAAATTCGAACGGGCGGTAGCGAAATCCATTTCCGTCAGCAACGCTTCGTGATGGGTGCAAGCGCGCAGCTCCAGCACACGGGCATGCGAATGCAGCAAACGACAACCTGCGCCGCGCTCGGGGAATAGCCTGAGCTAAATCCACCGAACCTCAATCGTAACGGAACCGCGGGAACGCAGCACAACTGTGCGAGACACACAGGCCCCTGCAGGAAGACGCTTTGGTAGGTTTTTATCGCTGTCTGCTAGAGCCTTTTTCGCACCAAATAGGGGCGCCAGTCCCATAGTGGTCCCATGGGGCTCTTTTTCGGCCTCTAAAAACGCAAAACCCCCGATTTTCTCTAGGAAAATCAGGGGCTTGCGTTTTCGTAATTTGGCGGTGAAGGAGAGATTCGAACTCTCGATACAATTTCTTGTATACACACTTTCCAGGCGTGCTCCTTAAGCCACTCGGACACTTCACCGTATCTCGGCAAACCAGTTCAGTCTGTCGAGGCGCGCTAATGTAGTCGAAAGCCTTTCTGATGGCAAAGGTTTTTTTCAGAATTTTCATGCGGTTAGACCGCTCCGCCAGCACACACCCGACGGGGGGTGGTGATTGTGCCATTCTCGGGCACTGACGGCGTGCGTCTGACTCGATTGTCACGCCCTGCTCCGGGCCGTCTACCCTTGCAGGTGCGGGGAAAAGCCTGACTGGGTAGTCAGTCACGGCGCTTTACCGGGGCGGGCGTGGTGGGTAACGTCTGCTGCATTCTTCTATAACAAGTCCTGCAAGGAAACGCGTCATGAGTGAGTTGATTGCCTACCACTGCGAAGAAGGTATCGCGACCCTGACCTTGAGCAACGGCAAGGTGAATGCCATTTCTCCGGCGGTGGTCAGCGCCTTTAATGAGGCGCTGGATCAGGCCGAGAAGGATCGGGCGGTGGTGGTCATCACCGGGACGCCGGGGATTCTGTCGGGTGGTTATGATTTGAAGGTGATGACCTCAGGCCCCCGCGAGGCCATCGGCCTGGTGACTTCCGGGTCGACACTGGCGCGGCGCCTGTTGTCGCATCCGTTCCCGGTGATTGTGGCGTGCCCCGGGCATGCGGTGGCCAAAGGCGCGTTCCTGCTGCTGTCGGCGGATTATCGGATCGGCGTGGAGGGCCCGTTCAGCATTGGCCTGAACGAAGTGGCGATCGGCATGACCATGCACCACGCAGGCATCGAGTTGGCGCGCGATCGCCTGCGCAAATCGGCATTCCACCGCTCGGTGATCAACGCCGAGATGTTTGACCCGCAGGGCGCGCTGCAAGCGGGCTTCCTCGACAAGGTGGTGGCACCGGAGGAACTGCACGCAGCGGCTCTGGAAGCGGCGCGGCAGTTGAAAAAGATCAATATGGCTGCGCACAAGCAGACCAAATTGAAGGTGCGCAAGGCACTGCTGGAGGCATTGGATGACGCAATCATCCAGGATCAGAGCCATGGCCTCAGTTAAGCTCCTGCACCGCGCCCACCGAAGTCCGACCTAGTGTCGGGCTTTTTCTTACAAGAAAATCCGAAACTTTACTGGCCGCTCTAGACAGGGTTTGTCAGCGCTTGTTGAAACATGCGCTTAAACATCGGCCATCTCCTACGTCCTTAGGGTCAATTGCCGAATACAGTGCACATCCGTACACTGCGCCACCTTTTGTCTCGATGGGCCGTGTCGATGCTGTTTCTGTTGCGTATGTTGTTGATGGGTCTGCACTTTATGGTCGCCGGCGTGCTGGGCGTGCTGTTGGGTATTTGCCGGCCGTTCAATCCGGACAACAGTCGCTTGTGTGCCCGCCTGTACGCAGTGCCGGCGATGTGGATTTTGCGCCTGAACGTGAAGGCCGATGTCGACTCGCTGCGTGATAAGCCGGGGACCTGCGTGATGATCGCCAATCACCAGTCAAACTATGACCTGTTTGTGCTGGGCACCGTGGTGCCCCACCGCACCGTGTGTATCGCCAAGAAAAGCCTGAAATGGGTGCCGCTGTTCGGCCAGCTGTTCTGGCTGGCGGGCAATGTGCTGATCGACCGGGGCAATGCGCACAAGGCGCGCCGCGCGATGCTGACCACTACGCGTACCCTGCAGCATGAAGACACGTCGATCTGGGTGTTCCCGGAGGGCACGCGAAATCTGGGCAAGGGCTTGTTGCCATTCAAGAAAGGCGCGTTTCATATGGCGATTGCGGCGGGTGTGCCCATCGTGCAGGTGTGTGTCAGCAATTACGTGACGCATATGCAGCTTAATCGCTGGAACAGTGGCGATGTGCTCATACGGTCGTTGGCGCCGATTCCGACGGCGGGCCTGACGGCGGATGACATTCCAGCGTTGATGCAAGTGTGCCAGGCGCAGATGGATGAATGCATCACCGCCTTGGACCGTGAAATTGCCGGAGCAACAACGGAACGTCAATCAGGCTAAGCTGCCCAACTCCTGTCCTCCCGACTAGAAGTGATCAGCATCATGGGTAGAGTTGTTGCGGCAGCCGTTTACAGCGATGGCAAGAAAGTCACGGATATCACCCTTGATGAAGGCGCGGCCTGGGCCGCCAAACCGAATCATTTTGTCTGGATCGGGCTGGAAGAGCCCAGCACCCTGGAGCTGACCAACCTGCAGCGCCAGTTCAATCTGCACGAACTGGCAATCGAAGACGCCATGGAAAAGCACAGCCGCCCGAAGCTCGAGACCTTCGGCGACGCGCTGTTTATCGTCACCTACTCGCCGGTGCGCGAGAACGGCAAGCTGGAGTTTATCGAAACCCATATCTTTGCCGGCAACGGCTACATCATCACCGCACGCAACGGTCACTCGGCGTCCTACGGCTTTGTGCGTCAGCGCTGTGAGGCACGGCCACTGTTACTGGAGCATGGAGAAGATTTCGTACTCTATGCGCTGCTGGATTTCGTCACCGAGAACTATCAGCCGGTGAGTGAAGCGATCCATGCCGAGATCGATGAGCTGGAGCGCAATGTGCTGTGCAGCTCGCTGAGCGAACGCGATATCCAGAAGATCCACGGCCTGCGCCGCGATGTGCTGCGGCTCAAGCGCCATGTGGCGCCGATGGTGGAGATCAGCCAGGAACTGCAGAAGCTGAGCTTCCCGTTTATCGACAAGAACATGCGCCCTTACTTCCGTGATGTGCAGATCCACGTGACGCGGCAGATGGAAGACCTCACCACTCTGCGCGATATCGCCAGCCAGACCATCGAGATCGGCGTCTTGCTGGAGGCGTCGCGGCAGAGCGTGGTGCAGCGCAAGTTCGCCGCGTGGGCAGCGATCCTGGCATTCCCCACGGCGGTGGCGGGGATTTACGGGATGAATTTCCAGAACATGCCCGAGCTGCAATGGCACTACGGCTACTTCGCGGTGCTCGGGTTGATTGCCACCGGCTGCATCAGCCTGTGGGCCAGCTTCAAGCGGTCGGGCTGGCTTTAAGCCGACTCGGGTTTGTGCGCCACGAAGCGCATCATCCATTCCGCCACGGTGGCGCCGTGGTGGTCTCGCTCCAGGCTTGCGACGCCATGGGTGTAGACCTTTTCCCCAAGGGTTGTCTGAAGAATTTCCAGCAGCTCGCGGGAGTAATCAGCGACGAATTCAGGATGGCCCTGGAAGCACAATACTTGATCACCGATGTGGTAGGCGGCGATGGGGCAGAATTCACTCGAGGCGATAACCGTGGCGTTGGCCGGCAAGGTGGTGACCTGGTCCTGATGACTGATCAGCAGCGTCAGCTCCGGTACCTCCGGGCTCATCCACGGGGCCTTGGCATCAAGCGTGTAATCGTGAGTGCCCATGCCCCAGCCCTGGCTCGCGCGTTCGGTCTTGCCGCCGAGCAGCAATGCCAATAACTGGTGTCCGAAACAAATACCGAGCAATTTGTCGCCGCGCGCGTAACGCTCCATCACATACGTCTTGAGGGTCTGGATCCAGGGGTCGGTTCCAAAGGAGTCGGCCTTGCTGCCGGTGATCAGGTACGCATCGAAAGCTTCGTCATCCGGCGGGTATTCGCCCTGCACGACGTTGTAGACGACAAACTCGGCGGCAATCGGCTGCCGGGAAAACAGACGCTTGAACATCTGTCCGTAGCCTTGGTATTGATCAATCAAGCCAGGGCGCAGGATATCGGTTTCCAGAATGCAGACGCGTAGCGACATAAAAAATACCTGACACGGCGATGGGAATAATGAACACCCAGAGCCTGCCTTGAAACATGCCCATAACGCAAGCGCAGAACTGCTCGTTCACCCTCTAAGCCTTTATCCAGGCCCGATTGACACGGTTTCAATAACGGATGCGCTCGCCGCTTTGACCCCCTGCGCCCGGACGAACGGTAGGCATCTGAGGGAATGACCTGATTAATCGTTTTAGCTGTCTAGCCAAGGCATTGGCGCCAATATGGAGTTATGCCTCATGCCTTTTTAAGCTCGAATCACGCTTAGCTGATATGAAATGAATCTAAGCGTGCAAGAACGAGGGCTCTAAGGTTGAACTCAGTAAGAGGTTGCTGCCGGGTTTTGCTGGAGCAGCTGTAAGAAAGATGTCACGCCAGATCGCGATACTGGATTCAACGGCACGCATTTGACGCTCAGGAATAACAACAAAAGGCAGTCAGCCATGTTCAAGCATTCGAAAGTACGTCAGGCGGGACTTATTCTGTTCGCCACCACATTGATTTTGATCCTGCCCAATTTAACCAAGGTTATTGGGTAAGGATCCGATCCACTCGTTCTGTGCATCCAGCGCATCAGAATTGCAGTTTTTGACAGCACCTGCGAGGTATTGCGCATAGCGATCCCGTTGCAGGGGCTGTCTTTTTACAAGCTGATTTCCGCTATCTTGAAGGTCATTGCGACTTGAAAACGGGCTCACTGTTGAAAACATTCCTTGCGTTGTTCGCCCTGCTGCTCAGCGTGCCGGCCGGCGCCGCGCAATTGACTATCGAACTGGACCACACCAGCAGGACCTGGCAGACCGCCGACTTGCTCAAGCACCCGGATGCGCAGACGGTGCACATCGTTGATGACGTTTCCTACAAGCGCGATATGACGTATCGCGCAGTGCCGCTGGCGGTGCTGTTGCCGGGGCTTGCACCGCAGAGTCATCTGCAGGCGGTCGCCCTGGATGGGTTTGCGGCCGAACTCAACGCCGCGCCCTTGCTGGAAAAAACCGGTGCTCGCGCCTGGCTGGCAGTGGAGGACCCGGCCCACCCCTGGCCGTCCCTGACGCTTGGCAAACCAAGCGCCGGGCCGTTTTATCTGGTGTGGACCGACCCGCAGGCGGGGCCGATCAGCCCGGAGCAGTGGCCGTTTCAGGTTTCCCGAATCAAACAGCTAAAGACCGTGGCCGAGCGTTTTCCGGCGTTATTGCCCGCCCCTGAGCTGGCGGCGAATGATCCGGTCAACCAGGGCTTTGCACTGTTCCAGAAGAACTGTCTGGCCTGCCACCGGCTCAATGGCGCCGGGGATGCAGAGGTGGGGCCTGACCTGAATATCCCCTACAGCCCCACCGAGTATTTCAGCGGCGATTTTCTCAAGCGGTATATTCGCGACCCGCAGAACGTGCGGCACTGGCCACAGGCCAAGATGCCCGCGTTTGCCGCCAGTGTATTGCCCGACAGCGAACTGGATTTGCTGGTGGGGTATTTGAAGCACATGGCCGGGCGCAAAGCCCAACCGTGAGTCTTATGCTGCAGGAGCGGCGCAATCATTGCTGCTGCACCTCGATCACCGGTGTCGGCATCACCAACACTTTCGCGTGCATCTGCTCATGCCCGCCGCCCCGGCGCATGCCGCGCACGGGGCAGGCGTCGAGGTAGTCCAGGCCCACCGCCAACTTGAGGTGCCGCTGCGGCCGCGCCATCTGGTTGGTCACGTCAAAGCTGTACCACGCGTCCTCCAGCCAGGCTTCGGCCCAGGCGTGACTGGTCAGGTGCGTGCTGTCTTCGCTGTATAAATACCCCGACACATAGCGCGCCGGAATCCCCAGGCTTCGCGCGCAGGCAAGAAACGCATGGGTGTGATCCTGGCACACGCCCGCTCCGCCGGCGAAGGCCTGGGCCGCGCAGGTATCGACCTCGGTGGCTCCAGGCGTGTAGACCATGCTCTGGTTGAGCGCGTGCATCAGGTCGATCAACGCATTGCGGTCACGGCGTTGCTGACAGTGCTGGTCGGCAAAGCAGCGCAGGGCTTCGTCCGGCTCGGTCAGGCGGGTGCAGCGCAGAAAGGGAAACGCCGACTGGCCCTCATGCTCGGCTTCGCGCAGCTCGTCGATATCCACCTGGCCGCGAGCGCGGATAACGATTGCATCGTGGGGTTCATCCAGGGTCAGCACATGCAGGATGTTGCCGAACGGGTCCACTTGGGCGCGCACCGGACGTGGCAGATCGAGTTGCCAACTGATGACCTGCTGGCGTTCGCTGTCGTGGGGAGTGAGGCGCAGGTACTGGATGCTGGCGCGCACCGGGTCTTCGTAGTGGTATGTGGTTTCGTGACTGATAGAGAGTCTCATGGGGCCTCCGCGCAGGAACCGTGGATGGTGTCGCCCAACGTGCGCACCACGTAGATGAAGGAAGTTCGACTCAACATGGCCTCAATCCTCCA
>Ga0256410_1002032_pt1 | contig 14205 bp, 10 predicted proteins | sample PhyWR1_FD_185983 | JGI IMG/M metagenome (GOLD analysis project Ga0256410, IMG submission 185983) | Leaf surface microbial communities from wheat plants in UC Gill Tract Community Farm, Albany, California, United States - DLSL W.R1 | ecosystem: Host-associated > Plants > Phyllosphere >... | reverse complement strand
AGACTGACTTTTACCCCTTCAGAAATGTTGGTACAGGCGACATTTAAGTCGACTTTTTTAGGGGTAAAGTTTTTTGCCATTTCCCCTTTCGTAGAAATATCGCCTGACAGAACGTTCCCAAAAGGTACGGTAATAACGCCACCACCATTGATCTCACAAGACTGTGGTACCGTAACTGTACCGCTCATCCAGACTGTTGAAACGGGTGTAGTGGACTGCGTTGAAGGATCCGTAGCAATGTAAACATCAACGACTTTGGTTCTGGGAATCGTTTGTACCCCTACAAAGGGCCGCTTAAAGTATAAAGATACAGCGCCTCTAGAGCCGGTCGCAAAGACACCTCTACTGCAAGGGGACGCAGTATCGTTGGAGACGCTGGCGAACGGGGTAGCGACATTCCTTCTAACATTTCCCTGAATCCAGACCGCACTGGCTACCGCTAACGTATCGCTTATGTTGTAAAAATTAAGCGTACCGTCACTGTAAGCCAATCCGGTATCCGGGACTCTCGTTGTCACATAACCCGGGCTATAGCTAGTGCCAGCAGGGCATGAGCAGGTCACGTTATAATTACTGCCCAGATTCCACGAATAGGCTTCATTAATAATTCTTCCCGTGGTGTTCTGCGATGGATCCTGCAATAGATAATTAAGTGGGAAGTCATACATTCTGGTGCCATTAACTGGGCCACAGTCGCTCGCCTGAGCCTGCGTGCTTAACATTCCTGCCGCCAGTGTCAGACAAAGCAACGCAGCGTGCCTGCCGCTGAAGGACCGGGGGAAACGCGTACGGCGTGACGTCCGGTTCAAAGTAAAAATCTGCATGCGTTCAGTTATCTCCATGTTCGCCTTACCGGCAGTCTTCTTTCACGAGTTGAATACCTGATGCGGGCGATGCTTCAGGCAGGCGATACGTTATCCGGCAGGTTTGTGCTGCTGAAGCGCCCCATTTCACCGTCAGCGTGCCGGCATCCGGCATCCCGGAGAGATAAACCTGCCCCCCGTCGCCGACAATGCTGCTGTTGCCCTTCTTGTCATCATCAATGCCAACCGTTGCGCCGAATGGCACCGGTTCGCCTGCTGCCCGGGTTATCGTCATCAGCACACGCTGGCCAACGTTCGGATCGAAATCTGCCCGCACAACCGCTCCCCGCGTCGGGATGACCGCAGTACTGGTCAGCGTCATATCCACGTCATCCGGTAGCGTGGCCGTATCCAGCGTGATTTCATTACGGCGGTACGCGGTGGCGTAAGGCACCACGGCATACCCGCGCCAGTCGGTTTTAACACCAGTGTTGTTTGAAATATTGACGCCTGCGGCACCCGGTGCCTTAACCAGCACCACGGTTTCACCCAGCGGCTGTGAAAGCGTCAGGCCATTTTCATGGATCACGATGCCACCCTGCAGGCCATAATCCACGCGGCGCTGGCTCTGGTCATAGCCGTAGCCGGCGTTCACTTCGCCATAGGTGCCTTTATAGTCGGCACTGGCATAGCCGTTCGCGCCCTGTCCACGCGTGGTGTAGCCCTGGCTGATGTTGTAATTCAGGTTGTTATCCGGCAACGCCGTGCCGCTAAGCCCGACGTTATGTGAGGTGCTGCCATTCTTGCTGCTGTTCAGATTGTAGGTTGCATAGCTGCCCGGCAGCCATTTGCTCAATGGCACACTGATATTCATGGCAATAATCTGATCGGTATAGTTTGTCCGGTTACCGAAACTGTCTGCACCGTTGCGGCTATAGGTATAATTCACCCCCCAGGAAATGCCCTCCCAGTTAGTGTTGTAGCCCACGCTCGCCGATTCGGTGGATCGGTTGTTATTCCAGTACTCTTCTTTCAGCAGGCTCAGTGAGATTGCTCCCCCCCGACGCCCTAAGTTCTGGCTGAGCGTCAGTTCAGCACGACTCTTCTTATGGTCGCGATAAGACCCTCTGTCTCTTGCATAGCTGTCCAGCGCTTCCTGCATCGTATAGAAACCGGAGGTGGAATAACGGTAACTGGCCAGACTGAAGTTTGTGCCAGTTTCGGCAAAACTCTTACCGTAACGCAGGCGCCAGGACTGCCCGTTATCTTTGGCGGCATGTTCCTGTTTGGTCCAGGCCTGTGTCACGTCAGCGGACAGAGCACCTATCAGACCGAGGTTCTGTCCGATCCCGAGGGCCAGTGACTGATATTTACTGGCGGCCTGGAGACCGCCGTATACGGTAGCCCCATGTGATAAACCGTAGATTGCTGTCCCCTGGGTGAACAGCGTTCTTTCTGTCCCAGCGATATATGAACGATACTGGCCGCTGGTGAAACTGTATTTAAGATGGCCTTCACGCTGGAGAACCGGTACAGAAGCAAAGGGGACGACCTGCGTGCGTTCGGTACCGTCCGCTTCTTTAATCGTGACATTAAGATCCCCGCTGCCCGCCGTTGGATAGAGGTCAGAAATAACGAACGGCCCGGCAGGAACATAACTCTGATAGATCACATAACCATTCTGGCGAATGGTGACCTGAGCATTGCTCTGCGCAATGCCGCGGACCACAGGCGCGTAACCTTTCATACTGTCTGGCAACATATCGTCGTCGGATGCCAGCTGGAAACCGCGAAACGACACGGCATCAAACACTTCTGACGGCGAGTTACTTTCACCCAGCGTCAGCTGCGCCCTGATGGCCTTAACGTCTCGTTGCAAATAAGTATTGATTGAATTCCAGCTGTCCGTGCCTCTGCTATCCCGACTCCATGTCGAATAGTTACGCAGTCGCCAGGCACCCAGATTTATCCCTGAACGGAGATTCATATAGTAGGTATTGCTGTTCCGGGTATTTTTTTGGCGGGCCTCAGTGTTCGCACCGCTGACACTGTAGTTCAATAGCAGTGCCGGCACCCCGGAATCCCACTTGTCCGGAGAGACGTAACCGCGAGCCTGCGAGTCTAACGCTGCCTGAGGAACACTCAAATCCAGCCGCTGCATATCAAAACGGAAGTTCGCCGAAGACTGCGCTATCGCACCAGAAAAATCGGCACACTTATCCGTGGCCTGGATACCGGGATACATGCCAATTTTCACCCCCATGTCGCGCAGCATTTCACCGCTCAGACAGGGCTGAAGGCTCTGTTTGCCCGTGGCATCTTTCGCCAGGATAAAAGTGATGTCCCGGGTATCCATCTCCTGACCGTTGAGGTAAATATCCACGCGGTAGGTTCCAGGAGGCTGGAGTTTCCCCTCTGCGAATAAGGATAAGTCCGCTTTTCCCTGAACAGGATTATCAATTTCCAATAAGGCGGGATTAAAATACTCCGCAGCGTTGACGATATGAGTTCCGCAGAGTGATAACGCGACCTGGTACGCCACAAGCCGCGCCAGACGAGACAGCTTAAAGCTGGCCGGAGCATGAATTGTCTTTATGTTGCTCATTCTCTTTTTTCCATGTTCTAACGCTGTTTGACGCCCGCGTTTATCACGTCCTTATTGATAGGCGTAACAGCCCCCCGCTCAATGGCAGGTTCAGATGCTACCCGTCAAAACTTTGCTGGAACCACCGTAATCATTAATGTACTGCCAAGCTAAAGCTCCGCCGCCAACACCTGCCGGCAGCGCAAAGCTGGCTGTCGACTGCGGTGCGACCATGGTGGCGCTCTTCACAGTTGTGCCATTGATTTTTACATTGAAAAAAGTGATGTAATGCGCGGACGGATTGGTGACCTGAAGCTGATTGCCACTCCTATTCCATGTCAGCGTAGTTGCAGAATCTTCGAGCTGGCCTTTCAAACCGGCAGGCCGAAAAATAAGCTTAATCCGGGTCTTAACCGCAATCTGCAGCGTGTTTTGCTTCATTTCTGCCGACGGGATTGACTTGATATTCAGCCAGAACAATGACTCTTTATCCTGCGGCAGCTCACCACCTGCACGGACTACACGCAAAATGTTCCGCTGACTGGCATCCAGACGAAATAACGGCGGGGTGACGATGAATGGCGCTTTAGTTGCCTGTCCGCCTGCCGCCGCTTCCCCGGCGTCAACCCATGACTGGATCAGATAAGGTTTACTATCAGGGTTATTGAGATTGATGGAGGACTCTTTTTTTGCCCCATCATAGATCAGACGAGTGCCACCAATAACGACGCCCGCCTGTGCAATCGAACAAAAGGTCATTAAGAGCGCAGCCGCCGCTGTTACACGCCATATCTTCATGGTTTCCCTACCTGTTTTAAACACTCAAAAAGATCAGAGGCAGCCGCTGCCTCTGATCTGAATTAGCTCAATCAGAATTAACGATAATCGATGGTGAACTGAGTTACTGCGTTTGCGGGACCCACGGTGACATCATCCATACCTACCAGAGAGATGTAGCGTGCGCTGAACTCAAGATTGTTCGCGCCGGTGCTTGACAGGTCATAGCGTGAGGAATCTTCATACAGTGGCACCACTTTGCCCGTGCTGTCAGAGATCTGTACACCCACACCTGTAGCAGCATCAGTTTCTTCGGTCAGGGCCAGAATGCTGTTATCACCCGGGGCCTGGGTACCGTCAAAACGCACGACAGCACCCGTCACAGTGTCAGGGCAGCCAGTCAGCACCAGAGTAAATTTCTTAGCCGCCGCCAGTGAACCGGCAACCGGGAACGCTTTACGGGAGATGTCGCCCAGGAAAACATCCTGGTTTTTAGATGCGGTATCAACAGTACAGGCCGCATCCGTAATTGAGCCTTTAAAGTTAACTGAACCGTCGGAAGCGAATGCAGATGAAGCAACAGCTGAAGAAGCCACCAGCGCGATAGCAAGAAGAGTCTTTTTCACGAGAATTATCCTATAAACAATAAAAAACGATATGCCTGTAAAGCGGCGCTCGCATTAGTCATGACAAAACCATCTGTCATTCCTTTATTTAGCTCATGAGTTTCCGCCTCAATTAATAAACCGCTCTCCAGCTATGCCTGGAATGAGAAACGATTCATTTTGAACTAAAGTGACTCTTTTGGTTTTTTATAACGAAAACACGTGATTTATCTTTATTTTATCCTGCAAGTTTACGCATCTATGGTTTTTTATTTTACAATGTGTAGGTGTGGCGGTATCGCCTCATTAATAAGACGCGAGTGTATAAGAAAAAACCGAGGAGTTTGAGGTAGTATAAAAGGAGGGGGCGAAGGACATAACATATTGAAAAATAGATATTAACATGGAAATGTTAATGCATAATTCAGTTAGTATTGACAGAAAATTGCGGTTTAACTAAAGTATGTTCCAATTTAGTTCAAAATGACTCTATTGAAATAATTAATTACATCTCTATTACCATACTTCTTTGAAGCGGTTTGCGTTGCTCGCAGTATAAATAACGGTATTCTGAATATTACGATGCCCTAAATAGTCCTGAATTAGACGTGTGTCTATTCCTCTGTCAGCCAGGGCAAATCCACAACCATGTCTGAGCATATGAGGATGGGCATTAATTGTCAGATTTGCCGCGTCGCTATAATTCCTGATGAGCCAGTAGATGCGCTGACGGGATAATTTCGCTCCACGATTAGAAAGAAATAACCAGTCGGTATCAGCCCCACGATAATCTTTTCTTTTATTCATCCAAAGCATTAATGATTTTCGCTCACGTCTGTACAGCGGGTGAACTGTAGAAAATCCATTTTTTAATCGATGGATATAGATATTATTGCCTTCGATATCGATATCAGATAAACGCCAACTGCTGATTTCACTCACCCTGCAGCCATGAATGAAGCACATCCAGATCAGGCAGTAGTCCCTCTCTGCGTGCTTCCCCCGTAACGTAGCCTCAAGCAGTTTCTCCACTTCAGACGGCGTCAGATATTTACGGTTTTTCATAGAACCTCTTCATGTTCATGTGATCCCAGATAAGCCTTGATTAAGGCGCCCCATCTAAAAACGTATTTATGATAATAAAAATCGACCTCTCCATTAAAAAATGCATCAACGGACTACACAATATTAAGACGAATTTACACAACGATTTAATTAAACCTTCTTAGTTGAGGAAGAAATAACGGTCTCCCGCCGAATTAAAATATAGATCCTAACAGAGAATACATCAAAAATGGGCAAATGAAAGCCAGACATTGTGACGGATTAAGCAAAAAAAGGCGGAGAATATCGAAAAAGAGAGAGAGGGGATTTTTGCACCGAACAAATATTAACCAAGACATTCGATGTCAGTTAAAAAAAGGGCGTCAATTATGTCTCATCCCCTCTCCTGTTTGTCATTATTATTATCTTTTTTTCTGATTTTCATAAGATATTATTCTGTTGCAGAGCGTTTTCATAAGGTTTTTTCTTAGAAAAATGCAGCCACTCTCTGAAAATATCTACTTAACTATTAACAAACAGTCGCATTTTGCCAGGAAATACGCTATTTAAATCTGAGAAAAAAAGAAATCCGCACCCGGCAGATGAGTAAGGGCAGGCGTCAGGTGTAAAGGTAACAGCAGCGTTCGACAGGACAGGACAGGACAGGACAGGACAGGACAGGACAAAAAAAAACAGGACGTTATACGTCCTGTTTTAAGGGAAGGAAGTCGGTTTCGGGATCAGGAAGCCAGGCCGCCATCCAGAATCAGGGTCTGCCCGGTCATATAGGCACTGTCTTCGCTGACCAGCCAGGACACTGCGGATGCCACTTCATCGACTTTCCCAAAACGTTTCATTGGGATGGATTTTCGCAGCTCTGCCCGTTTTTCTTTAGGGATGTCCGCCATGATGTCAGTATCAATATAACCAGGTAACAGACAGTTGACCCGCACACCAAAACGGCCCAGTTCTACCGATAATGTTCGCGCCAGACCAATCATCGCCGCTTTACTTGCCCCATAAGCACTTTGTCCGCTGTTGCCTTTGATCCCCGTCACTGAAGACATCAGCACGACAGAACCTCCGCCCTGCATCATCATGGGTTCAAGCAACATGTGATTCCAGTAAAATATGGCGTTCAGGTTGGTATCCATCACTTTACGCCAGTTAGCCGGACTCTGGTGGATGTGCAGTGCATCCAGGGTAACACCCGCGTTGTGTACTATCGCGCCCGGCGCACCGAAACGGGCCAGCAGATCGGTGGCCAGACGGGTAACCGCATGCTCGTCTCCCCCATCACATTGATAACCTTCCACCTTGCCAGGTAGCGTTTCACAGGCGCGCTCAACCTCTAGCGCTGCACTCCGATCGCTGTGCCAGGTAAAGACAACATTGCAGTTTTTTGCCAGCCGTTGCACTGTTGCTCGCCCGATCCCGCGGCTTCCGCCGGTGACTAAGACCCATTGATTACCCATAGCTTACTGGCTTTTTTCACTGAGATACTGGCACAACTCACCCAACGTCATATCAACGTTTTTAACAAATACCTCGGCCTCAATCGTGACCTTAAACTCTTTTTTCGCCAACACCATCAATTCCACGTAGTCCAGGCTGTCGAGACGAATTTGGTACAGGGGCATATCAGGGGTGAGATCGGCCATCTCTAAATCTTTTGCATCACACAGCATCTCGCAAACCTTGCTGTAAACTTCATTATAATCAGCCATGTTTTAATCCTTTAATTCAAGTGGTTAGGGGTTTCATACGTACTGAAATTGAACATTATTCTGCAATCGGTCCGGTTTTTAACGTCACTTCTACTGCTATCGGTATGCCGTTGTTCTGCCATGCCTCAATGCCCGCGACGAGTACCAGCCCGGTTTCTTTTTTCCCCATGACCAGCGTCGGCTGGATGGCGTAGTGCAAATCGTCAAACCAGGTCGTGTCCCCGGCATGCTGTAACATTTGCCGGGGGAATCGGGTTTCATGATGGGTCTGCACCACCTGCACCAAGGTGAAAATCGCCTTCAGGCTGTTAGCACTGTGCTGCGGAAGTATGTTCTGCACGGTTGCAAGCGTTTCGGGGGCGTTCACCAGCAGACGAAACAGCAGCGCATCATAAAAAGTCCAGAGTGGCACCGTGGCCACTTCCAGAGTCTGAAACTGATCATAAAGTGTCCCAAGAGAGGCGCCACGCAGCGTACCCACCGCCGTCAGCGAAGCGCGCTCCTGCGCGTGGGCTTCACTCAGTTTGCTACTCAGGCTGGTACGGTAAGTGGTCGCGTTGGATAATTTCCCGCTAACCTCGATTCCCCCCACGCCCGATGTGTAACTTACCGGTAGTTCGTAGGGTGTCCCGCAAAGGACGGGCTCGCGAAGACGACAGCTGAACAGCACACTGTCAGACGACAGCGCATAGGTGTCTATTGCCTGACTGAGGGCGGATTTTACATCCAGCATGGCGCGCATACCGTGTACGCAAATCCTTTCCATACCTAGCCGATTCGCTTCGGCAGCATCAAAATGGATGGGGTTATAATCACCCGAAAATGCGGCCCAGCGCTCTGCATCTCGCAGGCAGTAGTTCAGCGACATTATTCCCCCCGTCCAATAACCAGTGCTGCATTCGCACCGCCGAATCCAAAGCTCAGGTTTAGCGTCATATTCAGCACGGCCGGACGATGAGTGCCAGGCACATAATCCAAATCGCATGCCGGATCCGGAGCAACCAGATGGCAGGTGGCAGGCATAATCTGATGCTGTAATGCCTGCAGACAGACGATCGATTCGAAACTGCCTGCCGCCGCAATCAGATGGCCAGAATAGGATTTAGTACTGGAGCAGGGTGTGGCGTACGCCGCCGCGTCTCCCAACGCAATTTTAATCGCTTCCGTTTCATTCAAATCGTTAAGCGGCGTAGAGGTGCCGTGAGCATTGATATAATCCAGTTCCTCCGGCGCAATACCGGCCTGACTGAGCGCCCGGCGGATGGTTTGTACCCGCGCAATTTTATCTTCGGCAGGTGCGGTAAAATCAAAAGCATCCGAGTAATTCCCGTAGCCCATGATTTCGCCATAGATATGCGCCCCGCGGGCAATGGCAGACTCCCGCCCCTCCAGGCAAAGTACTGCTGCCCCTTCGCTGAGGACAAAGCCATTACGATGCAAGCTAAACGGGCAACAGGCGCGGCTTAACGTCTCCTGCTCACTGGCTAGCGCCCCGAGAACATCAATATTCCAGACCGCCGAATCCGAACGCAGAGACTCTCCCGCCCCTGCCAGCATCATATTGGCGCGACCGTTTCGAATCAGTTCGAACGCGTCACCAACGGCGATGGTACCGGTGGCACAGGCGGCCACCGGGGTATTCTGATATCCGCGTAATCCCCACAGCAGGCTGACGGCTGCTGTCGCTGAATTAGGCATGGAGAAGAAACAGCCAAAAGGCGACCCCACGCCGGTACGCATAAAGTCCTCATAGTGCAGCTGCGTTTCATCCTGCCCGGCCCAGCCAGTTCCCATAATGACGCCACAATCGCGCAGATCGTAATACTGCTCCGGTTTTTCATCGCCAAAGGCCATCTGCATTGCTTCCCGTGCAGAGGCCAGCGTCAACCGGGCAAAACGCGGCAGTCGGCGGCGAATTGCAGCCGGTACGCCCTTCAGGGAAGGTTCATCATCAATCAACCCATAGAAGCGGGATTTGATCCCGGCGGCGGATTTATCGCAATAGCGATATCCCGGCCGGTAGTCCATGATTGCGGCCCAGCTCTCGGCGGAATTCATACCGAGCGGTGTGACGGCGCCGTAACCGGTGACCACAACCCGCCGCGGCGTAGTCGTCTGTAGAATTTCCGTTTGCATAATTTATCCTTGTTGATTCACCGTATCTTCTTTCCCGCCACCCAGCGCCAGCCAGAGTTTCATCGTGGAATACAGATAGTTGTACTGGGTTTTTACCAGCGTATTTTCACTGTCGAGCAGGGCGTTTTGCGCATCGAGTAGCGTCTGGTAAATCACAGCACCATGACGGTACTGGCTTTCAACCAGCGCCAGCCTTCGCTGGCTCAGCGCCAGATCGTCCAACTGATGCTGCTTCTCCTGCTGCCAGGTCAAGCGTTGTGACATCGCATTGTCAATATCCTGTAGCGCACGGTATGACGCGGTTTTGAACTGGATCGCTGCGCTCTGGACGTCCAGGTTAGAGCGCTCAACGGTTAACCGCACCTTGTTCCACTGGATAAAAGGCAGGGAAAGCGCAGTGCCGAGCGTGCGGGCCGGATTACTGAACCACTGCTGGAACACCGTAGCGCCGGCGTTGAGCGAGGCATTCAGCGTCAGAGAGGGATAAAAATCCAGCCGCGCTACGTCCGATCCGGCCAGCGCCGCACGCAGATTCAGTTCAGCCGACTGCACATCCGGCCGTTTGGCTATCACATCCAGCGGCAGACGCTGCGCTACCGGCACGCTCTGATGAATATCCAGAGAATGGCGTTCAGCCGGATACTGACCCGGCGGGCGGCTCAGCAAAATAGTCAGCGCGTTGCGACTCTCATCGCGCTGCTGATACAAGTCCCGCAGACTGTTTTCCCGCCCCAGTACCGTTTGCTGTGCTTGCAAATAGTCAAGCTGACCAATGTCACCGGCGCGCCAGCGTGAAGTCACCATGGTCAGCGTATCGCGGGCTATCGCCAGGCTACGCTGCATAGTGCTAATTTGCTGATTCAAGCTGGCTATCTGCCAGTAGAGCTGGGACGTTGTCCCTATCAGCGTTAACGCCGTCGCGTGTAAATCCTGTGCTGAGGCCTTTGCCAGCCAGTCGGACTGCTCACGCGTGCGCGCCAGTTTCCCCCATAGATCCAGCTCATACGACGTGCTCAGTCCATTGGTATAATTCTCCACCGGCGTAGTATTACGGTGTAAATTTTTGGTGTTACTGGCGCTGGCGCTGAGGGAAAAATCCGGCGTCAGATTGAGATCGGTGATACCCGCCGTCAGTAACGCCTGCTTTAACTTGATGCCGGCCAGCGCCAGATCATTATTACTTTGCAGCGTGTCCACGATCAGCCGGGACAGCTGGGGGTCATCAAAATTGTCCCACCAGTGCGGTGCCAATTTCGCCACGCCTTCACCGGTGTCCTGCACGCGCCAGGTATCAGGTACCGACACCAGGGGCCGTTGATAATCACTCTTTAATGCCTGACCGCAGCCGCTCAACAACAGCGTCATCAACATCGCAGAGAGTAAATTGAGCTTATTCATTCGCGAGCCAGCGCCTCCGTCGGATGCAAACGGGCGGCATTACGCGCCGGGAAAAAGCCAAATCCCAGCCCGATAAGCGCAGAAAAACCGCACGCCAGCAGGATGGGCGGCCAGGTGAAAATCATGGTGAATTCCTGGGTTATCTGAGAAAAAATCAGCCCTGCAAGACCCGATCCAACGATGCCAATCAGACCGCCAAGCGTACAAATGACCATTGCCTCAATCAGAAACTGACGCATGATGTCCACCGGGCGTGCGCCTACCGACAGCCGGATACCGATCTCATGTGTTCTTTCCGTCACAGATACCAGCATGATATTCATCACGCCGACGCCGCCTACCAGCAGCGATATCCCGGCAATGGCAGTAATCAGCAGCGTCATCGACTCCGAGGTTTTGCGGATGGTCTTCGTCAGCTGATCGTTGGTCATGGTGAAGAAATCACGTTTACCGTGCGCGGTATCCAGCAGTTGCTCCACGTTCTGCTGGGCAATCTCTATCGGATAATTGTCAGCAATTCGTAGCGTAATTGACTGCAGCGGCGTATCACCCGACATACGTTCAAGCAGCGAGGTATAGGGGATCCAGGCACCGAGCTGCTCGCCGATATATTTCGGTCCTTTTTTATCAGCAACGCCAATAACCCGGAACGGCACACCGGAAAGTTGAATGATCTCGCCTAAAGGATCCTGACCATCAGCAAAGAGCGTACTGCGCACATTGGGATCGATAATAAGTACAGGATCCCGATCCGCCAGATCGCGCGGCGTAAAGCGGTTTCCGGCGATAAAATCCAGCCCCTGTACCCGGAAAAATCCATTGCTGACGCCTGACAGCGCCACCATGACCTGCTTCCCGCCCCGGATCGCGATGACCGTTTTACTTACCACAGGGGAAAGGCTGTCGATGTAGGGCTGCTTGCCGAGTAATTCAACATCTTGCAGGGTCAGCGAACGTGCAAAATCCGGGCGTGGCTGATCCCATCCAAGGCCGGGCTGAATTTCGATTGTACTGGTGCCAAGCTGACTGATCTGGCTGAGAATACTTTGTCGCGCGCCCTCGCCGACCGCCATGGAGGAAACCACGGAAGCAATACCAATAATGATGCCAAGCATCGAGAGAAATGCACGGATACGGTGACCAAGCAGCGAACGCCACGCCATGCGTACCGCTTCTTTAATACTCTGCCAGACCGGCGTACGCCCGGCAGCAGCAATGGCTGGCAGCCCTTGAGGTTTGCTCTGCGCCATTACCGGATTAGCCCGATCGGAAACGACCTGCCCATCGTGAATTTCAACAATACGCTGGCACTGCTCTGCGATACTGCGATCGTGGGTCACGATAATAAGCGTATGGCCGGACTGATGCAGACCGTGCAGAATAGCCATTAGCTCCTGCCCACTGGAGCTGTCGAGCGCGCCGGTGGGCTCATCGGCCAGGATCACCGGCGCACCGTTCATCAGGGCACGGGCAATACTGACACGCTGCTGTTGACCGCCTGAGAGCTGTGCAGGGCGATAGTTCATACGGTTACCTAACCCCAGCCGGGTCAGCAGATACTCCGCACGAGACTGACGTTCGGCCGTCGGCATGTCGGTGTAGAGAGCAGGGATCATCACATTCTCAACGGCGGTCAGGTAGGGCATCAAATGATAGCGCTGAAAAATAAAACCCAGATATTGGCTCCGCAGCTGCGCCAGCTGTTCGCTACTGGCCACCTGCGTTGGCACATCCATAATGCGCATTTCGCCTTCAGAAGGCTTATCCAGGCATCCCAGGATATTCATCAGCGTGGATTTTCCTGAGCCTGATGCGCCGATGATGGCCACCATTTCTCCGGCTTGAATACGCAGAGAAATGTCTTTCAACACGGTGACCGCCGCGTTGCCCGAACCGAAGCGGCGGGAAATATGTGACAGTTCGATGAACGGTGAATCAGCCATGCTCGGTTCCTGCTGTGTTTTGTATCACCACGCGATCGCCTTCACGGAGGCCATCTTTCACTTCAATAAATTGCCGGTCATTAATGCCTACACGCACCAGTCGCTGTTCAGGAGTGTCACCGTTCATCACCTGCACATGATAGCTGTCGCCGCCCTGCGGTTGGCCCAATGCCATGACCGGCAGGCGTAACACATTTTTGGCCTGTTCAGTGGTGATAAATACCTGTGCCGTCATCGACGTGCGCAGCAGATGATCGGGGTTCGGCACGCTGAATACGCCGTTATAGTAGACAGCGGAAGGTTGCTGGCTTTGCGCATTCATATTCTCATTCTGTAGGGCGTCGCTTGGCGCATCCTCCAGCGCCCCCATAACACTTTGATAGCGATGCTTGGGGTCGGCAACAACATAGAATGACAGCGGCTGACCGGGATGCACTTTCAGAATATCGGTTTCTGAAATACGGGTTTGCACGGTCATGGTGTCGACATTCGCCAGCACCAGGATGGTAGGCGCGGTTTGTGAAGACACCACGGTCTGCCCTTCTTTGGTGACAATGCCCAGCACCTGGCCGTCCACCGGCGCGAGAATGCGGGTATAGCCCAGATTAGCTTTCGCGGTTTCCAGCGCCATCTCAGCCTGCACGATTTGCGCCTCGTTTACTTTAATCTGCGCCTTCTGTGTGTCGACCTTTGCCTGGGCCTGCTCCAGCGTACTTTTCATTCCGGATCCGTCGCGATCCATCTGCCGCTGGCGTTTCAGCTCCAGCTGATACTGGTGCAGTGTATACAGCGAGGCCTGTTTCTGAGCCGTTGCGCTCTCCAGCTCAGCTTCAGATTTACGCAGCTCGCTTTGCTGCAGCGTGGGATCAATTTCAGCCAGCAGCTGACCTTTACTGACCCGCTCCCCGGCACTGACATACAGTTTTTTTAACTGTCCGTTGACCTGCGCACCCACGTTAACCTGCGCTGACGGTTTAAGAATGCCGGTTGCCAGCACGGTCTTTTCAATATCTCCAAGATCGATCGTCTGCGTAACCCTTGGTATTGCCGAGCCGGACAGCATACGGTGTACTCCCCATGCACCGCCCGCCAGCAGGATCAGCACCAGCAGGATCAGCCCGTAAAGAGCTTTACGATGACGGGCAAAGACTCCAGCATCCTTTTTCAATACGATACTCACGCCGGCTC